>Ga0126373_10000159_pt1 | contig 46081 bp, 36 predicted proteins | sample PanSoiMetPlot_11_FD_92545 | JGI IMG/M metagenome (GOLD analysis project Ga0126373, IMG submission 92545) | Tropical forest soil microbial communities from Panama - MetaG Plot_11 | ecosystem: Environmental > Terrestrial > Soil > Tropical forest > Bulk soil | place: Panama | collected 2016-02-17 | reverse complement strand
GACCGCCACAACGAGAATCCCAAACCCTTCATCTGGACGGCCCGCGCTTCCGACATCTTGGAAAAGGTCAAACGCGCCCGCCGGGCCCTGCATAAACGTCACTCTGTATGACGCACTACACTATGAAGAAGAAGGCGCGGTCACGTTCGCGAAGCACATGAATTTCTATATGAGCTACTTCGCGCGGCGTGCACCACAAATTAACATTCATTACAATGCGCCCAAGCCGACAGGCAAGCCGAAGCGAGCGACTGACGTAAAGAATCTCCCAGCGTTGATTTCGGGAGTTGAATTAGACCCTAACCTCCTTGATTTCAACCTCGCCGCATCCTATGGTGAAGTGCGTCTTCGCTTCGTCTACTACTATCAAATAATCGAATACGCGGGGTTCTACTGGGTGGAGGATTCGGTAAAGAATAGTATCTGCAAAATACTACAATCCCCTGATTTGCAAACCCGGCTGGACGAATACATTCCGCGCCTGTTGGACGCCCTCGTACAACGAAATCAAGACCACGAAGCCAAAATGAGGAAGGTTGTGGAGGTACGAGTAAACGCCTCCGATCTATGGAAGGAAATAATTGCAGAGTGGGACTTTTTTACGACTACCCAAATGTTTGATGGAGGCTTCGTAGTAGAACCGTTGGTGTCAAAGGAAACCACACAGGACGCTTTCGAAAAAATGTGGACGCCAAAAATATTCAACATGCTGAAGAACATCAGAAACGCATTAGTTCACGCCAGAGAGAATCGGTCAGAGGCAGTCATCCTGCCGACCGTAGCGAATGACGAAAGGCTTAGGCCATGGATTCCGCTGATTAGACGGGTCGCCGAGCAAATTACGATCTACGATCAGTAAGACAATTGTCACTCCGCTCTCCCACCTGCTGATCTAGGTAAGTTTTAGCCACTTTTGACGCCTTCCAATCAACTTATCTCTCTCCCCATTCCATAATCTGTTGGAAACACAACAGATTTTGTTGCATCCAACCTGATTACTTCTCACCGAACGAAACTCGCTCAAGGGACACGGCTTGCGCTTCAAGCGATTGATACAACAGGTTTTGTTGTGTGTTTTTAGACCAGAAAGGTTAGGGTCAATCTCAACACTTTACTCTTAATCAGTAGGTTGAAGGTTCGATTCCTTCCGCGCGCACCAACTTTCGAATTGGCAGCTTCGAAAAAGCCTCCCTCTGTATCAGGCTTTCCTTCTCTCGAGCCTCTTTCCTTATTCTTCAACACCTCGGAACACTGAGCCCGGCGCGATTTTCGTTCCAAGATCCTATGCGGCCTGGACAGGGCGGATGTCGTTGACACGCACGCCTACGTCGTTCTTTCGGCGAACCTCTCCTTCACGCTCAAGGGCCAGCGTGCAAGTCGGCTTGGTATCCTCATCTTCACGTTGGCGAAGCAAGGCGAGAAGTGGAAGATCGAGTCGCAGGCCTGGGGCCGCTTGACCTGAAATAACGCTCTGGGCGGGTGGCCCTCGATAAGTGCAAAGTCTCGGTCAAGGCGGACTTTTCCCTGGCGAGGCCGAAGCCCGTCGCATTTGCCAGAGAGCTTGAGGACCAAGACTCTGGAAAGCAGCTTGATCCGTTCCCCGGCCCCGGCCGCCCTTTCGCCGCTTTACTTTCTTCGCTTTAGCCGTCATGACACAGTCGTACACCCTTTACCGCCATGACGATATGTTCCCGCGGGAACATACAAACCCTATTTCGCGCTTTGCTCGGTTTTGTTGAGATCGTCGTCCTTGTAGTATTTCGTGCCTTGCAACGTAGCTTGCAACGCAAGACCATTCTTCGTGATCTGGTACACCCAGACGCCTGGGGCAACCTCGAGCGCGCCCGATTGAGCTGAGCCTTTGTCTCCGGCCTTGGCGGCCGCATCGGCTTGTGCCGAACCGGACCAGCCAGAGTCGAGAAATTCTTTAAACGCCTTATCGGTTTCGAATACGAAGATCACGCGATAGTCCTTCACTCCCAGACCGATGCCGGCACCGCCCGAAATCATCTTCATGAAAGTTTCCTGCTTGGTCTTGGAGTTGACCGCAATGCCTGCGCCGCGCGCCGTGCTTAACAGCAACAGGTTCGTGCCCATGTTATTGAAAACGGCATATCCGGCAGAATTCTGGATTTCCTCCTGCGCCTTGGGCTGCATCTTGTACAGGTCTTTCAGGGTTTGGTCCGCCATCTTGCGCGTCTTTGCCCGTTTCTCATCGGGCGAGTCTCCGGCACTCGCCAGGCTGCTGGCCAGGAAGAGGAGCGCGAGGCTCGTAGCGATCACTTTGAATCTCATAAATTAATCTCCCTCTATCACCCGTGGAGGTGATTGCTATGCGTCACAGGTAGATCGGCGCAAGCACGAGCAAGCCCGCAACGACCGTGCCTAATATCGATCTTCCTCAATGTTTTCACGACACAGCCGCGCTTCTATTCAATTTGCGCGGACCCTGGAAAATATGGACGTTCTATTAATCGCCTGCCCATTGAGGTCTCAGCGTCCCGGGCACCGCCTCCGTGATGAGACAAGCGACCTCGCCCCGGCGAGTCCAGAAGTAAAGTGCAAATATGGCGCTCGTAATGGCCAGGGCTGCTCCAAATTCAGTGGTGTACCAAAGAGTTGAGCCAGTGTTCCGGACCAGATTGTCAAAGACGCATGGAACGAAGAGATTGTGACTGGCGTGAAACACCGCCGCGGTCCACACGCTATCCGACTTAAGCCTCAGCCACGCGAGGATGACGCTGGCGGATACCACCGCCACCGTGGAGCAGCCGAGGGCGTACCAGCGATTGGTTCCCGCGTTATAGTCCGCAAAGAGCAGTAGAGGGGCGTGCCAAGCTGCCCAGATCACGCCGCTCAGAAAGCTGAGTCTGGTAAATGACATCTGCCTGGCGAGTTCAGGAACCAGAAAGCCACGCCAGCCGATTTCTTCGCCGAGCACCGTCGAAAGATTTAGTATTAAGCCCCCGCTGGCCATGGAAACGATGTAGAGAGTAAGCGAGCCCCACTCGGGGACGCCGCGCAGCCCAAACTTTTCGGAAACCAGGCTGACAAATTCTGAATTCCAACCTCCCAGCCGCGATGCCCACACTGCACCATAAGCAACGGAGGCATAGGCAAGCGGCACAAAGTAGGCGACGGCGATATATTTCTTACCCGGCCAGCGCCAAGCTAGAGAACGGAAGTTGCGACCGAGCATGCGGCAAGTCGCCAAGGTAGCCAAGGCAGGACACCACATGATCGCGGGAATCATCAGGCCGAACCCCATGCCCAGGTGGCCCGACCAGATGATCGGGGTCCAAACCACTGCGCTAAATGCCAGCGTGAGGCACAGGTACAGGCAGGTCGCCGTTTTCGGAGTGTCACGCATTGGTTGCGAACTCGGCTCGAAACGCTTACCGCACAGGCGAGGCGAATCGGAAGGGAATGAAGATTCTTTTGTCTGACTCTATGGACAAGGGCCGGTATGACAGTTAGCCCGATCGGTTTGAGAATGGATCGCTTCTACGAAGCCGTCGTATTCTGCCTAAGCGATTAGTTGCAGGAACCCGTTAATCCCCACGTGGCTCGAGGGTCAGCGGTTGAGCCAGGGTGAAGCTGAGTGCCGACTCAGCTGGTATTTCGATCTGCTTGTTCCCAGTCGCGGTGCCCCCGATGAAGCCTGCGGCCGCTCCGATGCCGGCACCGATCGCGGCTCCCTTGCCGCCGCCTGCGATCCCTCCGATGAGCGCGCCCCCGGCCGCTCCTCCCCCTGTCGTCGCAGCGGTCCTTTTGCCTTTGCCCTTTATCGTGCTGCTCAACAAGGCAGTTGTTATTTCATAGGTGCGTCCGCCGCTGGTAACGCTCGTAAGCGTCAGGTCGAGTTGTCCTTCTCCCTTAATCTTGCCCTTCGCCTTTGCCGTCACCACGGTGCCATGGACGGTCGATCCGGCGGGCAGCGCGGACCTTCCTCCGACGCTTACGGGGGTCGCCAGCGTGCCGCTAAAAATTTGTCCAGCCGTGCTGTTCTTGGAGCTCAGTGCCTGGGCGGTCCTGACTGTCAGAACCGTTCCTGCGGGCACGACAATGGGTTGAGGCTTGGGTTTTTCTTCCGGTAGCGGCGGAGCCGCTGCCATTGCAGGTTCACTCCCAACGGTGGTTTGATCGTCGACGCCAGCGACTCCCGATTCTTCCCGCGCGATTTGTTCTACCTTCTGCTGCGCCGCTGAATCGCTGACCGCGCCGCTCAACGTAACCTTGCCATCCTTTGCCGCGACATTGACCTGCGAGTCCCTCGTGGCCGGATCGGCGGCTACCTTGCTCTGAATATCTTTGGCAATTGCATCGTCGCTCGGGCGGCGGGAACAGGTGAGCGAACACCCCATCAACACGGCCAAAATCAGCGCTGAAATAGTTGGATTGTGCCGCGTTCGCATAAGGCCTCCTTAATGGAACCGATCGGGCCTCTCGTTTTCCTTTGAGAAAATGACCTGAGTGTACCAGACCCTGGCGCGACTCGATGTTAGCTTGGCGCTCTCAACCGTCAACTGTTAATTCTGCCAGTGTTCTCCGTTTGCGGGCCTGGAACTGAATGAAGGAACAATGACGCAGCCGGCAGAATCCCGTCCTATGCTGGCGAGTTAGCAAAGCGGTTATCTGGCAAAATTGCTCAGCAACTTTCGCGCGCTAAGACTTGGTTGCTCTCGAAGGTGAGTCTTTTGAGCTGAATCGAAGTGCAGGAAGAGGAGGGTAAGCGGGCCGGAGAATTGCGCCACGTGCTTCCAAGCCGAGAGCCTTCCGCTACGCTGCGTAGCGGAAGGCTGCGACACATGCGGCATTGGGGTGAGGAAATCGATTCGAGCAATTGCCCGTACGCATTCCCTTGCGAAACCAGTTGCGGTTATCGGCCGAACCCGCCGCTTCTCAGTCTGGGCAACAACTGCTTGCCAGGATTCGCGGGATGATTGAATTTCGGGTGGGCACGCGCGACATCTGCCACCGACCTGCCTATGCTTTGGTTTACCGGGGTGGCCAGAAAGGCGTGGATGTCGCCCGCATGGGGCCCGCTGAGCACGGTCGCCATTCCGGAGATTTGTCCGCGCTCGTTGATCTTGTTCGCCATGGTTGCGAAGAGGTTGGAACTTGCGGGAAACAGCGTGTTCAGGTCGGTCATTACGCCGTGCTGCCAGAGGAAGGCATGGGACCAGTTGAAGTTGGAGTCCCAGGTGCTTCCCACCACCTGGCCGCGGTTGTTGATGCCGCTGGCGATGGCGGCAAAATCTCCCGGCAGAGTGCCAAGGTTAGTGAGTACGCCGTTCCGCCAAAGCGCGGCAAATTGGGTTGAGCCGTCAGAGCTGCCGATGGTCCCAACAATCTGGCCCTTGTCGTTAATGCCCTGGGCGATGGCGCCAGTACCGAGGTCAGCAAGCGGGGAGAGCGCGCCATTTTGCCAGGATACGGCATGAATTGTCGCACCGCCGCAGGTTCCCGTGTCGCCTACGATTTGGCCTCGCGCGTTGATCCAAAATGCAAACCCGTCTGGATCGCTACCCGTGGGCAGAGCCTGGGCTCTGCCGTTTTCCCACAGCACCGGCAGCTGAATCCGATTATTGGTTGTGTTGGGCGGGCACGAGGAGTCCACGGCACCGTTTTCCGCAAATCCTACGATTTGTCCACGGTCATTGATCGCGCTCGCCTGCCCGTTATTTCCGCCCAGCGTCGGGAGGGCGCTCATGTGGAGGAATTGCCAGAGGAACGGGCGACAGGTAAGGTGGGTGCCGAAGCCGCAAATATCTTCGCCGTTCGGGTCTGGGGCCGCGGTTTCGGAAAAACCTACGATCTGCCCGAAGTCATTGATCTCGCCCCAGTTCATCCAACTGTTTGGTCCGCCGAGCGTGCCGAGGTCGAGCTTGAATCCGTTGACGTCGATCAGGGCGCGCCCGCTTAGAAGTTTTGCGAGCAAGCTATCCTGCTGCCCCGGTTCCACGGTCCCAGCCATGATCTCGGTCCAGCCTTCATTATTGAGGGACATGGCACAACCCAGATTGGCATTCCCCTCCGCGCCCAAATCGGTGACTCGGTAGCCCGCTTGAGCGACTGCATTGCTGAAGCAAGCCAGAACAATCGTCGTAACCCACGGTATCCAGAAATTCCGCAACCGGCTGAACGCGCTCATGTCCTCTCCTTTTTTGTTCGGCCAAAGTCTTCGTGCTTCAGACGAGTGGCGAAGCAAGCCTGTAATAAACGCCCTCTGGGGACGCGGGTTTCCAAGGTGCATGCGCGCTGCCGTGGAGACATTCTGCGCCGACTGTTTGCTGGATATGTGACGAACCAAACAATGGCGGATGCGCGCTTCCCGTTCAGTAGCCTGAGAAACTCGCACACTCAACAGTTGTTGAGGGCGGCCCCCGGTTTTTCAGGGCCGGAATCTTCCAAGATTGGTATCCGCCGATGCGGAACTATGAAACTGCGGACGGTGGGCTCCGCTGCGACGGTGTCGAGAGTCCCGATCGCCCCATTTGGGGCTTGACTCGGCGCCGGATTTAACATACATACTGGCCGGTATGTTGGTTCGGAAGCATCCAAAGGGGAGAAAGAGGAGGACACGCAATCCGGAGCGGACACGGAAGCTGCTTTTGCAGGCGGCGTCGCGGGAGGTTCACAAATCGGGTTTCCAGAATGCGGGCCTCGACACAATTCTAGCGGCCACGGGAGTCACAAAGGGAGCGCTGTATCACCATTTCCGGAGCAAGAAGGCGTTGGGCTATGCCATCGTCGAAGAGGTTATCGCAGCGTCGCTGCGGGACAAGTGGTTGCGTCCTGTCCGCGGCGGAGCCGACCCCATCGACACACTGATTGGCATTGTCCAGGCGACGTCGCTTCGGCCCGAGGTGGTCCGCGCCGGCTGTCCGCTGAACAATCTGGCGCAGGAGATGTCGCAGCGGGACGAACGTTTCCGCCGGCGCTTGGCGAATCTGTTTCAGGAATGGCAGGAAGGCATAGCCGCTGCGTTGCGCGGGGGACAGTCGGAAGGCAGGGTTCGCCGCGACCTGGATGCAAACGAAGCGGCCAGCTTTCTGGTCGCAGCCTACGAAGGCTACGTCATGTTGGCCCAAAACGCCCAGGATGTGAAGGTGTTGAAGGTGGGGATCAAGAATATTGTCGGCTGGCTCCAGTCTCTTCGTGCGCCAAAGTAGCCGGGCGGATTGGCAGGCATGAAGGGAGCAACTGGAATTTGAAGGCGGTTGAAAGGCATGGGATGCGGTGCCAACCGAGGTCAGGGGGAGAGATGGTGCTCCCCAGATTCCGGGAGACCGGGGTTCAGGAAAGCGTGCGCAGGTTCTTGCGCAGGCGATCGGGTTCACCAGGGGCGAGACGGGCCTCCACCTCGGCATGGGTACTGGTCCAGACGGGGACGGCACGGGCCAGCACCTTTCTGCCTTGGGGGGTCAACTCGAGCAGGCGAGCACGGTGGTCATGGCGGGCGGGGGTGATCTTGATCAGGCCGCGGCGGCGCAGCGGTTTGAGGGCGGCGGTCAAAGTGGTCCGATCCATCGCGAGTAAGGATGCGACGGCGGTCAAGGTCGGGGGCTCGGGGCGGTTCAAAGACATCATCAGCGAGAATTGCCCATTGGTCAGGCCGAGCGGGCGCAATGCGTTGTCGAAACGGCGCGCCAGTGCACGGGCAGCGCGCAGGACATGGAGGCAGAGGCAAGAATCGCGGACCAGGATCGTGGTTTCGTAAGAGGTGCCTCGGCCTGCGGCCATAGATGAATATGATAAATGGTAGTTATGTCCGGCCGCTAGGGTTGATATCAACGTATTATGGAGTAGAGCAAATGAGCTGGGCCAAGTGGTGACACAGCGCAAGCGGAAAGCATAGGGAGGAGGAATAGATGAACTCACATCGTTTTGTCGCGGTTGTCGTCCTGGTATTCGCCTTCAGCATGGTTTTTGAAGGGCGAGAAATGCGGGCGCACGATGCCAAAACCAAGTATCCGAATATGGCATCGGTTGAGGAGTACCTGATGCCGGACCGGAATGCGGAGATTGCGTTAGCGCGAAGCGCAGCCCCGGAATCCATCTCGCACGACGCGACCGTTTTGGTTCTGGGACGACACGGGTATGAGACAGCCGTGGAAGGCAAGAATGGTTTTGTGTGCCTGGTGGAGCGCGGATGGATGTCGCCGGCCGATGCTCCGGAGTTTTGGAACCCGAAGCTGCGGGGTCCGATCTGCTTCAATCCTCCGGCGGCGCGATCCGTCTTGCCGACGACCTACAAGCGAACGGAGATGGTTTTAGCGGGGAAAACGAAGGCTGAGATCATCGACGGCAACAAGGCAGCATTTGAAAGAGGTGAAATACCGGCGCTTGAACCGGGCGCCATGAGTTACATGATGTCGAAGGAAGCCTACCTAACCGATCATGGCGATCACAACCTGGCGCACCTGATGTTTTATACGCCGCCACTGGATGGCACGGTTTGGGGGGCGGACTTACCGAAATCGCCGGTGATGCTGAACCCGCAGTTTAAAGGCGTGCAGCCGATCGACGTGTTTGTTGTTCCGGTGGGAAGGTGGTCCGACGGAACAGCGGCCCCGGTAATGTAGGGAGTTTTATTGAGCAGGGGCCGCGGCTCGAGTTTCAGATCTGAGAGCAACCAAGTGGAAAACGAGAAACCAAGGCAATGGGGGGCAATCATGAACGCTCGCGCGATTGAGGATCAGAAGTCCAGCATACCCGAAGGGTTTGTTCAACCACCTCTCCCGGGAAACGAGGTGGTCCCAGGAGGAACACGCCGAGGGAACATGATTGCCACCATCGAAACGCGGCCCGATTACATTCTTGACCATGAAAAGGAGCCGTCGCAGGCAAAGAGTAACGGGGTAGGCGAAGTTGCGCGAATTGCCATCAAGGCCAAAGGCCGGGTTCTATTTGTGGACCCGATCGATGTGTTTGTGGCCAAGGCCCAGGGAAACTACATCGCGCTGGTGCACAAATCCGGATGCTACCTGGTGCGGGAAACGATGGCGACCGCTGAACAGAAATTGACAGCGCTGGGATTCCTCAGAATCCATCGGTCCGTTCTAGTGAATACAAATCTCGTCAAAGACCTGCGGCGGGATAACACGGGGACGTACGTGCTGCGTACAACAGACGGCAGCGAGTATCCAGTGGGGCGCGCCTACAAGGAGAATCTGAAGATGATCGCGAGGTCGTGGCTGGGCGTCGAGCTTGTGTGATGGTCCATCGATCCCGGCGAATAATAGACATGGCGCCTCAAACCGAGTTATCTGCTTCCATGGGCAGTTTATTTTGCATCGTGAAAAATGATGCCAAGCGTGTAACGGCGCCCTGATCGCACACGGCTGACCCCATGGCGAAGAGTAACCCGGTAATTTCCGCGTTTGCCTCGGACCGGGCGGTGATGCACTGCGAAGGCAACCGCGTCTCCTTTTCGAAGTGGAACGACTTCTGGTCGCGACTGCATGCGAGGGCGCTGCTCGACCAGCACGAATTCGCCACCCCGAAAATCACGTTCCGGATCCGATAAGAGAACCGTGAGCTGAATGGGGAAAATATGCTCCCCGTAGAGATCCTGATGAAGGCAGTTGAAATCGCCGGGGCCGTATTGCAGTAGGAGAGGCGTCGGGCGGAGTTGCCCGGCTTGATGGCAGCGCCGAATGTACTCCAGGTGCTGCGGTGGATAGTGCATGTCGATCGCCATGAGCTGATTCCAGCGGTTGGCAACTTCGGCGAGATGCGGATAAAGGGCGGTCCGCAGGTTCGAAATGATTTCGGGCAATGGGTAGGAAAAGTACTTGTACTCGCCCCGGCCAAAGCTGTAACGCTCCATGACCACACGACTGCGAAAATGCTGATCGTCGGGGTAAAGGGACGCGAGAGCAACGCACTCCTCCGGTTGCAGAAGGCCCGGGAGCACCGCGTTGCCAAACTCATCGAGGTCCCGCGAGACAATCTCCCAATCAACTCCGTGAATGCGAGCGGAAGGCTTCTGAACAGGCGGCGATTTCCGCAGTGCCATGCTCATAAAATTCCTTTCTCACCTGCCTTGGTTGCGCCACCTTCGGATTGCCTGGGCATGTTTCGGGTAGTGGCTGTAGGTGTCAAGGCGCAGGCGATGACGGAAACGCGTTTCGGTTCGGAGATGCTCTTCGGGCACGCTTTCGATCAAGCCGATGACCTGGCGATGAGTGTCTTCCAACTCATGCCGAACTTCTGCGAGCGTGAGACCTCTCTTCTGTTCAGTCATGATGCGGTTGAATCCATTGATTCCCCCATAAGTCACGGAGTATCGCGGGGGCTTCCGGCCTTTAAGGATGTCGGGCAAATGCTTCAGCGATTCTTGTTCCCAGGTGGTCACATGCGCGAGGATATCCCGTACGGACCACTCCCCGGTCACGCCGGAGGTGATCAGTTGAGAGTCAGATAAGCCCGCGTAGGATTGCTGGAAATCTCGCCAAGCTTTTTCGATTCGCGTCAAAAGTTGGATACGATCCATAGGCTCTCCGCCGTTATTCTCAGGATCCCAGGGAAGGGGAAGGGAAGCACTCCGAATGTTGCGCTCAAACTGCATTCGCTCAGCCTGGGTTTACAGTGCGATTCGTTTCATGATAAGTGAGATGCGGGGTGGGAGCGAAACAGGGCCATAAGGCCACCCCAATCGCCGGATGCGGTGTAAACCGAACTGGCGCGAATCGAGATAGAATTCACAGGGAAACAGGATGAAAGCGGCGTCGTTTTTCGACGAATACGTCCCGAGTTGAGTGATCATTCGCAGGTAGGTCCAAGAAAGCCGCGATTGTGGCGGAAATCGTAAGCGGTACGAGGCGTTCTAGCGAGGCATGGTGCAGTCGATCGCCGGCAGGAAAGCAGGGCGTGAAAGGTTACAAAATGGCGAGGTCGGGACGTGACGCCGTAGGATTCGACTTCAAATCAGAGTTTCTCGAAGGATTGACGTTTCCGGAACGCAGGGCCGTGCTAGCGGCTGGCGTTTTGCGACGGTTCGTTGCCAAATCGGTGATCACTCATCAGAGTACTGCTGCCGATCGCGTATTTTTGCTGACCAACGGGCGCGGTCGATACTTCTTCACCACGCCGGACGGGCGCAAGGTAGTGCTGTTTTCGCTTCTGCCGGGGGACCTGTTCGGAGGCGCGGCCCTGCTCTCAAAACAGTGCGATTATCCGGTCAGCGCAGAAACGGTAAAAGACAGCAGTGTAGTAGTGTGGGACCGCAATACGATTCGGACGCTGGCAACCAGATATCCGAGGCTGCTGGAGAACGCATTATCAACTGCCTCCGACTACTTGATCTGGTATGTTGCCACTCACCTCGGGTTAACTTCCCACGATGCCCGGAGCAGGCTCGCCTACATCCTGTCCAATCTCTCGCAGGGCATCGGGCGAGAAGGTCCGCGTGGAAGAGAACTGGAGGCGACGAACGAAGAACTGGCTCATGCTGCAAACCTGACCGAGTTCACGGTTAGCCGCCTGTTGAGCGAATGGCAGCGTCGCGGGGCGATCGTGAAGAGGCGTGGCAGAGTTCTCATTCGTTCTTACGAGAAACTTTTTCGCCATTGAGCGGGAACTTTTCCGGCCCCGTTCCTCGCCAACTCCTTTCATTGCGTGAGAGCAAGTTTCAGGTTGCGCGTAAGCAACGACAATTGGCCTACCGGGTGTTATTTCTATGGCAGTAGTCAGGTCAGCCCCACCGATTACTGACTCCGGGCTTGAACCTAAAACCAGGCGGAGGCTGATTGGGAACACACAAAGCCCGTGCTCTCGTGGTAGATGATTTCGGCCCTTTTCGACAACTTCTTTCCTCCATACTGCAAAATGTACCGGCCGTGCAGGTCATCGGCGAAGCTTCCGACGGACTCGATGCCGTGCGGAAGGCCGAAGAACTGAAGCCAGAGTTGATCCTGCTGGACGTCGGACTTCCAACCCTGACTGGAATCGAAGCCGCGCGGCGAATCCTCAGGCGCTTGCCAACCTGCAAAATTCTCTTCGTGACCGAGGAATCGTCTCTTGACGTGGTGCAGGAAGCCTTCGCTCTCGGGGCATCGGCCTACCTGGTAAAGTCGGCCGTGCGAAGGGAACTCTTGGCCGCTTTGAGCGCGGTTCTGCGGGACGAGAAGTTCGTCGGCAGTCGATTCGCGGGCCGTGATTTCTTTGGTGTGGCGGAGACCCAGGCCGCAGAAAGCATTCGACACTATCAGGTCCTTTCTCAATCCAGACCGCCGAACAGCGCGATGGTCAGCAACCACCGTGCCGAGTTCTACTCTGACGACTCATCGTTTCTAGATGGCTTTACCCAGTTCATCGGGGCGGCCATCAAAGCGGAAAGCTCAGTAATACTGATTGCGACTGAAGCCCATCGGGAAGGGCTTCTTCCAAGACTGCAGGCACATGGCGTGGATATAGCCTCCGCCGTGGAGCAGGACAGATACGTCGCTATCGATGTTGGCGAGGCGCTCTCGAGATTCATGGTCAATGGCCTGCCGGATCGGGTCAAATTCTTGAGAGTTGTGGATGATCTTATTGTTACGGCGGCGAAAGCTGCGAAGGGCACACCTGCTCGGGTCGTGGCGTGCGGCGAGGGTGCTCCGCTCCTGTTGGCACAAGGCGAGTCGGAAGCGGCAATTCAGCTGGAAAGACTGTGGGGTGAGATAGGCAAAGCACACGACGTGGATATTCTGTGCGGGTACCCGCTCAGCATCTTTCACGGTGTGGAAAACAGCTTCAATCTCCATAGGGTCTGTTCCGCGCATTCAGGTGTGCATGTCCGGTGATTAAGCACGGGTTTTCCGGCTTGCCGCGGGCTCTGCTTCCGATCCTTTCGAATCCAGCCGACATCGTGACCCACGGCGGGCATCCGGATGCGCCGGAAGCGGGGAAGCCTAGAAACCAAGTCTAAGTGCGATCTGTCCCACGCGCGGATTTACGGAGGTGCTGCTAATGACGCCAAACGTGGGGGAGGTGAAGTTGGAGTCGGGATTCGCGAATTGCGGATGGTTCAGGGCGTTGTAAAACTCCGCACGAAACTGGATGGTGCTTCGCTCACGGGGCCAGTTCAAGGCGATTGTTTTGGACACCGCGAAATCGAGGTTTGCCTGTCCCGGACCGTCGACGATACCCGTCGCGCTGTTGCCGAATGCCGTTCCGATGCCATCCGCACCAATGACGGGCGGAGTGGAAAAACAGGGGACATTAAAATAGCCGCTCAACCTGGATTCGACTGGACCTCCCGCCAGGAGTTGGCTCAGCGAACACGCGCCACTCAATTGGGCGCGGTCTTCAGTGATTCCGAAAACGTTTTTCGAGTTGGTATCGGCGATGGTCAAAGCACTGCCCGACTGAAGGGTTGCGATGGCAGACAAAGACCAGTTGCCGAGGATGGCTCCCGGTACACCATGAGGCGGGCTTGGAAGAGCCCAGGTGGTGCTGAACACGAACCGGTGGGTGCGATCAAAACTTGCTCTTCCCCAGCGCTGGCGAGGAGAATTCTGATCTCCCAAGGTCAATGAATTACCGGCCGAAGTCCCGTTAATGTTGGCCCCGTCGCTGTCGAGCGCTTTGGAGAAAGTATAGGAAGCCAGGAATTGGAGGCCGTGACCCAGGTGCTTGGTCAGGCTGGCCTGGAGCGCGTTGTACCAGGAGTTGCCTTCGGATTCCATCTCACGAAGGGAGTCGGGCCGTATACCGGGGACCGGAACGCGCTGTCCCAGATTTGCCAAAGTGTTGGAGGTCACCCCGCGGACCGGATCCTCGGGAGAGGCATTCAGCGCTTGATTCAAGGAGCGCAACCGCTGGAGATGGTTCGCCTGGACCCCCACGTATCCGGCCTCCAACAACCAACCTTGATGCACTTCTGCCTGGAGGTTCAACGAAAACTGCTGGGTCATCGCCGGCCTGAATCGGGGTTCCAGGGTGTTGATGGAAGAACTCGTCATCGAAGAATAAGGGGCAAAGATTGGAAATGAAGCCGGGGTTGGAAAGGGTTGCGCGAAGGGCGCCTGAAAAGTTGCGCTGGCATTTGCCAGTCCGGTACTGATTCGAGTCACAGAGAATGGAGCACCCAGGATCGACTGAGCCGAGGCTTGGCCCGTCGGACGTGAATAGTAGATACCATAGCCTCCGCGCAAGGCCAACCGGGTCATGGTTGGCAAAATCTGCCATGCGAAGCCGATGCGTGGAGCGATCGTGTTTTGCCCTTCGCCGTAAGTTCCGAACGTATTGTTGGCGCGAATTACGCCTGCTGGGAGAACCCCGGGAAAGTTGGAAGCAACGATATAACCATCCAGGCTTCCGCCGGGCGGTGGATTGGTATTGGCTTTATTGATATCGAAGCTCGAGTTTCGGCCGAGCTCGTCACCGAACTGCCCGAGTCGCTCATAACGCAATCCGAGATTCAAGGTGAGGGATCGACGAATCCGATAGTCGTCCTGGACGAAGACCGAGGCTTCCCAAGCCCTAAAGTCACGGTTCAGCAGGCCAAAGATGTCAGAGGAGGTAAAGACATTGCTGAACGTTCCCGTGCCGTTGCTGCCCGCGTCGAGTCCGAGCAGGAAATCCGGCCAGCTCAGAAACTGCACAAACGAACCGAGGCCGGCAAAATTGAAATCCTCCTCCGGGCGAGTGAGGGAGCCGCCGAGTTTTACGGCGTGAGCACCTTTGAGCAGGCTCAGCACATCGCTAAAAGAGTAGGTATTTTGGGTGTAAGTGCGAGGGAATGCGGGAGCCATGCTGATAGAGCCAAGAATGTTCAGGCTGGGGAGCTGGTTGTTCTCATTCATCTCCCCTTCAGATACGCCAATGTCAGACCACTTGAAGGGGGCACCAGCCCCAGAAGTGGTTCGGGTATGAAAGATACCGATCCTCGCTTCATTCAGCAGCCTGTTAGTTGGGACGTAGGTATGAGCAAGGGATAAAACAAATAAGCCGGAGTCGCCCGGACTAGTGAAGCCGCGGATGTTACCCATTGGATTTTGTCCATTGCCCGGAAAGGTGACCCGCTGATCGGTGTTGGCGATAAAGAATCGAGCCGCGAGCTGGCTCTTCGGAGAAAGTGTGTAATCGAAATTCAGCAGTCCCTGATCCTCATTGAAGCTGCAGGGGTCGGTGAAAGCCGAAAAACCGCTGCCAGCAAATGGTTTCGAGGGATCCACAGTCTGAGGAGTTGGAATCAGAAAGCTGCCGTCGGGCAGTTTGAAATTCAACAGAGCCAGGGCTACGGGGTTAAGGTTTGATCCGTCGGAAGCAACTGCGGCGCCCCCGAGAGCCCCACGCATTCCACCGAATAGCCGTCCAAGAGCCTCCGGAGATCGGTCGTTGGTGATCGGGGGCTCGCTCAAATTGGCTGAGCAACCGATTCTTGCCTGACCGGCGGCCAGACCGTTCACCTGCCGCGTTCCCTGGTAGGAGGCAAACAAAAACGCCCTGTCCTTTTTGACCGGTCCTCCGAGGGTGAATCCGAACTGGTTCTGCTTGAGTTCCGGCCTCGGTTGAGCGGCTTGATTCAAGAAGAAATCATTGGCGTTCAGAACATCGTTCCGCAAATACTCGAAAATGGTTCCGTGGTAAGCATTGGTTCCGGTCCTGGTAATCAGGCTGACATTGGCGCCTGCAGTGCGCCCGTAGGCGGCGTCATAGAGTGCAGTTTGCACCTTGAACTCTTCCAAGGTGTCAGGGTTGGGGATGGGAATGCCCCCGCTTGCCGAGGCCGAACTGAGCACATCGGTCACGCTGATCCCATCCAATTGCCAGTTGTTTTCGTAGGAGCGGGCGCCCTGCACGAAGATCCCGTCGTTCGATATGCCTACTTGGGAGAGCGCAGTACCGCCACTGCCAAGTTCTCCGGCATTGTTGACAGCGGCGATTACGCCAGGGGCGAGAGCCGCGATCTGGGCAAAGTTGCGAGTGACCAAGGGCAGGCCGCTAACGGTCTGCTGATTTACGGTTCTTCCCAGCGCTGCCGAATCGAGTTGAACCATTAAGGTGCCGGCGGAGACCACGGCTCGTTCCAGATGAGTTGCCAAGTCAAGGTGAAGTTCGAGCCGAACGGTTTCAGTTACATGGATGGGCAGATTGGAACTGCTCAGGGGGCGGAAACCGGCTTTACTGGCCTGCAACTCATAGATTCCGGGCGGCAAAAGGAGGAACCCGAATCGCCCGTTCTGGTCCGAAGTTACAGATTTTTTTTCTGTCGTGCCTTTGCTGGACAGGTGTAAAATCACGCCGGGAAGAACCGCGCCCGAAGGGTCCAGCGCCAGGCCCGTCAGAGCGCCGGTGGAAGAGGTCTGGCCACACGCCGAAGCGGCGAGCCCCGCGCAAACGCCGACCACTCCGAGCAAGTTCCTGCAGCGCAGCTGTTGTGGCTTACACCGAAGGTTGCGGCTAATGAACAAGGGAGCCCCAGTCTTACAGAGAAGGCCGAAGATTCTCAACCAAAATGAGGATGCTACGACCGTCGATGGGGTGATCTGTTAGCAAACCCGAGATGCTAGTCTCCGGGGACCGCCATTGACAAGGGCAAGACTGCTTGACGTGCCGGGCGGGCACTGACCGAAGCGGTGAGCTGGGACGTTGAATGCAGTTACTTCTGAATCGCGTAAGATCCCGAATTGAGCGCACTGCCCGGCGTCTGCGGCGAGAGCATGGCCCGTGGCGAAATAAGGTGTGGCTGTGCGCCATTGCCGTTCTCATTTTGCCATCTGCGTTCAGCGGGCGCTTAGCTGCCCAAGCGAAGCCGATCAAGCGGGTGCTTGTTCTGAATGAGGTGGGCACCGCCTATCCTCTGACCAACCTGGTCGATGAGGGACTGCGTGCGGGCCTGGACAATGCACCTTATCGAATCGAGTTCTACCGGGAATATATGGACACCGTTTTATTCCCGGATCCCACCGTTCAAAAGGAAATTCGGGATTTCTACGTTCGCAAGTATCAGAATCGTCGACCGGACGTGATTATCACCGTGGGCCCAGCGCCGCTCAAGTTCATGATTGAAGACCATGAGCGGGCTTTTCCGGGAGTGCCGATTGTTTTTTGTGTTCCGAACGGATTACCCGATAGTGCGGTGCCGGATTCTGACTTTACGGGGGTGGAGGGGGATGTGGCGCCGGCCGCAACGGTCGAGGCTGCCTTACGACTTCAACCCAGCACGAAGCATGTGGTGGTGATAGGAGGTGTAGGGGTCTTCGAGCAGCATCAGCAAGCCCTGGTCAAAGAACAATTGGCGAGCTATAAGGACCGCCTGGATATTTCATACTTTACAAACCTTGCGATGCCGGAACTTCTTGCGCGACTGAAGAGCTTGCCCAGCCAGTCGATAGTGCTAGTCACGCCAATCTCACAAGATGCGGCAGGAACACCGTTCACTTCATCCGTGTCAGGGCCAATGATTGTTGCGGCCGCGAATGCGCCGGTATTCAGCTTGTCGGACAGGTTCCTAAATCATGGGGAAGTTGGTGGCGCGGTTTCAAGCGCGGTCGGACAGGGGCGGATTGCTGGAGAAATGGCGTTACGGATTCTCACGGGAGAAACTCCGCGCGATATTCGTCCGGTAAAGAACGCGAGTACGTACGTGTTCGATTGGAGAGCACTGAAGCGCTGGGGGATGAAAGAACGGAATCTCCCCCCGGGTAGCGTTCTGCTGCATCGGCCGCCGTCAGCATGGGAGAACTACCAGTGGTACATCATCACCGGACTCTCGTTGATCCTGCTGGAGGGGTTGCTGCTTTCGAGTTTGCTTTGGCAGCGCGCGCAACGGCAAAAGGTGGAAAACGAGCTAGGCATGACCTACGACCGGCTTCGTTTGGCAGTGGAAGCCGGCAAATCAATCGGCTGGGATTGGGACGTCAAGAGCGGACGAGAGCAGCGATTCGGCGACCTGAAAACGGTGTTTGGTATTCCATCGGACACGTATTCCGGGCACATTGAGGATTTTCAGCGCCACCTCTATGCGGACGACCGGGAACGAGTGTGGAAAGCAGTGGAGGATGCGAGGCTAGGCCGGAAGCCTTATGCCGCGGAATTTCGGATTACGCGCCTGGATGGGGCGATCCGCTGGATCAATGCCGTCGGGAAGTTCTACTACACAGGCAATGGGGATGCCGGGCGGATGCTGGGCATTGCGGTGGATGTCACCGACCGTAAGCAGGCGGAGGAAGCGCTCCGAGAAAGCGAAGAACGGTTCCGGCTCGTGGCCAATACCGCGCCAGTGATGATCTGGATGTCCACGCCGGACAGACTGTGCAACTACTTCAACCAACCTTGGCTGGACTTCACCGGCCGATCCCTTGAGGCTGAAATCGGCAATGGCTGGGTGGAACGCGTGCACCCAGAAGATCTGGAAACCTGCCTGGAGACCTACTCGAGCGCGTTTGACCGGCGCGAGTCTTTTAGGATGCAGTACCGACTGCAACGGAAAGATGGGGCATATCGCTGGGTCTTCGATATGGGAGTACCACGATTCAATCCGAACGGATCCTTTGCCGGCTATATCGGTTCCTGCATCGACATCACGGAACAGAAACTAGCCCAGGAGGCGCTGGCGGATCTGAGCGGCCGCTTGATCAGCGCGCAGGAGGAAGAACGAAAGCGAATCGCCCGGGAAATTCATGACGACTACAATCAGCGGCTGGCGGTCGTAGCCAACCAGATCGAAGCATTGGCGGAGCAAGTTGAGGAATCTCCGGAGGAAACAGCGGATCAACTGCACGAGCTCTGGAATAACGTAAGCGAGCTGGGCGCCGACCTTCACTCGCTATCGCACCGGTTGCATTCATCGACGCTTGAGAATCTGGGCTTAGTGGCGGGAACGAAGGCCTTCTGCCAGGAATTCGCTTATCAACAGGCAATGCAGGTGGACTTTGTGCACAAGGATGTGCCGCCGCGAATTCCGGCAGATCTCTCGCTTTGCTTCTTTCGTGTGGTTCAGGAAGGACTCCGAAACGTCAAGCGTCACAGTGGCGCCGCTCGAGCCGAGGTTCGCCTGGAGGGGATCGGGGAGAAGTTGTACCTGTCCATTTCCGACCAGGGGAAGGGTTTTGACGTGAACGAGCGCGCCGCGAGAGACGGCATCGGGATCCGGAGCATGGAAGAACGGTTGCGATCGTTGGGCGGTCAGTTCGAGATCCATTCGCAACCAATGAAAGGGACTACAATCGAAGCGTCGTTGCCGCTGAAGGTCGCCATGCGGCGCGCGAGCTAAATTCACGACGCAAGCAAGGTTGAGGGGAGATGGAATGGAGGGCCCCCGACAATCGGCCAATCGCCCTCGCATACTGATCGCCGATGATCACAGCATGGTCGCGGAAGGGCTGCGCTCACTACTAGAAAAAAGATACGAGGTAATAGGCATTGTCCCGGACGGACGGGAATTGCTGAGCGAAGCCCCGAGGCTCAAGCCTGACGTTATCGTGGTGGATATCGGCATGCCTTTTTTGAATGGCCTCGACGCTGCCGACCGGTTGAAATCCATACTGCCCACCGTGAAGTTCGTATTCCTGACAATGAATGTTGATCCCAACCTCGCGGCGGCCGCGCTCGCTATGGGGCCGGTAGGATATGTTCTGAAGCATTCTGCGGTTACCGAGTTGCTGGAGGCAGTTGCTGAAGTACTCCAGTCCAGGCCGTACTTGACGCCCCAGCTCCGCTCGGAGAATTGGGCTGTCCGAGAATCTCGCGCCCGGCAATTCTCGAGAGACCTGACTCCGCGTCAGAAGGATGTGCTGCAGTTGCTGGCCGAGGGGCGTCCCATGAAGGAAATCGCGCACATCCTAAAGGTCAGTGAGAAGACGGTGATGTTCCATAAGTATCGCATCATGGAGTCGTTCAACCTGAAGACCAATGCCGACCTGGTGCTGTTCGCTCTCAAGCACCACCTGATTTCGTCATAGGCGGTTCGTCAGGGCTGGGAACGCAGCACCCTCGGCTTCGACTGTGCCTCGGCGCTGAGGCTGGGGGACGATAGCTCGCTGACAGGCCTGCGCTCACGAGCGAGGGCGGCGGGCGGGCTTGCTCCCTTTTGGGAGGAATCGGTCGCGAGATACATGGTCTGCGACGGGAAGGCGATCTCGGCTCCCTCCTGTTGGACAATCTCCATGATGCGGAGAAGCAGTTCCTCCTGCACCTGGAGAAAGTGATCCCAATCCCGGGCATTCACGTAGGCAAAAATATCCACATCAAGGGAGAATGCGCCAAAGCGCAGCAGGCGGACGCGCACGGAAGTCGAGTCCACAGTGGGCTGGTCCATGAGCAGTTTGCGAATCTTGGTTAGGACAGCTTGTATCTGCTCGGTTGTGGTTTCATAGCGCAGCGCCACTATCGGTTGGAGCCGGAACTTGTCGCGCGCGGACAGGGTCTCAAGGCTCATATTTGCGATCTGCCCGTTGGGAATGCTGAGCAGCGTCCGATCCACGGTGCGGATGCGGGTGGAGCGCAAGCCGACGCTCTCGACAGTGCCCACGGTATCGCCCAGCTTCAGGGTGTCGCCGACGCGGACGGCCTCGTCCATGATGAGCGAGATGCCGCCGACGACATTTTCCAGCGTCTTTTGAGCCGCGAGGGCCACGGCAATGCCACCGACCCCAAGCCCGGCCAGGGCGGCAGTTGGATTGATGCCAAAGTGGTGAAGGGTGAACAGCAGGCTTGCGAAGAGGATGACCCCGTCGACCAGCCGGCGGGTAAGACGGAGCACGGAGGCGGATCCGCTCAGGGCGTGCCCCTGGAGCCGCGCCAAAACATACCTTTCCGCCCGGGCGTTCGCCAGCATGAGCAGCCAGACGCAGGCGAGAATGGTGATCACCAGGGTGGCCGTGGACCAGAATTGCCGCGCCAATAGCGAGAGGCTGACGGCCGACAACAGCCAACGAATGACGAGGACGACCAGCAGCAAGCGCACAGGCGGGGAAATGACCTGCGGATTCTGCACGGCGCCGGTTCGCAGCAGGCGGCTCCGCAACGCGCCGATGGCGGGGCCGATCAGGCGGTTCAGCAATCCGGTCAGGAAGTAAAGCAGCGGGAGGCCCAGGAAGACAGCCAGCCACTGGAACAGAGGAATGGTCGCCAGTCGAGTGTTGACCAGGAAAGCCGGGAGAAACTTCTCGACCGGCGGGGTGTTCACTTCGTGGAAGACATCGGGAATCGCGTTCAGGGTTTTGTGCGAAAAGAGCCAGACACGGCCGGCTTTTCCGCGGTCGACGCGTTCGACCAAGATGTCGAGAGTACCGTTATTGGTGCTGATGGTTCCGACCAGGTCCTCATCAGGACTGAGTTGGTCGGGGAGGGAGCCTTCTGGCTTGTCGCTGAGTTCATTGAGGCGCGCAGGCAGTCGACGATCGAGAACAATGGCCAGTTGTCGCGCCATGGTCTGGGCGTCTGCCCCACGCAACGGAGTGTCCAAGTACAAAGCGGCAATTTGACCATTGCCTTTGCGTGCAGCACTTAGAAAGCCCAGAACCGTGCCTCTGGGCGTTTCGCGGCCCAGCGTGTCATGGGGAGTCTCAGGGACCGCGGGTTCCTTGGAATCAGCTTTCGGAGCACTGAGTTGAGACCATGACGCAGGGCACGACAATGCCAGGGACAACACCAGGCCCGCGAGACCGAAACGCCTTCGGCGCAGGCCGGGCACGTTTGTGTTGTTCGTTTCGGCTAAGGTGCGACGACAACGGTGCAGGACTCTACTGGCATGCATCATCACAGAACCGCAATTGAGTGCACCGGCGCGAGCGCACCAGGAATTTAATTCAGAATTTTGTTCGCAAATCCAAAATCTGACAACTGACAAAACTGCCAGTGCCTGCTACCGGGCGCAAAACCCTCCAGAGCGAACGCTAATAAGTCTAAGGACGCTTGAAGTCGAAGAGAAGGAGCGTAATGTCATCCTGCTGTCCATTGTTGGCGTGCTGCCCGGTCCAACCCGCGATCTCCTGGAGGAACGCGTCGGCGAAGTGATCGGCGGTGAAGGCATGGTTGCGTTCCAGGAACAGTCTGAACCGATCCGTACCGTACATTTGGCCCGCGGGATCGGCAGCCTCGGGGATGCCGTCGGTGTATAAGACGTGGCGGTCGCCGGGTTCCAGCGGGAGTTCGAGAGTTCCATACGCGGCGTCCGGGAACATTCCCAGGACCAGTCCGTTCTCCAAGAGTTCGACGGTTGCGCCAGTGGAACTGCGGAATTGCAGGATTGGCGGATGGCCCGCGCCGGCGTAGCGCATAAAATTCTTTTCCAGATCGACGTAAATGTAAGCCGCGGTCACGAAGTTGCGCGTGAATTTGCCGCAAAGAGCCTTGTTTATTCCGGATAAGACTTTCTCGGGCTCCGAAGCGTGAGGGAGCTGCGCGGAAAACGCTACCTGGAGCATGGAGGCGATGAGAGCGGCCGGCAGCCCGTGGCCGGAAACGTCAGCGATGAGCATACCGAGATGCTTATCGTCAATTTGGAGGAAGTCGTAAAAATCTCCGGCGACGGAGGTCATGGGAAGGAAGCGAGCGGCAATATCAAGGCCGGGAAGTTTCGGGAGGCTGTGAGGAAGAATTGAGAGCTGAATCTGGCGAGCCATTTCGAGTTCGTTGTTAAGAGCATGGAGTTGCTCGGCCAACTGCGCGCGAGCCTCGCGCAGCAGGATATGGCTGCGGACGCGAGCCTTGACCACGGCGGGAGAGAAGGGTTTGTGAACGTAGTCGACGGCGCCCACCTCGAAGCCACGAGTCTCATCCTCCTCGGCGGTCTGACCAGTGAGAAAAATGACAGGGATTTCACGGGTGGAGGGATCGGCTTTGAGACGGGAGCAGACCTCGTAGCCGTCCATTCCGGGCATCATGACATCAAGCAGGATGAGGTCGGGCTTTTCCTCCGCGGTGGCAAGGGCGAGCGCCTTCTGACCGTTGGTAGCAACCTTGGTCTTGTATGCGCTTCTAAGCGCGCCGGAGATTACACCGATGTTGGTCGGAGTGTCGTCGACAATGAGGATGAGCTTCTGAGCGATTGGTGCCGGTTCCGGGATGGAAGACATGGATTCACTCCAAAGTCAAAGAGAGTCGCCCGGCAATGGACGAAAGAGTCTGAAGCGCATCGCCGTAGGCGAAATTGCTAACGTGGCTTGCGAGCGTGCTCAATTCGCCTGGGGTCAGAAGGGATTGAAGATGAGACCGGGCGTTGAGAATGAAGTCCGAGGCTTCACCGTCATCGGTTTCGAGAAGCTTTTTGAGTTGAGTGAGAGATGTAGCCACGGTGGAGGGATCGGCCGTGACAGTTACAGGGGCGGACAATTCGGAAGGAAGCGCCGCGCGAATGGCCGCAATGGTGGCGTCGAGAGACTCGGACAGGGCGTCAAGCGCGGGAGGAACCGAGTGATCGGATGCAATGGCAGATTCGGCCTTGGCTGCGATCTCGGCAAGGGAAATGGCGCCGAGGTTTGCCGAGGCTCCTTTCAGCGAGTGGGCCAGGCGCTGCGCGGTCCCGACGTCATGAGCCGCGAGGGCAGCACGAATTTCTGACAGCACGGGTGATTGAGAGTCGGCGAAGCGGGACAGGAGAGACTCATAGCGCTTGCGGTTGCCGCCTGTGCGCCGAAGGGCCGTAGCGGTGTCGATACCCGGAATGACCAGCGGAGTATGCGTATCGGGCGGGGAGGGGGAAGCGCTGGCGACGGAAGGCGCAGTGGAGGCTGCACGAGGAGAAATCCAGCGCAGAAGCGCTTTGAAAAGATTATCGGGATCAATGGGCTTGGCGATGTGATCGTTCATGCCTGCGGCAAGACATTCCTCGCGGTCTCGATCCATCGCGTTCGCGGTCATAGCGACGATGGGCAAGGACGAGAAGCGCGGATTCGAACGGATGGCTTTCGTGGCAGTGATTCCGTCCATGACGGGCATTTGCATGTCCATGAGGACGAGGTCGTAGTCTTGCCCGATGAGCATTTGCACGGCGAGCGCGCCGTTCTCCGCCTGGTCGATGGAGACGGGCGCGTCTTCGAGGAGGCCGAGCGCGACTTCACGATTGAGTTCGTTGTCCTCAACCAGAAGGATGCGCGCACCGCGAATTGAGGACAGGTCGACTCCGGGGGACTGAGAGGATGAAACCTCGCGGAGAGCAGCGTGGTCGGCGCTGAGTACCTGAACAACCGAATCGAACAACATGGAGGGGGTGACCGGCTTAATAAGGACACTCTCGAAGGCGGTCTGCTCGGCTTGGCGGAGCACCTCTTCCCGGCCGTAGGCGGTGACCATCACGAGGTGAGGATGATGCTCGGGATGAGGAAGCGAGCGGATGCGCTTGCCGGTTTCGATGCCGTCAATACCGGGCATTTGCCAGTCCACGAATGCGATCTCATAGGGCTCGTTTCGGTCCAGGCCCCGTCGGGTGAGTTCAATCCCGTCCTGCCCGGACACGGCTTCATCCACTTTGAATGCCATGCTAACCAGCATGCTGGAGAGCACTTCGCGGGCGTGAGCATTGTCGTCAATGATGAGGACACGGCGGCCGCGGAGATCGGGCCGAGTTTGAGGCTGGGCGTTGGCATCGCCCTTGCCGAGATAAGCCGTAAACCAAAACGTGCTGCCCGCACCGACTTCGCTATCGACACCAACGTCGCCGCCCATCAGTTGGGCGAGTTTCCGGGAGATGGCAAGACCAAGGCCGGTGCCTCCGTACCGGCGCGTGGTGGAAGCATCGACCTGCTCGAACGCCTGGAAGAGGCGACTCATCTGCTCGTCGGTGAGGCCGATCCCGGTGTCGGAGACGGAGAAGCGCACCAGTTGACCGTTTTCATCCTGTTCCTGGACGCGAGCACTGACGATGATTTCGCCGTGCTCGGTGAACTTGACGGCGTTGTTGCAGAAGTTGATAAGAACCTGGCCGAGGCGGAGCGGGTCGCCCTTAGGGTTCGCGTAAACCGCGGGGTCGACGTCGAAAATAAGCTCGAGACCTTTCGCCGAGGCCTTTTCTGCGATCAGGTTGCTGACATTTTCCAGGACCTTTTCGAGTTGGAAATCGATATTTTCGACGGTGAGTTTGCCGGCTTCGATCTTTGAAAAATCGAGGATGTCATTGATGACTCCAAGCAGATGCTCGCCGGATTGCTGAATCTTGTGGACGTAGGACTTCTGCCGCGGATTGAGGTCGGTTTTGAGCGCGAGATGGGACATTCCTATGATGGCGTTCATAGGCGTTCGAATCTCATGGCTCATATTGGCGAGGAATTCCGACTTGATCCGGGTGGCGGCTTCGGCCACTTCCTTGGCCTGGCGCAACTCGACTTGTGAAGCTTCGAGGGCGCGATTGCTGGCTTCGACTTCCTCCTTGCGGGCAAGGATCTGACGTTCAGAAGCGGCGAGCGCTTCGGCCTGGGCGCGGGTTTGTTCAAGAAGGCGGCGAGTTTCCAGATTCCGCGACAGGAGTTGAGCGTTCATCGCGACTGACGGGAGAAGAGCATCGAGCAGCGCATGCTGCCGAGGAGACAGCGGGGAGACGATGGCGAGCTCGAGAACGCCGATCAGAAGATCCTGATTGAGAACGGGGATAAACACTACCGCGCTCGGGGCGACTTCACCGATGCCGGTGGAAACGCGGAGAACCTGAGCCGAGGCCGGTGAGATGTTCAGAACACGCCGCTCCAAGGCGGCTTGACCGACGAGACCCTCCCCGACGGCAAAGACGGAGGGCTTGACCGGGTCATCGATCGCGAATGTTCCAACGCGTGAAACCTTACTTTGGGTATGGTCGGCCAGATAAAAAGAGCCGTAAAGAAGTGGAATTGATTCAGACAGACGCGAGAGGAGAGACGAGGCGAAGGCGCTGAAATCTTCGGCTGACTGCAGCCGTACGGCGGTGGCGGCAACTTCGGCTTTGACCCAAGACTGAGTTTCGCGTTCGCTCGCGGCGTCTTGCAGGGTATGAAGCGAGCGCCCAATCTCGCCGATTTCATTGGGGCGGCTGCGGTAAGGAATGGGGCGGTCGAGTTCGCCGGCGGCGATGGCCTGGATGCTGTCGCGCACGGTGAGGAGTTCATGGACTACCTCGACGTGAAGAAGGTAGGAGGCAATGATCAAGGATGCGAGGACGCCGAAGCCGATCACTAACCAGGTGATGAGGATGGATCGGTGAGTCAACTGGGTAAGATCGGCCGAACGCTGATCGACCGACCGTTGCATAGCAGTGGAGACAGTGATCGCCTCGAGGCGTGATTTCTCCATTTCATCGTCGATACCAGAGCGCATCAGGGTCAGGGCCTTCTGTTTGTCGCCAGCAAGCGCCGCGACGCGCACGGGTGCGGCGTCCAAGGCAACCTTCTCGAAGGCAGCGGACATGGCACTGACCTGGTCGGCGTAGGCAGGGTAGAGACGCGAAGCATTGGCAACGCTGGCTTTGTATTCGTTGTAAGTCTTGTCGATCTCGGCATTGAGGACCTGCAGCTGGTCGCGGTCAGTTTCGGCGATAAGACGATAGAGAAGCAAGCCGTAGCGACCATTGAGGGCACGAGCTGCGTTGACGTTCTCCACGGCTTTGAGTTCGTTCTCGATCAGATTGCTGTACCAGGTGTCGATCTGCTTGCTCTGGAGCGAAGCATAGAAACCCGCGAAGATGACCATGAGGACCAAGGGAGTGAGGGCAACGAGCAGTTTCCGGCGCAGCTTGAAGTTGGCCAGCAGGCCCATAGCTAAGACGCACTCCCTGGGCGCTGGGCGGGTGGACAGTGGTCCGCGAACTTTGGAAGGATTCTGGCGCTCGGTCGGCGAAGCAAACGCAGCATGGACACCCGCTTTTGGGCGTGGCGAATTCGCCTACAGCCCGTAGGCATCTCCGGTTTTGACCAAGAACTCATGTGGTTCTCGCAAAGCTACGGCGCAGCGCTAGAAATCTCCGGGTGCCTCCTTACAGCGGGAACACCCCGAGCCGGTTTGTCGCGGCCCGAGTCACGAGTCAGGGGTTGAAGGACCACCTCGAATTCGACTTGACGAAAAGTCTAGAAGAGCGGGGGTGTGGGTCACACTGGCAGAAATGACAGTTTTAGGATCTGAATCCGCCCCCTGTGCTGGCTTCGGAGCTGACAGTAGAGATCGGCGGCACAAATACTTGAACCCGCTGGCAACGCACGGGAGCGATGCACCCGGCTTTTACTCGCATGGTTGTCGCGTTCGAACCGCACGGACTGGTGCGCGAACTGAGCGGGAGGAGGGCGTACATCGCTATTAAGGTCGAATCCCGAAACAACCAAGCGAGCAGATCCGCATCCAAGCTTGCAGATGAGCGCGATAGCGCTTTCCCCTTGGAGTACATGCTGAAGCCGGCTTTGTGAACTGCCTGATTTCATGGAGGTTGATGAGTGCATGGTTCGACAATTTTCCGGGCCGAGATATAATCACTGCTAGCCAACTACAGTTAGTGGGTCTGGGCGGCGAGGCGCCATGGTGGCGGTCGTTGTTGAAGATCGGTTTACTCGAAAGCCGTTCTGCGACTTCCTCCGAGTCGGCCTCTCCTCCAGTAGGAGAGTGGAATGTCCTGCAGGTCGTGCCAATCTAGCAACCAAAGGACGTATGAGAGCGAGATCAATATCCACTTCCCGGAACTCAATAATCTGAAGAAGCCCCCGGTTTTGGCGTTTCCGAATCTGGTGATTTGCCTGGATTGCGGCTTCGTGGAAACTAAAATTGCGGATAGCGAACTGCAGGACCTTGTCGAACGCAGCCGCGACCGTCAGAGCCGCGGGTAGATCCGAACGCATTGGGGCTTTCCTTGCTGGCTGGCGGATCCGTCGCCGACCATCTTTCCGGTAGAGCTCACTTCACTCAACCACGCATCTCGGCAAGCGTAGGCGAAACGAACCGCTTGCCGGAAAGCACCGCATGGATAGCTGGAGGGAGGTCTTTGCTCATCCGTGACTTCAAGACGTAACCCAAACCGCCGGCTTCAATGGCCGCCTTCACGAAGTCCGGGTCCTGGTGAATGGTGAGGAAGACGATCTTGGAAATACAACCGGTCTGGCGCAGACTACGTGCCACCTCGAGGCCGTTGGGCTCCCCGAGTGAGATGTCGAGCACGATTAAATCGGGCCGCAGGCGCGGCCAATCGTGCAAGACAGACTCGCCGTCATGGAGCGCAGCGACAATCTCGTAGTCCTTCTCAAGCATCTTGCGGACGTAGCTGAGGACCGCGAAGTTGTCGTCCGCCAAGAGAATGCTTGTCCTTGGCACGAGTAGGGCTCTCCTGCATCCGGGAAGCACTGCGAAAGACGCTGGTACGAACCATGGCCTACTGTCGACATTCGACCTGCGTGACCCCAACTGGTAGCTATAGGGCTGATTGCTGCGGGTCGAAGCGGACATTAACAGCCTTGTGTGAAGCGGGCTACTGGCAGAAGTGACAGTAGATTGCGCCGATCGATCATTCGGCTGTCATGCCAGAGTGGTTCTATCGTCAATACGTGTAAAAGAGATTCTGAATTTCCTGATTGCTTCTGGACTTCAGCAAGGCCAATGTCAGCAGAATTCTCGCCTTCTGTGGATTGAGCTCATCGGAAGCTACGAAGCCCATCTCATCATCATTCACTTCCACGTTGCGTCCCACCGTTCCGGTGGCCACGCGAGTGCTCCTGACGACCACGATGCCCTTCGTGGCGGCTCGATGCGCAGCCTCAAGGGACGCTTTCGGCATATTGCCATTGCCGACACCCGCGATGACGATGCCTTTTGCCCCATTGGCGACCGAGGCGTCGATCAGATCAGGCGCCATGTCGGCATCGGCATAGAGGATGTCTACGCGCGGCAAGCGGGTAACGTTTGTGATGTCGAACTCGCTCTCGGTCGTGTGCTTCCAGTGTGGGCTGTTGTAAAAGTCGTTTTTGCCATAGCTGGAAACGCCGACTAACCCGCGCAGGGGCGACATGAACGTCTGGAGAGCGGTTGTACTGGTCTTCGTCAAAGAGTGTGCCGCATGAATCCAGTCGTTCATCACGACCAGTACTCCACGACCGCGGGAATTGGGATCCGCGGCAACGCCTACGGCCTCGAACAGATTTAAAGGCCCATCCGCGCTGAGTGCGGTGGAGGGCCGCATCGAGCCCACCATAACCACCGGCTTGTCACTCTTCACCACCAGGTTAAGGAAGAACGCCGTCTCTTCCATCGTGTCGGTGCCATGGGTAATGACGATTCCATCGACATCATTTTTCGCCAGCAGCGTGTTGATGCGCTTGGCCAAGGTGAGCATGATTTCGAACGTCATGTCTTGCGAGCCGACATTGGAGATTTGCTCACCCTTGATGTTGGCAAGGTCCTTGATGCCAGGAACGGCGGCGAGCATCGCATCGATGCTCACCGCGCCCGAGGTGTAGGCAGCCTGCGTGCCAGACGCAGCCGCTCCGGCAATGGTGCCGCCGGTGGCCAGAATCACGATGTTCGGCAGTGGCTTCGCCTGGGCTGCCAGTTGGGGCGTGCACCAAATGAGAACCAAGGCCAGTACAGAGGCGATTCTGCATTGCGGTTTCATAGACAAGTTTCCTGATGAGGTAAATGCCGTCTAAAGGGTCTCTAGGTTCCGGCAATCGCTTTATTTTGCAGAACCCTTACCACTACTCGACGGTTCTCGGCCTGCCCTTCTGCCGTCTTGTCGTTGCCCACCTGTTCGCTCTCTCCCATTGCGCCGGGCGCAAGCATCCTGGTGAGCGGAACTTTACCTTGCTGAAGCAGGATGTTCGTCACCGCGCCGGCGCGATCTTCGCTGAGTTGCTGGTTCAGAGCCACGCTGCCGACCGCGGATGCGTAGCCTTTGACCTCGATCATGTAACCATTGACACTCTTCGCTTTCTCCGCCAGGGCCACCAGTTGCTGGGTAAACTTTGGATCGACAGTGACTTTTCCATTACCGAAGTAGACCGTGACCTCATCGAGGATGTAATAGTCGTCCAATTGACCGAAGCGCGCGACGGCTTGGTCAATCGCCGCTTTGTTCTTCTCCAGGTCCGCCGTATTCTGCGCGGTCTGCTGTTGGGTTTCGTGCATGCCAGCCTGGATGGATTGAGCTCGTTCCAGGTCGTCGCCTTTGAATGAGACCGACTTTGCCTCAAGTTGGTTCTTGTCGTTGAAGACGCCTTCGACCTTGACCGCCAGCCCGGGGATCAGCGCCGCCATTGACATCTCTTTTCTGCGGGCCTTCAACACGCCCTGCACCTGCCCTACCTGAGTGTTATCAGTCAGCAAAACAGTGAGGCTCGGAGATTCGGAGGTCTGGAGAATCATCGTGTCGCCATTTCGGGCTTTGATAAGACCCTCGGTTTTTGTGGTCTGGGCTGCGAGCAATGTACTGAACAAGACAAGGCTGCTAAGACCGAGAGTTGCAATGCGTGTGATTCTGAACTGGGTCATGTCTTCGTCTCCTGATTGATGTCGGGTTCTAAATACTTAGTCACTCGGGCGATGCTGCCCGATGCGCTGGCCGATACTGCAGAACTTTCCGATAACCGTTGTTAAAGCGAATGCGACGGCCGAACTGGAACTCTCCCCAATGGCGATACTCGACACCGCGGGGTGCAGCAGGTTCGTGAGTGCATCGGCCTGACGGAAATCCGATGAATTCTGCGCATTTAAGTTCTGAATTTCACCGGGAACAAACGCCAACTGTTGGAGCTTGCCTTTCAGTTGCCACAGAACCGGGAGCTGCCGAGAGTGAGACTGCCCCTGGGACAAAGGCGAGGCAAAAAGCACTACGAACGCAGCGCCAATCACTCTGACCCAATGCCAGAAATGGTGCAGTCGCATCCATGTCTCCGGTCTTACCCGGAAAAATGGCAGACGAAACTACGGCTGCCAACTGTTATTTCTGCCAGTAAGAGAGTGCTGAGAGTTTTTACCAGCTTGAATCTCACAACTCACGTGAGCAGCAATCGGCGTGCCGTACCGCAACTGTTTGAATTGACAGTGGACCTTCCGTTTTGCAACGAGGACACTGAGACGATCGATTTCCGAGCGTCCCGCCAGGAGCACGAGATTAGCAAAGGTGGCGACTGTGAAAGAGGCGTTCTGGAAAGTTGTCCAGCGGATTGCCATCAAGGATTAGGCAATAGAGATCCGGGGGTGAGACCATGCCGAGTTTTGTGATTGCGACACCAGGCGTCTTAAGGTTTTGCACGCCAGTAGTTCTCACAGCTTTCCTCTTATGCGGATTCATACACGCGCAAGCGGCGCCCGAGAAAAAGACGGTGGTGGTCAATGGATCCAGCGGGGAAGTCATGGTCGTGAAAATCGATGGACGGACCTACGTCGACATTGCCGGGCTCGTGCAGATCGGAAATGGGTCGGTGGGGTATCAGGGGAATCGCATAACCGTCACGCTGCCGCAAACAGGTGCCAGTGCTCCTGCGGCAAGTCCACAGTCAGAAGAACCTTCGCACACTGGTTTGTCACAGGGATTCATGAAGGCGGGAATTGAGACCCTGGCTCAAATGAGGGAGTGGGCAAGCACATTGGGGTATGCCATCCAGCATGGATACGGCGTCACTGACACATGGGTTGCCGACTACCGCGAACAAGCCGCACACAGCCTTCGATTGGCTACGGTCGCCGCGTCCACCGATTCCGACCGTAATGCGCTTCAGTTGCTCACCCATGAATTTGACGCGGTGCGCGACTGGAGCAACAAGCTGGTCGAAGCAAAGCAGTCGATGGACGTCGGCAAGTATGCGGTTTCCCCGAACGCTTTGCGCGACGATCCATCGTCCCAGAAGATCATTACCTGCGGGCACTTCCTGGCATCCATGTTGGCCAGTGGCACCTTCCAGGACGATGCATCCTGTCGTTGATCTTTGCACGCCGAGCGGGCATCTTCGACTCTCAGAACGCGCGGCGCTCGGACCGCAGGTCCGCCCCGAAAACACTGGCAGTTCTGACAGTTGGGTGCTGCTGATCGCGCCGATACAGTGAGGTTGGATGTGGCCTCAGCACGCATTGTGGCCAGGAGGCAACTATGCGAATCGAGCATGATCTTCTCGGCGAAAAAGCAATTCCTGACGAGGTTTACTACGGCGTTCAAACCGCCCGGGCCCTGGAAAACTTTCATATCTCCGGAGTACCGATTTCACAATACCCAGACCTGATCCGGGGTCTCGCGATGGTCAAGCTGGCCGCGGCACGCGCCAACTTCGAGTCCAAGCAATTCAGCGAAAAGATTCTTCACGGCATCGAAGGTGCGTGTCAGGAAATCATCGATGGACGGTTACACGACGAGTTCAAGGTTGACCTGATTCAGGGTGGCGCCGGGACTTCGACTAACATGGCAGCCAACGAAGTGATCGCCAACCGGGCCCTGGAATTCATGGGATACGCCAAGGGGCAATACCAGCATTGCGATCCGCACAATCATGTCAACTGCGGACAGTCCACGAACGACGCGTATCCAACTTCACTTCACATTGCAATCTTTCTGCTGAACGCCAAGCTCATCGAGGAGCTGCGAAAGCTGGTTGCGGCATTTCATAAGAAGGGCGACGAGTTTCGAGATGTCATCAAGATGGGGCGCACCCAACTGCAGGATGCCGTTCCCATGACGCTTGGCCAGGAATTCCACGCGTTCGCAGAAAGCCTGGACAATGAGGTGGTGGCGCTTGAGAGGGTCGAAAACATCCTGTACGAAGTGAACATGGGAGGTACCGCGATCGGAACTGGACTGAACGCGCCGGCGGGCTATGCGCAGCGTTGCGTCGATCACCTGGCAAAGATCACGGGCAAGCCGATTCGACTCGCAGGGAATCTGGTGGAAGCGACGCAGGATACCCAGCCCTTTGTTCTGTTTTCGTCGGTAATGAAGAGTCTTGCCATCAAGCTCTCCAAGATCTGCAATGACCTGCGCCTGCTCTCATCCGGACCTCGCGCCGGACTGCACGAAATCAACCTTCCCGCCAAGCAGCCGGGCTCCAGCATCATGCCCGGCAAGGTGAATCCAGTAATTCCGGAAGTGGTGAATCAAGTCTGCTACAAAGTGATTGGCAATGACCTCGCTGTGGCACTCGCGGCCGAGGCTGGGCAGCTCCAGCTCAACGTGATGGAGCCCATCATTGCCTATTGCATTCTCGAGTCGCAGACCATGTTTATGAACGCGGCCAAAACCCTGCGGCAGAACTGCGTGGAAGGCATCACCGCAAATACCGACGCTTGTCGCCATTACGTCGAACACAGCATCGGGGTGGTGACGGCGCTTAACCCGTTGCTAGGTTACGATACCGCGACGCAGCTGGCCGCCGAGGCTCTGAAAACCGGCAAAGGAATCGTCGAGTTGGTTCGCGAAAAGAAACTACTCTCCGAAGAACAGATCGCGCTGGTTCTGGATCCGAAGGCGATGACAGGGACGGCCACCCGTTAAGGGGCGCGATCATGATTTGGATCGACCTCCTGGTGGTCCTGGCCTGCATTTTTGTGGGTGCTCGCCTGGGTGGGATTGCTCTGGGCACGGTGGCGGCCATCGGGCTGGCGGTGCTGGTGTTTATGTTTGGGCTTCCGCCCGGCATGCCGCCACGCACGGTTCTGGGCATGATTCTTGCAGTGATTACTGCAGCGGCCACCATGCAAGCTGCCGGGGGCCTGGACTATCTGGTTGTGGTAGCCGATCGGGCGTTGCGGGTCTGGCCTGCCGGAATCACAATCGTAGCTCCGATCGTCACCTATGTGTTTACCCTGGCAGCCGGGACCGGGCACATCGTGTACGCTCTTCTGCCGGTCATCGCTGAGGTTTCACGGAGCGCGGGCGTTCGCCCCGAACGTCCGCTCTCCATCTCAACCATCGCATCGCAGCAGGCCATTACGGCCTCTCCGATTTCGGCGGCTACCGTGGCCCTGCTGGGACTGTTGAGCCCGGCTGGGATCACGCTCCAGACGATCCTGTTAATCTGCATCCCATCGACTCTTTTGGGCAGCTTGCTGGGGGCGCTCGCGGTCATGTGGAAGGGACCGGAACTCGAGGATGATCCCATCTATCAGGATCGCCTCGCCAAAGGACTCATCTCACCTTCGGCGGCCAGCGTTGCCTTGAACGGCGCGGAGTTGAGCCGAGCCCGCGGTTCGGTCATGGTCTTCCTTGGGGCCGCCGTCCTGGTGGTCGTACTCGGATTATTTCCGTCAATGCGACCCAGCTATTCAATTTCGGCGAGCGCACAGGAAACCGTCGAACAATTGGAAATGGCGCCAGCCATCATGATCCTGATGCTCGCCGCAGCCGGCATCAACATGATTGTGTTCCGAGCATCGCCGGTGGCGGCACTCAAAGGCAGCATTATGAATGCCGGCGTAGTGGCGCTCATATCGATTGCCGGCCTGGGTTGGCTCGGATCCTCATTCTTTGAGGGCAATCGGCGGCTGATCATTGGGACTATTTCCGGCGCCATTCAACAGCATCCATGGATCTTCGCCATAGGACTGTTTGCGCTTTCGGTGTTGCTGGCCAGTCAGGCCGCGACGGTGGTTACCCTTGTGCCTGTGGGGATCGCGCTTGGTCTCGGGGCGCCGGTCCTGATCGCAGTCTTTCCCGCGGTGAACGGTTATTTCTTCCTGCCCACCTATGCGACCATGCTGGCAGCGATTTCCTTCGATCAGACCGGCACCACCCGGATTGGCAAGTACATTCTGAATCACAGTTTCATGCTTCCCGGAATGGTAGCTACGGTCTCGTCGGTGGTTATTGGATTCCTGATTGCGAAGGTCGTCGTGTGAAGCTTGAGACGGGCAAGTTACTCTCGGAGGTTTCCATGCACCGGTTGCGACGTTTCGTGGCAATCACCGTACTTCTACTATTGGCCCCCGCGGTATATGCACAGGATCAGGGCAAATGGAATTTCAACGCCGGTGGTGGAATTGGTTTCCCTCAAGGGGACCTGGGCTCTTTTGTCAATGAGGGAGGACACTTCGTTATCGGCGGTGGCTACAACTTCGTCAAGCATTTCAGCGTGGACAGCGAATTCATGTGGCACGATTTGCCGATCAATTCAGCGACCAAACAGCGCCTTCAGACACCCGGGGCAAGTGCACGGCAGTATTCGGTGACGTTTAACCCGATTGTCTATTTTCCTCTTCGCCCCAAAGTGGGGGCTTATGCCATCGGCGGCGTCGGTTGGTACCATCGCTCGGGAGAAACGACGACACCGGGCGTCGGTGTAATTTGCGATCCCTATTGGTCGTGGTGGTACGGCTGCACGATAGGAAGCGTGAATATTGTGACCGGGAGCAGGAGCGCGAATGCGTTCGGCGAAAACATTGGCGGAGGTCTCGCGTTGCGGCTGGGCGAGAGCGGTTTCAAGTTCTACGCGGAAGTAAGGTATCATCACGCCGGCTACAACAAGGTTGCGACCGACATCCTTCCGCTCACGTTCGGCATTCGGTGGTGATCCGGATTGGATATAGCCTGCTCTGGCACTGATTCGCCCGCAAATCCGACAGGCAGTCCCGCGTCTCACGATCTCCACCCGTCTTGTCAGCAGGGTCATGGACCCACGACAAAGTTCATGGTTCGCGAAGTACCCCCCACGCAGTCGGCGGTCATCGTCGATGTAGCTGAGGACGTCGTCGCGTTCGTCGATAACGTGACGGGCTGGGACTGCGGCGGACTGGACACCGTGACGTGTGCCACCGACGCCGCCGCAAGATCCGCGGCCGTGACGGCAGCTTGCAACTGATCGCCGTTAACAAAGGTGGTTGCCCGAGCCGTGCCATTCCAGTTGACGACTGAATTGCGCTGGAAATGGTTTCCGTTGACCACCAGTTCGATTCCCGGACTTCCGACCGCCGCGTTGGCAGGGGTGATCGAAGAAACCGACGGTGTCTGCACGCAGTCCCCGCAGGAAAGGCTGCCCATACAGCAAGCGATCGCGATCGCACACGCCGGCAATAGAGTTTGCTTGCGCGAGAGTGACATAGTGCACCTCCGCTGATTCAACCTGGAGTCCTTTAGCCCGAGAAGCTAAGAACTCGGAATGTGCCCACTAGGCTGTCAACATTGCGTCCCTGCGGGAACTGTACGTTTTGACAGGTCCCGAGAAACGAGTTTAGTGGCCAAATATGACCGCAAAGATGCCAGCGAGCGATTCCCTAAAGAACGCTTGGTGGACCGACTGAGGGTGTGAAGGCGCGGCAGACATGGGTGCTTGCTTTCAGTAGCCGGGAGACCTTCCATGGAGAGGCAACTCATTTCATCAAAATTAGTTTTGAAAATCATTCGCAGTTGTACCGCGATCTTATGCGCCGCGCTGATAGTGCCGGGAGACTTTTCCTTGCTGGCCTACTCGCAGCAGGCAAAGGGCTCAACCCAGAACCAAGCCGCGAAAATACCTCCCGATCAGCTCGATTCTCTGGTCGCGCCTATCGCTCTGTATCCTGACCCCATGCTGGCTCAGGTTCTGGCTGCTTCTACATATCCGTTGGAAATCATCCAACTCCAGCAGTGGCTTGAGAAAAACAAGAGCTTGAAAGACAAGGCGCTTGCCGATGCCGTTGCCAAGCAACCATGGGATGCAAGCGTTCAGGCGCTGGCAGGCCTGCCCGACCTGGTCAAGCGACTGGCGGACGACATTCAATGGACCACCGACCTGGGCAACGCCTTCCTCGCACAGCAAAGCGATGTGATGGATGCCGTGCAGCGGATGCGCAAGAAGGCCGAGAGTAACGGCAACCTGAAGTCGAACGAGCAACAGAAAGTGGAGACGAAGGTCGTTGAAAGCAAGAGTGTGATCGTAATCGAACAGGCGAATCCACAAGTTGTGTATGTGCCTTCGTATAACCCCGTGGTGGTATACGGTCCTCCGGTCTATCCCTACCCGCCAATCTACTACCCGCCGCCCGGCTACTATGCCGCGGGAGTCGCGATTTCATTCGGCGTCGGCGTCATGATGGGAGCGTTCTGGAGCGGCGGCTGGGGATGGGGATGCGGATGGGGGCATAACGACGTCGACATCAACGTCAACAACAATTTCAACCGGAACACGAACGTCAATCGCGGCAATCGACCCACCAATCCAATCGCGGGTGGCGGCAATCGCGGAAATGTTGGCGGGGTTGGTGGTGTCGGTGGGGCGGGTGGAGTTGGTGGCGTTGGCGGAGTTGGCGGCGCGGGCGGGGTGGGTGGAGTTGGCGGCGCGGGCGGAGTGGGTGGAGTTGGCGGTGCGGGCGGAGTGGGTGGAGTTGGCGGTGCAGGCGGGGTTGGTGGAGTTGGCGGCCCCGGTGGCGTCGGCGGCGTGGGTGGCGCTGGGGGCGGGAATCGTCCGTCCACCTTGCCGTCTGGCGGAGGCGGCAAGTGGCAACACAATCCCGAACATCGGGGTGGCGCACCTTATCGCGATCGGGCGACAGCAGACCGATTCGGGGGTACGACGCGCGGTGACTCGCTCTCCAAACGCCAAGCCGGTGCCCGGCAGCAGCTTGGCCGACAGGGGGGCAATCTGGCGAGCAACCGCGGGGGAGCTGGCGCGGGCAATCGCGCTGGAGGCGGCCTCAGCAACAGAGCAGGTGGTGGAGGCGCCGGCAACCGGGCGGGCGCGGGCGGTGGGGACCGCATCGGAAGTCGCGATCTCTCGCGCAGTGGGGGTGGAAACCGGGACGCGTTCGGAGGCGGCAGCCGGGGTTACGACGGATCCAGGGCCCGTGCCAGCGGCAACCGCGGCGCCTCCAGCATGGGATCTCGAGGAGGAGGAGGCTTCAGCCGCGGAGGCGGCGGAGGTGGGCGACGCAGGTAAGCAACCGTATCGTCCGGCGTCAATGAAGGGAATACTGATATGAAGTCAAGATCCCACAACGGAAATCTGCCAAGGCTCGCCCGGATTGGGTTCGCGGTTAGCTGGGCGTTGCTGTGCACCTTGGTTGTCTTCGCCCAGCAGCCATCGTCAGCAAACAAAGCAAACCCGGCCAACAGCTCCGCCCCGAGCGCCAAGGGCTTCAACACTCCGCAAGACGCTGCGAGCGCGCTCGTGGATGCTGCCGAAAAGTTTGACGTGGCGGCGCTGATGCAGATCTTCGGCCCCGGGGGCGAAGACATTGTCTTGAGCGGCGAGTATGCACAAGACCGACAGCACGCCGCCAATTTCGTAGCTGAAGCTCGCGAAAAGCAGAGCATATCGATGGACCCCAAGGGCGGCAACCGTGCCTTTGTCCTCGTGGGGAACGAGGATTGGCCGTTTCCTGTGCCGTTGGTGAAGAGAGGGGACAAGTGGTTCTTCGACGCAAAGGCCGGGCGACAGGAACTTCTCTACCGCCGCATCGGAGCCAACGAACTGGATGCCATTCAAGTCTGCGAAGGCTACGTGGAAGCGCAATACGATTACGCTTTCCAGAAGCGCGAGGGCTACGAGGTGAACCAGTATGCGCAGCGCGTCGTGAGCACGGCCGGCAAGCAGGACGGCCTGGCTTGGCAGGATTCCGATGGCTCGTGGGCTGGACCCGTGGGCGAAAAAATTGCCCGCGCCATCGAACAGGGTTATACGAGCGGCTCCGACCCTTACCACGGCTACTTCTTCAAAATTCTGAAGGGCCAAGGGCCTGCGGCGCCGCTAGGACAGATGGACTACGTTGTGAAAGGCGTAATGATCGGCGGCTTTGCCCTGGTCGCGGCACCGGCTGAGTACGGTGTGACGGGCATCAACACGTTCATTGTCAGTCAGGACGGCGTGGTCTACCAAAGAGACTTTGGGCCAAAGACTCTCGATGAATTCAACAAGATGGAGCTTTTCAACCCCGACAAATCCTGGACCCCGGTCCCGGAACAAGACGAGTGAGACACGAGGGATAAAAGCTTTCTCGCGGAAGTATGAAGATAATCGGGCACTGACCCAGGCAACAAAAAGAAAGCCTCAAGCCACCAACTTGAGTTGGTTACATCGGGGCAGCTGCCGAGATTGCGAATCGACAGCTGTGGTTACGGCAACTTCCCAACGCGGCGTGCGGACCTGTAATTACTGACAGTAGTATCGAGTTTCCTGGCGTTGTACGTTCCAGTGAGGTCGACCTTCGTTCTTAGATTGGTATTGACTGGCTCGACGGAACAATACAAGAGAGAAATATCCGGCGAGCGTATGACGCGCTCACTTGTCTAAAATGAAGATAAGAATTTTCGAGCACTCCCGCTCCTTTGCCTCGGTTAAGTATTTCGACAAGCCGAAAATGCAGCGTATCACTGTCGGAGAATTGAGAGAGAGGCCGAACCGGGGAATTAGCCAAGTAAGATAGAAGGGAAGAGTCGTGCCAAGAACAAGTATTCTCTTGGCGGACGACAACCTCGCTGTCCTCAACTACGTCAGCAAGATGCTTGGAAGGGACTACCAGGTTGTCGGCGCCCTCCATGACGGGGAATCCGTCCTGCACGACTGGTCACGCTTGCAGCCTGACTTGATCGTGCTGGACATCTCGATGGGCGATTCTAACGGTATTGAGGTGGCGCAGCGGTTGAGGAATTCCGGCTGCGATTCGCAAATAATCTTCCTTACGATCCATCGCGACCCGGATTTCGTGAAGGCGGCCTTTGAAGCGGGGGGGGCTGGATACGTTCTGAAATCAAGGATGAGTAAGGATCTGGTCCTCGCGATCGAGGCAGCACTCTCAGGCAAGCACTTTGTCTCGCCAAGTCCGGCTGCTGGCGATAATAACCTCCGGCAGTGGGAAGGTGGTATCGCCTGAAGTTCCAGTCTTGTTTTTAGACCGTCACACTTTTCCAGTTACGCCCCTGCCCGCTGACGCCACTGAGTGAAGGTCCTTCTATCCCGTTCAACCTAAGTGTTCACTGCTTGCATCTGAACTGGATTCAGGCAGCACTCCACTTGCGAAGAAGGGATCTAACTTCAAGGTCAGCGTCGCGCGCCGCAGCTTCAGGAGTGGATTCACCTTTCACAACTCTTGCGAACATTTTTGGTATCAGTGAGCTGTCAAATATTTCCCCCATGACAGGCGTGTCATATCCGGGATACCCGATGTTCTGTGTCCAGTGCAGGGCGTCTTCCAACTCCCTGTATTTGAATGCTGGATTCGCGATCGGGTCTTCCGAAAGTCGCTTGATCAAGTTCGGTACCGTGCTCGGAAAACAGGGGAAATTGCAGTACCTGCTTTTTTCAAATGCAGTTGCGGAGGCATCAACCATGTCGATCAGGAAGCGCTGGGCAGGCTCCTTGTTCTTTGCAAAATCCCAGATTACATAGCAGCTGATCGCGCGGGGAGCGGCCAATCGTCTCGCCGCAAGCCCGTGCATCGGAGGGCTCAGCATGATGCGCTTCGCGAGTTCCGGATTTTGTTTCTCCGCAATTCTCAGCTGACTGATTGCGTCGACCGTGCAAGAGATCTTTCCCGAGAGCATTTCGTGACCGCCCGTGCGGGAGGTTAACACGTCCAGACTACCTGTACCCTGGTAGAGCTGTTTTGCCAATCTTAAAGCTCCAACCGTGCGAGGCGAATTGAGCACCGCGTTCCCGTAGCTGTCGACAATCCAACTTCCAAAGGACCAGAGCAACCCCAAAAGGGTCACGTTGCCTTCAAGGTTGGGTGCAAGGCTTAAACCGCACGACAAACCGCGCGTGGCCCGAATTCGCGCGCCGGTTGCCAGCACCTCAGCGTAGCTGGAAGGGCCCAAGGGCAGACCGACCGCGGCCCAGCAGTCGTTCAGATAGAGCAAGGGCGCCGGAATGAAGGATTCTGCGAAGGCGAAGTACTTTTGACTTTTTGGATTGAAAGTAGATTTATGCGCAAGCTCGACCACGTTCCCGTGCTTGCGGCTCACTGCGGAGTAGATGTCGCGATGATCGATGACATGGCGCTGGTAGGTAGCCGGCGATGCGGGAAACATGAAAAGGTCATGTCCCTTGCCGGCCGCAACTTCGGCATTGGCTCGCACCCTGATTTCAGAGGCAGGCAGGTGATCGACAATTACGGAGATACCATTCTGACGACCCCATTGACGCGCGTAGTCATCGAACCAGGTGTCGAATTCCTGCAGAAGATGATTCCATTGAGCAATTCGCAGGATGGGCTGCTCAGCGAACGCGTCTCCTGTAAAAAGAAAACACGAAGTGCCCGCGATTGTGCAGGCCGCTTTCTTAGCAAACTCTCGGCGGGTGAACTTCGGCTTTCTGATCTTGGCCACCTTCGTTGATCTCGGCTTGGCGGCGCTGGCACCCCAGGCGCGACTTTCGGAGGGTTAACAGCAAAACCCTGGCCAGTTCGAAAACCGGCCAGGGATATCTAAAGCTTCAAACCGGCTGAAGCTCAATTTTGGGGCCACGGAAACACGGGTTGCGGCAGATCCGGAAAGTTGCTGTTATCTCCATCTGGCCCGCCGTTAAATGAATTAACCGGTCCCGGCAGTGGACCCGGTAACGCGGGAGGCGCATCCAGACCTGGACCATTCGGCGGCTCAGCCGGGAACACCGGGGGTACTAAGTAGTTGCCAACTGCCACCAAGGTTACAAAATTTGCGGCGATCTTCGGATCGACTGGAACCCCATTGGTTTTAAACACTGCATCAAGAAACGCGTGATTGTCGATTCCGCCGAAACGCGGATCCTGAATTCGCGGACAGATGAGCCACACGATTCCCTGGGTCCCGTCTTCCGGAACGTTGAACTCATCCATCAATCCCTGGGCCTCCAACGCATCCAGAAGGTGGGGCGAATTCACGATGGGCATGCCGTCGAGATTGGTGCCCAGGTGGCGCGCGCTGGGATCGGGATCTGCTGCGATCACGGCCGCGACCTGCTGCTTCCCGGCCGGTGTGAACGCCGCGGCGGTGTAGAAGACATAGGTAATGTGCCAGATGCCGATCAAGTCCTCACAAAAATAGGCACTCTCTCCGGAATCGAAAAACTTATCAGATGCCAGATTTGTGCTGCTGAAATCGATTGGAAAACAGTTCGTGCTCACGTTGTCGGGGAATGTTACACCCAGGTTGTTGGTAGTGATGGGGGTGCCATTGGTCGTACAGGGCTGGAACACGATTTGGCCATTCTGGGTTTGTCTCAGCGGCGTGTACACCTGGAACGATTCCGCCAAGTCATGCATGCGCTGGCCGGCCTGGTGGTCGGTCGCAAAAAAGCTTACATCATGCAAGAAGGCAATGATGTTGATGAACTCGGTCGGATTGCCATAGGTATCGTAGCCGCCGGTGGTGGCCAGGACTTTCACATTATTTTTCGTGGGATCGGTGTTCGAGTTGTCCACAACCCAGTTGACGGCTCCGGGAGGTGCCGGCGGACCAGTTTGCCGGAACAACCCGAAACGCGCGCCAGCGACGCTATTGAGCTGCGTCACATTTATTCCGTTCTCAGCATAGAAAGCGTCGCTGAAGTCAAATGCCGGAGGATTGATCTTAGGGCCCACAAAACTGTTTGTGCTTGCGCTCTGCGCCGACAAGCTGGCGGGCGCGGCCAGATAGAAGACGCACAGTAGCAACAGCGACACAAGGGCGACCAGTAATTCGTTCCGTAGCGTGCGTTTCACGGACTATTCCTCCTCAAGATGGTTCGCAGGCTCTGCCCCTCCGCCCCAAAATCGGGGACGTCGGAGCCCTTGGTAATCGAATCGCTCATGCATGCTCGGGCAACCATGTCTGGTTGCTTGCGATTTCTTTAACCGCTGCATCCCAGGTCACGTCCTCGGTTGCATTACCCACTGAAGGGTCTCCACAATCCACTCGGCATGCGCCATTCCCGGGCAAGCGGACCATAAAATGTACGGCTCATTTCCATAGCGGATGTTCCCGATGTGTTGTTCGGTATCCTTGTCGACCGCTGGATCGGGATAGGTGAATCCAAGGCTCACACGTAAATGCTCGATATCCGAAGGCCTTCCTGTCAGGAAGGTCCAGCCTGGCGCGGTGTGGTACATGGCCGCAAAATCCTTGATCACGCCCGGGGTATCTTCTTCGGGTTTTAATGTGATCGAGTACATGAAAATGTCGCGGCCCACACGATCGCCAAGCAGCCGCTGCACCTTCGCCAGGTTGGCGGTGATTCGCGGGCACACTCCGGCGCACTTGGCGTAAAACATGTTTATGGTTACAACCTTGCCGCGAATCAGGTCGGAGTAAAAGCGTACCCGCTGATTGTCCTGAGTAACCAGCGTCACGTCGGGAAAGTATCGGCGACGGACGCGCTCGCGGGGCGTTAGCTGACCCTGCTTGTTGGTTGTACTCGCGAGGCCAGGAGAGCCTTTAGCAAAGGGGGCAAGCGCAAGCAAGCCCCCGGCTAAAGGCGCAGCAGCGACCATTCCGAGCAATTTTCTTCTGGCGTCCAGACCATTCACTGCAGGACCTCCCTCCGTTCGGCAATCTGGCGGGTGCGATCTCTCGCCGTGCTACGGCGTGCGGTTGGTGTCGGCGCCCGAGGGTACGACCTCCCAGCGCAGCATCATCGCGTGATCCTCATGCACTACGTTGTGGCAATGCAGCGGGTAGCGTCCCAGCCAATCACGGAATCGGAAAAAGAGCTTGACCCGCTCGTTGTGTTGCAATCGGGTCACATCTTTCCGAGACTTTTCCACCAGGGGTGGCGGAGCATCATTCCGCGAGAGGATTTGGTGCTCTTCCAGGTGTATGTGGATCGGGTGCTGCCAGTCGCCGGTCAGGTTGGTCAAGATCCAGTTTTCAACGCTGTTCTGCTGAATGGTGAAGCGGATGTTGTTGCAGTCCATGAACTGGCCGTTGATGGACCATTGACCGTTCAAGCGGTCAAAATGGAATGTTCGGGTGACTCTTGGCGGAACGTTCGTGCTGGGCAGTGAATAGAAGCGCTGGTTGGCCGGGTTGGCGCTGCCGTCCGGAACAGGAGTGCCACTGACTTGAAATTGCAGTAAGAGATTACCGGATCCCGCTGGCAGGATGTTACCGGTTGGTCCGCGACCATCGAGTTGCTCCAATCGGTTCTCCAGGTAGATGGTTTTTCCGGCGAACTGGCTGAAGTCGATAATCACATCGCAGCGTTCGGCCACGCCGAGCCGAACGCTTTGCACCTGAACCGGCTTCGGCAGCAGGTTTCCGTCGTTTGCGATGTGCCAGTACGAGTTAACCGAACTGGGGTTATTCAAGTCGGTCAAATAGAACTCGTAGAAGCGTGATGGGCCGGTATCCAGCCAGCGGAAGCGATAGCGGCGGGGCTCCACCTGCAGGAAGGGCTGAACTTTGCCATTGATCAGGAACGTGTCGCCCAGAATGCCGTCGAGGCTGAACAGATCAAAGGCTAAGTTTCCGGAATCGTCGAATACCTTGTCGGCAAACGCCATGGGAATGTCAAACTGCGGGAAGCTCGGGAGATGGAAGCCGGTAGCTTCACTGCCGGTATCGAATTGATTGAAGAGTAAGTAAAAGCCCACTAATCCTTTATAAGTGTTCTGAGACGTGAAGTCGACGCGGTGATCGTGGTACCAGAGTGTGCTCAGAGCCTCGTTGATATCGCCCGTGCCCGGATTCGTCGAAAGTATTCCAGCCAACACGTTGGGATGGTGCTGATCGTAAAATTGCCCGGCTGGGAAGAAGTCGCAAGGGAAGCCATCGCTTTCCGACGGAGCGTGTGCGTTGTGAAGATGGGTGGAGATCTCCGGGATACCGAATCCTCCATTTTGGGAGGCTGGCGGAAGCTTATTTACCTGGCGGAATAGATTTGCGCGGTTGTAGGTATTGGCGAAGGTCGGCCCCGGAGAGGTTGCGTTGCCATTATTGTCGTCAAATCCCCAAACGGTCTGCGTTGGAAGATCTGGGGACATGCTCACCTGCAACGCACGCTGAGTGATCAGAAAGAAATCCCTGGGAGGAAAGATGGTCAGGGCCTGGTGTGGCCGGGTGCGAGCTTCACCGGCAGCCGTATTGGGTTGCACCGTGGGCACCGGATTCAGACTGGGAACGGGTTGTCCGATCGGAAGTATCGGAAGCGCCTCTATGAAAGAACGCACGGCCGGACTCGCCGCCTGGCCAGCGACCGGGACGCGGGATCGCGCCCTGCTACTGAGGCCGCCCATGGGCACCAAAAAGCCGGCGCTGGTGATCAGACCCATTTTCAGCATGTCGCGCCGGCTGAACTGTGCAGCGATCAGCTCCCGGCGGTTCTTCGCCGCAGCCACCATTTCCCGGTAGCTCGCCCGCGAAATTCTTTCTCCTAGCGCGTTAAAGAACATGACGTACCTCCACCTTCGTCCGACCACACATCGCAAGTGGGCGGACCTTTCCCACGAAACACGAATGAAGTTTGGCCGAGCCCTTGTGATCTCTCACCGGGATCGTGCCGGGAACGACGCCGTCCGACGACCGGTTCGGGGACCCAACTATAACCGGTCCAGCCACTGGACCCGTGTGAGATGCTGGACATTGTTGGCTAACCCATTGGAGTTAGTCAACGGAACACCGTTAGCGCAGCACGCTATTTCATAGCCGAACTCGCTGCTGGTATCTGTAACGTGTGGGAGAGCATTCAAACTTTCTGCGGAAGGCTCGCACAAAGCTCGGTCCCTGCTGGTAACCGACACAATAGGTGATTTCCTTGACGCGCATGTCGGTAGAACGCAAAAGGTCAGCCGCTTTTTCCATGCGCCGATTGGTGAGAAAAATTGTCAGGCTCAAGCCCATCTGTGCCTTGAACAGGTGGCCCAGGCGTGAACTGCTGAGATTTACGGTCTGAGCGAGATCTTGAATGCTCCTTGAAGGATCGCACTGGATTGTCTGAAGGACTTTTTGAATGCGGAAATCATCCGGCGAAAGCGAGTACATTCATCCCCCTCAAGACGTGCGGCGTGCTCTTCGAAGGCGGAGTGCGCGACCGGCGATGCCCCGGATTGAGCATCGCCAGGCAGGGCAGTACACACACGTCGCGTTTCGTCCGAGCAAGGGCTGACCTCAGATGCAATCCCCAGCCCTCTTGCCGGACTTGCCTGCAGATGATGTGGTGTGTGACTGACTAAATTAAGGCGTACCGGAGTAACACAACGTACTCTCCTACTCTCTCTTAAGTAACAGTGTCTAACAATATCTAGTGTAGTGCGTCATACAGAGTGACGTTTATGCAGGGCCCGGCGGGCGCGTTTGACCTTTTCCAAGATGTCGGAAGCGCGGGCCGTCCAGATGAAGGGTTTGGGATTCTCGTTGTGGCGG
>Ga0126373_10000157_pt1 | contig 46445 bp, 41 predicted proteins | sample PanSoiMetPlot_11_FD_92545 | JGI IMG/M metagenome (GOLD analysis project Ga0126373, IMG submission 92545) | Tropical forest soil microbial communities from Panama - MetaG Plot_11 | ecosystem: Environmental > Terrestrial > Soil > Tropical forest > Bulk soil | place: Panama | collected 2016-02-17 | reverse complement strand
TTCGTTCACTTTCGACTTGTCTAAACCCCCACGGCCATCATGGGCACGTGGCTATTGACAGGGGACTGCGGTGGGGCTACAGTCCCTCAAAGTGCGGACAGGATTTCTGTTTGGGGCGGTTTTCTCTTTTCTTCCTTCAATCCTGATCGCTTCTTCCCCGAAGTTGGGCCTTAAGTCAACGCGGTCGCCGAACTCGATTCCGGCGGGTGCGAGGGCGTTTTTGGGTTCAGGCTGGCAGGAGGAAGCCATCCCAAATTTCATTTCGTGATCTTCATTCGCTTCTTGTGCTCGCGAAGGGCAATTTTAGGGCTCCGAATTCAATGTCTGACAACCGTCTGCGGCTGAGAGCTTGCAGCCCAGGTAAATCGCCGCGTTCGGGGAAAGAGGTGCTTTGTGAAATTGCATCCTCGGGTACTCGTTCAAATCCTGTTTTGCGCGGCTCTCTGCGTCTGCGAATTCGGTTGTAGCAGCAGCTCCCCGGCCCCCATTACCGTGACGATAACCCCAACGTCGGCGACCGCTGCCCCAGGACAAGGTCTGCCCTTTAGTGCCGTTACCTCAAACAACTCAAGCGTCAATTGGTCTGTCTCTTGTTCCCCAGCGCCGTGCGGTTCGGTGTCGCCAACCACTACCTCGAGTGGGGAGTCGACCACTTACACACCGCCTCCCAGTGCCCTCGCTAATAGTCTGGCGATTACCATTACGGCTGCGGCGGCTGGGGCGGCATCGGCGCAGGCGATGGTCACACTTCCTGCATTTCAGGCATCCGTCTGGAGCGAGAGTGCTCAGATCAACCCAGGCACGAACACAAACTTGTATGCGCAAGCGGTCAGTGGTCCGGCCGACGCCAGCTTCGCTTGGACACTGGACTGCTCTCCTGCTCCTTGCGGGACTCTTTCAACGACCACCACGCAAAGCGGAACGGCGACTGTGTATACGGCTCCCAACCCTGCTCCGCTGGCGGGATTGACCGTAAACTACACTGCCACGTCGACCAGCAATTCTTCGATTTCAGCCTTCGGGAGCATTCAAGTACTCGGCGTCACGGTTTCCGTCGACCCTTCGAGCGCCACCGTGCTCGCGACCGGCACGCAACAGTTCGTCGCTACAGTGACTAACGATCCCACGAACAGCGGAGTCACTTGGAGCGTCACCTGCGATCCGGCGCCGTGCGGTTCAGTTCCGAGCGGTCCAACTGCGAGCGGAACGCCGATTACCTATAGTGCTCCTGTCACACCTCCGCCCAGCGATCTCACCGTCATTGTCACGGCGACGGCTGTCGCTTACAACGGCGCGGCTGGGACCACCACTGTCACGGTTCCGGCGATTCAAGTATCTGTTTTGCCCCTCAGCGCGCTCATGCCACTCAACTCCACGGTTCAGTTCACCGCCACAATCACAAACGATCCCGCCACGGCCGGCGTTACATGGAGCCCCTTGCAGTCCGGGAGCTCGTGTTCTCCTGCATGCGGCTCAGCGACGGCTTCGAATCCCACCACTTACACAGCGCCGGGATCGATGCCTCCTAGCGCTTCGGTTGCGCTTACGGCAACCTCGGTCACGGACAACACCAAGTCGGCGGCCGCAACGATCAATCTTTCCAGCGGCACGGTCCAGCTGGTGCCACAGAATTTGATCTTCGGTAAGCAGATCATTCATCAGGCGAGTTTGCCCCGGTCGTTCGTCCTGACCAATACAGACACATCAGCGCTGACCATCACCGGCTTTACCTTCACGGGGGCGGATCCCGGCGACTATTCGCAGAGCAACAACTGCGGGTCCAGTCTTGGTGCAGGTGATTCCTGCACGATTTCGGTGGTGTTCACGCCGGTGAACATCGGTAACAGGTTTGCCACCTTGGCAATTGCCGATAGCAGTACCGACAGTCCGCAGCAGCTCGGCCTGTCAGGTATCGGATTTACAAGACGCGCGCTGGACATCCCTGGTGTGAACTCGGCGCTCGCCCGTTCCACGGTTGCTGTTACTCCTGTTCCCACCGGCCCCGAAACAGTGGGCACTCGCATCGTTCATTGGGTCGACCCGTCGCGCCGGGATCCTTTTGCTGGCCGCAGTGAGAGCCGTGAATTGCTGGTGCGCTTCTGGTATCCGGCATCTCTGAAGCAAGCCTGCGAACCGGCGGACTATACTTCGCCGAAAACCTGGAGCTACTTCTCCCATCTGCTTGGAATTCCGCTGCCGACTGTCAGGACTAACAGCTGTCTCAACGCTCCGGTGGCAAGCGGGCGCCATCCTGTGGTCGTGTTTACCCACGGCTACACTGGAACTTTCACTGACTATACGTTCCTCTTTGAAGACCTCGCCAGTCGTGGCTTCATCGTTGCATCTGTAAACCATACTTACGAGGCGACGGCAACGGAATTTCCCGATGGGCGTTTGGTCACATCGCGGATCGGCAGCCATCTCAACGACACGTGGCGCGGCGATGACAAGACGCTGGCCATGGCTTCCTCAGTTCGTTTGCAGGATTTGCGGTTTGCCCTAAATCAGCTTCAGCGCATCAACACTCGCACGGGGGATCCTTTTGCGCGCAAGCTGGAACTTTCGCGCGTTGCCATCGCCGGCCACTCCGCGGGAGGAACGATCGCTTTCCGCGCCATCGAGCAAGATTCGCGATTCAAGGCGGCTGTCATTCTCGATGGATTCGCGCTGAGCTCCCAAATGCGCCCGACGAAAAAGCCCGTGCTGCTCATGCGGAGCGGACCGGAAACCGATGCAGTCGATCGTTGCGAAGTGTGGAGCAGCTTGCATGGTCCGCGTGTCTTTGTGGACCTTAACGGCGCTGAACACCTGACGCCTTCCGACGCACTGTGGCTGGCGCGAGGAGCCATAGCGTCCGGGCCGATGGGAACCGATAGCACGGTGGCGGCGATTCGCGACGAGGTGGCCACGTTCCTCGATACTTATCTGCGAGGGGGGCCGATTCGTCCTGAGTCAACCCGTCCACCGTCGATCGATGCCAGTTCCGTGACGAGAGGGGATCCATCATGCTCGCAACGTTAGTACCGCAGGTGGCCTTGCTTCCCCAGGGCTACGTTGTTGAGACTATTTTTGGTGTGGGTGCCTAGGTCAGTGATTCCCACTCTTCCAAAGAACGGCTAGGGGGGAGAACCCGCTGTCGGGCAAATGCTTGCAGAGTTTGGTGATCGCGGACGGCGGGGTTGAGTCTGTCGAAAGAGTTTGGTTCCCTATCTCGGGTGTGGGTGGCTTGATCGGCCGTCAGATGCTGCCCTTGCTTCGCTCGGGCGGCGGGACGGACGAATGCGTCCGTCCCTACACAAACTAATTGGCTTCCTGTGCGGCGGCATTTGGTGCTTCGAACCAACGCGCAGTGATGGCTCCGAAAACGAAGCCGCCGACGTGCGCCAGGTAGGCCACGCCTCCAGTTTGCACTTGCGCCACTTCGCCTGCGTGAACTAGCTGAGTCAGGAACCACACAATAATCAAAAGTGCAGCCGGGATGAACGTTACCTTGACGAAGATAAAGATGAACAGGAGCACCTTGATCCGATCGCGCGGATAGGTCACCAGGAACGCACCCATGACTGCGGCGATAGCTCCACTGGCACCCAAGTTCGGGACGGTGGAATGAGGACTGGCGGCGACCTGAGCCAGCATCGCGACGAGTCCTCCGATGAGGTAGAAGGCGAGATAGCGGCCGCGTCCCATGGCGTCTTCGATCTCGGGGCCAAACGCCCACAAGAAAATCATATTGCCGATGATGTGCGACCAGCTTCCATGCATGAACATTGCGGTCAGGATGGTGATCAGATGGTGACCCGACGAAATCTGCGATGGAATCGCCGCCCATTGCATGACGAATGCGTCGCCGCGCGTCAACTCCAGCAGAAAGACCAGGGCATTTGCGAGGATGATGAACGCGGTGCACAGAGGTGTGCGGACCGGGCGGCGGGATGCGTCGGTTAAGGGAATCAAGCCTCCCATACTGTTCCTCCTTTTACGTTGTTCCGCCGCATTGTTCGAATTCCTGCATCCTCAAAGCATAGATAAAAAGGAGATCGGCAAGGAAAAGGTTGCGAGCGAGTCAATTCAGCGGACGGGCCTGTTCGGCTTCGCCATCGCGGGGACGGACGAATGCGTCCGTCCCTGCAGAAGCAAGCAGGCTCTTAGGCCGCTAACGACGTGGGACGTCCCGGCGCTGCCCCAGTCAGCCTGCGGACGGCCAACGAGACCATGACGCGCGTTACGCCGCTGAAGATCAGGCTCACGCCTACCAGTGTTCCAATTGCCCATGCCGAACTGGACGGCCAGTGCGCGTAAATCAGCAATCCGAGCAGCAGGGTGACGATACCGTCGAGCAGAATCCAGGTAGCTCGCATCGTCGATCGCACCCTGAAGTATTGGACGATATCGAATATCCCTTCCACCAGAAACAGTGAGGCCAAGACCAAGGTGAGCGTCGCCACGCCAAGGGCTGGGCGGGAAATCAGGTATCCACCGAAGAAAATGTAGGCTAGCCCCACCAGAAGTCTCCAGACAATGCTGCCAGCCTCCCGCGTGTGAAAAGCGACGATGAGATGGACTACGCCCGCCATAACAATTAGCCAGGCGACGAAGATATTGACCGCGACTGCGGCCAGCATCGGGGAACCCACGGCCAGGACGCCCAGGCAGATCAGCAACACACCCCACAAGAGTGACAACGTCGACGCCTGCCGGACGACACCAGAGAGATTTTGCGCCATAAAGGCCTCCTCGTCGGACGGAGGGGAGTCTACTCCAATGGGTTCCGGGAATCATCCCCTAAAAGCAGGAAATGCGCGTAAGAAGTGCTTCTCAAGTCCGCGGCTAGGTAGGGGCAGGCTCTTGCAAAACAATGTGAGGTTAGACATCCGCCGCGGCGGTCGCGCGAAAGATCCCTCCCTCCGCGTGAAAAACGGCTCCGGTCGGGATGACGCAGTAAAGTGTGGTTGTTACCCTTCAGCTCGACCGCTAGACTATATTGCGAAGATCTGCAGGTGTTCTGTGCGATGCGGGCACTTGGCGTTCGTTCGACGTCAGGACTTCGAGTCAGCCAGAATCAAATTAGGGGACCATGCTAAGAATTATCTTCGTTCGAACAGCAGTCATCCCGATCCTTCTGGCGTCGATCCATTGCCTGCAGGCTCAAACCATCAATTGGTCCGGTCGGCAGTGGAAGGTTACCAGCGGCGGCATGGCTGGCGTGGCCAAGGGCGATCCGGCTAACGTGAGCATCGACGAGAAAGGGTTCCTGCGCCTTCGCATCGTTCAGCGCGATAGGAAGTGGACCGCGTCGGAAGTGTTCACGGTCGATCGGTATGGATTTGGTACTTACCAGTGGGTTATCGAGGGAAACGTCTACGATATGGACAAGTCCACCGTGCTTGGGCTGTTCCCTTACGGCCCGGTCCACAAAATTGGCGCTGACGCGGAGGACGAGATCGACATCGAGTTCTCCAAGTGGAACAACACCTGTCATGGCTGCAACGCGGATTTCACGGTTTATCCTGCGACTGGACATCGGCGGGCCGACGGCAAATCTGCGTGGGAAGACAACTTTTATGTGTCGGGGGGAAATCTCACCACGGCGCGCATGGAGTGGTTTCCGGATCACATTGTGTTCACGCTGATGAACGGGAGCCAACCGATCGGAAAGACCGGCGAGGTGATCAAGACTGAAACTTACTCATCGAGTGCGGCTGACATTCCGCAACAAGCTGTGCCCGTGGGAATTAATCTGTGGTGCTTCCAGCAGACGCCGGTGAAGGATCAGGCAGTGGTGATTCGTGCGTTTGATTTTGTGCCGCACTGAGAGGCTCCGACAGGTGCCCTCAGGCGCTAAAGCGCGGACTCAGTTTCTATGGCTGAGCGGTTTTGCACGCATGAGCAGAATCACTCTTCTCCGACGGTCGGAAAATCCACCGCAGCGGCTATAGCGGTATGGCACGGCATGGCGCTTATCGCAGCGCTGAAGCGCTGCTCCACCCGAAATCGATAGCGGATAATTTTTGTCGCAACGGCGGAAATGCATACGCACTACCCCGCCGTCGCTTCGCTCGGCTGAAGTGGACGAATACGTCCGCTTCTACACAAGCTATGCGAGGAGGGAGAGTTGGTCTCCGGCAGCGGGACTATCGCCGTCGTCGGCGGGGTCGGCGAACTTCTTGAGCTCCGGATAATGTTGAATCAGGGACGGGGGAGCTTTCGTGCGCTTGCCGGAGATCATCGACTTGAGCTCGATGGCGTTCACTCCGGCTTTGCTCTCGAAGTGATTGTTGGTGATTACGTACGTAGTCTGCGCCCGGTGCGCTAGGTTCTCGATGCGCTCTTTCCAGGAATCCAGTTCGCGCTCTTTGTAGAGGTAGTTGTAGCGGTCGTGGCGATTGTCAGAGTCGAACCACTGATCGTAGTTGCGCCCGTGCAGGCGGACGTAGGCGATGGGCGCGGTTACGTGCTCGGTGGGAGCGAGAGATTTTCCCAATAACGGTTGATCGATGTTGCAGAAGGCGACGTTCTGGCGCGCGAACTCGGCGAGCGTGTCGGCATTGTCCCAGCTCGAGTCGCGCACCTCCACCACGCGCGGATATTCGATGAACTGGCGGAGCAGGCGCTCCAGATATTCGCGATTGAGCGGCGTGTTCTTGAATGAAATCGGAAACTGGATCAGCAGCGCTCCCAGCTTTCCTTCGCTTGCCAGCGAGTCCAGGCCCTCCCGGGTTTTGATCTCATCTTCATCCGTGGGGCGAATGGTTGCCGCGGACGTGGGCTCCATGACCGCAGTTGGCGAGTGGGTGAACGCGCGGTAAAGCTTAGCCGTGAATACAAATCGGGGATTGATGGCCGCGACCCTCTTGGACCACAGTTTGCCGAGTTCCGGCTTTAGCGGGCCATAAAAGGACGTATTAATTTCCGCTGTATCAAAGAATCGCGCCAAGTATTCCAGGGGATGAACCCGGCGCTGCTTCATGCCTGGAGGATAGAAGATACCTTCCCAGTCCTTATAAGACCATCCGGCTGGGCCAATCCGGATTGAGGATAGCTGGATCGACGGCTCTCCGGAAGCCGCTCCGGCAGCGGGGTCTGAATCGGAAGGTCCCATGGCAAACACCAGCCGAAAGCGTAGCACAGGAGGGGGTGACGAAAGGAACCTTGTGGGTGACTTCCGGAACGTGAACAATCTTTCGGATATGAGCCAAAACGCACTCTTAGCCGCGGCGTTGTTGCTCGCCGCATCACCCCTCGTGCCAGCCCGAGCGCAGGAAACACCCGATACGGCCGAGATTCGCTCTCTCGAACTGAAGATTGCGGACTGGTATAAAAGCCACCAGATCCAGACGTTTGCCGGCCTGCTCGACGATGACTTCGTCATTACATTTGAAGATGGCAGCACCTACGGCAAGACCGGGTACCTCAGCTACAGCGCCAGTTCCTCCACGGTGGTGACGTCTGTGGAGATTTCGGATATGAAGGTTCGCATGCACGGTGATACGGCCGTCGTCACGGGGATCTACCACGAAAAAGGGAACGACAACGGGCAAGCCTACGACTACCACGACCGATTCACCGATGTTTGGATGAAAAAGGCGGGAAAGTGGCGCCTGATCGCCGCCCACTACGCTGTTCCCTCAAAGTAGAGGCCTCCAAAAACAACCTTCGACTTCGCTCAGGGTAGGTCCTGTCCCTTCAAAAGCCGCACTGACAAGGAGGAGTGCCCCCGTTCAGCGATGGCACCGATGGAAAGTACAAATCGTTGCAATCGAAAATAATCGGGTTCCGCCGGCTCGGAATTCGAATTTTCAACGACTTCGGCCATCCTTAGTTTCCTGCATTGAAGCAATCCATAATTTCCATTTCTCCCTCTCTCGCTGATTCCTTATAAGTCAAGAAAATCTTGTCGGCAGGAGATTGGGACTCGTGCGACCAGGAAGCAATGCCATCGAAGGATACAAGTCAGGACGGAATGGGAACGCGCTGACGATTCGCGAGGATGTGCCGGGAATCATCGCGCGCGGCCACGAGTCGATGAGTGCCGAAGAAAAGGATCTGCTGAAATGGCTGGGCGTATTTTTCCGGAAGCCGACACCCGGACGGTTCATGATGCGCATCCGCATGCCCAATGGCATGACGAACGCGCGCCAATTCCGTGCCATTGCTGACCTTTCGCGGCGGCTCGGCAACTGTGTGGTCGACATCACGACGCGTCAGCAAATACAGTTGCGGGGCTTTACGCTGGCGGGCATACCCGAGACGTGGGATGTCCTGCGGGGCGTTGATCTGCAATCGCTGCAAACCGGCATGGACAATGTGCGGAATATCTGTGGATGTCCGCTCGCCGGGCTGGCGTTGAATGAAATGTTCGATGCTTCTCCGATCGTACGAGAGCTCGACCGGCTGATTGTAGGGAGCGCGGGGAACCCGGAGTTCGCCAATCTGCCGCGCAAGTTCAACATGGTGGTGACGGGATGCCTCGAAAATTGCACGCCGGCGGAGTCGCAGGATCTGACGCTAGTCCCGGCTCTGCGCGCAGATCGCGCCGGCTTCAACGTTCTGGTGGGCGGCAAGATGGGGTCGGGAGGATTCACGATCGCATCGAGCCTGGACGTGTTTGTTACCCCTGAACACGCGGCGGTTGCTGCTGGGGAATTGATCAAGATATTTCGCGATCACGGCCCGCGAGACGCGCGCTCGAAGTGCCGATTCGCATTTCTGATTGAGGAGTGGGGCCTGGCGCGGCTGCGGGAGGAGCTGAGCACCAGGCTTGATCGTTCGCTGGAGCGGGCGGGACGTGACGTGCGTCCGGATTTTCATACCAGCGATCACTTGGGGTTGATGCGGCAGAATCGTCCGGGCCTGATGGCCGTGGGCATCCGGATTCCGGTCGGCAGAATGGACCCCGCGCAGATGGAAGAACTCGCAAGGCTTGCTGACGAGTATGGAAATGGCGAACTTCGCTTGACGATGACCCAGAATGCGATCCTGCCAAATGTCCCGGATGAACGACTTGATGCTCTGCTCGACGAGAGCCTGCTGCAGGAATTCACGCCGAGTCCATCGCCATTTCGGCGGAGCGTGATTGCGTGTACCGGAACGGATTATTGCAATCTGGCGCAGATCGATACGAAGCGGCATGCCGAAGAGCTTTCCACCGCTCTCGAAGAGAACTTGGGGACTACCGGGGAGGCTCTTTCGTTTCACTGGTCAGGATGTCCCGCGGCGTGCGGGAATCATCAAGCAGCGGATATCGGATTTCGTGGGGTGAAGGCGAAAATTGACGGCGAACTGGTGGAGGCGGTGGCTATTTACATCAATGGGCGCATGGGCCCGGCCGCGACAGCGGGTCAACAGATACTGGATGTCGTGCCGTGCGACCACAAACTCGCTTCGACCGTCGTGCAAGTTATCCAGGACCTGAATCGCTGGCCGGAAACTTCCGATGCGAATCTCGACATCCCCTTCGAGGCAGTCGATTCAGGCGAACAGGAACGGCCGCCTGACTAAGCGGCCAAATGCCACGAAGTTGCTCATGAGCGGTAGCTCGCAACCGAGGATGAAAATTGTCCGGGAAACCTGTGCCGCTCTCGGGAGACACAAGATCCCTCGACTGCGCTCGGGATGACAGTGAGTGGGCACCATCGCCCCTATTTTCTGGAGTTCACAAAAAAGGAGATTTTCTTCCTATGGACCACGTAACACCACCGGAACTTGTGGGTGATGCCATTGAACTGGCTGTCAGGAAATCGGGACTCGGGGCCGGGGACCTTCTTGTGCGTGGAATCATGGCCGGTGCGCTGCTGGGGATCGCGACGTCGTTCGCCTTCATCGCGGTGGCACAGGGCTTGCCTCCGCTGGTGGGAGCGATCATTTTCCCGGTGGGCTTTGTCATGCTCGTGCTTTCAGGGCAGGAACTGGCGACAGGCAACTTCGCATTGTTGCCGATGGGGGTGATGGCCGGAAGAGTTGAGATTGGGCGATTGCTTCGGAACTGGGCACTCGTGTATCTCGGCAATCTTATTGGCAGCCTGCTGTTCGCGGTCCTTTGTTATCTTTCGATCACGAATTGGGGCAAGGCAGACGGGGGAACGCTGGCAGAACTGATACGGCAGGCAGCACAGAAGAAGACTCTCGGCTTTATGGCGCTCGGGGCGAGTGGGTGGGGCACAGCTTTTGTTCGTGCGACGTTGTGCAACTGGATGGTTACGCTGGGAACCATCTTGTCGTTGAGCTCACGATCGACGGGCGGCAAGATTCTCGCGATGTGGCTGCCGATCACGACCTTCTTTGCGCTGGGTTATGAACATTCCATCGTGAATATGTACGTGATTCCCACCGGAATGTTGCTTCGAGCGCCGGTATCAATTGCAGCGTGGTGGGTTTGGAATCAGATTCCGGTCACGTTAGGCAACGTCGTTTCAGGAACGCTGTTCACGGCAGGGCCGCTGGTGTTTAGCTATTACAAAAAACCTGGATTGGTAGCGATGGAGGCGAGCACCAGCAGTAAGCCTGAGATCGCAGCTGCTTCATAGTGCTACGATTCCGGCATGGGAAATACGACCACGCGGACAACGGAGAAAGCCACCGGGTTCCGGGGGCGCACGGTGCTTTCGTTCGAGAGCCGTCGCGCCGCTGAAATTGCAACTCTCATCGAGAATCTTGGCGGGCACGCCATCGTCGCTCCCGCTACACGTGAAGTTCCCGCGACCAAGGGTGAGGATGTCCGGAATTTTGTAACCTCTCTCCTCGACAATAAGGTTGATCTCGTCATTTTTCTGACTGGGGTCGGTACGCGAGCGCTGCTACGTGCTGCGGAGCCGTTTTGTCCACGGGAGCAACTGATGGATGGGCTGAGGAAAGTTAAGGTTTTGGCTCGGGGTCCGAAGCCTGTGGCGGCATTGCGGGAGTTCGGGATACCGATTGAATGGACCGTGCCCGAACCGAATACGTGGCGGGAGATCCTGCAACTGCTCGATGCCAACCGTGTGCCAGTTAAGGGACAATGTATCGCAGTTCAAGAATATGGTGTGCCCAGCAAGGACCTAGTAGACGGACTTAGGCAGCGTGGCGCCGAGGTGTTAGCAGTTCACGTCTATGATTGGGCGCTGCCGGAAGATGTCGGGCCACTGCAGAATGCGATTCGGTCGGTTGTCGAGGGCCAGGTCGATTTTGTTTTGTTCACGGCGGGCGTTCAAGTTCACCACATGGTAGAAGTTGCCGAGGAAATGGGATTGCGGAACTTGCTGATTAAGGGACTGCAAAAGATCAAAATTGCATCGATCGGGCCGGTGACTTCGGAGGCGTTGGCGGAGTTTGAGTTGAAGGCCAGCATGGAACCGAGCCATCCGAAGATGGGGTTTCTGGTGAAGGAAGCGTCAGAGCTGCGCTAGTGCTGATGCAGAGAGCGTTAAGAAAAAACTGTTCTGAGAAGTAAATTTACCTCGGCGGCTAAAACCACGAAGAGACGAAAGCACCTATCGCAGCGCTAGAAGCCGTGCGCCACGCAAACTGGCCACACAACGCTGGGCACTCAGGGGTCGAGGACTCGAGGCTGGCGCGGGGGCAGTTTTCCACTGTGTCCAAACACAACAGAAGATCACTGCAGCGAGAGAACGATCCAGTGCACGCCTGTGGGGTACGTCTCGGTGCGGGCGTAGCACGATCCTACGGAGAAGCTGCGCAGATTGGGGCTGCGGATGGCGTGAAATGCCTGGTGGGGAAGGACTTCAGGGTGGAGACTTGTATAGGTGAGGACTGTGTAGCGTCCTGCGAGGTTGCGGACGGCAGACGTTCCGAGCTTGTCGGCGCGAGCCATCGAACAGGCAACGCTGTCGGCATTTGCCAGGTCGTGGCGTGGCAGAGACGGGCGACCAGAGTCATGCCGCATTCGGTTTACGGCGGCGGCGATGTGCCCTTTGACTTCATCGAGGGAGTAAGTGGGGAGGGCATGGGCGAAATCTTCGACAATGAATAAACGATCTCCGCCGCGAACCACACCCAACCCGACCACATTATAGGCCGGGTTGAGCAGGTTCGCGCGATGAGGGGGAGACAACATAAGGTGCTCGTGTCCGCCTTGCGCGCTGTAGTCGAGCGCGACATTTTCGGCAGCTTGATCGAGTTGCAGGCGCGTGGTCGCGGCCAGGCGCTGAACTAGCGTCGGCTCTCCGTTGAATTGATGCGAAAGCTGGTTCGCTTCCAGCATGGCTTGCGCGTGAACGCGGGCTGCAGCAGTCAGGCCCGAGTCAAGGGTGAGGGTGGGCGCACCAGCTCGCTGACGCGACTGATTGGCACGCTGCAGGAGTTCTTGTTCGACCTGGAATTCGTACTCTGCGTAGGGAATGTCGGGCGGCGCAGTAGAAGCGATCCTCAGGGTAGCGGAGTGAGAGACTTGTCCCGCCGCGGCTGCCACCGAAACGGCCGCATGCTGCAGGATCAGAACCCCTGCGCCGAGCACGAAAACCAGCAGTACGCCGGACTTACGCATCATTCGTGCCTACGCGACCCTAGGAGATCGTGCCCTTCAAGCCCTTTCCGCTTGAGGTTCGTACAGGCTTAAACTTTGTTGCAGGTGCTAGGCTAGGGGTTGGAGGCGGACGTTAATAGTTACCGGTGTCTATGGAACTAGGGATCAGTGGGGTCATTGGCCTGTTGTTTGGAAGTGTGCTTGCTTGGTTGGCGCTGCGTTCGCGCACGGCAGCGCTGCAGGCACGTTTATCGCTGACGGAAAAGGAATTAGCGGCCGGAAAGGCCGATCTGGCGCGGCTTTTGGACGAACAGAAGAAGCTGGTGGAGAGCCGGGCAAGGCTCGAAGCGGGGCTGGAATCGGAACGAAGGTCCAGCAACGAAAAGATCGAATTGCTGACCAAAGCGGGCGAGGATCTTCAAAATGCATTCAAGGCGCTCGCCGCCGATGCGTTAAAAAGCAACAATCTTTCGTTCCTGCAAGTCGCGCAGGAGACGCTGAAACGATTTCAAAGCGAGGCCAAGGGCGATCTGGAAGCGCGACAGAAGGCAGTGGCCGATCTGGTGTCGCCGGTGCGCGAGTCGTTGAGCAAGGTTGATTCGCAGATTCAGCAGATGGAGATCGCACGCGGCGAGGCTTATGGGGACCTGAAAGCGCAGGTGCAAGCGCTTATTGCGACACAAAGGGAGCTGCAATCGGAGACCGGCAACCTGGTGCGTGCGCTGCGCACTCCGAACGTTCGCGGGCGGTGGGGAGAAATCCAGTTGCGGCGCGTCGTGGAGATTGCCGGGATGCTTCCCTACTGCGATTTCGCGGAGCAGGAAACGATATTCGCCGAGAGCGGGCGCTTGCGGCCGGACCTGATCGTAAAGCTGCCTGGTGGCAAACACGTTGTAGTTGATGCGAAAACGCCGCTGCAGGCGTTTCTCGATGCATTTGAGACAGCAGATGAGGAGGCCCGCCGATCTTGCCTGGCGAATCATGCGCGGCAAGTGCGGGAGCACATCAACACCCTCGCCAGCAAGAAGTATTGGGAGCAATTCGACTCTACGCCAGAATTCGTGGTGATGTTCCTGCCTGGCGAAACCTTCTTCAGTGCCGCTTTGGAGCAGGACACCGGATTGATCGAGCACGGAGTGCTCAGTCGCGTTATCCCTGCGTCTCCTACCACGTTGATTGCGTTGCTGAAAGCCATCAATTACGGGTGGAATCAGGAGAAACTGGCGCGCAATGCGCAGGAGATCAGCGCACTCGGCAAGGAATTGCACGAGCGGCTGCGAAAACTGGCCACTCATATCACCGGCGTCGGAACGAATCTGGATCGTGCGGTCGAAGCCTATAACCAAGCCGTTGGGTCGCTGGAGAGCCGGGTCCTGGTCTCCGCGCGTAAGTTCGCGGAGTTGGGAGCATCGGTTGCGGAGGACATCCCGGAAGTCGCGCCGATCGAGACGACCGCTCGAGCCTTGTCCTTTGATTGGGACGATGAGCCTACGGAGATTTCGAAGGCAAAGGGATCCGGTCAGTAGCTCGTAGTCTCTTTGGATGAGACCAATACAGGCGGGGTAGAACCCCTCGACAGATCTAACCACCTCTTCGATGCTGGAGCAACTCCTCCGCGAATCTGAAACCTTGGTTCTAATGCCCATAGAATCGGCGATTGCTTGTCTACCGAATTTCACAGAAACATCCCAAAAGGCATACACGGCGTTCGAAAATGCATCTATAATTTTGGAAGCTGTTACATTCACGACACTTAGCTTGTTTGTGGTTTGGAGCAAGTGGCAGCGAAGTTGCACACTCCCGATGTGAAGTTCGCGTCCCAACCTGCGACTGCGGGAGTGGGGGCCCTTGCACCCTTCATGAATCGGGAAAGCCAAGCTAGAACTGTCGCGATTCTCTTATTCCTGCTCACCGTGGCGGCGGTGGTCTTTGCGGGCTTTAATTTCCAATCGGAACGGAAGATTACTGCACCTGACGACGGGGTGAAATGGGTCGAACAGGGCGGAGTATTGGTCGCTGATGACGTTGACCCGGATGGGCCGGGTGCAAAGGCCGGCATCAAAGGGGGTGATCAACTCGTCAGTGTGAATGGTCAAGCGGTAAAAAATACTTCCGGGCTGGAACGCCAGCTCTACCGCAGTGGCGCGTGGCAGAAAGCTACCTACTCGCTGGTGCGGCAGTCGGTGACATTGGATTCCAATGTGATCCTGGAACCGGCGGACCGGACCATCAAGAATTATCTCCGTGGAATCGCGCTGATCTACCTGGGAATTGGGGTTTATGTTCTGTTGCGACGTTGGACAGCTCCGGGGTCGACGCATTTCTACATCTTCTGCCTGGTTTCATTCGTCGCGTACTCGTTCCATCTGACCGGAAAACTCGACGCATTCGATCTCGAGGTTTACTGGTGCAACGTTATTGCGTGGGTGCTTCTGCCGGCGCTCTTTTTACATTTTGTTCTGACGTTCCCGGAAAAAAGAGAGGTCTTGAGGAAGTATCCGTGGGTGGTGGGCATCATTTACCTGCCCGGAGCATTCCTGATCTGTCTGCGGCTGGCGGCGATGCGATTGCTGGAGGCCAGCGGACGATTGAGCCGCGCGGTGGACCGCATCGATCTCTCTTACGGTGCGGTGTTCTTTGTTCTGGCAGCGACGTTTCTTTGGTACAGCTATACCAAAGCTAGCAGCACGATCTTGCGTCAGCAGCTGAAATGGGTCACCCGCGGGACCATTCTCGCCATCACGCCATTCACGCTGTTGTACGTTCTGCACTTTGTCTTTCCTCACGGGATGGATTGGGTTCCGCAGGCGCTGATCAAGCTGTCGGTGCTCTCGCTGGTCGTGCTGCCTCTTACGTTCGGCTACGCGATCTTCCGTTACCGCCTGATGGATGTCGATTTGATCTTCAAGCGCGGCGTGGTTTACACGCTCGCTGCGGCGACGGTGGTGGGATTGTATTTCGGGCTTGTGGCGGGCGTGGCGACGCTCGTCCATAGCCGGCAACCAAGCACCGGGCCGGTCGGACTGATTCTAGCCGTGGTGATCACGGCGCTGTTGTTCGATCCGGTACGCAAATGGATTCAAGAACGGGTCGATCACCTCTTTTATCGGACGGTGTATGACTATCGGCGTACGCTGATCGAATTCGGCCGGGAGCTGAGTTCCGAGACGGATCTGAATGCATTGCTTTCGTCGGTGTTGGATCGGTTATCGCGGACTCTGGCCGTCGATCGAATTGCCATCTTCCTGCACGGAGAAGAGGACTCCGAGCAGTACGTCTTGTCGAAATCAATCGGCATGAATCCCATGTCGAAGCCCGACCTGTCGTTCCTGAGCGCGCCTCGTCCGGATGCCGGACACATGTTCTTCGAGAACACACATCAAGTACCACGGGAAACTCCGGGCGCCCAGGACACCATCGCGCGGCTCGACCTGAACTATTACATTCCATGCCGGTCGCGGCAGAAAACCGTCGCGGTACTGGGCCTGGGAAAAACCACGAAGGGAGATTATCTGTCGAGCGAGGACGTGGAGTTGCTCGAGACCCTGGGCGGATATATCGGCATTGCGATCCAGAATGGCCGGCTCTATTCGTCGCTGCAGCTGAAGGTGGCTGAATACGAACGATTGAAGGACTTCAACGAAAACATTGTAGAGTCGATCAACGTTGGCGTGATGGCGCTCGATATGGAAGACCGGATTGAGAGCTGGAATGCGCAGATGGAAGTGATGTATGCTCTGCCGCGCTGGCAGGCGCTGACGCAGCCTCTTCGCAGCGTTTTTCCAGCGGAGTTTGTGGAGGAGTTCTATCGTGTCCGTCAGAATGCGGGTATCAACAACCTTTATAAGTTCCGCATGTCAACGCCCGCCGGAGAGACTCGCACCGTCAACGTGGCGATCGCTCCGCTGGTGACGCGCAAGTTCCAGGTCGTCGGCCGGCTGATCATTATGGACGACATCACCGAGCGCGTGGAGCTGGAAAGCCAGCTTTCGCAGGCCGACAAGCTTTCCTCGATTGGATTGCTGGCAGCAGGTGTTGCCCATGAGGTGAACACGCCCTTGGCGGTTATCTCCTCTTACACCCAGATGCTCGCCAAGCAGTTGCAGGGGGATTCCCAAAAGTCGGGGCTGCTGGAGAAGATCACACGGCAGACCTTCCGCGCATCTGAAATAGTAAATAACCTTTTGAACTTCTCGCGAACGAGCGGAACGGAATTTGCCAAGGTCGACATCAATAAGGTGATTACGGATACGCTCGGGCTGCTGGAGCATCAGTTCAAGGTCGCGAAGATCCACGTCGAATCGCAATTGACGCCGGGCATTTCTCCCATAGAAGGAAATCCGGGACGGCTGCAACAGGTTTTTCTCAATCTGTTCCTCAACGCCAAGGATGCAATGGCAGGAGGAGGTAGGCTCACTGTGGCCACGGCGAATGGCGAGACGATCAGCGTGCGCGTGAGCGACACCGGATCGGGGATTGCGCCGGAGCACATTCAGCGCATTTACGATCCGTTTTTTACGACGAAAACATCTCCGAAGGAAGGACAAGCCCGCGGAACCGGGCTTGGGCTTTCGGTGACCTACGGCATCATCCAGGAGCACGCCGGAAAGATTCGCGTAGAGAGCGACCCCGGAGCAGGCACGACGTTTGCTCTCGATTTTCCTTTGAGCAGGAAGGCAGTCCATGTCTGAGGCAGCAGTCATCACCCGCGGAGCGGTCAACGGAACGCCGGTGGGCGGTTCGGTGTTGATCGTTGACGACGAAACAGAGATACGGGAATCTCTTCAGACCCTGCTGGAGATTGAAGGATTCGAAGTGGAGACGGCTGGGACGGGGGAAGATGGACTGGCGCAGATGGCGAACCGTCCGTTCGACCTCGTGCTGCTCGATCTCGCGCTTCCGGGACGCGACGGCATGGAGATCCTCGCCGACATCCGCGCTCACGACTCGCAACTGCCAGTCATCATGATCACGGCGTATGGCACGGTTGAGAATGCAGTGCGCGCGATGCAGGCGGGTGCGGCCAATTTCGTTCAGAAGCCGTGGGATAACGAGAAGTTGCTAGCGGATATACGGGCTGCCGTGGGCTGGCGGCGCGCCGAAGAGGAGAATGTCCAGCTCAAGCGCGCCCTGAAGCAGCGCTACAACTTCGAAAACATCGTGGGCAAGAGCGAGCCCATGCTGAAGATCTTTGACCTGGTAGGGCAAGTCGCGAACAGCCGATCGACGGTACTGCTACAGGGCGAGAGCGGAACTGGCAAAGAGGTAATCGCGAAGGCAGTTCACTTGAACTCACCGCGACGCGACAAGCCGTTTGTGCCGGTGAATACCGGGTCGATGCCCACCGACTTGCTCGAATCGACGCTGTTTGGACACGTGAAAGGCGCATTCACTAGCGCCATCGCATCGAAGAAGGGACTGTTCGAAGTCGCGGACAAGGGCACTCTTTTTCTCGACGAGATTGCGACCATGGGTCTGGAAACGCAGGCGAAGATCCTGCGTGTACTGCAGGACCGGCGCTTTATGCATCTGGGTGGCGTACAAGAAATTCAAGTGGATGTCCGCATTATTGCGGCAACCAACATTGACTTGCGGCAGATGGTGCGAGAAGGACGCTTTCGGGAGGACTTGTTCTATCGATTGAATGTCATCACGATCGAATTGCCGCCGTTGCGGCAACGTAAGGAAGACATTCCGCTGCTGGTCGACTTCTTTTTGAAGAAATACGCGGAGGAGAATGGACGGTCTGTGCCGCGTATTACTCCTGAGGCTCTTCGCCCCTTGATGGTTTATTCCTGGCCGGGAAACGTGCGGGAACTGGAGAATGTCGTCGAACGCGCCGTGGTGCTTTCGTCGGGAGCGGAGATCAACGTGGACCTGCTGCCAGAGTCTTTGATGGGGCGCGGTTCTTCCTTGACCTTACACGACCCCCCTTCAGATGCGTCCTTGTTCGAGATTGTCGAAGATGTCGAGCGGCGCGTGATCACAGACATGCTGGAACGCTGCAACTGGAATCAAACCGAGGCCGCAGAACGGTTCCACATCCCTCTTTCAACTCTCAACCAGAAGATCCGTCGGCTGAATATTGAGATTAAGAAGAAGGGGCGGGGGTAAGCTGTCAGCTCTTGGTCATCAACCATCCGTTTGTTCGTCCGGCACCTCCGGGTAATTTGTTCTACGGCGAGGGGTTCGTCTGCCGTCCTAATGCAATCTGCGGAGCTGGAGCGATGTCCTCTGTACCATTAAGCTTCAAGCTGAGAGCTGACGGCTGATCGCTGACAGCATTCTCTGTTATAGTGCGTTCAAGCCCTGCGTCCCAGCACAATGGCAGGACGCGACGCGCATGGCACTGAACTCGCCTTCAGAATTCGCGAAAGAGAAGGTCCTCTCGGTTCAGGAATACACGCTCCTTGCGTTGCAATCTCTTGGCAATCTTTTCCGCAAGCCCTTGTACGTTGCCGACATGGTGCAGCAGGCGGACTTGATCGGGGTGGGTTCATTGCCGATCGTCGTTCTGATCGGCTTTTTTACGGGAGCCGTGCTGGCGGTGCAGTCGGCTAACACGCTGCAGCGTTTCGGCTCGATCACGCTGATCGGACAACTGGTCGCATTATCCATGGTTCGCGAATTGGGACCGGTTCTCACCGGGATCCTTGTTGCAGGACGGAACTCCTCCGGCATGGCCAGCGAACTCGGTTCGATGATCGTGACTGAGCAGATTGATGCCATGCGGGCGCTGGGCACCGATCCAATGAAGAAGTTGGTCACTCCGCGGGTCATATCCACGGTTTTCATGCTGTTCTTTCTGACGATTGTTTCGGACCTCGTGGGCCTGGCCGGTGGATTGATGGTGTCCAAACTCCTCTTGAGACTCGATGCTCGTCAGTACTGGAATAACGCGTGGCAGTCGCTGGTGTTTCAGGACGTCTTTATGGGATTAGTGAAGCCCGTGCTGTTCGGATTCATCATTGCAACCGTGGGTTGTTACTATGGGATCACCGCTCGAGGGGGGACCCAGGGTGTTGGCCGGGCAACCACCCAGGCGGTAGTAACTGCCTCGGTCTTGATCGTCGTCGTCAACTTCTTTGTGACTCAATTCCTGATGAACGTTCTCAAGTACAAATGATGTATGGCAGTTCCGACCCTACCTCTTGACGCAAGTAGGAATGACACCCAGGAGTCAGTGCGCTTCTCCGTGGTATTCGACGATGTCTGGATTTCTTTTGGCGATGTCGAGGTCCTGAAAGGCGTCTCGTTCAAGCTACCTTTTGGGGAGACCAAAGAGTTGTTTGGCGTCGCCGGATCGGGAAAGAGCACGATTCTTAAACTCGCACTAGGCTTATTGAGACCGGATGCCGGCCGGGTGGTCGCGCTCGGTGAGGACGTCGAGAGCACTCCGGAAGATGATTTGTTTCGACTGCGTGGAAAAATCGGGATGGTGTTTCAGGAGAGTGCGCTCTTTGACTCGCTCACGGTGCGCGAAAATGTTGCCTTCCGGCTTACCGAAGAACACGGCATCTACGATGACGCGATCGACCAGCGGGTGCGGGAGTCGCTACGGTTTGTCGAACTGGAGCACACGGTCGACCTTTATCCGTCGGAGCTGTCCGGGGGCATGCGGCGGCGCGTAGCCATTGCGCGGGCGATTATCACTCAGCCTGAGCTGCTTCTCTATGACTCGCCTACTGGCGGACTTGATCCCGTCACTTCCAACACGATTATTGAGTTGATTATGAAGCAGCGCGATGTGTACCGGACGAGCTCGCTGCTGGTGACGCATCGCCTGCAGGACGCCTTCACTATGGCGACGCATCAGTTCGATCCGAAGACCAATACGATGCGGGCGCTGCCCCGCGGCCAGTATTGCGACGTTCCCATGAGCTTCCTGATCCTGCGCGATGGGAAAGTGGAGTTCGACGGCGACTTGCACCAGTTGGCGACTACGAAGGACGAGTATATCCGAGAGTACATTTCTTAAAGCCTCGCGGGTCGTTGGTCGTTCGGGGTTAGGTTCTTCGAAGCCTATTTTGTCGACAGATTTTTTCCCGCCTGGATGAAGGAATCCACGTTGCTCTTGTCGATCATGTCGGAACCGGTATCTACAAAACTTGGGATCGGCGCGTAACTATCGACCGACCAGTCTTTGTCGAGCGACAACGGTTTGTGGTGATAGAGATTATCGAGCATCTGCATGCCGACAAATGCCATGGTGTAAGGCTTTTGCGAAATCGTGGCGGCGATGACGCCCTTCTGAATCCAGTCGAGGGTTTCCTGGTCGGTGTCCATGGCGATGACGGTTTTGCCGGTTACGTGATAGCTATTGAGAACGCCGGCAACTTCCTTGCCTGATTGAGCTTCCAGACAAACGAAAGCATCGACCTTATCACGCTCTTTGCCAACGATTTGCGTGCTAGTGTCGAATGCAATTCTAGGATCGCCTTGGATGTCGACCATGCGGGTGAACTTAATGTCGGGAGTCCTGGCGAGAGCGTCCTTGTAGCCGCGTAAACGGTCCTGCAGGTTTGCCTGGTCCGGCATGGTGAAGACGACTACGCTGCCCTTACCCTTGAGTTCCTTGGCAAGACGTTGGCCGCCGGTGAATCCAGCCTGGTAGTTGTTGGTGCCGATGAAAAACAGGCGCTTGCTGCTAGGCGCGTCGGAATCGATGGTGATGACGGGAATTCCTGCAGCAACGGCTTTATCGATACTATCCTTGAGTGTCGGATCGGCCGCCGAGATCAAAATGCCGGTGACTTTCTTCTGCACCGCATCGTCCACGGCGTCGCGCTCGGCCTTGGGATCGTAAGACTGCGGACCCATAACATCCGATCGGATTCCTTTGAATTCAGCGGCTGCGTGCGAGAATCCGGAGGCGGCGGTCTTCCAGTAAGGGAGTTGGACATTGGCCGCGATGAGGACGAAGTATTCGTCGGCGGTATGGGCGCCGCCACAGCTGAGAAGGACTAACAAAAACGAAGCAGCACCGAGTAACTGGAGAACTCTATGCGAGCGGGGCATCGCATCCTCCTTGATTCGAACTGGCGATAGATTGAAAATTCGGCGAAGTGGATTGTAAAACGAGTAGTCAAGAGAAGGCTACAAGTGCGTCTCATCAGAAACACAGGACTCGCGTTCCTCAGAGAGAGGGAATGTCCGAGAGAAGTCGTGTCATCCCTGCGGGACTTGGTCGAACTTCCCACTCTTCCCAGGGCTTAGGCTCAGGCCGAATGCACTCCGGCTCGCTGCGGCTCGACGCTGGTAGATTACCCGCCGACCGAGAACGGCTTCGAGTGGGCGGGTTACACACCTACCGGGAATGGTTTGGTGTGGGTGGTAGCTCTGCTGGATATTCCGGCAAGGCGTCCCTGCAGCAGCGACATGAGACCCGTACACCAATATCCAAAGACGAAGAGTAGGAGAAACGGAACCGTGATGTAGTTCTCATTCTCGACAGCGTAGTAGACGGTCAACGCAAAGTAGGTGCCAATCAGCAGTTCGACCCAGGGCACCCAGCCGAGGCGCTTGCGGTATTTTGTGGCGCCAACTTTGTCACGTTTCGTTTCGACTCGATATTTGGGAGTGCGGGCGAACGCAGTCTGCTTTCCGATCAGCGCCTCGATCACGGCTTTGGTGTTCGTGATCGTGAGGCCAATGCCGAGCGCCATCAGAAACGGCAGATACAGCAATGCCCGGGGCCAGCTCCTCGGGAACAACTCCCGCTGTGAAACCAGATAGAAACTTGAGATCGAGAACGTTGACGCCATAAACAGGGGCAGGTCGATATACAGCATCTGGAACCAACCCTGGTAGAAACGAATGATCATGGCCGGCAGCAGAAGCACGGAAAGCATGATCATGAGCGGATAGCTGATGTTGGCCGTCAGGTGGTACCAGGCTTCAATTTTGGTGTGCAGCGGAGCGTCGCTCTTCAGCACTCGAGGAAGGATTTTCTTCCCGGTTTGTATAAGTCCCTTCGCCCAGCGCGCCTGCTGGGTCTTGAAGGCCGTCATTTCGACCGGAAGTTCTGCCGGGCATTCGACATCTTGCAGATAGATGAACTTCCAGCCTTTAAGCTGGGCACGATAGGAGAGATCTGTGTCTTCGGTGAGCGTATCGTGCTGCCATCCGCCGGCCTCGTCGATGGTGGCGCGGCGCCACACTCCCGCAGTGCCGTTGAAATTGAAGAACAATCCGGTTCTGGCTCGCCCGGAATGCTCAAGCACAAAATGACCGTCGAGCAGAATGGCCTCAACTTCGGTGAGGAAAGAGTAGTTGCGGTTGATATGTGTCCAGCGGGTCTGCACCATGCCGATCTTTGGATCAGTAAAGTAATGGATGCAGTTCTTCAGAAAGTCTTCCGGCGGAGTGAAATCGGCGTCGAAGATTGCTACGAACTCTCCCCTGGCCGACTGCAGGCCCTCTGCCAGCGCGCCTGCTTTGAAGCCATGGCGATTCGTGCGGTGATGATACGTGATCGGATGGCCGAGGGCGGCATAGCGCTCGACCAGGCCACGCGCCACATCGACGGTCTCGTCGGTCGAGTCGTCTAGTACTTGAATATTGAGCTTCTCCCGAGGATAGTCCAGCTTGCATACGGAATCGAGCAGACGCTCGACCACGTACTGCTCGTTAAAGATCGGTAGTTGAACGGTAATTCGTGGGAGTTCGTCGAAATGCTCTGCCGGCTCGGTGGTGCGATTCTTCTGATGCTTGTAATAGAGGTAAACGAGGACATACCGGTGCGCTCCGTATCCGGCGAGCAGAGTCAACACGATGAAATAGGGAATCAACAAAGCTAAATCGAAACCGTTGGCGCGATAGAGCCCGCGAAACGTCGTGTCGAGAAAATGCTGACGGATGTAGGGTCCGATACCCCTTGGCGCAAAGGCAACAGTGCTAAGAATGAAGTTGGCGATCAAGCGTAGTCCGGTGGAACCAGCTATTTTACCGGATTCGAAACGGCGGCGATGCTAAGAGAGCGCACTGCGGAGCAAGCCGATTCCCAATGTAAGCACAGATGCGGCCAGCGCCACAATTCCCAGATAAATGAGAGAGACAAGGCCATTCGGCTGAGTGGCCGACGGTGACGTCATCGAGAGGAAGAATGCTGCAGGGATGAGAATTGCGGCCAAGGGCACACCGATACGCGCAAGCCATAGCCACGACGGGGACAGTGCGGCGTTGTCTGCCAGAATCTGGCACACGAGTGCCAGAATCACGAATACTCCGGCATGCGCGTGACCGGCACGGAAGAAATTCTGGCGAAGAGCATTGTCCATGTAGTGACTGTTCGGGTCCTTTAAGGACGTGAGCAGAAAATAGCCGCCATATTGGATGGTCGGGATGGTGAGCAGGATGATTCCCGCCATGATTTTTGCTTCGCGAGTCATAAGAGTCCTTTCCGTTGCGCAACTGGCCGATGCAACCATGAAGTCGTCATGGGCGGTGCGCTCACAGCCGATGATGAATCGTTTGGCAATTCCCCCAGCCGCATCGCCAGACTCAAGGTCCCTCGAATGAGCTCGGGATGACGGTTGCTGCTGGTTACTGGTTGACCGCGACCTTTCCGTCGTCGGGCGTAATGAATGGTTCGGCACGCAACCCCAAATTCGCCGCGTCGGCAAGCGCTTCGCCCCGCGAGTTTGCCAGCTGGGTCAAAGCCCGGGATCGTGCTTCCCGAATCTCCCGCGGAGCGCACCCCAGCAGCAGCGAGCATTCGTGTTCAGAGTAATGCTCCAGGGCAGACATGACAAAAACAAAGCGCTCGAACCTTTCCAGTGCGAGTATTGCACCGGCGTCGAAATGTCCGTTTCCGTCGCTCGGCACCAGGCTGATGTGCGAGGCGTGCGCGCGCGAAGACGAAGAGGCGGACGGACGGGGCCTCAATTCGCGGATCGCATTTCGCAGGATGGCGCGCTTTGCCCAGGAGTGCGCCCAGTCCTTGAACACATGGTTTTCCGTGACCGAGTCTTCCAGGCCGGCCACAAAACATTGTTCTGCCTTTTCATGATCGGCTGTCAGCAAGAAGGCCAGCTGGTACAGGTCATCGCTATGCGCCTTAAATACTGCGCAGAAATCAGTGGCGGTTGCGTAGGCGTTTATATCTTTCCTGGACGGCTTCGTTGCAGGGCACATCATCGCGCGGCCTCCGGTTGGTTTGCGGCAACTTCCCCCGCAACCGGCATGATGAATGCGTCCACGCGTAATCCGTCGGGCAGTTGCGATCCTGGTTCGAGGTCCACCAGGGTCTCCAGAATCTTGGTGTCCACCTTCTCTGTCGGTTCATCCGTGCGGACGTTCTTGGGCCCTAGCTGCTGGCCCACTCGGACTACATGTCCCCAGAACTTCTGTTGGCCGAAGGCATCAGCCGTCACATACGCCCTTTGGCCCACTATCACCCTAGCCACGTCCGTCTCATCGACATCGACGCGGACGCGTAAGGTCTTGCGGTCGCCGATTGTCAGAATTGGGTCGGGGACCGTGGAGGAATTCGAGACGCTCTCGCCACTGCGGTGATGTTTGCGCAGGACCGTACCGTCGATGGGAGAGCGAATGAATGTCTTTTCGTAACGGGCCTGCGCTTCGGCGGACTGCCCTTCCGCCAGCTTCAGGTCGGCCTCGGCAAAGGAGCGATCTTCTTCGCGGGCGTGGTCATCGACCAGCGCGTGCTGCTGGACGGCAGAGTCGTATTTGGCCTGGGCCACGTCGGACTCGCGGGCATAACGTTCGAGTTCTTCGCGGGACACGACTCCGGCGGAAAACAGTTCCTGACGACGGCGCAGTTCCGCCTTGGCGTTCTCCATAACGGCTTTGGCTTCGCTTACGGAGGACCATGCTTCGTCGCGCTCCTGGTGGCGGGCACCGTTGATCACCTTGCGCAGCACGGCCTGTTTCGCAATCACATTCGCCTGCGCTGATTCAACCTGCGCGCGATAGTCGGCGTTTTCGAGTTCCGCAAGTACCTGCCCGCGATGGATGGCATCGCCTTCTTCCACAGAAACGGTCTTGAGACGGCCGCTCAACTCGGAACCGATCTTGATGTCTTCGGAAGCCGGCTCAACGCGGCCGGGCCCGGCGATCATTAATGGAGTTTTGTAAGCCGTCGCCGCACCCACTGAGGATTCGTGGACGCGCCGCGAGGCAACCACCAATGTGGCGGTAAGAAGAAAGACGCCTACGCCAATCAGCACAAACATACGGCTTTTCAGAGTCGCAAACGAAAAGTTACTCATACAGGTTCTCCACTTCGTCAGGTTCCAACCGTGTTTCTAGGCCAGGCCCATCGCGGCCTGGGCCAAAGAGTGCGCCAGCAATTCCGGAGGCGCCGTTTCTGCCTCGGTGTTGTTGGCAATGGCTCCGTCTTCGATCCGCACAATGCGGTCGGCATAGTTCACAACCCGCGAGTCGTGGGTGACGATCACGACCGCACGTCCACGCTTGTGAGCTAGTTCGGTCATCATCTCCATGACGGTGCGGCCCGTGTGCGAATCAAGCGCGGCTGTCGGCTCATCGGCCAGGATGATTCCAGGATCGCCGGCGAGTGCCCTTGCGATCGCAACGCGCTGCTTCTGGCCTCCGCTGAGGTCCGCGGGAAATGCGCCGTACTTTTCCCCAAGTCCGACTTGCTCCAGCAATTCCCGCGCACGAAGCTTGGCTTTCGGGGAAGAGGCGCCTTTCAGATCGAGCATCAGTTCGACGTTCTCGCCAGCCGTGAGTGTGGGGAACAGATTGAATCCCTGAAATACGAAGCCGATGTGCTCGAGGCGCAGGGCGGGCAATTGCTTCTCGCTGAGGCCGACTACTTCCCTTCCCGCAATGCGTACACTGCCCGAGGTTGCGGTCAGGATGCACCCCATGATCGAGAGCAGCGTGGTTTTGCCGCTGCCGGAGGGGCCCATGAGCATCAATAACTCTCCAGAACGGACGTTTACATCGACTCCACGCAGGGCAAGAGTGCCGTTTGAACCTTCTTGATATTTCTTGATTAGGCTTCGAACTGTGATTGCGGACTGCATATTCACTCCGTCATGTCCCCGGTGTTGCTCTGCGTTTCCTGTGGAGAATCAACAACTCCACCGAAGCGGAACACGGCTGGGGAGGACGAGGGCCCTCCGCTTGCCCCCACGAATCGACATCGTGGCAGTGAATTGATGAAGAGCATCCTCGCATTCGGCACCATTTGTGTTTCCCTCCTGCAGCACGAAAGCTTCCCTTTGTCGTGCGGTCCCTCACACCGGCTTCGCCGGTGTTCGGGATGACCTTTCCGAGAGAAGATTTCTTATCCCTTAAAAACCATCGCGGGATCGATTCTGGTGACCTTGTTGATCGAAACTAACGCTGCCCCCACGCACATCAACAACGTCAGGAAAAACATGGCCACAGCCATAGGGGGCGGCATCAGGATCGCAGCGCCGCCTTTTTGACTACCGTGAACTACGAATACGCTGACAACCATCCCCAAGGCGTAGCCCATTACCGCGGCAATCGCTGCTTGTTTCATGATGACTTTGTAGACGTAGCTGTTTGGCGCTCCCATCGCTTTCAGGGTCCCGTACTCGCGGATGTGATCGACCGTGGTCGCGTAGATCGTCTGCGCCACTACTACGAATCCGACGACCAAGCCCAACACCGCTGCGATCAGAACGGCGACGCCGGCTCCGGTGGTAAACATCCAGTAGAACGTCGTCATACGGCTGAATTCGCTGGTCTTGAACACTTCCACGTCTTTCACATTCGCGAGCAGATCACGCCGCACCTGTTCGAGGTTCGCTCCCGGCGCGAGCTTTACCAGGATGAACATCGTCTGGTCTTCTCTCAGATTGGCAAAGTTCTGCGCGTTTTTGAAGGTCGTGAAGACGTAGGGTGAAGTCGTGAACGAACGGATGCCGCGCGTGAACCCAACTACCCGCGCGCGGTAGCCTCCGATCTCGAAAACTTCGCCCACCCGTGTCACGCCCAGCTTCTGCTTGTAGAGTTCATCGAGGATTACCGCGTCGGGAGACTTCAGATCCGCTACGCTGCCCTGTACCAGGTTCCACGGATGCTCCATTGTGTCATCGACGTTGGTGCCGACGATCTGCACGGAGTCCTGGCCGCCATCGTGACGCTTCCATTGGGTCCAGCGCGTGATCAGCTTTTGCGCGTCTCCGACCCCTGGCACGGCTCGTACCTGATTCAACTTGCGCTCGCTGAAGGCGACTCCCTGTTCAACGTAGGGAACGTTCTTGGAAGTGATCCAGAGATCGGCGCCGGAGTGGTCGATCAGGTTCGAAGTCGCCGTCGTGAATCCCAGGAACAGTCCCAGTTGCACGACGATCAGTACAACCGAGAACACGATGCCCGTCAGCGTTACCGCCAGCCGCACCTTGTCGTGAAAGAGATTTCTTTGTGCTAACGGGGGCATCGTTACTTCCCTTCTTGGGTGGTACTGCGCACCAGGCCGCGCAAAGTTATGTCCAACATCATCTCTGCCCGGTCCTTAATCGGGCGCCAGTCCACCCAGCAATCACTGCCTTTGGCGATTTGCAGCGAAATCACTCCGTGCACTGACGCCCACAAGGTCTGTGAGATCAAGTCAGCGTCCGTGAATTCCTTGCGAAGGCAACCCGCGTCGAGTGCCTGCTGCACGGCCCATTTCAGAAAGGCATACGCGTCCTCTTCGGGATTGCCCATCACTTCGCGATCCGCGTCATCCAGTTCGTGAGTCGGAGTGGGCGTCATGAACATGAACTTGTAGTGATTGGGATAGCGGGTGCCGAAATCGACATAGATCGCGCCGATTTGTTTGAGGCGCTGAATCGGGTCGCTAGAGATCATAGAACTCTGAAAGACCTGAGCCAGTTGCGCGTAGTCCTCGTGGCAAAGCTCGCGGAAGAGTTCTTCTTTATCGGCAAAATGGACGTAGATGGCCGTGGGCGAGTACTCGATCTTCTCCGCGACCTTACGCATGGAGACGCCCTCATAGCCTTCGGTCACAAATAGCTCGCGCGCAGCGTCGAGAATCTTATCCCGCGTCTCCGACTTCTCTCGCTGGCGTCTTTCTTTGACTCCCATAACGCTGGTACCTTGGTTAACGATGTTAAGTTAACACCGTTAAGTTACTGCTCAGCGTTAGCTATGTCAAGATAAATTTCGCGCATTGTCGTTAAATAGTTGAAAAGGCGGCAAATCTAGTCCGTTGGCGAACTTGAAGGGTAGAGATTGGCGCCTCGATAGGTGAACTCCTCTCTCAGCATGGCGGTTTCGCGGCTCAGGAGTGTACTGGAGAACCTCTGTCGTCTCTCTGGAGCCGAGGCCCGATACACCCCCAAGCCGTCTTACGCTCGCTGCGCTCGCGGGACGCACGAAAGCGTCCGTCCCTACACAGGACGTTTCTGCTGCGGTTGATCGAACTCGCTCGCTCGGATACAAATAAAATCACTCATGAAACAGGCCTCGGCGAACCGCACGCGTGCCCACGATGCGTTTCTCCGAATCGGGGGGCGAATCCGCAGCCGACCGCTCTGGATTGCAACGATCGCATTTCTGCTGCGAGTGGGCTGGATTGTGATCGGCCACACCTACAAGTTCAAGGCATCAGACGACAACTTCAGTTTCGGCTGGGAGATGGGACGCATCGCCGCCTCGCTTGCCTCTGGACACGGCTTCAGCAGCCCGTTTGGGCCGCCTACTGGAGCGACGGCGTGGGAGCCTCCCTTCTATCCGTATCTGATGGCCGGAGTATTTGTGGTGTTCGGAATTTATTCCAAGGCTTCGGCTGTTGTGCTGCTGATGCTGAATAGCGCTTTCTCGGCTCTGACGTGCGTTCCGATTTTTCTGATTGCGAAACGAGTCTTCTCCGAAAAGGTGGCGGTTGGTTCGGCGTGGGCATGGGCGTTGCTGCCCAACGTGATGTTCTGGTGTACGCGCGCCGTATGGGAAACCAGCCTCTCAGCCCTGCTGCTGGGCACGGCATTCTGGCTGGCACTCACGCTCGAGGAGCGCGACCGATGGGGTACCTGGATCGAGTTCGGGTTATTGTGGGGACTCATCGCTCTGAATGGGACTTCCCTGCTCTCGGTTCTCCCGGCGGCGGGTTTGTGGGCGTGCTATCGGCGTGCGAAGGCCGGGAAGCGGTCGTTGGCGGGCGTGGTGCTGGCCTCACTCCTCTTTTTTGCGTGCATTACGCCGTGGCTGGTGCGCAATTACCGGACATTCGGGAAGTTGATCTTCATTCGCGATAATTTCGGGGCAGAGCTGAGGCTGGGGAACGGGAATGGCGCGGACGGGACGTTAATGCTTTACCTGGATCCGCCGCATGACCCCTCTGCGATGCACCAGTTTGAATCGATGGGGGAGCTCAACTACATCGCGATGCGGAAGCAGCAGGCGGTCAATTACATCAATGCGGATTACGGAAGATTTGCGATTCTCTGTCTGAAGCGATTCCTGATTTTCTGGGCGGGGCCGCCGCGCTTTACTGACCCGCCCTGGCTCGCTCCGGCAAAGGATTCGCTCTTCCTGGGCTCGTCTGTACTTGCGATCTGGGGCTTGAGACGGGCGCTGCGGCAGCGCTGGCCGGGCGCATGGCTTTTCTTTTGGCTGATGCTTCTGTATCCGGCGATCTACTACTTCGTATACGCAATTCCTCGCTACCGGCATGCGATTGAGCCGGAGATGACGATTCTGTGCGTTTTCCTACTGACCGAGGCAGTCCGGAAATCTACGGCTTCTCTTGCAGATCGATCTTAAGCACGTGAATCTGGTTGAGCCTGGAATCGAGGACGCCGGTCACAATCACGCGCTGACCCTCGAATCCGTGCACCAGATCCGCACGATCCAATCGATAAACATTCTTTCCCGCGGACAGCACGAGGTACCCGCCCAGATGCTCAATGCAGTAGACGGCGCAGGTATTGGCTGTACCGCCCATGGACTTCGACTTCAGCATTTCCTGGTGGGAGCGCGTGAGCGAATGCACGTTGAGCGCGCATTGGCTGTCGGAGACCTCTCCGTGAAAGGCCTGCGCGTTTTGCGCCAATGTCGCTGCCGTCGCAACGAATAAAACAACCGCACATTTCAGAATGAATGGCCTCATGCATGCTCCTCAGGGCAGCACAATAACTTTCATGTGCATGCCTTCGTGCTCCTCACTACAGATCACGGTACAAACCGCTACATACTCGCCGGGCTCACTGGGAGCGGTCATCCGGAACTCCTGCGTTCCGGGTTTGAACAACAGGTCCCATCCTGCGATCTTGCTTCGGTCTTTGGCTCGCAGTAACGTGAAACCGTGAATGGATCCGTCTCGATTCCATGACTTGGCCTTGCGGGCAGTTACGCGGAGCAGGATCGGCTCTCCTGCTCTGACGGTAATCTCGGGAACGCGCATCCCGCCAACCTTGTAGCGGCTGTCCTTGTCGGCAGTAAGTTCGACAATGCGAGCTTGTGCGTGCGCGAATGAGATGCACACTCCGAGAAGGGTGCAACCCATGACGACCAGCCGAGTTCGATTCTTATTTCTCATTTGGGTTTTACAAGTCACTGCGTCATGTAGAAAAGAATCAAGCGCTGATCTTCTTTCGTAAGGGTTGCCCGGACGCGCATGTGCCGGAGCGCGGTCGCCATCATGCGGGGAGGAAATTTCTGGGGTGCGGCATGGCACCGGCCACAGTTCGCGCGAAAGCGTCTCTCGCCCTCAATGCGCATCGTGTCGACATCCGCCGTAACTACGACGGCAGAGGCCTCCGCCGACTTCCTGGCCGAACTTGATCCGGCACAGAGGGGTAGGGTCAGAACGATGGCGCCGAGTATCCCGAGCAGGGAACACGGCAAAGTCGTTTTCACCGCGCCTCCTTTGCAGCTCCCGTCGGACCGAGCGGAATCAGAAAACGGTAGGCGAGCCCAAAGCTCCACTGATTGAAGTTGCCGGCGGCGCTGAATTGGCGTCCGTAGCTGAAGATGCCCTTCATGCCGTCGCGAAGGAAATAGTTCACGCCGAAATCGGCCTCGCGCGTGTTGGCTGTGGGGAGTCCAACAGCATCTTCCGCATCCGCCCCGATTTCGCCCACAAAGAACTGCTGGGCGCGTCCAACGAATTCGGTGTGACGCGTAGCCCGCCGCCAGAACGGAACCTGGCTGAGTCGATATGCGCCTTCAGCCCAGTACCCGCTTCCCTCAAACGAACGGGCATACTCCGAACGAATGCTGAGCGGTATCCGCGCTGGCTGCCAGCTCATATGGAAACCGAAGGCGTTCTTGCGCTCATCTTGCAAGGTCTTTTGCCAGGATCCGCCGACTTCCAGACGTGGTCCGGGAAAAAAGAATCCCATGCGGCCACCGAGGTGACGTTCGGAATCCACGCTGTCGATTCCGATGCTCGTCGCGGAAACGTAAAGCGAGTAGTTCACATTGGCGCGCGTGTTGACAGGAAAGCCGCCGCGGAACATCGCGCCGTCGCTTGGAGCCGTGCGGATGGGGAGGATCAGAGGATCAGGCTGCAGGAAACGAATCCAGACGGGGTAGAGCCTCTCATTAAAAATTCCGAAGGGGGTGAGAAAGCGGCCCGCTGTAACGGTCAGATAAGGATTTGCGATGTAGTCGACTTGCGCATAATCCACATGCTTGTCCACTGGTCCGCCGTAGGGTCCATTTCCGGGCGGGCGCTGGAATTGGCCCTCGAATTCCGCGCGGGATTCGATCAGCCAGCGATCGCCGAGCGGAACCAGCAGGACGGGATTGATCTGGGTATCGATGACATTGTGTCCGCCGCTTACAAAGCTGAATGCGCCGAAGTTGCCAGTCAGGACGGGAATCGGCTTGTCACTCGGCTCAACTTGCGCCGACGATTCCTGCCAGACAACAAGCAGACACAATACGCTGGCCAGACGGAGAGCGGTCCTTTGCCAGCGCGCAAATGCCGTATTTGCAAACAGAGACACGACGGGAACCCCACTCCTGGATTGTCGTCGAGCCTGAGATCCGATGGAATGTAACCGAGGTATTGCGACGACTGCGCAGGGAAATGGCGCCTTTCAGCCGGACTCACTATTTTGCTCTGGAAACGTCTAAGCTGTTGAAACGGAGGGAATCATGAATCATCATCGCCGTTCCGCTACATGGTTGGGCGCCGCACTAGGAAGCTTCTGTGCCCTGTTGGCCCTCGCGATCGGTGCCCATGCGTCGGATCATCGCGGCGCTTATACCGAAGAGTTTCATCAGACCTATCCGATTACCTCTGAGGGACGCGTTGAGCTCGACAATATCAACGGGGCCGTCCATATCTCCAGTTGGGACCGCAACGAGGTAAAAGTCGATGCGGTGAAGTATGCGGACAGCAAAGAGCGTCTGGAAGAGGCAAAGATTGAGATTGAGTCTGGTCAAGACTACGTTTCGATTCGCACGCGGTACCCTGATCACAATAACAACTGGAATTGGGGCTCCCACAACAATCCCGCCAGTGTGGAGTACACGCTAACTGTCCCGCGGACGGTCCGACTGGACGAAATCAAGCTGATTAATGGCGCGCTGGACATAACTGGCGTCGCCGGTGAAGTACGCGCTTCCTGCATCAACGGACGGTTAGAAGCACATGACCTGGCTGGACGCGCACAGCTATCGACAATTAATGGCCGGATGGATGCGCATTTTGCGCAGCTGTCTGGGCAGGACATCGAGTTGAATTCCGTGAACGGCTCATTGGAGTTAACCATCCCTTCCGATTCGAATGCCGAGGTGGAGGCCAGCACGGTCTCGGGCGGTATCAGCAATGATTTCGGACTGCATGTCAATCATCACAAATTTGTCGGACACGACCTGCGCGGAGAGATTGGCACGGGTGGCGCGCATATCCGCCTGTCTGACGTTAACGGGCGCATTGAGATTCAGCATGCACAGGATGGGCATGCCATGAGCCCCGTGAAAGACCGTAACGGTCGTGACAAGGATGATGATGATGAGATCTAGGGAACGATGATTTTGTAGCGAAAGAGCGAAACGCAAGTCCTTCGACCACGCAGAATTGCCGAAAATCGGCAATTCCGCTCCGCTCGGGATAACAGAAAGCCCAGGTTAAGACGCCGAACTAATAAATCGTGTAGCCTGGCGCGGGAGTGCGCAGGTCGGGCTTTGAGGCCATCAACAGCAAAGCGCCTTCCCGCTTGAATGCGCGCAGATCTTCCAAGCTCTTGAATGATTTTGTCTTGTAATCGTCGGGCGTGGGTGTGTCATCGGGAATGCGTCGCGCCTCAACGTTCTCGAACGCGTGCTTGCCCAGAAGCTCGATGTATTCTGCTGCCGATCTTACCTGGACTGCCACCTTCAGCTTATCGACCCATTGCAGGGAGTATTGGTTGTCTTTATAGAGATTGATCAGGATGAAGAGCCTGCCGCGTGGCGCCATCACGCGAAATAAATCCATGAGAGCGCGATTCTGATCGGGATAGTAGTAGAAGGATTCCACCGAAAGAACTTTATCGAAGAAGTTTTCTTCCCACGGGATCTGTTGGGCCGATCCCCAGACGTAAAGAATATTGTCGAAGTCTTTCGACTGCTCGCGCGCCTGCCGGACCATCTCGTCGGAAATATCAAGGCCTACCACCTGACCGAACCCCTCCGGGCCATCGCCGACGAGACGTGCTAGCAAACGCGTGGCCCATCCCGATCCGCAGCCAAGATCGAGCACGCGCTCGCCGGGGCGAAGTTTCATCAACCGGATCGTCTTCTCGGTGATGTTGAGATGGTGCTGCTCCATCTTCGGGCCTTCCCCGGCTGAGGCCCAGCGGTTGAATTCCTGTTGGAGTTTGTCGTCGGGCGTCGGGGGTTTGTCGTGCATGATTTCCTTCGTGGGATTTTGTGTCCTTCGATGGTCTTGCCCTCGATTCTATAACCACTAAGGACACGAAGGAAAACCACGGGCAACTGAGACCGCGATTGTGCTACAGTTCTTTTCCTTATGGCGATACAGCCTCAGCCACCCGCGCCCGGGCCTCTTTACTGCCCCAACTGCGCTGAAGAGGTCACCGATCCCTTGACCTGCGGGGACTGTTCAGCCGTAATCTGCCGACGTTGCGGCACGCCGCTCGAGTCTCCGGACGAACTCGGAATCGGATAATGGAACCTGCCTCGGTCTTAACCCCTGTCGAACCGGAACGGAACTCTTTAGCCTCAAATCCCACACTGGTCCGCGGTCTCAGTTTGCTCGATTCCGTGCTGCTGCTGGTGAGCGGGATCATCGGATCGTCGATTTTCCTTACGGCAAAAGACATCGCTACGCCTCTGCCTCAGCCGTTGCTCTTTTTGCTGGTATGGGTTCTGGGCGCCTTGATCTCGCTGTGCGCCTGCTTCGCATTTGCCGAACTGGGATCGATGTTCCCCGACTCCGGCGGACAGTACATATATCTGCGCGAAGCTTACGGCGACCTGACCGCCTTCCTGTACGGGTGGATGCTGTTCGCAGTTGCGAATGGGGGAACGATCGCTGCGCTCTCCGTTGCAGCGGCTGCGTATGTCGGGCAGGTCGTGCCGTTTGTGTCGCAGTCGCACGTGATGTTCACCGTGCTGGGGGTTGCGTTCACCCGTGCCCATCTGTTTGGCTTGGTGCTGATCGCAATCCTGACCCTGGTCAACGTGGTGGGACTGCGTTGGGGCGCGCTTCTACAGAACATTTCGACCTGGACGAAATTCACGGCAATGGCGGCGTTTGTCGTGCTCGGTTTTGCAATCGGAAAGGGAAACCGGGCGAACTTTCAGGCGAATGGAGTTTCGCTAACGGCCGGACTAGGACCGGCAGGGCTGATCTCCGCGCTGGGCGTGGGGTTGATCGCGGTCTTCTGGGCGTATGACGGATGGGTGTATATCACCTGGGTGGCGGGTGAGGTAAAAGATCCGCGTCGAAATGTGCCACGCGCGATGGTGCTGGGGGTTTTAGCCGTAGGCGTGATTTATGTCGCAATGAATCTGGCCTATCTTTATGCGCTGCCGGTAAAAGAGATCGCCAACCATGAGACGATTGCCCACGCCGCCGCTGCCGTGCTTTTTTCGCCACGAGCTGCCGTATGGCTTTCGCTGATGATTGCGGTGTCTTGCTTCAGTGGCGCGGCTACGTGCACGCTTTCGGGCGCGCGCGTGTACCTGGCCATGGCCCAGGATGGCGTTTTTTTCCGGCGCATGGCGGAAATTCATCCCCAGTGGCGGACGCCCACATTTAGCCTGGTCGGGCAAGGAATATGGTCGGCGGCGCTCACACTGAGTGGGCGATACGACCAGCTGTATACATATGTGATTTACGGCATGGTGCTGTCGTACACACTGACTGTGATCGCCCTATTCTGGCTTCGGTGGAAACGGCCGGAGGCTCCCCGACCTTATCGGTGCACGGGATATCCGTGGCTGCCCGGGCTCTACGTTCTGATCGGCGCGGGATGGACCTTGAACACGATCATTACTCGTCCTTACGAGGCTTTCTGGGGAACAGCCATTGTGCTGATTGGAATCCCGGGTTATCTCTATTGGAAACGCAGCCGTCGCTACCCCCCTCCTTCGCAGTAAGCCGCTGTTCGTGCCGGAACTTTCCCTTGCGGCATGTGACGTTCAGTGATATTCCTCTTCGTTACCCCACTCGTCTCACAGGCGGAGTGGGGGTTTTCGCGTTTGTAATCCTCTTGGCCCCGGGGCACACGCTTGGCCGAATCTAACGCGCAGCAATCGAATAACATTGGCTTGCTCTCGCCGGGCGTCTCCATCGCAAATATTGGCAATCCCAATCAGCCGCGACAGGTAATGGGGTTCCGCGATCTGGTGCTGTTTTATGTGATCACCGGCATCAGCCTGCGCTGGATCGCGACCGCTGCCGGCGCTGGACCGAGTTCGATCATTATCTGGATCGGCGCATGGTTCTGCTTCTACACGCCGCTGGCTCTGTCGGTGCTGGAACTTTCCTCGCGCTATCCCAACGAAGGAGGCCTCTACATCTGGAGCAAGCGCGCGTTCGGCGACTTCTCCGGGTTCATGTCGGCCTGGACTTATTGGACTAGCAATCTTCCTTACTTTCCCGCCGTGCTCTACTTCGCCGCCAGCAACGTGTTGTTCATGCGGAAAGCGAACTGGCAGCATCTCTCAGGCAATGCGAGCTTCTACATTGTGTTCGCTTTGCTGACGCTGGGTGTGGCAACCCTGTTGAATATTGTGGGACTCGATGTCGGCAAATGGCTGCACAACATCGGGGCGCTTGCCATGTGGATTCCGGTCGGGATTGTGATCGTGATGGGCCTTGTTGCCTGGCACAAATTCGGGTCGGCAACTTCGTTCACGGTGCGTTCGATGACACCGAGCACGCATCTGAACGACCTCATCTTCTGGTCGGTACTGACGTTCGCCTTCGGAGGATGCGAGACCGCTTCGTTCATGGGAGAGGAAATCAAAAACGCGAGGCGAACCATCCCCTTCGCGCTGCTTTTCGCAGGGGTGACCGTGACCATTTGCTACATTCTCGGAACCGTCTGCGTGTTGCTCGCTCTTCCATCGACACAAGTCAACAGCCTGCAGGGATTGGTGCAGGCCGTTTCCGCAACGGCTGCTCGTATCGGCTTCCCTGGCATCGTCCCGTTAGCAGCATTCCTGATCGCGCTTAGTAACATCGGCGCCGCCGGTGCGTATCTTGCGGCCGTGGCCCGTCTGCCGTTTGTCGCGGGGCTTGACCGATTCCTGCCGCCAGCGTTCGGCTCCCTGCACCCAAGATGGAAATCACCGTGGGTGTCGCTTCTCACGCAGTTCGTACTAGGAGTTGTGTTTATTTTCCTGGGACAAGCGGGCACGAGCGTGAAGGGCGCCTACGACGTGCTTGTCAGCATGGGCGTAATCACGTACTTCATCCCCTATCTTTACCTCTTCGCGGCAATGATCAAGTTGCAGCGTGAGCCGGCCGGACCTGACGTGATTCGCGTGCCCGGAGGCCCGGCAATGGCAAAGCTGATTGCGTGCCTCGGATTCGTGACCACTGCGGTGACCATCGCCCTCTCGCTGATTCCTCAACCCGATGAGCCCAACAAGCCCCTGGCACTGTTCAAAGTCGTCGGCGGATGTGGGGCGCTGCTGCTGGTTGGAGTTTGGATATATGTCGGGGGCAAGCGCCGGGCGTTGCGCACGGGTGGACGGTCTCGTTGAAAAGATGATTGCTCAGACATCACGTCTCGCTTGGCTAGGCGGGGCGGACCAGTGCGTCCGCCCCTACATTGCGCGCCACTAGTAACGTAGACAGGGCGGGCCTCGTTCTCTAGCCTGAGCTCATCTTGATCGGCGCGAGGGCGGCGTGGGAACCATCGATCCGGAAGCTTCAGTCAAATTGCAGTCCGAGTTGGTCTCGGGAGAGAGGCTGCTGTGGGCCGGCAAACCGAATCCGGCCAAAATCTTCCACTCTGATGATTGGTACACCATTCCCTTCAGCCTGCTGTGGGGTGGCTTTGCGATCTTGTGGGAGTCCGGGGTGCTCGGACTGTGGGGACATACTTCGAAACATCCGACATCGTTTTTCTTGGTACTCTGGGGTATTCCGTTCGTGGTGATCGGCCAATACCTGATCTGGGGACGCTTTGTTTATGACGCCTGGCTGAAACGCCGTACATACTACGGGGTTACCAATCGGCGTCTGTTGGTCGTTCAAGAAGGTACCAAGCGCAAGACCTGCTCGATGTACACCGATGCCATCCCAAGTGTGGAGCGTGATGGCGCACCGGTCGGCACGCTGTGGTTTGGAACGAAATTTCCAGTTGTGGCGGGACGAGGCCAGAGAAACCGGAACTGGAGCCGGTTCAATGTGGGAGTGGTGCCGGTGTTTGCCGATATCGACGAGACGGACTACGTCTATCGCTTGATTCTGGACCTCTCCGAGAAGGCTCGATCGCGCCAAGCCGAGCCTGCCGGAGTGTTTCACAGCTGAATTTCGGCTCGATGCGGACTGCGAAAACGCCGGGCTCCGCCCGCCGGACAGCCGAGGCGGCTGTCCCTGCGTAAAGCCGGCTATACGGGCGTGGCTGTTTTTCTGGGTGGGTTGAAAAACGGCAACGTGCTGACCTTCACGTTCGCTTTCAGCCGGATCGCTTCGATCGTGATCTCCATTTGCAGCGGAGTGCCCGGTTTCGCGTACTCTGATTCCAGGCTGGCCAAGGCGATCATTTTCTTCAACGTGGGAGACCATGTCGTCGTGGTGGCCTTACCGACCTGCTTGTCTCCCGAGTAGAGCGGAACAGCGACACGGGAGGCTTGAGCAGGCGCAGCTGGAGTCAGACCATAGCGTTCATAGAGTTGCTCGACATCGGTCCAGTCGACAACCAATCCGACGAACTGGCGCGGAACGCCATTCTTTGCGTCCTGCTCCAGAGCGCGTTTGCCGATGAAGTTCTCTTTTTCGAGATGGACCATTTTCGAGAAGCCCAGTTCGTAGGGCGAATACTTTTGCGATTGGATGAGAGCCTTCTTCGAGCTAATGTAATCGACTTCAATCAGGAGTAGGCCGGCCTCGACGCGGGCGACATCCAATGCGAGCATTCCGGCAGCGTGCAAGTCAAACTGCTTGCCCTTCTCGGCGAGGGCATCCCACACCTTGACACCGTCGTTCCATGGCATCCAGACTTCGTATCCGAGATCACCGGTGTAACCGGTGCGGGAGATATCGACCGGTATGCCGGCAATCTTGCCGCGCGTCACCCGGAAATATTTCAGGTTTGCGATGTCGGCCTCGGCCACGGCCTTCAGCAGCCTGGCTGAAGTCGGGCCTTGCAGCGCAAGAGCAGCGACTTTTTCAGAGATGTCCTCGATCTGCACATCCATGTTTAGACCGTTCTGGCGGAACCAGCGCAGACTGGGATCGGCAGCGGTCCAGCGATAGACATTTTCTTCGAGTCGCGAAATCGTGCCGTCGTCGATGACCTTGCCTTCTTCATCGCACCAGCAGGCATAAATCACCTGCCCGATTTTGATCTTGTTGATATCGCGGGTAATCACGCGGTTCACCAGGCGTGTCGCATCTTTGCCCGTGATCAGGTACTTATAGAGCGGGGAAATATCAATCAGGGCAGAGGCATTACGGATCGCGTTGTACTCGTGCTCGTGGTGCACCTCGTACACGCTGACGGTGTAGTATCCCGACCATTCTCGGTAATTCAGGCTGTGACAAAGCGGAAGAGTGCGCTCGTGAAATGCGGTTCCAATGGGCAAGGTGATGTCCTCAGGGTGTCAGAATGGTGGATTATATTCGGGCACGATGAGCCGAGCAAATGAATGAGCGTCTGACTTCCAGTCACGCGTCCCGCAAGTCTGCAGACAAAATCAGCCGTTCCCGATAGAATACCGATTCGACTTCAGGTCATCAGATGCGCGCTGTCCTCCCCATCTCGTGCAGTCTGCTCAGAAGCTGGACGGTTCTTCCCAGCGGCCTCTGATCCTTTTCGCGACCACTTCTGCACGAGTATCATTGCGTTTCCCGAGACATGCGCATTCCAGCTAGCAGCTAAAAGCTAGCGGCTAGGAGCTAAACAGCGAATGGCTGGTTCCAAATACGACGTCATCGTAATCGGTGGAGGCCACAACGGGCTGGTTAACTCTGCCTATCTTGCGCGGGCTGGCAAAAAAGTCCTGGTGCTCGAACGGCGCCACGTTCTGGGCGGCGCGGCCTGCACGGAAGAGATCGTGCCGGGATTCAAGTTCTCGGTTTGCTCCTACGTGGTGTCGCTGCTACGCCCGGAGATCATCCGCGACCTGGATCTTCCGCGCCATGGGTTAGAAATTCTCCCGCTCGACGGCACCTTTACTCCGATGCCGAGCGGCGATTATCTCTGGCGCGTCAACGACCACGGCAAGACCCACCGGGAGATCGCCCGCCATTCGCGACTCGACGCCGAAGCGTACGACGAGTTCGGCAAGGCGATGCAGGCCATGTGCCGATTCGTGAAGCCGATCCTCAGCATGGTACCGCCGGATCCAACAACCCTAAATCCGCGTGAACTGATGAAGCTGCTCTTTATCGGACGGCGCTTCCAGGGCATGTCGAGCTATGACAAGTACAACCAGGTGCAGCTCATGACCATGAGCGCGATTGACTTCCTCGATCAATGGTTTGAAACCGACGTGCTCAAAGCGACCATGTCGGCATCGGGGATCATCGGAACGTTTCTTGGCGTGCGCTCTCCCGGGACTGCTTACGTCCTGCTGCATCACTACATGGGAGAGATTGATGGCGCATTTCGCGCCTGGGGGTTCGCCCGCGGCGGCACGGGGGCGATTTCGAATGCCATCGCCGAAGCAGCGCGGGAAGCTGGAGTGGAGATCCGCACGAAATCCGCGATCTCGCAGATCATTGTCAAAGACGGGAAAGCCAAAGGCGTGGTTCTCTCCAATGGCGACGAGGTCTACGCTGACGTGATTTCATCCAGCGTCGATCCGCGCCTGACCTTCACAAAGTTCATCGAGGCACAGCACCTTCCCGGCGATTTTCTTGAAGAAGTGAATCGATACAAATTCCGCGGCTCCTCGGGCAAGGTGAACATGGCATTGGATGCACTGCCGAACTTCAAGTGCATGCCTGGTCCGGGCGCACATCTGCGCGGGGCGATTTCCATCTCTCCGGCCGTCGACTACATGGAAAAGGCTTACGACGAGGCCAAGTACGGCCATTTCTCGAGCCGTCCTTATATCGACATGGTCATTCCATCTCTGACCGACCCCTCCGTCGCTCCACCGGGCAAACACGTACTCTCGTGTTTTGTGCAATACGCACCGTACAAACTCGCCCCCGGGCTCAACTGGGATACCGAGCGCGAAGCATTCGGCAACACCGTGGCCGATACGATTGCCCAGTACGCGCCGAATCTAAAGGACATCATCATCCAGAAACAGGTTGTGACGCCGCTCGATCTCGAACGGGAATGGGGATTGAGCGAAGGAAATATCTTCCAGGGCGAACTTTCGCTCGAGCAACTATTCTTCTTGCGTCCCGTGCCGGGATGGGCGCAGTACCGCACGCCGATCAAGAATCTCTATATGTGCGGGTCGGCGACCCACCCCGGGGGCGGCATCATGGGCGCGAACGGCCGGTTGGCGGCGCTGGAAATTCTGAAAGACGTTAAGGGAGCGGCCTGAACCCATGGCGGAAAACACCCAGCGTGACATCGTCGTTATCGGCGGCGGCCACAACGGCCTGGTCACCGCTTTCTATCTGGCCAAGGCAGGATTCAAGCCCCTGGTGCTCGAACGCAACCCGCAGGTTGGCGGGGCAGCCGTCACCGACGAATTTCACCCGGGATTCCGCTGCTCCACACTGGCACACACGGCAGGCCCAATTGTTCCGGGTGTTGTGGCCGACATGCAACTCGAAAAACACGGGTTGAAAATGATCACGCCCGAGGTTTGTGTGACGGCCCTCTCGCCCGATGGACGGGCGCTCTCGCTATATGGGAACGCGAGCAAGTCAGCGCAGGAAATTTCCGCACTCTCACCAAGAGACGCCGCGAAGTATCCAGAGTTTCAGCAATCACTCGGGAAGATCGCGAAAGTCATTGCAGATGCGTTAGCGACCACCCCACCTGACATCGACGATCCGAGCCGCAGCGATCTCTGGAGCATGCTCAAGACCGGACGCGCGATCCGGAAACTCGGCAAAAAAGACATGTTCCGTCTGCTGCGCTGGGGGCCCGTGGCGGTAGCCGACCTCGTAGCGGAATACTTCGAAACGGAGTTATTGCGCGCCGTCATCGCCGCTCGTGGCGTCTTCGGAACGTTTCTGGGCCCATGGTCTCCTGGAAGTGCGCTCGTTCTGCTGATTCGCGCCGCGGGGGATCCTCATCCTGCTGGTTCGGCTTCTTTCGCCGCTGGGGGAATGGGCGCAGTCACCCAAGCGATGGCTTCGGCCGCAAAAGCTGCTGGTGTGGAAATTCGGACAGGCGCTGAAGTGATCGAGATTTACGTCAAGAACGGGGAGGCGAAGGGTGTTCTTCTCTCGACAGGAGAAGAAATTCTGGCGAAAGCGGTCGTGTCGAACGCCGACCCGAAACGTACCCTGCTGAAGCTGACCGATCCCATCCACCTCTCGCCCGACTTCGTGCAGAAACTGCAACACTATCGCGGCAACGGCACGGTCGCGAAAGTCAACCTCGCACTCTCAGGGCTTCCGAAGTTTACGGCGCTCAACCATGGGGACTCCGGTGCGCTGCGTGGACGCATTCATATCGGCAACGAAATTGATTATCTGGAGCGCGCATTTGACGAATCCAAGTACGGCAATTTCTCGCGACAGCCTTATCTGGAAGCCACGATTCCGTCTTTGAGCGATCCGACGCTTGCCCCGGAAAGCAAGCACGTCATGTCGGTGTACATGCAATATGCGCCGTACAAGTTGAAGGGCGACTGGGAGTCGCAGCGGAAGGCGCTCGGGCAGACGGTTGTGCAGACACTCTCTCACTATGCGCCGAATCTGCCGGAATTGATTCTAACGCACCAGATCATCACGCCGCTGGATTTGGAAGACAAATATGGCCTGACGGGTGGACAGATCTTCCACGGGGAATTGGCGCTGGACCAGTTCTTTACCATGAGGCCGTTGCTTGATTGGGCGCGGTACTGCACACCGATCGAGAACTTGTATTGGTGTGGAAGCGGAACGCATCCGGGGGCGGGATTGACGGGCGGATCGGGAGCGAACGCGGCGCGCGAGATCTTGAGACAACTAAAAAAGTAGTGGCGCCTCAAACAGAGACGCAGCATGCTACGTCGCTCGTTCCACTAGAACGGCTGCTTACGGAATGAAGAACTCAGCCATCCTGCTCATCTCCTGTCCTGACGCGAAGGGCGAAGTCGCGACCATCGCAGACTTCGTCTTCCGGCACGGCGGAAACATTCTGCATGCTGACGAGCATGGAGACGAAGAGTCTGGTCTGTTTCTCATGCGTGTCGAGTTCGATGCTAAAGATTTCGATGTTCCTCTCGCCGATTTCGGCAAATATTTCTCGCCCGTGGCCGAAGCATACGCGATGAAGTGGCGACTGGCACAGTCGTCAAACCGTCCGCGCATGATCATCCTGGTCTCGAAATATGATCACTGCCTGGTCGACCTTCTCTATCGCCATCAGAGTGGCGAACTGGCCTGCGAAATACCCCTGATCATCTCGAACCACCCCGACAACCAGGCGATCGCCGATTTCTACAAGATTCCCTACCTGGTGGTCCCAGTTACAAAGGACAACAAGCAGGCTGCCGAGAAACAGATTCATGGTTTGATCGACGAGCACAAGCCGGATTTCATGGTGCTGGCGCGCTATATGCAAATCCTGTCGAACGACTTTGTGAGCCGCTATCCGCAGCGCATCATCAACATCCATCACTCATTTCTTCCAGCATTCGTGGGTGCGCGGCCCTACCATCAGGCTTTTGAACGTGGCGTTAAGCTGATTGGCGCCACCAGCCACTACGTCACGGAAGTGCTGGACGACGGTCCGATCATCGAACAAGATGTCGTCCGCGTATCACATCGGGATACGGTCGAAGATCTGATCCGCAAAGGGCGCGATCTGGAAAAAGTTGTGCTCTCGCGTGCGGTACGGTCGCACGTCGAAAACCGGGTGCTGGTGTACGGAAATAAGACCGTTGTTTTCTAATCACACTTTCCACCTTGTCATCCTCAACCCGGCGCAAGCCGCGTGAGGGACCGTACGGAGAGCCGAGCAGGGCTGATGCCGTCGGCCAGGATCATCTAGTCCGGGGGCGGAATGGGTATTCGTTTCTATTGCATCAATACCGTCCGGCTCTCGTACGGTCTCTCGCACCGGCTTCGCCGATGCTCAGGATGACAGGCGCTTGGGGAGCGGAAGTACATGTACTCTGGGGTTCTCCACTTGACTGAGGTCTAAAAATTCGCACTCCGAGGGTAACTTGCACCGTTGGTAACCTTTCCTCTCTACTTGAACGTGAGTAAAGTTTTAGAGGAATGCTTGCGCGTGGGGGCGATTTTTGGCCGAAGATCTTCGGTTTGAACTAGCCATTCTGGCGACCGTTCAGGGCTTCTACCAGAAGCTTCTGCGGGATACGCTTGGGGGCGATGTGCCCATCCCCAGCGGTCTCGACGAGGACGCGCTTCGGCATACAGAGCGCGAATTGCCCAACACGCTTTCGCGGATGTATCGCTGGTTGCATCTGCTCGACATGGCGATCACGCCAGCGATGTTGCGTCAAGCCCTGACTCCGGAAACCGATTCTGAGGTTGCGGAAGCTTTGCTTCGTTATTTCGTGCGCCGCCGCGAAGCAACCGACATCAACCGGGACAAAACTGATGTGGTGGCGACGTTCCTGTATCGCCATCCGCGCGTGCCGGGCCAGTGGGAGCAGAGCGGGTACGGCCTGGATGGCGCGCTGCCGCTATCCCCGTTTGAAATCGCCCTGATTGAGATTCTCGCGGATACCGACGTTCCCTCGCTGCCCGAAGAGCACGTGCAATTGCTGCGGCGCTTCGATCCATTTCTCGAAGAAGTGAATCGATTCCGCGATTTTAACGCGCTGATGGACTCGGGCATGATCGGCCGCGTGCGCGAATTGAAACAGTGGCTGGATTCCTCGTTTTATCACCCCGGAGTGCTGGCCACGGTTGCGGCCTACAATGCGACCTTCGGCAAAAAGTTTGACGACCTGTTTGTCCGGGCGCTCGGCGAAATCAAAACTTTTGGCCAAGCGCTCGAAGACATGGGTGGAACCATTCTCACCACAGTCGACGGCGTTGAAGTCACCGTCGAGCATGTGGCAGCGATCGAGGAAAGGCAGTTGCTCGAAGCGGACTATGGCAGCACCCTCGAAAAATTCCGGCGGGTATCGAAGCTCAAGAAGGAACTCGATCGCCGACCGCCGATCCGGCGTTCGCTCCTGGCACCGGCAGCGCACTCGACGCGCGCGGCCGGCAGCACGGCTGCAGCCCCCAAGGCCAGCAAATCCGCGGCGGCCGCGGCTAAAGCTCCGACGCCTGCGGTATTCCAGCCGCCGGTGATTACAGCACAACAGCTTTCAGCCGAAGGGACTAAGCTGCGCCGGGTAGAGGAGTCCATTCGCGTATTCGTGCGCGTGGCCGATCCCAAGTATCGCCAGATTGTGCCCATGCGCTTTTTCAACCTGACGCTCACGCCGGCCGAGGCCGACGCTTATAGCGCGTCATTCCTGGAAGAGAGAAGTTCGCGAGCCGATGTGGCGCAGACGCTGATTCGGCTGGTATCGGTGTCGGCCCGCATACGTACCGAGCTGGAAGAACTGAAGCGCAGCCAGAAGATGTCATCGTTGTGGAAGCTGCATGCCGACGCCGTCGTGGTTTTGCTCGACATGGCAAGCACAACCACCGAAGAGGCGGGTAGCGTTGGCAAAAATGCCGAGCAAAATGGCTCCGGAGTAGCCGCCCAGGCGATCCATGACTCGGTCAGTAAGTTGCGCAACCAGTCTGATGTTGCGGTGAAGACGCTCGCCAACGTGAGCTAAGGCCCGCCGGGTGTTCAAGTTCTTCAACTTCCAACAACCACCGCAATTCACCTCCGCCTCGCTGCTTTTACTGAATCCGGCGAACCAATGGCGCAATTTTCTGGTAACACCTGATCTATAAAGGGGAATGTCAAGAAAATATTTCTCCCCAGACCGGAAGCGTAGAACGGTTGCTTGACTTCCAGCCCCCCTGTGAGCGATGACAGACGCTTGGTTCTGGGCTGCCCTGACAACCTTCGTTGTTTTTTCCGCTACATTTTTCCCTGCCAGATGAAACAGAAGCCGGCAATGCGGGGACGCAACCGTGCTGAGGGATAATCTGGCCGGGCTCATCGAGCCGATGTTGGGCAGCGTGGGGGCTATTTTAAAACTTCGCTCTCGCGCTGTTGACACCCCAACAAGAAGAGAGGCATCGGACGATAGACCCGCGATGCCTTGAAAATCCCCGCCCCGAAGGGGCGGAATCATTTCCAGAAATTCACTGATTTTCCTTTTCCATCTCGGTTCCATCTTT
>Ga0126373_10000156_pt1 | contig 46659 bp, 36 predicted proteins | sample PanSoiMetPlot_11_FD_92545 | JGI IMG/M metagenome (GOLD analysis project Ga0126373, IMG submission 92545) | Tropical forest soil microbial communities from Panama - MetaG Plot_11 | ecosystem: Environmental > Terrestrial > Soil > Tropical forest > Bulk soil | place: Panama | collected 2016-02-17 | reverse complement strand
CTGCGTCCGCCCGGCGATTCGTTCGACCGCCAAGCGCGCGTACTGAAGATCGGTGACGCCGGACCTCGCAATCTGTTTGCCGGCCGAATCGATTAATACGAGATCTACAGGGGTGGTGTCGACGGGCTCGCCTTGCAGTCCAAGCTCGCCAGAGCCGGGCGAGTACGCCGAAATCACGATCTCCGCGCTCTCGCTGACGCGCCGGAACGTTTCACCGCGATAATCCTCCAGCGGTTGCCACCCGGCTCCCAGCGACAGCCCCGATCCCCGGAGCATAATATCCTCGCCCGGCGCCGCGGCCGCGTGAAATGACAGGCGACGTTTGAAGTGGGTGATCGAGTGGCGCAGCATTCCGATGAATCCGCGATACTCGATGTACAACTTTAGACGCCGCTGCAAGCTCGGCGACACTGGAACAGTGAGTCGAACCAGGCGGCCGCCTTTGGCCAGCCGGTCGATCAAATGCTGTAGCGCAAACCAAGCCGAAGCGACAAAGCTCCGCCCGCCCACCGATTTAACAGACACAGCTCCGCCACGCGCGCCGCGCTCCCATTCGATTCGAAACGCGCGGAAGTTCAAAACGCGCGGGTCGTGATCCGCGGGCAAGCCGCCCTCGTGAATGCGAAACCAGACACGCGATGGGACTGGAGAAGGGAGCGGCAGATACAGCCGGCTGCGGCGCGCTACTTCAACGTGCGCCAAGACCTGGTATCCTTCGCCAATCACTTCAAGATCGAGGGGCGCGTTCCCGGTGCCTGGTCCCGGTTCAAGTTCGATCGCCAACGCGGATGCACCGGCGGGCGGGTTCTCGAGTAGCAACTCGGCCGATTGTCCAGCCCATCGAAACAGCTCACCGGCTGTGTAACTCTCGACTGGCAGCCAGCCTTTCCCGAATAGCAATCCGGAATCCACTGCTGCGACGTCATTCCCGCTTAGCGCCGGCCTGCCATCGGCCGAGACGTTGTAGGTGCCCTCTCGCACATTGACACGAATCAAATGCGTCCGGCAATATTCGAGCTGTTCGTCGAGAGAGCTGTCGCGGGGAATGCTGCTCATCGCATCGTGCCGGTCGATGCGATACATGCGGCCACGTTGCAGACGCCTTGCCGCGAAATAGCAAGCCAGCTCATTGGAAAACAGAATGTCGATATTCGTCGCGAGGATGAACTCTCCGCGCGCCCGCAAAATACCGGCGTTTTTGGCCACCATCTGGTAGAGCGGAAGTGCGTCGCCGTGCGCAAAGTGGGCATGCAATTCGGGTGGCACTTCGATGATTCGAACCTGGCAGGGTCCTAGATCGTCCAGCCATTTGAGCGCTTCAGCCAGCCGCGGCTTGTCCTGCGGCGGATTCCACTCTACGATAATCAGCTCCGAAGGAATCGAATAGCGCCTCGCCTGGCTGATCCAGCCGCTGGTGAAGGCCTGCATGCGATGGAGCAAGTTCCCGCCGTGATCGTCGTTGCGGGCCGTAACCACGATGGACAGATATGGATTGTCCCCGCCGGGCATTACTTCGGTTTCGCCGTCAAGCAAAGATGCCAGCCAAACAGCCGTTCCAGCACGCGAAACAAGGGCTTCGGCATCCAGCGAAAATACCACATCTTGCGATAACGGTATTCTTTGTACTCGGGGATGCTGTAGGAGAAAATGTGCTCCACGGTTGCGTCCGTAACGCGGAACCCATGATCTTCAAGCCAGCGCCGCCCTTCGGCGCGCGAATAGCTGTAGGTGACGGGGCATCCGGTTTGCGCTTCCGAATACTCAGCGATCAGCTGGTTCAGCTTCCAGAATTGCCCTTTGCCATAGACGAAAAGAATCCAGAGCACTTTCCAGGACCAGCGGTTGTACACCATGATCTTTACCGTGCTCTGGGGCGCGACGTATTTGCGGATCTGTTCGAGTACTAGGTCCGGATGCGGCGTGTGATGAATCACGCCGAACGAGTAGACCAGATCGTAGGCCTCCACGGGGACATAGTCGCTGAGCTTTTCCGCGTTGGCCTCAAGGAACGTAATGCGGTTATCCAGCCCGAACACGCGGGCGCGTTGCCGGGCGACTTCAAGAGATTTCTCGGTCAAGTCGACGGCGGTGACACGCGCTCCAGCACGGGCGAAACTGATCGTATCGGTCCCGATCCCGCAGCCAATTTCAAGGACTTTTTTCCCGCGCCAACGCTCGAACTCCGCGAAACCGGGAATATGGGACTCGACAAAATACTTGCGCGCCTCGACTTCATCGAAATACTCGCGCGATCCCACTGGTTTGGGCGAGTGCCGGATATTGCACGGGCGCGCGCTCCAATACTCGTTGACCTTGGAGATCGGCGTATCCGTAAAAGACGCCGCTGTTTTGGATGATGTTCCAGTCACAGGAATGGGAAATTCGATTATACCCGGCGGCCCGAGCCGTTTATTTCACCCTTGGGTTCACCCAGCTCTGGACACCGCTTCCGAACTCGACCCGCCCCCAAGGCGTCTCTTGCGTAGTGTTTATCGAATAGTCGCGAACTGAGCACCAGCCGTGACTCGAAAGAATATGGCGAAGCCCGGCCTCGATGTCCAGGCTGTGCGTTCCAATGTGCACGCGTCTCACCTTCGCTCTCATCTCCTCAACGGTCGAGCGAATCACGGGAAGTTCTTGGCCTTCGATATCCATATCGAGGCAGTCTACCCGCTCTAGATCAGTCATGAGTTCCTTGAGCGTTACGCTCGACACGTTAATCGAGCGCCATCCGCGCTTATGCAGGCGCACCTGGAAGCCGTGATATTCGCCGTCGTCCTGATACTTGCCCGAGATGTCGTGGTCTTTCGCCAGGCATTGACCGTACCACTGTGCGCCGCAACCATTCCGCGAACGGCTGGAAGTGGGAAAAAAAGGATGATGTTCCAACTCGACGGAAACTCCTAAAGCAGATTGAGCCGACGCGCCGATAGCTTCACGCTGGGTTGGTCGCGAAGGAGTCTGAATTCCTGATTGTAGGGCTACTGAGCTTTGGCGGCTGAGTGCGCGCGGGCCGGCTGGAACTAAAATCGTCGCCTCGAGTGTATCCATTTTCGCTCCAACCAGGTGGCTGGCACTTATAGATCACTATCTCGTTGACCTTGGAGGCCGGCTAAATGAATCCGTTTTGAAATCGACGGGGCGCAGGGGTCTCGGGGTTAATCTCGCCGAGAGCGCTAGCGGATATCTAAGGCGTTCCCGACGTCGTTGGGCGTCACCAATAACTTTGCGTCCAGCAAGTCCGCCTCTGCTCCCACTAGGGGACTGGCATTAAAGACAATGATCTGATTCACGTCGCGCAAGCTGGAGAGACGCAGCGCAACAACTTCCGCCTGTTCGCTTCGAATGATCGGAAGTGGAGTTTGGGCCACAACTCCAAGAGCGCCGAAGGCGGCAAGCCCAACTTCACCGCTCAAGACTTTCATTCGAACCGCGAGCCAGCACGGACCATCTCTTCTTATGCCTTCCGCATGGACAGGAATCCATGCCGAAAAGGCGCCGAGACTGGGAATAGTCGAGACGCGAATTCCGGGCAACCGTTCGACTTTGGCCCGATCCGACAGCGGCTGAATCTGATCCAGATTGACGATGCCGTCAAGCCGCGAACTTTCCGCGGGAGGCCGCATGCTCTCCGGCAACACGACTCCACGGTACCCGGGGACTTGGTCCAGCGTGGGTGGAAAGCGCATCGGCAAATCGCCGCGCCGAAGAGAATCCAATAGCTGATCTTTGTCGACTAGCGCGAGCGTGCCATCAATCCGAATGATCTCCTTGCAAGCTGTGTCCATCCAGCCGGCTGGCTCGGCAAGACCTCGCCGCATCAGCACGGTAGCGATGGCCGTACTGCTGCCTGATCCTGGATGCGGAAGATAAGTCACGGCGGAAAATGTTCCAGGCCAACGACTGCGCCAATTCCATCGCTCTAACTTTGTAACCATAGGGCACACGGCTGACCGCACCTGATAATCCCCGCCGGAGCTTTCATCGAAGCGGTACATCCGCCCTAAGCTCGCGGCGTACCCCACAACTTGTGGGACCGCGTGCGCCGTCAGGAGCAACAGCTGGAGTTGTTCGTTCGTGGCGCCGAAATAGAATCCACGGAGCTTCAAACTGCCGTCGGCGTAGGCCGTGCTGATGGTCGTGCCCGTCGGCGTATCGCTTTGATGCGCATAGTCGACCGCGGCGTCAAAGTTGGAGAAGAAGCTCGCAGCATCGTAGTGCGATGCTTGCAATGTCTCACGCTCTATGTCATACCAATAGCCAGCACCCGAGGTGAACCATCCGCCGTCGCGTCCGGTTACTGTAGCGTGCGGTCCCAGGATCTGTCGCGCAGCAGCGCGCGCGTATTCTGCTTCGTGGACATGAACGAGACCGATGGTGGTTTCGTCCGCCTTCGCAATGCCCCATATCAAAAAAACGCTGAGGCTCGCTGCCGCCGCCGGCAGAAACGCCTTCCGGGGCCAGGCCAATGGGATCAGGCGCCAGGCCCAGTCTCCGAACATCAGCGCTACGGTTGCGAGAGCCGCTACGAACATCGCGATCTCATGCACAAGGTAGTTATGTAGTTTGTGGGGGGCGAAAAGAAATATGAAGACCTCCAGTGGCAACGCTGCAAGTGCGATCCCCCGGGTCGGCTTAACGGCACCCAACAGGATGGTGGAGAAAATGACCAGAGGTACTCCGAGACCCGCTGGTCTCCGAATGAGCGCTGGAAAATAGTTCGACTCCGCCCAGTCCCTGTATAACTGGAGGTGAATGCGAATCGATGTGATTACGCCGGCGTCGCCCTTCGACATCTGGACCGCATTCAAAATTTCCCTAAGATGTGGCCTCAAATACAGGATGACGTAAGGGATGCCGAACAAACAGCCGCCGCCGATCATTGCCGCAATCGGCGCTTCGGCGTTGGTCCATTTCAGATCCCATGCGGCCCACAGAATGTAAACACCCACGCCTGCGAGAGCTGCGCAGGCGTAATAGTGCGCGCCTGAGGCCCACGTGATCAAAAATGCACCCGCAAAGAGTCTCGGCGGGTTCCAATCGGCCAGTCGGCCCGATTCAAGCAGCATGAGGCCCGCAAACCAGGCTGCGTATACTTCTCCTTCCGGCCTCGTCCCAAACGGTACGAAAAAAACTTCTCTGGTTGAGACGATAAACCCAATCGAGAACAATAGTCCCAGTTTCAGTGGCGGTGGAAAAGGTTCGAGCGCGACAACCACGATCCCGAGCAAAAGAAGCAATACAGCAGGCATCGGCTCAGCATAATACCAGGTCAATCCCAATCTTTCGAACAAACCGATCCAGGCAGTGTGAATCGGCGGATGTATCACGACTGGCTCGTTGTAAAAAGCCCTGTAAGAATAGCTTGGAAACGTGATCTTTCCGGAATGCGCCAGCATGTAGCTGGGGTTGTACATCATGAGTTCGTCAATGTCACCGTTGTGATCAGTGAAAAAGGCGGCGGCAAAGACAAGAAGCGCCACGAAACAGGCGAACGCAATTACGGTCCATTGCGTGACGCGGTCAACCTTGGCCCCTCCGGCAAACAGGCTCGGCGGCTTCACCTTAGTTCGTTCCGTGAGAGGCACACTACCAGACTCCTCCGGCGCTCTGGCGGTTCCGGCCATTTCCCCGGCTGGGATTTCCATTTTTTCGTTGTCGACGCTCGGAGTTTCGCTCGTTATTAGGAGCCTCTTTCCCAGAAACTCCCAGCTCCCGAGTCCTTAGTAGTATACATCGGCACCGCCTAAGATCAGCGCGGGAATATTTCAAGCGGAGGTTTGGACGAGACCGCTTAGTTGCCTCGCCGAGGACCGGCCGTCCGGACCGCAGCCGCTCGCCGCACCAGTTCCCGAGCACCTTTGCCAAACCATTCGCCGAAAAAGTGCAGCGGCCGCCGCCAGTTATAAGTCAGACCCACCGGCAAGCTTGCCAGATACTTCCACGGCGTGTATTCGAGGGTCTCGAAAAACTGATCGCGCCCGTCCATGCGAAACGCCGTGTATCCGACGATCCAAGGCAGCGGCACGTACCCGTAATGGCGCAGCAAGAGGCTCATGGAAGCCTCGAAAACTTCGCGCCGTTCGTACAGCGTTTTCGAACCGCTGTGTATGCGCGAATTCGCCAGATACTGCGGGATCGACTCGAAGCAGCAGCCCGCCTTCTGCATGCGAATCCACAGATCGTAATCGAACGATCGCGCAACCTCGGGATCCAGTTCGGTTCGCCGATACGCAGTAGCTCGCAAAAACGCCGATGGTTGGCAGATAAAGCAATCGCGCTCGAGCACCTTCGCATCGAACGTCAGAGTCGGGTAACGGCTGATCACCGCGCCGTTTTCGTCGATCCACCAACCTTCGCCATAGACCACATCGACATTGGGATGCTTCAGCAAATACTCAACTGCCGTCTGCACCGCACCGGGAAGATAGCTGTCATCGGCGTTCAACCACCCCAGAATTTCTCCGCGCGCCCGCCGCAGCCCCCGAAACGCGGCATCGCTCGGCCCACGATCAGGACCGGACGAATAACTCAAGCGGTCCTTGTAGCGCTCGAGAATTTCCAGGCTGCCGTCGTTCGATCCACCATCAACCACGATGTACTCAATGTGCGGGTAGTCCTGGCTCAGCACGCTCTCGATCGCTTCCGGCAGATATCGCGCCATGTTGTAGCACGGCGTGACAATGCTGACCAGCGGAAGATCGCTCGCTCTATCAGTCAAGTCTCACTATAGCGGGAGCTGAAAATTCAAGGCTGCGCGTTCGTGTTCGCGACGGGTCCAAACGCGCTCATCAGGGTTGTGACGAGTTGCGGCGATCCCTCAAACAAATCAGCCGGTGGCCGCACGTAGCTCATAATCTGGCGATATAACTCGTCCTCCATGTGCGCATTGATTCCCCAGCCGGCGAGGTACTGCAAACGCAGATCCCTGTCCCGATTGAGCTGCGCGCCTTGATACCAGCGGCTCAGATCGGATCTCTGGCCCGCATAAGTAGCCAGCAAATCGATCGGCGAATTGACACCGATATCGCGCAAAGACTCAGCCACTCGAGCATAATCGGCGCGCGCGAACCGCTGGTGCACTTCGTCGAGATTGATCTTGAGCGGCTCGGCCTGGCCCATGAAAACCATGTCGTAACCATCGCCATTCCTAGTATTCGCCCATATCGTTCCGTGCGGGAACACTTCAAGGAACGTCGCGATTTCGCTCTTGATAGTCGGCAGGTCCGTTTCGTAAAGCGGGACGTACAGAGTAAACATCCCGCCCGGATTCAAATGCCGCAACACGGTTTCGAAATACTCTTTCGAATACAACCCGGCGGTTCCCTTGACGAAAACGTCGAGTGGATCCGAAGCGATGATGTCGTATTTCTCGCTAGTCGTTCTCAAATAGTGCCGCGCATCGTCGTAAACGATGCGAGTGCGCGGATCGAGCATGACGCGATAGTTCTCGTTACCGAAATACTGCGTTGTCGTCGGAGGAATCCTCGGCTCGATCTCGCAGACGGTGATCTTCTGAATCCCGGGATAGCGCGTGAACGTGCCAGCAGAAACTCCCGCGCCGAATCCGATCCCAAGCACCGATTTTGGATCGCGATGGAGCAGAGCCGGCAGATGTCCCACCATCCGCTGCAGCTTCATGTCGAACGGCTCCGTCGTGGCCTCGACGTGTCCATTCACATCCACCTCGAGCGTCCCGTCCTGACCGATCGAAATTGCAACCGACGAATTTCGTCCCTCGGACGTGTAAAGAATATTCGAGTTGCCCATGGCCGTGGCTACTCTGCGCCCGTAGGCGATCACTTCACCAGGAATCTTGTGGACCTGCCAGGCGAGCAGCAGGGCGAATGCAAACGAAGCCGCGAGCATCCCGCCTACGAATGAATTACGCCTGCGCCAGGCATATGGCGCGAGCACGGCCGCGGCACTCAACCAGGCTATGAGAACTAAAAGCCGCTGCGTCTGCTGTGTTCCGATCCAGGGGACAAGCGCTAGGCTAACCAGCAGCGCCCCCGCGATTGCACCGAGCGTGTTCGCCGCATAGACTCCGCCCACCAATCGCCCCGACTCCTTTTGCGAGGCTGAGACTGATGCGAATGCGAACGGGAAACTTGCGCCCCACAAGACCGCCGGCGGCAGGATGGCATATAGGCATCGTCCTAAATCCAACGCCAGCGTTTTCCACGGGCCCGTATTGACCAAAGCCGGCCAATAGGGCAGAGATTGCGTGATAGCAAACGCCGTCCACGCGATAGCAAGCGCCAGCAAAATCTGGCACCATCCCAGCGCCAGCCTGGGTCTGACCGAACGCAGCAGCCACGCCCCCGCCGCGCTCCCCAGGGCGAGGCCGATCAGGAAAACTGCCAGGATGATCGAAAACACATACACCGTCGCTCCCAGCATCATGCCCATCAACCGTGTCCAGACCACTTCGGCACCCAGCGCGCCCGTGCCCGATAGCCCGATCGCCAGATAAACCGGCCATTGCGACTGGCCCACGTCCGAATCCTCGACCGGCGGTATCTCGATCGCCTCCGGTATCAGTTCGGCCTCATTCGCCCGCCCGCCCAGGATGTAGCTCACCGCGGCAACCGCCAGATTGATAGCAACGGCCGCATACGTCGCCACCACTACATCGTAGATCCGCAGCAGATAGAATCCCGCGCCAAGGCAGCCAATCACCGCGCCGACCGTATTGCCGCCATACAGCCATCCCCACCACGCCACGCCGCGCGGCGTTCGCTCCACCCATCGCACGATCGCCGGCAGCGATGCGCCCATCAGCACCGTCGCCGGCAGCATGCAAACGGCCGCGATCACGGCCCGCAGCAACATCCCCGGCAATCCATACCCCACCGCCGCAACGTAAGCACGATCGATCAACGGAAAGACAAACAGAGCGAACAGCCCGAAGATGCCAATGCCCAGCTCGAGCGCGGCATAGACCCGCAGCGGATTCTTCTCCACTAGCTTGACCCGCGGCAACCCAATGCTCCCCACGCACAACCCACCCATAAACGTCGCCAGCAGCACACCCAACGACACCGCCGTCGACCCGATGGCCAGCTGGAGCATCTGATACCACACGATCTCGTAAATCAGCGCGGAGCAGCCGCTGGCGGCAAACAGGAGCAAGAGCAGAGGGAGGTGACGCGAGGCCTTCATGATGCAGTCCGATCCACATCATCCTCGCACAATTTTGGATTTTGGGTGAACGCGCAGGCTACCTGCCGGATTTTCCTTCCGCGGCCTTCTTTTCGTCCGCGCGCGCTCCGCTCAGAATGTCGAGCAGCGCGTAGTTGCCCTCGTGACAGGCGTACTCGTAGACCGGACCGGAAGCGGCCGCCAGCGGTAGCTCGGCTGTCCAGGACTTGCTGAATGCCGTCGGGTCCTCGATCGTGAAACGATACTTGATCACGTCGGAAGCCATGCGCGTAAACCGCTCGATCACGTGCAGGTTCTCGTCCGACCCGCGGAATCTTGTCTTGCTCGTGAAATTCGTCGTGTCCACGACCAGCGTGTCCCCCTCCCAATGACCTACGGAATCGCCGGTCCACTTGCGAATCGAACTGGGAAGATGCGGACGCCCGTCCATGGCAATGACCCGCACTTCATGGATCATCTCGCTCATGATCATTACGCTGTTCGCCGTCTGATAAATCTGATAGGTGTTGTTATAAGGGCCCGGAAGCATCGGGGGACCCGCGGTCGCCCAGAATAGACACCGCTCGGCGAGCGACCGGTTCTCGGGACCGTCGGCTGGATGCATCCGCGCCTGCGCACGGAGTGCTTCCTGTTTTTTCTCGGCCTCGGGAGTGAGCGCTGGAATACGACCGTCGGGCGGATCGACAATCATCGCCGTCCGGATCGTCCCGTCCAGCCGCGCCAGCTTGGTGCCTTGATCGAAGAACAGCTCGTTGTAGGCGCGCCCGACATCTACTTCTGCGCCACCGTCGCGCCGGTCGCGATTGCGGCCTGTGACAGTGTCTTTCTCGTACACCGTCGCCTCGGGTTCCGTCAGAGTGGTCTTGCCGGCAAACTGCGCGGGCCGCTCCAAAGGAGTCATTGTCGAATTTGTCCAAACGCCTTGCAGATCGGGATGTCCATCCGGCGTACGAGGAAGCCTCTGCCCGAAACCCACACCCGATGCCAGCAAAATTACGATTGATCCGAGAAACCGGCGATTGCTCATTGGAAAAGCCTCTCTAGGCCGATCCTTACGAGGGGTCGCTCCTGTTGGTACAGACTAACACTGCCCGTTGCGGATGTCGAGCCGATGCGATTTGTCTTTTGAAGCTTCTCCCCTCGAAGAGTAGAATTAAGGCCGATGCGCCGGTTGCCGGCAGTCTTGCTGGTAGTCCTGTTCAGCTTTTCGCTGATCCCAGTGTTGTCCAATTCCTCAGGGGACGACACCCTCCCGGCCTGCTGCCGCCGCGGCGGGCAGCACAGCTGCCGTATGACCACCGGCAAATCCGAGTCTTCAGGCGTTGCGTTCCGCGCTGGCCGCTGCCCTCTCTTTCCCACCATCAAGGCGGTCCCGGGAAGTGGGACTTCCTTTCTACCCCGGCTGAGCTTTTCGGCCTTTTTAAGCCAACCCCGTTGCAACGGTGTTCAACCGACTACGCTCTCCCTTTGCCGTGTAACGTTTGACCGCTCGGACAGCAAACGCGGCCCTCCAGCGATTCTCGCCTAATCTATCTTTGCCGCTGGGTTCGCCCACACAGTAAGTGGAGCCTACTTTCTCGCCGTATGATTAACTGTTTCTAACCCAGTAAGGCAGGGATGGCTGCTGCAGCATTGAAGAACTCGGCAGGAATTTTGCAGGTCTGACGGGAGGACGGCATGATCCAACTTCTGCTCACGGCATTGCTCGCGGCTAGCCTCGGGCCTGTGGGCTCGGAGCCGGCGCGCGAGCCGCAGCTGGCGGCCCATGGATCGGAAGTCGTGCTCGCGTTTGGCGCTGGAAACAGCATTTACTTCAGCGCCTCTCACGACTCGGGCCGGACATTCTCGGCGCCTGTCAAAGTTGCCCAAGCGGGAATTCTGCCGCTGACGCGCCATCGCGGCCCGCGTATCGTATTTTCCGGCGCGGCGATACTCATCAGCGCGGTTGGCGGCCGCAAGCCCAGCACTGGCGCACATTCGCACGGCCTGCCATCGGACGGCGATCTCCTCATCTGGCGCTCCCTTGACGATGGCAAAACCTGGTCCGCCGGCGCGCTGATTAACGACGTTCAGGGCGCGCCAACGGAGGGATTGCACGCGCTCGCCTCCAACGGAACGGGCCGCGTGTTCGCCGCGTGGCTCGATAAGCGCAGCGGTAAAGGAACGCAACTCTACGGGGCGCGTTCCACCGACGGCGGCCTCACCTGGTCGAAAAATTTTGTTATCTATCAGTCTCCCGAAGGGACCATCTGCGAGTGTTGCCACCCATCGGTAGCACTCGACTCGAACGGCCAACCGCTCGTGATGTGGCGCAATTGGCTGGCAGGCTCGCGCGATCTGTATCTCCTGCAATCGCGCGATGGCTTCACGTTCGATCAACCCGAGAAACTCGGGACCGGAACATGGAAGTTGAACGCTTGTCCGATGGACGGCGGCGCACTCGCGGTCTCTGAAGGACGCGCGCTGACCAGTTGGCGCCGCGGAGAGACCATCTTCCTGGACGAACCTGGAAAACCGGAAACGGCGATCGGCGCCGGTAAGGACGTCGCTCTGGTGCTCAATGGACGCGCCATCTACGCGATTTGGACCGCACCACGAGGCATCGTACTTTGGAAGAACGGCCAAACAGAACCGCTCGCAAGTGGAGGCGCGTTCCCAGCGATCACGGCATCGTCAGACGCGGCCATCGCGGCCTGGGAACAAGACGGCACGATCAGGACCCGGCGCTTACAGAAATAAAGTTCGAATGCTCAAGGATTTTATCGGAAGAAGCTCTACTATTTCCTTGCAGCCGTGTTACAATTCCCCCGATGGCGGCAGGGGTGTCCTCGGAGTTCAGACCGCCCGCAGGTTCCACTCACGAGCGTATCCTGCGCGTAGGCAAAACGCTCTTCGCAAACCGTGGCTACGAGCACACCAGTACCTCTGCCATCGCCCGCCAAGCCGGTACCAGCGAATCGCAGTTGATGAAACACTTCGGAAGCAAGGCGGGCATCCTCGAAGCGATCTTCATCGAAGGCTGGAACCTCATCACCGAAGAGGCTCGCGTCGCGATCATGGGAGTGGCTTCGCCGCTGGAACAACTTCGAATCCTGTCGGGATGCGTGCTCCAGTGTCTCGAGCGGGATCAGGAACTAAAGCTCCTCATGTTGCTCGAAGGCCGGCGAATCCGGCGCGAAGGACAGATGGTCGCGCTCACGGAAGGCTTTCTTGGCTTCGTGCGCTTGACCGATAGCGTGCTCACCGCTATGCGCGATCAAAATCTACTACGCCCCGATCTCAGCCCGCAAATCGTACGCTCGGCGCTGATGGGAATGATGGAAGGCATGCTGCGCGACCGCTTTCTCGCCGAGCGCTTGGCCTTCCCCGCCGACTTCAAGCCCCCTCAGATCCAGCAAACGCTCGACCTGACCCTACAGGCATTTCTCGTCGGTTAGCCGACCAGACTCCGCGTTATTCCGACCGCAGCGCGTCCAGGACGTCCACTCGCGCCGCCCGCGCGGCCGGAATCAAAGATGCAGTCACCGCCGCTGCCAGCAAAACCAGCGCCGAACCAACGATCGGAAGCATGCCCGGCATCTTCAAATCTCCGACCACCGTGCCTGCCAGCTGCGCCAGCCCATACCCGCATGCCAGGCCCAGCGCAAGCCCTCCGATAGTCATGCCCGCGCCTTCGAAGATCACTCGGATCAGCAGATGGCTTGGTTGCGATCCGACTGCCAGCCGGATACCGAACTCCCGCGTCCGTCCACTGACCGAAAACGCCAGCACGCCCGCGACGCCCACCACGGCGATGAGCAGCGCAACACCCGCGAATACGCTGAAAACGATCACGTTCAGGCGATCTGACGCAATCACTTCGGTGCGTATGTCTGCGAGAGTAGCCGGGCGTTCGACAGGTTGGTTTGCGGACAGAGTTCGCAGGATGCGCGTGATCGGCATCACCAGGCCATAAGGGTCAGAGCTCGAGCGGACGAGCAGACGTCCTCCGCCCATGATTTGATCTTGATCGTAAGGATGGTACAGGATCATGATCGGCTTCGGCGCCAGGTGCACGTCATCCAAGTCGGCTACGATACCGACGATCCGGCGCGAAGCGACTTGAGTTGGCACGAACTTCAGTATCGGATCCGTCAGCAACACATGATGATTCAGCGCGCTCCCGTTCGGGAACAGCTCCTGCGCCAGACTCTGGCTCACGATGGCGACCGGTTCGCCATCTTTGCGATCCCCATCCGTAAAATCACGGCCTTCGAGTATGGGCCGCCCAAGCGTCACAAAATATCCGGGTGTGATCACCCGGTACTGGGCCCGGTGGCGCTCTTCGCCCGAGGCCGGAACGTGCCCGTCGGCTGAAATCTCGAACGAGAAGTTGGTGTTGATGTTATCGCGCCATGGCGTGGACATCGGCGCGGAAACCTCCTCGACGCCTGGGAGTTGTCGGATTTGCCGCGCCGCTTCGCGATAGTAGTCGACAACCTGCTGTGGCTTTTTTCCATCGCGCATTACCGGCACGTTGATCGCGAGCACATGCTGGGTGTCCAAACCGCTTTGCGCTGCTTCGAGCGCGAGCAGTGTTCTTACCGTCGCCCCGGCGGCAGCTACCAACACGAAAGAGGCAGCGATCTGGACGACGGCAAAGGCCCGCAGCTTTCGATTGGCACCGTTGGTGACGCGAGCGCTCCCGCTCACCAAACTGAATCCCTCGGCACCTCCAGAACTGGGTAGCCGCGGAACGAATGCCAGCAGCGCTGCGGAGAGTACGGCCAGGCCACCTCCCACCCAAAGCATGCTCGAGTCTAGAGTCAGGTCGGCGGCGCGTAGGGAATAGCGCGACAAGTAGCGGCCGAGAATACTCACCATCGGCCCAGCAATAAGCATTCCGAGAGCGGCTCCGGCCGCTGAGAGCAGCAGGCTCTCGATGAGCAATGTCCTGCGCAGCGCAGCAGTACTGGCACCCAACGCGGCGCGGATACCCAGTTCACCCTCTCTGCGCATGGTACGAGCCAGGATCAAATTCGCGACGTTCGAGCAGGCGATCACGAAAACCAGAATCGCTGCGCCCATCAGCACCAGCAGTATCGTTCGCGCCCCCGACGACAGCTGATCCCGCAGCAGCACGGCGCTAATGTGGTAGTCCAACCTCGCCGGATAAGCATCAGGATGCTCCCGCTTAATTTGGTCGTACACGGTATACAACTCGGTACGAGCCGTCTTCAAATCCCCGCCCGGTGGTAGCCGCGCGAATAGCTCCGTCATGCGATGAATCCTGCCGGTGACCATGGTCGCCGAAAGATGATGTGCGCTGGTCACGATGTTCGCGATGATCTCGGTGGCCTGCGGATATGGCAGGCACGGCTCAAGGACTCCGACGACAGTGGCCGAGCGGGTGTCGATGAACGAACCCAGCCGTACCGTTTTGCCGATCACCGACGGATCCCGGTTCATCACGGTCGACCAGAACCGGTACGTCAACACCACCGCGCCGGCAGCATTCGGACCGTCGTCGTGTTCGTCGAGCAAACGGCCCAGCACTGGACGCAATCCCATCACCTGAAAATACGACCCGCCCACTACGCCGGCTTGAACCGTGCGAGGTTCTCCCAATCCGGTCATCGTGAAGCCGAGCGTAGAGAAATCGCCGAATGATTTCAGCGTTTTCACCCGCGACGTCAAGTCCAAGATGTCAGGCACTGAAAACAACGTGTTCTTGTCGCTGTTTGTGCTTTGGCGAATGTAAACTAAACGGTCTTCTTCGCGATTAACAAGAGGCCGCAGCAGCACGCCGCGCACCAGGCTGAACATCGCGGCATTGGCGCCGATTCCGAGCGCCAACGTGATGATTACGGCCAGTGCCACACCCTTAGTGCGCGAGAGCGAACGTACCCCAACCATCAGCTCGCTCGCCAAAGACACAATATTGTCGGTCATGCCGGTCACCTCGGTTCGTCCTCTCATGACAACTTACGGCCCAGGCCTCGCTCTTGCAAACAAAGGCTATTAGCTTACTGTAACTAACTCGGGTGTTCGTTTTTGGAACAAACTGTGCGCGACGGGACAGCTAGTCCGTCCGCAACGCCTGCATCGGATCCACCGTCGTCGCCCGATATGCAGGCAGCGCTGCGGCTAGCATTGCCACCGAGGTTACCCCGATAATGGCGCCCGCGTAGGTGATAACGTCACCCGGGGATACATTAAAAAGCTGGCTGCGCAGCACCTGACCCAGCGCTAGAGAGGCCGGGATCGCGAATGTCAGGCCGATCACTACCAGCACCAGAACTTCGCGTAGCACCAACCGTGCGATCGCCGACGGTTGCGCGCCCAACGCCAGACGAACACCGATTTCCCGAGTGCGCTGCGCCGTAACGAAGGCCAGCACGCCGTAGAGGCCGATGGCAGCCAACAGCGTCGCGATCACGCCAAAGCTCGATGCCAGCAGCGCAATCACACGCTGCGTTGTCAACGTGTCGTCAACCTGATCTTCCATCGTCCGCAGCCGATTCACTACGAGTTTCGAATCGGTCTCCTGAATCGTTTTTTGAACGGCGCTCATCGCCGCTTCGGGAGGCGCCGCGGTCCGCACGTAAAAAGCGAATCCCCCGGGCGACCCGGCGTCATTTCCCATTTGCAACGCCGGCCGGAAGAACGTGCGCCGGAACGGATCGCGCGGACTGTTGTGGCGTGAATTCATCACGACCCCGACAATCCTTTCGCCCGTCTTGTTCTTAAATCCGATGTAATGTCCAAGCGCGTTTTGGGCCGAGCCAAAAAACTGCCGCGCCAACGCCTCGTTTACGATGGCAACGGGCTGGGTCGCCGCGCTATCGCCCTCGGCGAACTCGCGTCCCGCAAGCAAAGGAATCCCAAGCGTGGAGAAATACCCGGGCGTAACAAAGGGCAGCTCGGCCGACATATCCTCGTCTTCCTTGGCCACGTAACCTGCCACCGAGAAACCGCCGGACGTATTGTCGTCCGCCAATTCCGGATCGGATGTCGCCGCGACTGAACGAACTCCAGGAAGGGCCCCGATCGCGTCGAGAACTCGCTTCCGTGCGGCCGCCGCTTCCGCCGCCGAATAGCCCGAAAACTGCGGATTCATTCCGAAAGTAACCAAGTGATCGAGACGGATGCCGGTGTCCACCAAACGCAAATTCTGAATCGTGCGAACGAATAAACCTGCGCCCACCAGCAACAGAAGACTCAAACCGATTTGGAGCGTTACGCACGTTCGCCGGAAAAGCAGCGAACCTACCGAACTGGTGGAACCATGCCGTCGCATTGTTTCCAGCAGATCCGGCTGCCAGAATTGCGCCGCCGGCGCCAGGCTGAATAAGATGCTGACCAGCAGTGTCGCGCCAGCCGCGAATGCCAGCACCATCGGATCGAGCGACGCCGAGAAGGGAGTACGCGGCCCGTTGCCGGAAATCCAAACCGAGAGCACTCGCACCACATCCGGCGCAAAAAGCACACCCACCGCTCCGCCCAAAAATCCAAGCAGCACGCCCTCTAGCAACAACTGTAGAAGAACTCGTCCCCGGCTCGCGCCCAGCGCATAGCGCATCGAGAACTCGCCGCTGCGTCCCGCCGCCCGCACCAGCAGCAGGCTGGCAGTGTTCACGCACGCCATCGTGAGAACCAGAACGACCATCCCCATCACTACGAGTAACGGACTCCGCACGTCGCCGCGCAACGGAGAGAACCCCTTCGCGCCATCGAACAGCATGAGCCGCGTTTTGCCGAGAAACGCCTCCCGCGTCCGCGGCGACTGTGTCTTGAGTTCCTTGAATTCTTCGCTGCGAATGGCGAACCAAACCGGATTCACTGACGCTTCGGCCTGTGTGCGGTTCACGCCCGGTTTAAGCCTCCCGATGATATTGAGCCACTGACCGCGACGATCGTTCAGATCATCCCAAGCTGGCGTTATTTCGTGCTTCATGCTCATCGGCACGAACACGTCCGGCGTCGTCCCCCACAGCGCGCTCACGAACCCGCTCGACGCCACTCCCACTACTGTGAACGGATGGCCGTTTATGGTCACAGTCTGGTTGAGCACAGCGCGATCTCCGCCAAACGAACGAACCCAATAGTTGTAGCTGAGCACGACCACAGGGTTCCCATCCTTCAGCGTGTCATCACCCGGCGCGAGCAAACGCCCGACCGCAGCACGCACACCAAGCACCGAGAAATAATTTCCGCTGACGATTTCAGCCGGTACCGGCTCCGAATGATTGTTCCAGCCCAATCCGATTTGCGCGCTCGCAAACGCGATCAATCCATTGAAGGCCGCGCACTGATCGCGCAAGTCGCGATAGATCGGATATGAGAAGTAGGCTTTGGCTTCCGGTGTGTCGCCGCCTTCGGAATGCGTGTGTCCGGGCGCCGAACCGGAAAACCGCAATTGCACCAGTTGTTCTGGATTCTGGACAGGCAACGATCGCAGCAGCGCCTGGTACAACAGCGAAAAAATTGCAGTATTCGCCCCCACTCCGACCGCGAGCGTCAGCATCACCGCCAGGGCGAACCCCGGCGCGCGCCGCAACTGCCGCAGCGAATAACGCAAGTCTTGCATCAGCGGATGCATGGAGTCTCCGCGCTGCAACCCGCTTACCGGAATTTCTCGCCTTCAAACTCAATCACCTACGCTGGATCGCAGGCGCAGATTTGTCCCGCAGCGAACGGGCCTGTCCATAAACGGACACTTAGGCGCGCAAAGGGCGTGGCGAGCCCCGAAAGGTTTGAGGAACTGTTCGAGCCGCGCTCCGTTTTGCGTGCGTTTTCTCAATAGGGCGACAACTTACTGAACGTTCAGCGTAACTCGCACATCGATCGTGCGGGGAGGCAGGCACTCTTTCTCATTGCAAGCTTGAAACCGCAGCTTTCCGGCGATCGGCACCGAGCCAGGCTGCGCGTTCGCCGGCGCCTTAAATCGCGTTACGATCTCGAAGTTTCCGCTGAAAACCGACACCGGCTTCTCGGAAAAGGCATATTTTTCGAACTGCGGCTTGGGAAACGAGATCTGCTCCGCCTCGATCGGCTCCTTCGGCCACGTGAGCTTCAGCGGGATTAGAAATTCATCGGCCGGAGCGTTGCTGTTGACGTGAAAACCCGGCCGGACCTCGGCCTTCAACTTCAAGTCCGCCTCCCCGCCCCGCTTGATCGTCACCGGCGCGGGCGGCGCAATGCTCAGCGCCGGACTAGTTTGGGCGATGGAAGAATGCCAGGACGCCGCTGCCAGGAGCGTGAACACTGGCGTGAGACGACGCCAGCAGATTCGCGATGTCATTCTTGAAGTCCTCTTTTCCACCCGTCAAACCCACATGCATCGAGGCGATCCGGCCCTGCCGGTCAATTAAGAACGTCGTCGGAAGCGAATCCACGCCGCCATACTGATCGCCCACTTTGTCGTTGCCGAGGACGATCCGGTAGTTCACCTTCATCCGCTCCAGGTACGGCTTCACCGCGCCCCAGCCGTCTTCATCCATCGACACGCCGAGCACCGCAAATCCCTTGTCCTTGAACTGCTGCTCGAACTCCATGAACCACGGAATCTCGATTTTGCATGGCCCGCACCAGGTGGCCCAGAAATCCAGCAGCACCACCTTGCCTTTGTAATCGGAGAGGTGCACAGTCTTGCCATCGGCGTCCTTGAGCATGAAATCGGGAGCGGCTTTGCGGTCCTTATCGCCTTTCACCGCGGCGCGAACGGTGGTCGACCCGCACCCGGACATCGCGGCGAGACCGGCCACCGCGGCTATCGACAATACGGCTGATGCAATCTTCGACACGTAATTCTCCTGTCTGAATTATATCGGGATTTTTCGCCCGGAAAACGTTGACTCAAACCACGCTGCCCGCCGCTCTCGATGCTTCAACGCCAGCGTGAACTCCGTATGTGTGCGAACTCCTGAGTAAATCCACGCAGCCGTGTCGCAAAAGCTCTCGCAGGCATAGTCGCGCCAATCGAGCGCCGGCTTCCGCCCTCCGTGCAGGCGCTCCTTCCGCATCTCGGCCGACCACCCCAGCTCTCCCCGCGCCCTCTCGCTCTTCTCCTTCTTGAGAAGCGAAACGTAAGAATCCCGCCCCCGATTTCCCAACCGCACCCATACGAAGTGAAAGAGCTCCTGCACGAGAATCCGCGCCAATTCACGCGGCCGCCGCTCCAGTTCCTCGTCGAGAAAAATCCGGCGCCGCCGGATGAACGACGCCGCATGCACCGGCTGGCCATGCGGCGGTTGGGAGTAAAGCTTGTCGCGGCCGGCGCGCAGATTCCACTGGAAAGACACCTGAATCGCGCGGCCCTCGAACTCCGGCAGCCGGCCATTCAGTCCGAGGTCGTTAACGAACTTGCTGCAGTTGCGCGGGCGCAGGTTTGGGGGCAAAGTAGGCCGGATTATCCACCTTCACCGTGTATTGTGACAGGACCGAGTTCTGCCAGGTTTGAAATTTTTCCTGTTGGACTTCAGCGGTGACCTGGTCAGTCACCTGCTCGTAGGGCGGCGTCTGCATTCGATCCAGCCGGATCAACCAGAATCCGCTGGGCTGCCGGATGACCTCGCTCATCTCGCCGGGTTTCAAACCGAACACCGCGTTCTTGATCACGTCCGGATACGGGCTGCTTCGCTTGATCGTGCCGAATGCCCCGTCCTTCGCGGCTGATGGATCGTCGGAGTACTGAAGGGCCAGCTTGCTGAACTCGGCGCCTCCCACGATCTGCTTCCTCAAATCCTCGATCTTGGCCTTGGCTTCGTCTTCGCTCAAAAGCTTTTTTCCACCCGGCACCGCTTTCCCCGGGTTCGGATTGAACGACACCAGAATGACGCTGACTGCTGCCTCCTGGAATTTGTCGGGATGGTCTTTGTAATACTTCTCTTGCTCTTCTTGTCCCACCGGCACGTTGTGATGCAGCATGATCTCGGCGTTCGCCAGAATCTGCGTGCGGGTAGCGTCGATTTGCTCTTTGTATGGCGACCGCTGGTCGATCCCTTCCTTCGCCGCCAGTTCAGCCAATCCTTGCAGGAAGAGGACCTGCGTCAGTATCTTCTCGGCCGCCTGGGGCTGCGAACGCGCCTGTTGCTGATACTGCGGGGGCAGCAACAGCAACATCTGATCCACCTCAGCCGCCGTGTACTTCTTTCCATTGGCCGCTTCAATAACTATCGTGTCCGGCTTGACCTCAGCCACGGGAGCATCGGCGGGAGCCTGCGGCGGCTTGATCGCCGGCGTCCCGGGCGCCACTTGAACTACGGACGAAGGCGGCTGGGCGCACAACGGCGCAAGCGCGAGAATTGCAAAAACTGAGAATTTCATCGGGATTCCTTGACGCGGAACCCCCAGTCTACCACTGCCCGCCGCTAGCTACCGCGATGCCCCTGTTCCTGCATTCTTCGCAGTCGCTGTGGCCGCCCCACCTGCCTGCGGCACGATCTTCATGGCGAAAACCGGAACCGCCATATCCGCCGCATCGCGCACGTTGCAATAAGGATCCTTCCCGAAGCCGTACCAAAGCACCGCATCCGGCGGCAGCTTTCCTTGCACATATAGCAGCACGGTGCTCGCCTCGGCCGGATCCACCCGAGTCTTATAAATCGCGGGAAGCAGCGCGCCCTTCGAGTCATGAATGGAAAACCCCGAGATTCGGCCATCCGATTGCAGCCGCATGTTGACGCCCGCGAAGCCAACCTTCACCACACCGCCATACAGCGCCGCCACCACCGGCCGGGGGCCGCGCTTCAGTTCGCCATAGTTCTTCAAACGCGGAAACAAGTCGATCGAAACCAGATCCGCCAGCCGATGCCCCAGGCGCTTCAAGTCCTCCGTGCCGATATGAATGGTATCGTCCAGTTGCAAATCGACGGCCGGCACCATCCCCGCATGCGGAATCTCCGACTCCGCGCGAAGCTGCGCCAACTGGATTCGATTCCACTCGGCGACGTTGCTCCCGTCCACATGCCGCCCAATCTGCGCGAAGTAAAACGGCAGTTCCGGCTGATTCAGATCCGCCCGCAACGCCTTCACGAAGTTCGCGAACTTCTCATAGAACGCGGCCTCCGCTTTTGGATTCGCGTCCGATTCGCCCTGATACCACAGCACCCCACGCACATGGCCGCCCGCCGCCCCCACGCGCCGGAACATCGAACCGTACAGCGATTCGCCCTCGCGATCCTTCCATAGCGGATTCCATTGGTCCATCGATGTTCCGCCATGCGCGCATGGAATCAGGCCGATGGGCACGCCGGTACGCGCCACCATCTCGACAGCGAACGGCAATCCCAACCCGGCGCCCTTCTTGCGATTCGCCATGTAATCTTCGAGCCTCTGGCCGGTGAGCCGCTCCGGCTGGTTTAGCGCGTTTAAGGGCCAATGCACGGGATCCACAGCGCTCGCGACCGTGTGCAATGGCTCCTCGGCCTGCCGCCACCGGTCCGCCATATCGAAATTGCGCACAATAGGCGACGGCGGCTGAACGTCGAGCAAGTCGCCGTGGCCCTCCATGTTCGATTGCCCCGCCAGCAGCCACAGATCGCCCACTAAGAGATTGGCGACGGACACGACGGAGGTCTCCACACCGGCCATACGCACTTCCAGCCGATAGGGGCCGCCGGTCGGAACGCCCCTCAGGTCTCCGCTCCAGCGCTGTTTCTGGATTTTTCCGAGGCGCGTCCAGTGAAATCCCGGCAGGTCGGTCGCGCGCGCGTCCAATAATCGCGCTTCGATCTCCTTGCCGTCTACTTTCTTGCCTGCAGCGGTTCCGCTCAACGCAATCCGAGCTGTCTGTTCGGCGTCGCGCTGCAGAACCTGGTTGTCCGCCGGCCCGTTCGTAATCCGAAGCTCTTGAGGGTACGCCGAAAAGGCAACAGTGAAGAGAGCCGCAACCGACCATGCAGCGCGCATCAGGATTGCATTGTAGCAGGCAGATCCACGCGTCTTCGACTACGTCGGACGCAACGAATGTTTTAGTTCTGAGACTTTGCTGCAGGCGCAGCCGGCGTTACCTGCACGTGACGCAGAGCACCATTGAGATTTCCAACCGATTTCGAACCGTCCGCCTCGGAGCTTGGATGTTGTTCACCACGTGGAATGGCACCCGCCGCTTGGCCATCCGCGTCGCTGCGCCCTTGTGCTGAGCATGATGCTCGTCGTGCCCGTCCACCTCGCCACGCCATCCTTCCCGTGCACCTGAAAGCCTTCCTTGCCGATCTTCGACTTACTCAGCTTGGCTTTGATGGTCGCTTCGATCTCGGCATCGCTGAACTTACCTGTACTGTGCGACTTAGTCAGGGTTCGCGCGGCAACAGTACGCTCGCGGAAAACAGGAAGAGAATTACAATGAATTTCCTCATGCCGGAATAGTGCGGCAGGATAACTCTTCTCGCAAAAGTATCGCGCGGCCTCGGTAAAATCAGTCCAGTGGAAAAGCTACGCCGCCGCGAGTTCCTGGCGCTCGTCGCATCCTCGGCGCTCTACGCCCGCTCCGAACCCCGCATCGTCGTCAGCGTCAACCTCATGTTCGACTGCGCCGCCCATTCCCGCCGCGGCCTCTTTCCTGCCGAAATCGCTTTGTTCCAGCGCTACCAGGCACGTGCCGAGCGCGAATTCGCAACCAGCGGCATCTTCTTCGATCTCCACATCACCGACGGCGCCTATCTCCACGAGCAGGGCTTCTCCGACATTCCCGACCAGTTCCTGCAACCGAAAATGATTAACGTCTTCGTCACCGACTCGCTCGGCTACGACATCGACCGCGACCGGACCGGCGGCTCGTCCATGGGCCCCCGCCCGCGCACCCGCACCTTCGCCCACAGCGCTGGCTTCAAGACATTCATCGGACTCCACGACGCCCGCCCCACTACGCTTGCGCACGAATATGCGCATCACTTCACACTCGACACTCAGCGCTACTCCAGCGTCGGCGGCAACCTTTGGGCCGACTTGCGCAACGACTACTGGCTCTGGCGGCAGCGCCGCGGCGTCGCGATCGTGGAATTCCGGGCCTGCGTGCACTCCGAATGGGCGCGAATCGTTTCCCTCTGACGCGGCATCTCAGGATTTCGGGCGCAATCCCAGGAGCGATAGACTAAAGTTACATGTCCGCTGGCACGACAATTCCGAACACAGTAACCGAACCGCAAGTAAGAAAAGCGGCCGGAACGGCGTTCTCAATACTCGCTGCCATCAGCTTCTGTCACCTTTTGAATGACCTGATGCAGTCGGTAATTCCGGCCGTCTATCCGCTGCTCAAGAGTTCCTACCACCTGGATTTCAGCCAAATCGGCCTCATCACGCTGACCGTTCAACTTACCGCCTCGCTGCTTCAGCCTCTGGTCGGCCTATATAACGACCGCCGCGCGCGTCCTTATTCTCTGCCGATCGGCATGGGCTTCACGCTGCTCGGCCTGTTGCTGCTGTCGCGCGCCCCAACCTACGGGATGGTTTTAGTTTCCGTCGCGCTGGTCGGCGTCGGATCCTCAGTATTTCACCCCGAGTCCTCCCGCGTTGCGCGCATGGCCTCGGGTGGCCAGCATGGACTCGCGCAGTCGCTTTTCCAAGTGGGCGGAAACGCGGGCACCTCCCTCGGACCGCTGCTCGCGGCGTTTATCGTGCTTCCTTTCGGCCAACGCAGCATCGGCTGGTTCGCCGCTGCCGCCCTCACCGCGATCATCGTTCTCACGCGTGTGGCCGCATGGCACCAGCGGCGCCAGGGCGAAAAGCAAATCCAGACCAAACGCGCCGAACGCACCGTTCAGTTATCGGGAAGACGAGTCGCTGTGTCGCTCGGCATCCTGGTAGCGCTCGTGTTCTCGAAGTTCTTCTACATGGTCAGCCTGAATAGCTTTTACATTTTCTATCTGATGAACAAATTCCACGTGGACGTCCGCACCGCGCAAATTTATCTGTTCATCTTCCTCGGCTCAGTGGCCGCCGGCACCATCATCGGCGGACCGGTCGGCGACCGCATCGGCCGCAAGTACGTCATCTGGTGGTCCATTCTTGGCGTGCTCCCATTCACGCTCATGCTGCCTTACGCCAATCTCTTCTGGACCGGGATTCTCACGGTGATCATCGGCCTGGTTCTCTCCTCAGCCTTCTCCGCCATCCTGGTCTACGGGCAGGAGTTGCTGCCAGGTAAGGTCGGCATGGTCTCCGGCCTCTTCTTTGGATTGGCCTTCGGCACAGCCGGAATCGGAGCTGCATTGCTCGGCCGCCTCGCCGACGCCACCAGCATCGGACTGGTCTACCAAATCTGCGCGTTCTTACCCGCCATCGGCTTGCTGACCGCGTTCCTGCCGAACATCGAACCCGCCCGCGTGCGACGCTAGCCGCTTCCCCCGGGTCTTAACCGACCAGGTTCACCCTTCCGCTCCGATGTTGCCGTCCCCGTCTGCGTCTCTGCCGTCGTGGGCGCCGTGTTTTGGGACTGCACTCGATGATGTTGGCGGTGGCAGCGGTGCCCCGCGGCACTCGATACCGGCAGTGTTGCTTTCGCTGGCTGCACGCTTTGGTTACTCTGCTGATTCGGAATATACGATCCGCTCGAAATCCAAGAAATAGTCATACGGTAGTGCGCCTTTCAGCGGTTCTAATCGGTGCCCAAGTCACAAGCACGAAGCAATGTTTGCCTTAGCTCCCTGCGGGATACTCACGCTGTCCCGCTTTTTCGCCGATACGAATCGAGGAGGTTCTTCCGATGAGCTCCGTGTCGTCCACCAATCCCGGCCTGACCAGTCTGCTTCAAACTCTCTCCAATGTTGATTCGCCCCTCTTGTCTTCCCAAAACGCCTTAAAAGCCATCGAGAAGTCCTCGCCGGCCGACATCGTCAGACTCAGTACCGCAGCCATCCAACTCCAGGAAGTCGGCTCCATCTTCGGCGCGCAGCCAACCACACCCGATCGATAGTCTCATCAACGGGAGCAGCACCTTCAGCGAGCCCGAAAACGCTCTGACTAACCCGGCAAATGCCACCGGCTCGGCCACTAACATGTCGCCCGTATCTCAACTCCCCGCCTACCCGAGCTTGCTCCAATCCGCCGAAACCGACGCTCTCCTCAACCCCGGCCCAACCGCTTCGAGCACCGATCCGCTAATCAGCGTTCTCGGCTAACACGCCCCCACCCGCTATACTCAAAAAAGCGGTGGCGCCTGTGTCATCCATTTCCACTCGAAACCTGGCGCTCATCGCGCTCGCTCTCGTCCCCCTCCTGCACTCCCAACCGCCTGCCGAAACCGCGCGATTCCAAACCGTCAGCATCATGGACGACGCGCGCCACATCAACGGCGAAGCGTACCGCATCCTCGCACCTGCGGACTGGCGCGCCGAAGGCAGCATCATGTGGAAGAACACCGGCGCCGATCCCGCCTTTCCCTGGGTCAAACTGATCGGCCCCGCCCACCAGGAAATCGGCATCCTCCCGCCCTCCAACTTCCTTTGGAATCCCCAAATGCTCGGCTCGCGCTACCGCGCCGGTTCGTTTTATTCCGGCACGGAAATCCAGCCCCCCATGCTCGACCCCGGCCAGTGCGTCCGCAACATTCTGATCCCGCGCTACCTACGCAATCTCGACAACGCCGAAATCGTCAAGCAAGACCCGCTCCCCGGTCTCGCCCAAACCGGCCGCTTGAAGTATCCTGAGTCTCGCTACCCCAACGCCGCATTCCAGGCCGCGCGCTTGCGCTTCGAATTCAACGAAGGCGGCGTCGCGATGGAAGAAGATGTCTACATCTTGACCGTGGCGATCCAAGTCCGCTCCGGCCAAACCATCTCCACACTCTGGGCGACCGAAGAAGTCCGCTACTCGAAAGCCCCCAAAGGCACCCTCGACGCTCAGCTCCCCGTTTTTCTAACCGCTATGTTCTCTCTCCACCCGACCCTACCCTGGTTCGCGCGCCAGCAGCAGATCGCCGAAGAACTGGGCCGCCTCCAGGCAACCGATTCCGGCGCCTCGCGCGCCATGCAGCACCAGGCCGCCGCAGCCGACCGCCTCATCACCCGCGAAAAGCTCGCCCACGAAAACGCGCCCCCCAGCGACGCCATGGTCCAACGCTACCAGGCCCGGCAAGCCACCATGGATCAAATCAACTCCCGCTGGGACCAATCCGCCGCTCGCCGCTTGGAGACCTATCGCAATCCCGCCACCGGCGACAAAATCGCGCTCCCCTCTGGCTACTCCGCCGCCTGGATCAGCGGCCGCCTCGACATCATTCTCACTAACTCCAAAACCGACCCAAACTCTGCTGGCAACCCGACCTGGACACGCCTCGAGAAACCAAACTAAAACCGGAAACCTAACACCTGACACTAAAACCTGCGACCCAAACATCCGATATCCTGTAGTGAGTAAATCCGCACCATTCTGGGGAGGTACGCTTTGAGACTTGCACCATCAACCTTGATCGTAACGGCTTGCGCCGCCGTGGCTGGCGTCATACTATTCGCCGCCGAACCGCTGAACGTCAAGCTCGGCCAGTGGGAAACCACCACCACCATGCAGATGTCCGGCATGCCGGCGATCCCGCAAGACGCCCTCGACAAAATGACACCCCAGCAGCGCCAGATGATCGAAGAGCGCATGAAGTCGATGCAGGGCAAGCCGACGACGACCAAGTATTGCGTCAAACAGGAAGACATCGACAAAGCCATGAAGTTCGGTACCGACGACAAGGAGTGTACCCGCACCATCGTCACGTCCACTTCCACGGCTCAGGAAATCAAAATCGAATGCAACCGCGACACCAATAAATCGACTGGCACGATCCGCGTCGATGCCCCGAACCGCGAAAACGTCAAGGGCACAATCCAAATGAACGTCAGTTCAGGCGGCGGCCGCAGCATGAACATGAACGGCAGCTTCGTGTCGAAGTGGCTCGGCGCCACCTGCGAAAAGTAGCCAACGCGCGGCGGGACACGCCTTCCAGTTACACTGATAACAGGCTAGTCGGGCTTCACATCGAGCTTCATCATGTCTACCAGAATCCAGGCGCTTCATGACGCCCTCGCCAGCCGTGTCCTCGTGCTGGACGGCGCCATGGGCACCATGATCCACCAGGTGCCCCTGACCGTCGAAAAAGACTACGATGGCCACGAGAACTGCCCCGAGATCCTCGTCGTTACGCGCCCGGACGTCATTGCCGGCATCCATCGCGCTTACTACGAAGCTGGCGCTGACATCATCGAGACCGACACCTTCGGTGGAACCTCCATCGTCCTGGCTGAATTCAATCTTCAGGACCGCGCCTACGAACTGAATTACAAAGCTACCAAGCTCGCGCGCGAAGTGGCCGACGAGTTGTCTACTTCCTCGAAGCCACGCTTCGTTGCCGGCTCAATTGGCCCGACCACCAAAGACCTCAACATCACCGCGACCATCACCTTTCAGCGGCTCTATGACGCCTACCACGAGCAAGCGAAAGCGCTGATCGAAGGCGGAGCCGACTTACTGCTGGTCGAAACCGCGTTCGATACCGGCAGCGTCAAAGCCTGTCTGCTCGCGATCGAAAAACTCAGCCGCGAGCTCGGCCGCGAAATCCCCGTCATCGCCTCCGTCACCATCGAGCGCAATGGGACCATGCTAGGCGGGCAGCCCATCGATGCCCTCTACGCCTCCCTCGCCAATCACGACCTGCTCGCGATCGGCATGAACTGCGCCACCGGCCCAGACTTAATGACCGACCACATCCGGTCGCTCAACGAGCTCAGCTCGCACCGCATCTCGTGCTACCCGAACGCCGGTCTTCCCAATGCCGAAGGCAAGTTCGGCGAAACGCCCGAATCGCTTGCGGCGCAGTTGGAAAAATTCATCCATCACGGCTGGCTCAACCTGGTGGGCGGCTGCTGCGGCACCACGCCCGGCCATATCCGCGCCATCGCGCAAATGGCCGATGGCAAGAAGCCCCGCCCGCTGAAAGGTTCCGCGCACCGCGCCTACTACTCGAATAAAGAACTGGTCGAAGCCGAGGACTCCAACCGGCCCCTCATCGTCGGCGAGCGCACCAACGTCATCGGCTCGCGGCTTTTCAAGAACATGATCGCCGAGGAGAAGTGGGAAGAGGCGTCCGAAATCGCCCGCTGGCAGATTCGCAACGGCGCGCACATTGTCGACGTTTGTCTCCAATCCAGCGATCGCGACGAAATCAAGGATATCCCGTATTTCTACGAGAAGCTGATCCGCAAGATCAAAGCCCCCATCATGATCGACACCACCGACCCGAAAGCGGTCGAGCTGTCGCTCAGCTACTGCCAAGGCAAATCGATCATCAACTCCATCAACCTCGAAGACGGCGAAGAAAAATTCGAACATATCTGCCCGCTGGCCAAATCCTACGGCGCGGCCGTGATCTGCGGCACCATCGACGAAGACAAGCAGCAGGCCCAGGCGTTCACGCGGGAGCGCAAACTCGCCGTCGCAGAGCGCTCGGTCGATCTCCTCACCAACAAATACGGCCTCCAGCCCGAAGACATCATCATCGACCCATTGGTCTTCCCCTGTGCTACGGGCGACGAAAACTACATCGGCGGCGCGGTCGAAACCATCGAGGCCATCCGCCTCATCAAGGAAAAAATCCCGTTCGTCAAAACGGTGCTGGGCATCTCGAACATCTCCTTTGGCCTGCCCGCTGCTGCCCGCGAAGTGGTCAACTCCGTCTTCCTCTACTACTGCACCAAAGCCGGACTCGACCTCGCCATCGTCAACGCCGAAAAGCTCGAACGCTTCGCATCCATTCCCGAAGAAGAGCGCCGCCTCGCCGAGCATCTTCTTTTCAATACCGCTCCGGAATCGGGCGACAACCCGCACCTGACACTCGCCCCGCAGGACTGGCGCGAACAAACCCGCGAGCAAAAGATCGGTATTAACCAGTTCCACATCGCCGCCATCACCGACCACTTCCGCAAAGCCGGCAAGCGCGAAAAGAAAAAAGCGGCCGACCTTCCGCTAGACGAGCGCCTCGCCAACTACATCATCGAAGGCACCAAGGACGGCCTCGTCCCCGACCTCGACCGTAAGCGCGCCGAAGGCGTCGCCCCGCTCGAAATCATCAACGGACCGCTCATGGCCGGCATGTCCGAAGTCGGCCGCCTATTCAACAACAACGAGCTGATCGTTGCCGAGGTGCTGCAATCCGCCGAAGCGATGAAAACCGGCGTCGCGCACCTCGAGCAGTTCATGGAAAAAACCGAGAGCTCGACGCGCGGAAAGATCGTCCTCGCCACAGTCAAAGGCGACGTCCACGACATTGGCAAAAACCTGGTCGAGATCATCCTCAGCAATAACGGCTACCAGGTCATCAATCTCGGCATCAAAGTTCCACCCGAAGATCTCATCAAGGCCTATCAGGAGCACAAGCCGGACGCGATCGGCCTCTCAGGTCTGCTCGTCAAAAGCGCGCAGCAAATGGTCATCACGGGCGGCGACCTGAAAGACCACGGCGTCGCAGTCCCGCTGCTGGTCGGCGGCGCAGCGCTGTCAGAAAAATTCACCAAAACCAAAATCGGCCCGAGCTACGCCGCGCCCACGTTCTACGCCAAAGACGCGATGACCGGGCTGCGCCTGCTCAACGAAATCATGGACCCGGCCACGCGCCAGCAGGTGCTCGCCTCGCACGTTTTTTCCGAATCCGGCGAAGCGCCGGCCGCTCCTGTCGAAACCACCGCCCAGCCTGGCCAATCACGCAGTTCGAAAGTCGGAGCCAATATCCCGATCCCCGCCGCCCCCTATCTCGACCGCCGCATCCGCGAAGTCCCCAACCTCACCGAAATCTGGAGCTACATCAACCCGTTCATGCTCTACGGCCGTCACCTTGGCTTCAAAGGTAATTTTGAAAAACTCCTGGCCGAGCGCGATGCGAAAGCGCTCAAACTTTTCCACGACGTCGAACAAGTCAAAGCGGACGCAACGCACTTCATGAAAGTTCGCGCCGTCTGGCAATTCTTCGAAGCCGAGCGCGATGGGAATGCCATCCATCTATTCACTCCCGGCGCGCGCGAACGGCTGCACACGTTCCAATTCGGCCGCCAGCCCCGCCCCGACGGACTCTGCCTGAGCGACTACATCCTCGACGCCGACGAAGGCAAGCGCGATCATCTCGCCATCTTCGTCGTCACCGCCGGGGCGCAAGTCCGCGAACAATCCGAGCGAGCCAAAGCGCAAAGCGAATTCTTCAAAGCCCACGCGCTCCAGGCTCTCGCCATTGAAACTGCTGAAGGCTGCGCTGAGTGGCTGCACCGCCGCATCCGCGAAGACTGGGGTTTCCCTGACGCTCCAGTAATGACCATGCAAGAGCGCTTCACCTCGCGCTACCGCGGCAAACGCTACAGCTTCGGCTACCCGGCCTGCCCCAACTTGGACGACCAGCAAGGCATCTGGAAACTCTTGAAGCCCGAAGAAATCGGCGTCCAACTCACCGAAGGTATGATGATGGAACCCGAAGCCAGCGTCAGCGCCCTGGTCTTCCACCACCCCGACTGCTCTTACTTTACCGCCGCCGAAGTCACCGAACCCGCTCTGGTGTAAATCCTTTTTGGAATGCTCAGTCCCGCCCTCAAAGGATCTGCTGAATACATTGCAATTCCGTGAAGAATCCGAACGCAGGTACAGCGATGCGCTTGGAACTCTCTATTGGGATAACGAAATGCCGAGCCCCAGCGACCCGCTCTAGCGTTCGGATGCCGATAGGGGAACGCTATGGATTCTGTTCTGGATACTCTTATGCCTTTGGGATCGTAGGCCGCTGACTCCTGCCCATCAGCGGAGATGGGACAGGCGCAATCGGAAGCTCGAATTGGGCGCTATTTCGCCGCCTCACGCATTCGGCCGCCGACCAAGCCGAACGACAGGAAATCGAGCGTCGAATTGTGGAAGAATTCTTCAGAGCCGAAGCTCAGACCACCGACCGAGGCCGTAAATTCAAGAAGCATTAACAAAATTCGACCCATCAAAGGCGGTACTTCGAGCTCCCTAAATCCCCGCCGCCGGAAACTTCTTCCTCATCCAACCCACAAACTTCTCCGGCGCCTCCATCGTCGACAACCTCCCCTGCCGCACCAGCGCCCAATCGTCAAACAATCCCGACTGCTTGATCTCCCCCAACGTCACCGCTGGCTCCAGCCGCTCAACAAACTCAAAATCCGCCACCGCCGACTTCGGATTCTTCGGATCCTCGCGCCCCTCCTTCACCACCTTAGCCAGCCCCACCACCGCCGACAACCCTCCGCTGTGATAAATGAACACCTTGTCGCCCGGCTTCATCTCCCGGATCGCGCGCACTGCTTGCGGATTGTTCACCCCGTCCCAAATCGTCTTGTGCTCTCTTTCAAGCTGATCGATCGAGTAAGTCTCCGGATCCGTCTTCGCGAGAAAGTATTTCATAACCAGCAACTATAACAACCAGTCTGACTCTATGTAAGCAGGACCCGCCGGGCAAGCTGCTAAGGCCACCGCTGGGCGTCGTGAAGAATACCTACAATGTCGTGAAGAATACCTACAATATGGATAGCGTCCCCGGCAATTCGATCGACCACGACGTAAGGCAGTGGCGAAAGCACAAGCTCCCGCGTCCCCTCCTTCTTGCCCGTGCAGTTGACAGAATCGGCCTAACCCCCTTGCTGACTTTTCCTCATCGGGGGTGTCCGCAACGCAATGCGACGCGACCATCCTCGTGGTTCGCATATCGGGGAAACTACGATCGACTCCATGGCCCGCGCTCGCCAGGCGCTCTGTCAGGACAATATGTCATCGGTATCGTAGTCAACGGGCGCGCGCTTTGGCGAGCTCTACAACAAGTACACCTACTATCATTCCGACGCCGGCGAGCACAGTTAATGTGGCGCACGCACTCGTGCGTGCCGCGTCGGTACTCGTGCCGACGACGGCGCCATCACATCCAAATCGCCTCCGCGCGGCAAATTCAACTGCAACCGAATACTAGCCGTTCATTGCGCGTACGGGCTGAACTGCAGTCACCGGATCCTTCGGCATGACGATCCAAGCCACGATGTACAGCACCAGGCCGAACAACGGCAGCGGCCAAACCAACATCACGATCCATAAAATACGAATCAGCGTGATATCGACGTTCAAGTATCGCGCAAAACCCGCGCACACGCCCGCGACCTTGGCCTCATGCATCGGTCGCGATAACCGCTCTTGGCGTTCGGGCCGCGGAGCACGGCCTGTCGAGAGCCCGCATTCGCAGCAAAATTTATCGGTGTCCTTCGTCTCAGTCCCACATTTTGTGCAGAACATTTTCGTTTCTCCCAATCATTGAAGAAAACGCTTCACGCTCCCCGTTTGTTCCGTCAGGCTTGCGGCGAAATCTTGCCCAGAATGACTGGCTTGGATGCCCCTGTCGCCGATGGAAGATTGCTCGCGCGCCGCCGGTGCGTCTGGTATGCCAGCAGTGCGAACAGGATGGCTTCCTTGGCGTCGACATCGATGCCGAACTCTGCCGACGTGGTAAGCTTCGCTTGAATCAGGGCGCGCAGCCGCTCCATCAGAAACCGGTTGTGCGCGCCGCCGCCAGAGACGATCACTTCGCGCGTGCCCGGGTAGCGCGCGATGGCAAGCGCAATCGTCCGGGCAGTCAGTTCCGTCGCCGTTGCGATATCGATCCCGGTGCTGCGAACGAAGTCGGCGCCATATTGCTCCCGCCCGCAGGATTTCGGAGGCTTGCGCTCATAGTAAAGATCAGCTAATAGCCGATCGAGCAGTGCCTGGTTTATGCGGCCGGCTCGAGCACGCTCGCCGTCGCGATCGAATGGCGGCGCAACTGCGTCCATCACCATGTTGCCCGGCCCGGTATCGAACGCAATCACGTCTTCGGGCTCCCCGCCCGCCGCAATGACCGTGATGTTGGCGATGCCTCCGATGTTGAGCGCCACGCGCGCGATAGAAGGATGCCGAAACAATTCGTAGTCGAGAAACGGGACGAGCGGAGCGCCTTTGCCTCCTGCTGCCACATCGGCGGTGCGAAAATCCGAGATCACTTCGACTCCGGTGCGATCGGCGATCACCGCGGGTTCGCCGATCTGCAATGTGCTCGCGACCCTGCGTCCCAGAAATTCCACCGGTTCGCCTTCGTGAAAAATCGTCTGGCCGTGCGAACCGATCAGGTCGATCGTCTCCAGCCGGACACCGCACTTCATCACCGCTTCGGCGAAAAGCTCGCCGAGCAGAAAATTGAGTCGCGACGCGGTGGGAACATCCGGTACGTTCAAGATCGCGTCATGAACATCGGGAGGATAAGGAACCGTGTTTGTTGCGACAACCTGGATGCGCTCTCCGATATCGACGACTGCGACGTCGATGCCGTCGGCCGACGTGCCGCTGATCAGGCCGGCAACTCTCATACAGCGGGCCGTCTCAATTGCGCTTCAGCTCCTGCTGCAATTCGTTCAGCAATTGCAGCGCTTCGATTGGCCGCAGTTCGTCGACTTTCAGATTTCGGATTCGCTCGGCGATTGCATGGTTCACCGCCTCAAAAAGTTGGATCTGCATCGGACCCGGCGGTTGCGGCGAAAGCTCTTCGGTCACGGCGTGCTCGGAGCGTTCGTGCAGCGCGAGAATGTCGCGGGCGCGCTCGATCACCGAAACTGGAAGACCGGCCAGGCGCGCCACCTCAATTCCATAGCTCCGATCCGCACGGCCCGGCTCGACCTTGCGCAAGAAGATCACCTGATCGCCCGCTTCCTTGACGGACACATGCAGGTTGCGAACTCCCGGGAACTGATCGGCCAGCTCGGTGAGTTCGTGATAGTGTGTGGCGAACAGGGTACGCGCCCGGATGCGCTGATGGATGTGCTCGATCACCGCCCAGGCCAGCGCGAGTCCGTCGTAGGTTGCCGTACCGCGGCCGATTTCGTCGAGCACCACCAGACTGCGTTCGGTCGCGGTATTCAAAATGACGGCGGTTTCCGTCATCTCAACCATGAAGGTCGACCGGCCGCGCGCCAAATTGTCCGATGCCCCGATGCGCGTGAAAACCCGGTCGACAATCGAGAGAGTGGCCGAATCGGCCGGGACAAACGATCCCATCTGCGCGAGGATCACAATCATCGCGGCCTGCCGAAGATAGGTCGACTTGCCACCCATGTTCGGTCCGGTGATCACTTGGATGAACTGATCGGGATCGAAGTACAGATCGTTCGGAATGAACCGCAAAGCCTCGTGTTCGGCCAGCTTCTCGATCACCGGATGACGCCCTCCGACGATGCGAACTTCGGAGGAATCAGAAAACTTCGGCCGGACATAGCGATTCTCCGCCGCAACTTGCGCGAGGGAGCAGGTGACATCGAGCTCCGCAATCGCCGCCGCCGTCTTGCGAATCCGCGCGGCGTGCTGAGCGGCGAAGAGCCGCAGATCCTGAAATATCTCGCGCTCGAGCGCCAGCATCTTTTCCTCGGCGTCGAGGATCTTGCTTTCGAGCACTTTCAGTTCCGGCGTTGTGAATCGTTCGGCGTTAACGAGCGTCTGCTTGCGCTCATAATCGGACGGCGCGTGATGCAGGTTCGCTTTCGAAATCTCGAGGTAATAACCGAAGACGTTGTTGAACCGAACTTTCAGCGACTGAATGCCGGTGCGCGACCGCTCGCGTGCCTCAATCTCGGCAATGTACTGGCGGCTGTTGCGGCTGATATCGCGCAGTTGATCGAGCTCGGGATGGAAGCCCGGCCGGATCGTTCCGCCATCGGCTAGATTTGCCGGCGGCTCCTCGGCGATCGCGGTCAGAACGCGGTCACGCACTTCAGCAATCTCATCAAGCTCGGAGTGAATCTGCTTCAAACGAGCTGAAGTAAAGCCGGATGCACGCTCGTTGATCTGTGGGACCAGCGCTAAAGACCGTCCGAGCGCGAGCAGCTCGCGCGGCCCAGCGGTGCCGAGCGTCAACTTCGCGAGCAAACGCTCAAGATCGAGGACGCCGCCCAACAGCTTCCGAATCTCCGACCGTGCGATGGTCGCCTTCGAGGATTCTTCCACCGATTCCAACCGCGCCTCGATCTCCTCGAGTTGCAAACATGGCCGCAGAAGGCGATGCCGCAACAGGCGGCCGCCCATTCCGGTCGATGTCTGATCGAGGACGTGAACCAGCGTCGAGGACCTGCTTTCACCCGCGAACAACGGTTCGAGTAACTCCAGATTTCGGACCGTCACCGAATCCAGCACCATCGAGTCGCAGCGATCGTAGAACGACGGCGGCTCCAGATGATCAAGCGCGGACTTCTGCGTCTCACGCAGATAGTGCAAAATAGCGCCGGCCGCCGAGACTGCCAGCGACTTGCCCGCCAGCCCGCATCCGTCGAGTGTCAGCAGGCGGAAATGCTCGCGCAAGGTGCGATCGGCGTAGTCGAGTCCGAAGACCCAGTCGTCAATCGGCGACTTGAAACCGGGGAGATTCTCCGCGGATTCCGCCGCCAGCACCTCGCGTACATTCAGATTTTCGAGCGCCGCCCGAAGGTCGCTCAGTTCGAGCTCGGTGGCGCGAAATTCTCCGGTAGAAATATCGACGTGCGCCATGCCCGCGCGCGTGCCGTTCCGCGCGACCGCAGCAAGGTAATTGTTCTCGTGCGATCGCACGAGTCCGGATTCCATCGTTGTTCCCGGTGTGACGACGCGCGTCACTTCGCGCTTCACCAGCTTCTTGCCAGGGCCGGCTTCCTCCATCTGGTCACAAATCGCAACCCGGTAGCCTTTCTGGATCAGGCGCGCCAGATAGCCTTCAGCCGAGTGATACGGCACGCCGCACATTGGAATCGGCTGACCCTTCTCTTTGTTACGCGCGGTGAGAGTGATCTCGAGCTCACGCGCCGCGGTGACCGCGTCTTCATAGAAAAGCTCGTAGAAATCGCCCAGCCGGAACATGAGAAGGGCGTGCGGAACCTGCTGCTTGATCGAGTGATACTGCCGCATCAGCGGCGTCGTGGGGGAGGACGACGAGGCGTCGGGAGGCGGCGCGCTGGGCACTGCCGCAGTCTGCCCGGGATCAGGCATAGATGCCGCGAGTTTTGAGCGCGTATGCGACGCGATCGATCGCGAGCATATACGCGGCCAGCCGGTTGGTTACATTGTGCTTGTCCGCATATCCGACCACGTCATTGAAGCTGTTCACCATGATTTCGTCGAGCCGACCGTTCACGAGCTGGTCATTCCAGAAGAATCCCTGCCGGTCCTGAACCCACTCGAAATACGAAACAGTGACGCCGCCGGCGTTTGCGAGGATGTCGGGCATCACGAAAATCTTCTTGTCGCGTAGAATGAGGTCCGCCTCGGCGGTGGTAGGCCCGTTGGCGCCTTCGCAAATAATGCGCGCTTTGATGCGCTCCGCGTTGGCGGACGTGATCACGTTCTCTCGCGCCGCAGGCAGTAAAACTTCGCAATCGAGGAACATGGCCTCATACTTATTCATGTCTTCGGCTTCGGGGAAACTTGTGATGGAGCCGGTTTCCTGGCGATGTTTCAGCAGCGCCTCGATATCCAGGCCGTGCGGATTGTACACTGCGCCATCATATTCGATGATACTGATGACCTTGAATCCCGAGCGCGCCATCAGCTTCGCCGCGTTACTGCCGACGTTCCCAAAACCTTGCACGACGACCCGCGCCTCTGACGGCTCGATTTGAAAGCGCCGCAGCGCTTGGAGCGTGACCACCATGCAGCCGCGGCCGGTGGCTTCGGTTCGCCCTCGCGATCCACCGAGCCACAGCGGTTTCCCCGTCACGACCGCGGTGCTCGCCTGGCGCTTGTGCATGGCGTAGGTGTCCATGATCCAAGCCATGGTCTGCGGGTTCGTGTTGACATCGGGCGCCGGGACATCGCGATCAGGTCCGATGATGTCCATAATTTCGGAGGTGTAGCGGCGCGTAATGCGCTCTAGTTCGCCATCGGAGAGCACGTTCGGATCGCAAATGACTCCGCCTTTGCCGCCCCCGAACGGGATGTTGACCACCGCGCATTTCCACGTCATCCACGCAGCCAGCGCGCGCACTTCGTCGAGCGTGACATCGGGAGCAAAGCGGATGCCGCCTTTTGAGGGACCGCGCACCACCGAGTGCTGCACACGATAACCCGTGAAGACTTCGAGGCGTCCGTCGTCGAGTTGCACGGGGATATTGACGGTGAGTTCGAGAGAAGGCGTGCGGAGTACTTTGCGGAGCCCGTCGTCGAGAGCGAGAAGCTCGGCGGCTTCATCAAAGCGCGCTTCAGCGGCGAGCCATGGATTGATCTCGTTGTCGACGGAATGGGGGGCCTGCAGAATCATCGAGGGTCTGCCTCCGCATTCATTGTAACTTTGTGGGTCACATCATACGTTTGCGCGGGAGGGGAATCCCGGATTGGTCGCGTGGGGAGCGGGCGGAGCGCAGTGTGGTGCTATCAATTCCCAAAAGAAGCCAAAAAGCGTGTCCAGGCCGACATTCGTGCTGATTAGAACGGAGATGACGCATATCGCGTTTTTGCGGCGGAGGTGCAATAATCTTAAGAATTCAGAAAAAGGTGGGAAACGCGGACGAACTGAATTTCACTCTTGCATATAGACTACAGGGGAGCTCATGTGGAAATTCGCTTGTTGATTCGGTGGGAAAAATTCGCCTGCTTCCTATACAATCGTTCGCTGGGGTGAACCATGGATCACGCTATCATTATCGGCGGGAGCATGGCCGGGTTGCTTTGCGCGCGGGCGCTGGCCGAGCATTGCGGCCAAGTAACGATCGTTGAACGCGATTCCTTTCCGGGTGCGGTCGAGAACCGGCGCGGCGTACCGCAGGGACGGCATACGCACGCGATTCTGGCCAGTGGCCGCAATGTTATTGAAGAATTCTTTCCGGGAATTTCGAGCGAGCTGATTCGCGACGGCGGCGTTGCGGGCGATATTTCGCAGGATGCCCGTTGGTTCATAGGGGGCGGGACGCTCGTGAGGTTCAAGACCGGCCTTGAGGGTCTGCTTGTGAGCCGGCCGTTTTTGGAGACGGCGGTCCGCGGGAAGGTCCTTGCGATCCCGAACGTGCAGGTGCGGGAGAACACAGTGGTGGACGGCCTGGCGGGGAACGCGGATCAGTCGCGTGTGACCGGCGTGGGGATCGGACCTGAAACATTTCTGGCCGATCTCGTTGTGGACGCCACCGGGCGCGGATCGCACAGCCCGCAGTGGCTCGAGAGCATGGGTTATCCGAAAGCGCCCGAAGAGCGTGTGGAAGTGGCGCTGGCCTACACAACGCGTTTGTTCAAGAGGAGTGGCGAGGAATTGGGCGGGGCAGGAGCCGTGGTGATTCCGCCCGAGCCGGAGGGAAAACGCGGCGGCGTGATGCTCGCGCAAGAAGGCGGCCGCTGGACGGTGACGCTGATCGGCCATTTCGGGCAGCGCTCTCCAGAAGAGCTGGACGGGTTCCTCGAGTACGCACAAAGTTTGCCGGCGTCCTATATATACGATGTGATTCGCGAGGCGGAGCCCATCGGAGAACCGATCTCGGCACGATTCCCAGCGAGCCTGCGCAGACGTTACGAAAAACTTCAACGCTTCCCGGAAGGCTATCTGGTTTTCGGCGACGCGATTTCCAGTTTCAATCCGATTTATGGGCAAGGGATGTCGGTTTCAGCGCTGGAGGCCGCGGCTCTCGCCGAGGTGATGTCTCAAGGAACACGCGATCTCGCACGGCGATTCTTCGAGCGCGCGGCGAAAGTAGTGGATATACCGTGGAGCATCGCGGTGGGCAACGATCTGCGGATGAAGGAGACCGTCGGGCCGCGCAATGCGGGAGTGAGTTTCATCAACTGGTACATGTCGAAGCTGCATCACGCGGCGCATCGCGAGCCGGTCGCGGCAATGGCGTTCCACAATGTTGGGAATCTGCTCGCTCCTCCACCGAGCGTGATGCATCCGCGCGTGATGTGGCGAGTGTTGATGGGGAATCTGCGTTCGCGCGGCGACTCACTTCCAGACGAAGCGGGCAAGCGCGCGGTCTTTGCGGACTCCGGCAATCGGAAAGACCTGGTTGTGCATGACGACGTAGACGCCGGGCGCTAAGACGCGAGCGGCGAGCAAACTCTCAGTGAGGTTTTGCAGACCGTCGCTCGATTCGAATCCGAGCGGCGTCATGGCGCCGGTGAGTGCGATCGGAACAGTGAGTCCAGGCAGGTTCGCTTCGAGCAGCAGACCAGTTTCAACCAGCGTGTCAGTGCCGTGAGTGATGACGATGGGAGCGGGATCGCGCAGTTTTTCCCTCACCGTTTCGAGCACCAGGGCGCGATCGGAGTCTGTCATCTCCAGGCTGTCTTTGTTCATCAGGTGCGTGAGGTGAATGTCGGCGTCGGGTAGGCGCAGCAGGCGAAAGTAGCGGTCGATTTTGCTATCGATATTTTGGACCGCGCCGGTTTGTTCGGAATAGACTTTCTCGATGGTGCCGCCGGTGGAGATCACGTAGATTCGCTGCATCAAGGCTAGAGTTTGCGAATCACGGCGACTAGAACGTTGCCGACCACGTCGAAACTGTGCGCGCTCAGTTTGTCCATTGTGTCTTGAGCGGTGTGCCAATAGGCGTTGTTGGTGCCGTAGTCGAAATCGATCAAGTCGAGTGCATTGACGCTGCGCTTCAAGAACGGCAGATGGTCGTCTTCAGTGGCTTGGGCGGAATCGAGAAAATATTTGCCATATCCGATGTCGTGCGCGGTCTGCCAGACCAGGCGCAGGAGCTGCGGCGAGGACATGGTCTCCTGCAGAAGGCCGAGGTCTTTGTCTCCGATCATGTCGACGTTGATGAGCGCTTTAATGCGCGGGAGAACGCCTTCGGAGGCCCAGCGCGCCGCCAAGTGCCGGCTGCCGTAGGTGCCGTTGGTATCGGACCATTCCCCGAACGCTTCCTCCCCGTCGAAGAAGACGAGGTAGATGTCGTCGGCGTGGATCATCGTATTGACGACGCGCGCGAGTTCGAGCAGGAATCCGGTAGAGGAACCACCGTCGTTGGCGCCGAGAAATACCATGCCGGGTGTTGGCTTGGTGTCGAAGTGTCCGGTGACGACGATCGCGCGTCCGGAGGAGCCAGGAAATTTCGCGATGATGTTGCGCATCGAGACCGGGCCGGGGGGAGTCTGTGCGGTGAAAGCATCGTAGGAAATCTGGCAATGCAGCAGCTTCAACTGCGATTCGATGTAGGCTTGCAATTTCTGATTGGCGGGTGAGCCGGGCGGACGAGGGCCGAACGCGACCGCTTTGCGCGTGAATTCAAGAGCCGATGCGCCGCTGAAATCGGCCGCGGTAGCGCGGGCGGCGAGGCAAGCCAGGATGGCCACCGCGGTCAGGACCTTTTTGCGGAGCATATATATCCCAGTGTAAAGTTCCGATCGTGATCGAGCGAATCGAACCAGGGCATTATGAGCGCGGGCGGCACGAGAAATACCGCTGCGATGAAGAACCACGGCCCTTTGAAGAATTGCAAGCCGTTCAGCAGACGGCGCGAGCACAGCCGGAAATAGCCTCCGGCGGCGAGGATGCGGCAATCGTTAAAACCGGCTTTGTCGAGCAGATATGCGACGCCGTAACGTGTGTAGCGGAAGTAGTCATGCGGCGCCTGGTGGACTTCCCATTCGTGAGGAACGATCAGCAGCAAGCGGCCGCCGGGCTTCAGCGTCCGGGCGATTTCACGAAGGGCGCACGCCGGTTCGCGGACATGCTCGAGCGTCACGATATTAATCGACGCGTCGAACGATGCGTCGCGAAATGGAAGCGCGGTGAGGTCGGCGATGGCGTCCAGTTTTCCGTAATCCCAGGATGCGTCGCCGACCGCGAGATCGACGCCGATGTAGCGCTGCTTGGAAAAAAAAAGCGCGTGGGACATCTCGCCCGCACCGGCGTCGAGCACCAGCGCACCGGGCGGAAGCTCGGAGGAGAAGCGCGTTACGGCTTGCTGAATGGCCGATTCGAAGTGCAGCAGGTAATCTCGGAGAAATCCCGGCAGGCGACGCTCGATGGTGTGGTAGGTCAAGCTTTTTTGCGCGCCTCCAGCATGATGGTGGAACCGGCGCCGCACAACGCTTCGAGCATGGTGAAGGGCAGCGCGGCGATCACCAGGGCGAAGTAGAGGAGATCTTTCGCGAGCCTGGCGGCGCCGGATTCGTGGATCTTCCGGACGCGGCGCGCCGTGGGATCCAATTCGGGCGCGACACTAGAAGCGAGGCCGGCGGGATTATCGCGCAGCGAAAAATTCTTCCGCCGCACGACTTCGAAGCCGCAGCGTTCGAGCAAACCTCGGAGATCGCTCTCACGATAGTCGACGAGATGACGCGGGACGTCGATGCCGTTCCAATGCGACCCGAGCAGGAGAAATTGCCATGACGATGCGTTCGGCACCTGCACTACCAAGCGCCCATCCGGAGCGAGCAATTCACGGGCAGCGCTCAAGTAGGAAGCCGCATCGGGGAGATGCTCGACCACGTGGAACATCGTGACTACCGAAAAGCCGCCGGCGCGAAGAGGCGCACACGAAAGATCGCCGCACACGACGCCGACACGGTTGTTGATCCTTGCGGCCGAAGCCGCGGCCTTGGAGTTATCGAGGCCGGCGACGCGCAGACCGTGTTCTTGCAGCATGCCGAGCAGGAGACCGCCTCCGCAGCCGACGTCCAGAATGACGCCGTCCTCGCCTGCATCTTCCACGGCGCGCAGCACGAACGCGAGATGATCGCGCAAGACGAAACGCCGGTAAGATTCTTCGAGGCGCGAGGCGGTGTCGCGGCCGGGCGAGAACCAATAACACTCAGGATAGTAGTGGCGCAGTTCATCGGCTGAGGGCCAGGGATGAAGGCGGACCAGCCGGCAGTTCTCGCACTCGACCACGCGAAAATTCTTTCTGGTGGTACGGTAGAGGCGGTCGGTTGCATCGAACAGCAAGCGCATCCCGGCATCGCCGCATGCGGGACAAGTAGCGCTCATAGTCCCTGCTCGCTGAGCTGCTTCAGTGGAATGCGGTACTTCATGATCAGCCTTTTCACTTCACGCGGGGAGAGCTTGCGGTAGCGATCCACGTCGCGACGCTTGCCGATCATGCGAGGGAGAAGAACGAGTGCGCGGAGGTCGCCTTTGAGCAGCGCGAGCGCGGCTTTTAGTTTTTGGGCGAAACCTGGATAATATGCCAGCTCCCCATGGCCGCGGAAGGCCGCCCACAAGCCCGCCGACAAACGCATCGCGTAGTAGATGGGATTCAGGCACAGCAGGCTCCAGGGGAAGAGCTTGGCGGCGAGCAAAACGCGATTGCGTTCGATGAGCTCGAGGCGCTGCGGCGACCGGACGCCCAGCGTCGAGCCGCGATGGTGGCGGACCACTGCGGCGGGAACGTACACGCACTGCCATCCGGCGATACGGCCGCGCAGACCCAACTCTGCGTCGTCGCCGTACGCGAAAAAATCTTCATCGAATCCGCCGATCTGGTCCAGCATCGCACGGCGGTACATTGCGGCGCATCCGTCGGGCCACAGTACTTCTTCCAGTTGGTCGTACTGGCCAGTGTCGAACTCGCCGGTGCCGCGCCCGCGATTCTGACCGTCGGGATAGATCAAGTGCGCGGCCTTGTCGATGCGGCCGGGATCTTCGTGAACTAAGATTTTCGAAGCCGCCATACCGGCATCGGGACGGGCTTCGAGCGCGCTAAGTAGAACAGCTAACCAACCGGGATCGGCTTCCGCGTCGTTGTTCAGCAAGGTGACGAATTCGCTCTTGGCGTGGGCAAAACCTTGGTTGTTGGCGGCACAAAAGCCGAGGTTGGTTGGATTACGAATCAGGTGCAAGGTAAATGCCGGGTTCGACGAGAACTCGCGCTCGATCATCTCGACGGAACCATCAACGGAGCCATTGTCAACCACAATAACTTCAAACGGTTGGTTCAACTGCTGGAAGCTAAGTGACTGCAAGCAGGATCGCAACAGATCCCGGCGATTCCAAGTAACCACGACTACAGAGACCGTGCCGGTCCGTTGCGCCTTCACCGATTGTTGTATTATAACCGTAAGCCAACAGGCAACTTATGATGTTTTCGGTAGGTCAACGGCTGCGCGCCGCGCGGCTGGACCAAGGTCTGGATTTGGAAGTACTCGCTGCACGCACCAAAATCAGTGAAAAATTTCTCAAAGCAATCGAGGCCGATGACCGTAAAAGCTTCCCCAGCGGCTTCTTTTATAAAAGTTTCGTCGATCAGTACGCGCGAGCCTTGTCTGTGGACACACGTGAAATCGACGAATCCATTAACGAGCTTCTGAGAGCCGAGGCGCCGCTGCCGTTGCCGGGGCAAGATGGCTTGCTGATCCGAAGACCGTCGCTGCTGGTGGCGAAATCGCGCGGATCGCGCAACCGCATGTACGTTTCGCTCGCGATGCTTGTCCTGGTCCTGGTGGGTTGTTCGGGGTTCTACGCGTGGTGGCACAAACAGGACGTCAAAGCGGAACTACCGGCAGCGCCAAAGACCGATCCGGTGGAGAAAAACGCGGTGCAGCGTGATACGCGCCAGAGCAGCGAGAATGACTTGAAGCCCGCTGCGGTTCCGCTGGCGCTCCCCTCGACAGAGTCGAAGGCGGCTGCGCGCGAGATCGACGCTTCCGAGCAAGATGCTCAGCCTGCGTCAAAGTTGCTCTTGGAGTTGATTGCGCGCCAGGAAACATGGCTGTCGATTTCCTCCGATGGGCTGATGGTCTTCAAAGGGACGCTGGGCGCCAACGAGAGCAAGACAGTGGAAGGGAAAGAGTTCGCCAAGCTGCGTGTGAACAATGCCGCCGCCATCGACGTGAAACTGAATGGCAGGGCGATTGGACCTCTAGGAGCACCGGGGCAGTTTCGGATCGTCGTGTTTACGCGCGACAAGTTTCACGTGTTGGACTCGTCGAAAGAAAGCGATTAGTCCCGCACGGCTAGCTCGCGCCGAGAATCCTTTACTGAAGTTGGCCTAAGTTCTCCGGATGCGGCCGCGCATGGGCTCGTGCCATGCGTTTTTGCTGGCGCTCGATGCGAAGCAGTTCTTTGCGCCGCCGGAACTTGATGGAGGCGTCCACCTTTCGCCAGAACTTGCGGAAGTACTCGATGGCGGAGGCGATGCCGAAGACGACGACGCCCCACATCCAGACCATCGCGAACCGGCTGAGAGCTTCCCAGCGGATGCTGATCAAGATCATCGATATGGCGATCACTTGCGTGATCATTTTGGTTTTTCCAAGATCGCTGGCTTCGATGGTGTAGCCCTCGGCGGCGGCGATGCTGCGGAGGCCGGAAACGGCGAACTCGCGTCCTACAATCAAGACGACCATCCAAGCCGGCACCCGGTGAATCTGGACTAGCGAGACGAGGGCGGCGGAGATGAGCAGTTTGTCGGCGATAGGATCGAGCAAAGTACCGACGGTAGTGATTTGGCCCCAGCGGCGGGCCAGGTAGCCATCCAGCAGATCGGTTGCGGCGGCGACGAGAAAAATCGCGAGCGCGAGGAACTCGTTGGCGACGAAGACACCATGCCAGTCGATGCGGAGGTCCTGTTCGACGAGGACCGCGACCAGGAAGGGCACGAAGAAGATCCGGAGGATCGTCAGCGTGGTCGGCAGGTTCATGGCGCGCGTGCTTTTCAAGGAAAATTCCGCCCTATCGCCAGAATATCCTAATATTCTATTCGACAGCGTAGCCGGCCAGCCATTGCTTCAGGGACGCGGGAACCTCAGCTTCCACTACCCAGATGTCACCCGCATAGTGGCTCTCGAGAACCTTGGACCGTTCGTGGATCAGGTGAATGAGCGATCCGTCGCCGGCAGGAATGTGGAAGCGTCCGCGAGAGACGGGATCGAGCGGCAAATCCTCGTCGATGGCAGCAAGCAGCTCTTCGACGCCACGGCCTGAGCGCGCGGAAACAGGGACCGCGCGGATCGCGGGCGGTTGATGCACTTCGCCCAACATGCGCTGCGCCAGGGTTTCGGAGCTTTCCGTGGAATCTGGGATAAGATCCATTTTGTTGAGGGCGAGAATTTGGCGGGTCTCGGCCGCGCCTATCTCGGCCAGGACTTTGAGAACATGCGCGGTCTGGTGCGCGGCATAAGGCGACGAGACATCCACAACATGAAGGATCAGGGCGGCTTCGGTCACTTCTTCGAGCGTGGCGCGGAAGGCTTTGACCAGCGTCGTGGGTAGATTGCGGATGAATCCGACTGTGTCGCTGAACAGGACCTGGCGTCGCGATGGAAGGACGACATGGCGGACGGTGGGGTCGAGTGTCGCAAACATGCGCGCGTCGGCGCCGACGTGAGCGCCAGTAAGGCGGTTGAACAGCGTGGATTTTCCCGCGTTGGTATATCCGGCCAAGGCGATGGTGGCAAGCGGCACGGATTGCCGCTGGCGCCGCTGAGTGCTGCGGCCGCTGCGGACGTGCTCGAGATCGTCGCTGAGCTTCTTGATGCGGGCGTAGATGCGGCGCCGGTCGGTTTCGAGCTGCGTTTCACCAGGGCCGCGGGTGCCAATGCCGCCGCCTAAGCGCGACATCTCGACGCCGTGTCCCGCCAGGCGGGGAAGCAGGTAGTTCAACTGCGCGAGTTCGACTTGGAGTTGGCCTTCGCGCGTGCGGGCGCGGCGCGCGAAGATATCGAGGATCAGTTGCGTGCGATCGAGAACTTTGCAGTGGAGCGTCCGTTCGATGTTGCGCTGCTGGGTGGGCGAGAGCTCGGAATCAAAAAGAACGAGGTCGGCGGAGTGGAACGCGACGAGCGCACGCAGTTCTTCGAGCTTGCCGGAGCCGATGAGGGTCGCGGCATCGGGGGCTGGGCGGGATTGAATCAGGCTTTCTTCCACCCGCGCGCCGGCGCTCTCGGCGAGAACTTTCAACTCCTCTATCGATTCAGTGGCGTTGTTGCGGATTTGATCGGCGCCTGGACGCGGGCGAGTCTTCAAATCCAGGCTGACCAGTATGGCTTGCTCTCGTCCGTCAACTGCCAAATTGGGGCGTTATTCCTCGTGCGTATCGACGGGTGCGACAGGTCCGGGAGTACTGGCTGCCCCCGAAGGATGCGCCCCAGCGGAGGCGTGAAAAGGCTTCGAAACCACGACAGTTGAGATCGCGTGTTTGAAGATCAGCTGTTCTTGGTTGTTGGTCTCGAGCACGACCGAATATTTATCGAAACTCTTGATCCGGCCCGAGAGTTTCACACCGCTCATGAGATAGATTGTCAGGAAGGTTTTGTCCTTGCGCGCATTGTTTAGAAAAGCTTCCTGGATGTTTTGCGCCAGCTTTTCCATGGGCGTCCTCTGGCCGGGTTTGGGCTCGTTATTTTGAATATCGTCCCTCGCATCCCGAACTTCCGGGTCGTTACTGTTCATCATAGCGCAAGTGGGCGAGTTTTATTCGACGCGGAAACCCCGCAAAGTGGCTTCGGCAGGAGGTTTAGTAAGGCCGCCTACTGCATCCGGAAGACGGTGCCGTCGTAAAAAACCCAATAGAATTTTCCTCCTGTGATGGCGCCGCTGGTCGGAGCAGTTGCACCGTCTTTTGCGTGATCGACTTGACG
>Ga0126373_10000155_pt1 | contig 46859 bp, 40 predicted proteins | sample PanSoiMetPlot_11_FD_92545 | JGI IMG/M metagenome (GOLD analysis project Ga0126373, IMG submission 92545) | Tropical forest soil microbial communities from Panama - MetaG Plot_11 | ecosystem: Environmental > Terrestrial > Soil > Tropical forest > Bulk soil | place: Panama | collected 2016-02-17 | reverse complement strand
GGCAGGACCAGGACGTCGACCAGGTGCTCGTGTGGCGGCGCAAGGAAGGCGAGTACCAGTCCAAGACGCCGATGGTCGACGGCCGCGACTTCTTCATCAACGACACGCTCGCCAAGTACGAGGGCCAGCAGATAGCACCGGTCTCGCTCGACGCTACGGATTCGCTGTTCCTCATGTACACGAGTGGCACGACCGGCCGGCCGAAGGGCGCGCAGCACAGCGTCGGCGGCTACATGGCGTATGTCACCGGGACATCGAAGTACTACCAGGACATCCACCCGGACGACATGTACTGGTGCCTGGCCGACATCGGCTGGATCACCGGGCACTCCTACATCGTCTACGGGCCGCTGTCACTCGGCACCACCACCGTCCTCTACGAAGGTGTCCCGAATTACCCCGACCCCGGCCGGCCCTGGCGGATCGCCCAGAAGCTGGGCGTCAACATCTTCCACACCTCCCCGACCTCGATCCGGATGCTGCGGAAGGTCGGAGCCGACGAGCCAGCCAAGTACAACTACCGCTTCAAGCACATGACCACCGTGGGCGAGCCGATCGAGCCGGAAGTGTGGCGGTGGTACTACCACTCGGTCGGCAAGGACCAGGCCGCGGTCGTCGACACTTGGTGGCAGACCGAGACGGGCGGCTTCCTCGGGTCAACCCTGCCCGGCCTGCAGCCGATGAAGCCCGGCAGCTGCGGCCCAGGCGTGCTCGGCATCTACCCGGTCATCTACGACGAGGACCGCAACGAGATTCCCAAGGGCAGCGGCAAGGCCGGCAACATCTGCATCCGCAACCCATGGCCCGGCATCATGCAGACGGTATGGGGTCAGCCCGAGCGGTTCATCGACGTCTACTACCGCAAGTACAACACCGATCCGAACAGCAAGGACTGGCACGACTGGCCGTACTTCGCCGGTGACGGCGCGCTGCAGGCCGAGGACGGCTACTTCCGCATCCTCGGTCGCATCGACGACGTCATCAACGTGGCCGGCCACCGGCTCGGCACCAAGGAACTGGAGTCGGCAGCGCTGACGGTACCGGAGGTGGCCGAGGCCGCCGCGGTGCCGGTCATCGACGACATCCGCGGCCGGATGGTCGAGATGTACATCTCGCTCAAGCCCGGCTACGGGGCTGGGCCGGACATGGAGGCGAAGGTCGTCACCGCGATCGAGACCGAGATCGGCAAGATCGCCCGGCCGAAGAACGTGTGGATCGTACCGGACATGCCCAAGACCCGATCGGGCAAGATCATGCGCCGGGTCATCGCAGCGACGTCGAATTTCACTGATGTCGGGGACGTCACCACGCTCGCCAACCCCGAGGTGGTCGAGGGAATCCGCCAGCAAGTACAGCGCGCGAAGGTAGCGAAGGGCGAAACGCCGCGAGAGCTGTCAGAGGCCGAGCTGGCCGAGATCCAGGCGTACGGCGACGTGTAAGGACTGCCAGGCCCGCCGCGGCGGCCGCCAGCCTGACGGACTGGCGGCCGCCGTCGCTTTTTTGGCCGACGCGCCGCGATCTGGTCCCTGACGTGCGATTATGCGCCTTTCTCTCAGTTGCGCGGTGCTGTCGGATATCGTCCGGTAACATGCCATAGCGGGTGGGCCAAAGAGCGTCGGCAAGGATGCCAGCGCGAACCGGCACCGGGCGACGAAATGCCCGATGACGTGAACGCGAGTCGTCGTGCGGGACGAAGAATGGTGAAGCCAGCATGCCTTTCCGCTCCTATAACTCTGTGGTGGGTGCAGAGCTAGGGCAGGTCGGAACCAGCAATCGTCAGCGGGTTGCGCTCATCCTCTCGGTGCCGGCGCTGAGTCTTCTGCTGCCGGGCGTGGCGGTCGAGGTCGCCGACGCGGGCGGCTCAGGAGAGATCACCCGGATCGCCGCTGCGGTGGCAAGGTTTCTGCTGTTCTATTCGGGCGTATTCGCGCTCATCGGGCTGTCCGCCGCGGTGGCAGCCGGGCTGCTGGCCACCGACCGGATCGTGTTGACGCCGGAGAGACGAATCCTGTCGCAGACAGTGCACCGGACGATGTCCCTGGTCGGGATCTCTGCGCTCGCGAATCACATCATGCTGGAGATCATGGCGAGCCGGGCCGGGATCGCCGACGGCCTTATCCCGTTCATGGCTGCCCGCAACACCTTCTTCATGGGCCTGGGCACCCTGTCGTCGGACCTGTTCGTGGTGATCGTTCTCACCGGTGTGCTGCGCCGGCGCTTCGCCGAGGGCTCGCGTCCCGTGCTCTGGCGGTGCCTTCATCTCACGGCCTATGCAGCGTGGCCGATGGCGATACTGCACGGGCTGCTCGCGGGCCGGTCAGCCAAGCCGTATGTGGACTGGAGCTACGGCGCCTGCCTGGCCGCCGCGGCCCTCGCGCTCGTAGCCAGGTACGTGCTCGTGCACCGGGGTCGCGCGGCGATGGTGGGTGGCGGGGCGCCAGGACCCGGCACCGTGTCAGTGCTGTCCCAGCCGATGATGCCGTCGCAGCCGATGATGCCGTCGATGCCGTCCATGCCAGGCGGACCTGCCGCGGCCCTGCCGTACGCGCGGGCCGGCGGGAGCGTGCCCGCCGTCGCCCCGAGATCCTGGCCGGCGCCGATGCAGGCGCCGCGACGCCCGCTGCGGGCCCTGCCGAGCCCGGACAGCTCCTGGTCGCAGTCATGGTCGCGCCCGCCTCGCTGGACCGGGGCGCCATGGACCGCGCCGGAGGCCGGTGACGGCGGTGACGCCTACGGCAGCGCGGACAACGGCTATCTCGACGAACCGGATGACTGGCCGGAGTCGCCGGACGGCCGGGAGCTATGACGGCGGCCCCATCGGCCGTCCTCCGCGTGGGCCAGGCCCGCATCACCGCCGGACTCGACAGGTACGCACGACTTGATCTCGATGCGCATCGCTCGGTCTTCGGCCCGCCACCGGAGCTGACGGCGGCCGCCCTGGTTGCCATGTGCGAGCGGACCGACCTGCGCGGTCGCGGCGGCGCCGCGTTCCCGGTCGCGCGCAAGCTGCGTGCCGTCATGGCGCGCAGTGCGGGAAAGCGGCGGCCGTTCGTCGTCGTCAACGGAACCGAGGGCGAGCCAGGCAGCGCCAAGGACAAGACGCTGCTGAGCCGCTCACCGCACCTGGTGCTCGACGGCGCCATGCTGGTGGCCAGGGCGCTTGATGCCGCCCAGGTAATCGTCGCGGTGACGTCGGACGGGCCCCAGGCTGAGTCGGTCAGTGACGCCGTGGCAGAGGACGCCGAGCTGAGCCGGCTGGTGCGCGTGGTGCTGGTGCCCGACCGGTTCGTGTCCGGCGAGAGCGGCGCGCTGATCAGCGCCATCAACGGCAAGGCGGCGCTGCCGCCCGGCGTCAAGACCAGGGCCAGCGACGCAGGCGTCCGCGCCCAGCCCACGCTGCTGTCCAACACGGAGACGTTCGCCCAGCTGGCCGTTCTCGGCATGCTCGGCCCGGCGGGCTATGCCTCGACGGGTGTCGCCAGCGAGCCCGGCACCGTACTGCTGACGGTGGGCGGATCGGTGTCGCGTCCCGCCGTGGTCGAGATACCGGCCGGCGTCCCGCTTGGCCATGTGCTCGACGTCTGCGAGGCGCAGCAGCCCGGCGGCGTGCTGATCGGCGGCTATCACGGAATGTGGCTCTCCCCGGACGCCGCTGACTTCGCACCTGTCAGCCGCTCCGGCATAGCTGCCTCGGGCGGCACACTCGGGGCAGGCGTCGTGCTGGTCCTCGGCGGCGGCAGCTGCCCGCTCGGCGAGGTGGCCAGGGTCGCCGGATACATGGCGATGCAGTCGTCCGGCCAGTGCGGGCCGTGCAAGGCAGGCCTGCCCGTCGTCGCCAGATCACTGGCTGCACTCGCGGCCGGGGCGGGGGGACCCGATCAGCTCGAGATGGCCCGGCGGACCGCTGCCGGCGTACGCGGCCGTGGCGCATGCCACCATCCAGACGGGACCGCGAACTTTGTCGCCTCCGCGCTCGACGTGTTCGCCGCTGACGTTACGGAGCACATGTTCCGCGGTACCTGCGGGCGGCCCACCCTGGGAATCCTGCCGCTGCCTGATGCAGCGACTGAGACAAGGCTGGCGGTCGACTGGACTCGGTGCGACGGACACGGGCTGTGCGCGCGGATCGCGCCTGAGATGATCAAGCTCGATGCGGACGGCTACCCGGAGATCATCGATGGTTCAGTGCCCTTCTGGCTGGCCAGGGAAGCCAGGCAGGCGGTGGACATGTGCCCCGCGCTCGCGCTGACGCTGACGAAGCCGGCTCCGCGGCCAGATCCGCCGCAGTACCGGCAGCGGCCGCACCCCAGGATCGAGCAGGCCGACCGCGGCGAGCCGCCGACGCTAACCGGGCGCGCCATGCGCAGGACCGAGGCCGAAATCGAGGCAGCGGCGGCCTGGCTGTCCGAGATCAGCGGACAGCGGTCGCTACGGGCATGAGCGTTCTTTCTGACCGGCTACCGAGGAACGGCAGCGGCCCGATCGTCGATAACGACGACGAGGCCGGGCGGCGCATTCAGCGCTGACACTGTCTGCCGGGCGGCATCGTCGACATGGATCCGCGGCGGATCCGGCGGCGCCGTCTCGTAGAAGGTCCCTGGTCCCCAGAACTGCCCGTACCGAATCACCACCCCGCCAGCGCGCAGTACCGCCTCCTCATGTGCCGCCGTGGCCGCGCGGCCAGCTTCGGTTCGGTGTTCCCAGGAGATGCTCTGCGCGACGATGCGTGACTCGCCGGCCGCCGCCGCGGCGGCGATCAGATTCTGGGTGCCCTCGGTACGCATCCGGTTGTTGCGATCGCTGAAACGTGCGAGGTCCGCGGCGGCGTCGGGCAGGTCAGTCAGCTGATGGACGACGATGTCCGGCGCAAATCCCGCCAACACCGCGGTGAGAGCGCCCGCGTCGTACACGTCGCACACGACAGGCCGCGCCCCGAGCTCGCTCAGCATCCCGGCCTTCTCTGGCGATCGTGTCATTCCGGCAACCAGATGACCCGTGGCGACGAGCAGCGGCACGAGCCTGACGCCGATCAGGCCGCTCGCCCCGGCGAGGAAGATCCGCATGGCGCATCAGCCTAGTGCGGGATAAAGCGCGCGAATTAGAGTGACAGGCATGCGCGAGCGGCCGGAGGTTGAGCCATGACGACGATCGAAGCCGGCACAGCTGCCGCTCAGGGCAGCCAGGAGATCCAGGACGCCGGTCACGTCGATGTCCTGATCGTTGGCGCGGGCGTATCGGGCATCGGCGCGGCGCATTACCTGCGGGAAAAGTTCCCCGACCAGACGTTCGTCATCCTGGACGCCCAGGACAATCGTGGCGGCACCTGGTGGACTCATCGGTACCCGGGTGTGCGGTCCGACAGCGACCTGTTCACCTACGGGTACCGGTTCAAGCCATGGCGCGGCCCGGCGATCGCGGCGGGTGGGGAGATTCTCGCCTATCTGGATGAGGTCATCGACGAGTACGACCTCGGCCGGCACATCCGCTACCAGCACACCGTCACGGCGGCCAGCTGGTCCTCAGGGGACCGCCTGTGGACCGTTGATGTCACCCGCGGCGACACCGGGCAGCAGCTCCGGTACACCACCGGCTTCCTCTGGATGTGCCAGGGCTACTACAACCATTCCAGGCCCTACCGGCCCCGCTGGGAAGGCATGGACCGATTCCAGGGCGTGGTCGTGCACCCCCAGCGGTGGCCCGAGGATCTGGACCTGTCCGGCAAGCGCGTGGTCGTGATCGGCTCCGGCGCCACGGCGGCGACGTTGATTCCCGCCATAGCCGGGAAGGCGCAGCACGTGACGATGCTGCAGCGCTCCCCTTCCTACTTCTTTGCCCCGCCCACGACGCACGAGCTGGCCGTGACGCTGCGCGCCCTGGACATCCCGGAGGAGTGGACGTACGAGATCATGCGGCGTCAGTATGTGGCGCAACTCGACATGCTGGCCAAGATGGGCCGCGAGACCCCCGCTGACCTGCACGCCTTCCTTATCGAGTCCATGCGCCCGCTGCTGCCAGAGGGCTTCGATATCGACAAGCACTTCACGCCCCGCTATCGCCCCTGGCAGCAGCGCATCGCCGTGGTCCCTGACGGCGATCTGTTCGCGGCCTTGCGCGACGGGACCGCCTCGATCGTCACCGATACCATCGAGAACTTCACCGAGCACGGGATCAAGGTCAGCTCCGGCGATGAGATCCCCGCCGACGTCATCGTGAGCGCGACCGGCTTCAACATGTCGGTCCTCGGTGATGTCGCTTTCTCCGTCGACGGCGAACCGGTCGATTTCAGCAGGCGCGTCACTTGGCGCGGCATCATGATCAACGGCCTGCCGAACATGGCGTACGTCTTCGGCTACTTCCGGCACAGCTGGACGCTGCGTGTCGACCTGGTCTGCGACCTGGTGGGCCGGCTGATGACCGGCATGCGGGACAAAGGCGCCACGATGGTGGTCCCCACCCTGCGGCCTGAGGACGCGGACATGCAACTGCGGCCCTGGTCCGATCCGGAAAACTTCAACGCCGGCTACGTCATGCGGTCCCAGCACATTCTGTTCAAGCAAGGCGATCACGAGCCGTGGACCCACATGCTGGAGCACGAGGAGGAGCGCCAGCTCCTGCCCGAGGCCGACCTCGACGACGGGACACTCGCCTACAGCTAAGCGCGCCGGTCCAGGATGGGATACTGCGGCATTATGGCGATCCCGACCGAGGACGATCCGGCTGATGAGCTTCTCCTCGTCGCGATCGTCGAGATGACCCCGGAAAGCATCGTCGCGGGCCAGCAGTACGAGGACAGGGTGCTGATTCTGCTGGGCCGGCACGGCGGCACGCTGGAGCGGCGCATGCGCAGCGCGGACGGGTCCGCCGAGGTTCAGGTGATCCGCTTCCGCTCTCGCTCCGGCCTCGAGTCGTTCATGGTCGATCCCGACCGGCTCCGATATCGCGCTGAAGCTGGCGACGCCGCGCCGGCCACTCGCGTTCTCGAGGTTCGGGACGTGGAGCCCAGGCGCAGCGGTTCGACTGTCGGCGAGGAGAGCAGATGACATCAGGCGCGGTAGCGATCGTCGGGGGGCGGATCGTCCCGATCGCCGGAGAGCCCATCGAGGCTGGCACCGTTCTGGTCGACGCCGGCAAGATCGTCGCCGTCGGCCGCGACCTGGCCGTGCCAGCCGGCAGCCGGGTGATCGATGCAGCGGGCAGCTGGGTTCTGCCGGGCTTCGTCGAGGCGCATGGGCATGTGGGCGTGAGCGAGGAAGGCGAGGGCTGGGCCGGCCAGGACACCAACGAACTGACCGAGCCGGTGGCCGCGCACGTCCGCGCGCTCGACGCGATCAACCCGGCTGACCTGGGCTTCCGAGACGCAATCGCCGGCGGCGTGCTGGCGGTCAACGTCAACCCGGGCTCTGGCAACCCCATCGGCGGACAGACGGCCGCGCTGAAGTGCTGGGGCCGGACGGTCGACGAGATGCTGCTGAAGGCGCCCGCCGGGATCAAGTCCGCGCTCGGGGAGAATCCCAAGCGCCTGCACGGGCAGCACCAGCCGAGGCGGCCGACGACGCGCCTCGGCACGGCGGCGCTCATCAGGGGGGCCTTCGTCGACGCGGCCAACTACCTGGAGCGGCAGGACGCGGAGCAGGCCAAGCCTGCCGGGGAGCGCAAGCCCGTCGACCGGGACCTCAAACTCGAGGCGCTCGGCAAGGTGCTCCGGCGGGAGATTCCCTGGCGCCAGCACTGCCACCGGGCCGATGACATCGCGACTGCCCTGCGCATCGCTGCAGAGTTCGGCTACGACCTGGTCATCGACCACGGCACCGAGGCGCATCTGCTCGCGGACATCCTCGCGGCGCGGAACATCCCCGTCGTCATCGGGCCGCTGCTGACCAGCAGGTCCAAGGTCGAGCTCCGGAATAGGTCGCTGACCACCCCAGGCCAGCTCGCCGCCGCAGGCGTCACCATCGCCATCACGACCGACCACCCGATCGTGCCGGTCCACTTCCTTGCCTATCAGGCCGCGCTCGCCGTCAAGCATGGCCTCGATCGCGAGTCCGCACTGCGCGCTCTCACCATCAACCCGGCGCGCATCGTCGGCATCGCTGACCGGGTCGGGTCCATCGCCCCGGGCAAGGACGCCGATCTGGTGATCTGGTCGGGCGACCCGCTCGATGTGCAGAGCCGGGTTGAGCGCGCTCTCGTCGACGGCGCGGAGATCTACGCCTACGCCGACGGCGAGGGCCGCTTCGCCGCCCAGTAGCCGATCGCCCTCCCGCGATCAGGCAGGCGGCACGACGACGGTACCGACGGCTGTGACCGCGCTGATCGGCTCTGCCAGGACGGCCGCCGCCGACGCGCCGCGTTGTGGCTCGGCTCGGCACACAACGCGGGCCTCGAAGGTGAGCTCGCGGCTGCGCGTTCCGACCCTGGTCACCGTGGCCGAGACCGCCAGCACATCACCGGCTCGCACCGGAGCCCGGAACTGCACGTCGGAATAGGAGGCGAAGAGCCCCTCGTCGCCGTCGGTCCTGATGCACATCTCCGTCGCCACGTCGCCGAACAAGCCGAGGACGTAGGCACCATCGACCAGGTCGCCGCCGTAGTGGGAGTGGCTGTAAGGGACGTACCGCTGGTGCGTCACGGTCAGCCCGAGCCGCGGGTCGCCCGTCATCGGGTGTCCTCTGCGGAACCGCGCGCGAGTGCATAGGCGAGATAGCTCGCCACCTCGCCGGGCGTCGTGCCCTTGCCGAAGATCTTGTCCACACCCAGGCTGGCGGCCATCGACGGGTCAAACCGCGGCCCGCCGACCACGATCAGGGGGCGCGGCGGCCCGGCCGCGGCGAAGGCCGCCGCCAGTTCGCGCGCACCCTGGATGTGCGCGTCCCGCTGGGTGACCACCTGGCTCACCAGCACCGCGTCGGCGCGCTCGGCCTGCGAGCGCGCGACCAGGTCGGGCACCGCGACCTGCGAGCCGAGGTTGACCACGCGCAGCTCCCGGTAGTATTCGAGGCCCTTCTCGCCGGCGTGGCCCTTGACGTTGAGGATCGCGTCAATTCCCACGGTGTGCGCGTCCGTGCCGATGCACGCGCCGACGACGACGAGCTTGCGCCCGAGCGCGGTGCGGACCGCCAGGTTCACCTCCGCGGCGGACAGCAGCGGGAATTCCCGCTCGGTCACGGTCACCAGCGAAAGGTCGACCAGATGCGATACCCGGCCGTACACCACGAAGAACGTGTAGTCCTGGCCCATCCCCTTCGCGTGCACCACCATCGCCGGATCCAGGCCCATCTTGGCGGCGAGCTGCAGCGCCGCGCCCTCGGCGCGCGCACGCTCGGTCGCGGTGCCGAACGGCACGGGCAGCGTGAACGAGACCTGCACCCGCCCGTCGCCGGTGGTGTCCCCGTACGGCCGCACGATCTGATTCGTCATCGGCCAATTCCACTCTCGAGGATCTCCGCGGCCGGGTTGAAGTAGTCGTCGGCCCGCTCGATCACGCCGTCCAGGCCCCGGCCGCCGTCCGCCGGCCGGCGAGTGATGCCGAACGTGCCGTCCGCGATGGCATTGAGCAGCCCGTCGTCGCAGATGCGCCGCAGCAACCCGACTGACTCACCGAGAACCTGCTGGGCTCGCTGCTCGATGAATCCGCCTGCCGCTGGTACAAAGCTCTCCCCCAGCCTGCCCGCCGCGTTCCGTACGTAGCGGACGTTCTCGAGGGCGAGATCACGATCGGAGAGGAACGGGGTGTGTATACCCTCGGTCATCATCCCGATGAGCAGAATCGACTGGTCGGTCATGACCCCGCACAGGTTGAAGAACGCATCGAGCAAGTACCCCGCGAACACGTTGCCTGTCATGTGCTTGGTCGGCGGCATGTACTTGAGCGGCGCGTGCGGGAACAGCTCGCGTACCAGCTGCGCGTGCGCGAGCTCGAGCAGGAAGGAGTCCGGCACTGCAGGGTTGATCTCGAACGCGTGGCCGAGGCCGAGCTGCTCATCGGCGAGCCCGGCCTCCTTCCCGAAGAACTCGTTGAGCAGCTGGCTGACCACCACCGTGTGCGCGGCCTCGACCGCGTCGGCGGTCGTCAGGTAGTTGTCCTCGCCGGTGTTGATGATGATCCCCGCGCGGGCGTGGATCTGCCGCGCGAAGCGCTGGTCGATGAAGGTACGGCGGGGGTTGATATCGCGGAAGATGATGCCGTACATGCAGTCGTTCAGCATCATGTCCAGCCGCTCGAGGCCGGCCAGCGCCGCGATCTCCGGCATGCACAGCCCGGAGGCGTAGTTCGTCAGCCGGACGTACCGCCCGAGCTCACGCGACGTCTCATCGAGCGCCGCGCGCATGAGCCGGAAGTTCTCCTGGGTGGCGTACGTCCCTGCATAGCCCTCGCGGGTCGCCCCCTCCGGCACATAGTCCAGCAGCGACTGGCCGGTAGAGCGGATCACCGCGATGATGTCGGCGCCTTCCCTGGCTGCCGCCTGTGCCTGCGGGATGTCCTCGTAAATATCGCCCGTGGCGACGATGAGATAGATCCACGGCTTGCCCGGCTCGGCCGTCTGGTCGATCATCTGCTGGCGCCGTGCTCTGCTGGCATCGATCCTGCCGATGCCGCCTCGCAGCGCCGACTGCGCGGCGGTGCGGGCCGCCGCCGCGTCTTCGCCGGACGGGAGTCGGAAAGCCACCTTGCCGAGCGCGGCAGCCTCAGCGAGCGCCGCCAGGTCGTGGTATCCGCCGGCCAGCATCGCGTCCCAGGCCGGCAGAGCCACGCCGTGCTCGAGCCCGGCGCTCTGCCGCACGGCATCAACCAGGTGGTTGACCAGTGGCATGCCGTCGTTGTCGGCGCCGGCGAGTCCGGCCAGGCGGAGCACGGCGCGTTCCACCGACACGGTGGTGTGCGTGCGGGCCATCTCGACGATCGGCTGGCCCGCACGGGCCGCCAGCTCGCGGGCCTCGCGAACGGCCACGGGATCGAGGTTGAGTCGGCTTTGCATGGGGTCTACCCCGCTTGGTCGGCGTGCGCGACGGTGCGGCGCTCGAAGATGGCCCGGGCGCCGGGCTCGGCCCTGACCAGGTCCAGCGCCAGCTGTGCGTGGCCCGGTACATAGCCGTTCCCCACGAGCATCGTGACATCGGCCGCGACGCCCTCGGCCCCGAGGGCCGCGGCCGTGAACGAGGTCGCCATGGAGAAGAAGATCACCGTGCCGCCCTGGGCAGTCGACAGGATCGCGCCGCCCTCGCAGCCCGGCACGTCCACGCACACGACGGTCACGTCAGCCGGCCCGCCGGCGGTCGCGACGGCACGGGACAAGCGGACGGGATCGCGGGCGTCGGCGATCACGATCGCATCGGCCAGGCCCGCGCCCGCCAGCAGGTCGGCCTCCTGCTGGTGCGGCACGACGCCGATGATCCGGCCGGCTCCGGCGTGCCGGGCCGCGGCCGCTGCCAGTGAGCCGCTCTTGCCTGCCGCACCGATGATCGCGACGACAGGCGTGCCCGGTGAGGCGGCGACGACGCGGTGCGTCAGGGCTGGCGCCCCGCAGACGTCAAGAATCGCGAGGGCTAGCTCGGCCGGCAGATCATCGGGCAGCCTGGTGGCGATGGATCGGCCGAACAGGATCGCGTAGCCGTCGCACGGCACCTGCTCCGACTTTCCGTCCCAGCTGGCAAGCCCGTCGATGATCGCCAGCGGCGTCAGGCTGAGCGACACGAGCGTGGCAATCGTGTCGCCAGGGGCCAGGCCGAGCGGCGAATCCGGGCCGGCCTCCTCCACGACGCCGGACAGCATGCCGCCAGAGCCGGTCACCGGGTTCTGCATCTTGCCGCGCGTGGCCACGATGTCCAGCACCGCCGCCCGCATCGCCGCCGGGTCCTCCTGGTGTGCCTCGCGAAGCTGGCGGAACGAGGCCGCGTCGAGGTTCAGCCGCTTGACCCTGACCCGGACCTCGTCCGGCCAGAGCGTCGCGGCCGTGTCCAGCCGCCAGGCCGCCTGAGGCAGCACACCCGGCGGATCCAGCACCCGGTGCAGGCCGAGCGGTGATCCGGGCCGCGATGCAGTCACGGGCATTTCCTCCTGGTTGCGGCCTGGCTGTCAGGGTACTATGAGCGAACTACAGAATTTGTCGTCTGACACTATACAGACAGCATGTTCTTGCGTTGAGTGCGAAATAACTGCGAAAGATCAAGGTGCAGGATGATCGACCAGCCGTACGCGTACGGTCACCGTGAGCTGGCAGAGCCGGACTGGCGGCGGTTGCCCGGCTGGACTGACGTATCCAGCTCGGACTGGGAATCGGCTCAGTGGCAGCGCGCCCATTGCGTCAAGAACATTCGTCAGCTGCGCCAGGTGATGGGCGGCGGGCTGGCCGATCGGTTTTACGCCGACCTGGAGCGGGACCAGGCTGAGCGGGCCACGATGTCCATGCTGGTGCCGCCGCAGATGCTCAGCACGATGGTGCCTAGCCTGTCACCCGCCGACCCTGGTTTCACCGACGCCTTCTACGCCGACCCAGTGCGCCGGTACATGCTCCCGGTCTTCAGCGACCGGCACCCGGAGTGGCCGTCACACCCGCACGCCTCCCGCGACTCGCTGCACGAAGCGGAGATGTGGCCGGTCGAGGGCCTAACGCACCGCTACCCCACCAAGGTGCTGGCCGAGCTGCTGTCGACGTGCCCGCAGTACTGCGGTCACTGCACCCGGATGGACCTGGTGGGCAACCCTACTGCGGTGATCGACAAGCACCGGTTCGAGGTGAGCCGGGAGGACCGGCTCGCTGCGATGCTGACCTACCTGCGGGCCAATCCCGGCGTCCGCGACGTTGTGGTGTCTGGCGGCGACGTGGCGAACTTGCCGTGGCCGCGGCTGGAGTCGTTCGTCGCGGGCCTGCTGGAGATCGACAGCATCCGCGATATCCGGCTGGCGTCCAAGGCACTGATGGGACTCCCGCAGTACTGGCTGACCAACGAAGTCCGTTCAGGCATGGAACGGCTTGCGTCCACGGCTCGACAGCGGGACATCAGCATCGCTATTCACACTCACGTCAACTCGGCGCAGTCGGTGACGCCGCTCGTCGCGCGGGCCACCAAGGCGATGCTGGAGACCGGCATCCGGGATGTGCGCAACCAGGGCGTACTGCTTCGCGGCACCAACGACACGGCCGCGCAGCTGCTCGACCTGTGCTTCGCGCTGCTCGATGACGCCAAGATCATGCCGTACTACTTCTACATGTGTGACATGATCCCCGGCAGCGAGCACTGGCGGCTGTCCCTGGCCGAGGCGCAGCGGCTGCAGCACGAGATCATGGGCTACCTGCCGGGGTTCGCCACCCCGCGGATCGTCTGCGACGTTCCCTATGTCGGCAAGCGCTGGGTGCACCAGGTCGCGCGCTACGACAAGAAGCTCGGCATCTCGTACTGGACAAAGAACTACCGGACCGGGGTCGAGGCCGACGACCCGTTGGCGCTGGAGCGCGAGTACGAGTACTACGACCCGATCTACGTGCTTGCCGAGGCCGGCCAGGAGCACTGGCGGTCACTCACGCCCACGCCGGTCGCGGTCGCGAACTAACGGCATCTAGCCAGACGCCGATGAGCTCGCTGCGTCATCGCCCTAGTGCCTGCCGGCCTGCCGGGGTCATCCGGCCGTCCGCTTCGAGCCGGTCCGCAATAGCGAGGTTGCGTGCCGACGTCGTGCCTGGAGTGCGACGCGGAGTGAACTTCTGCAGATACGACAAGCGGTCGTGCCCTTGCCGGGTGCTCTCGCTCCAGCCGTAAGCAATGCCAGCTTCCAGCAGATCGCGGAAGCTGACCGATGGCCGGCCGCTTGATGCCTTTTCCAGGCGGACCCACACGCCGGGGTGCGTGTCGTGGTGGAAATCGAGCCACGACCACAGCTCCTCGACTGACCCGAACGCGACTGTCTCTAAGTCATCAGCCATCGCGCTTATCTTAGGCGGCCGAGGATGCCAGCCATGGGACGGCTTGCCGCTCACGGTGCGTCCCACAGGTCCGCCCTGCGCGCACTGACCTGACGGCCGATGGACGCAAGCGCCTGGGCAACGGCAATGGGCGGCAGTCGTCGTCCGTCTCGCAGCCGGAGCGAAACTTCGCCGCCGACGGCCTCGGTCTTGCCGATCACGGCCAGGTACGGGACGAGCCGGTGGGCGCGGATTCGGGCGGCGAGCGATCCCTCGCTGGCGACTTCAGAGCGCAGGCCGTGCACGGTCGCTTGGCTCGCAAGGGCCCGGGCGTCGGGAAGCTCGTCATCGGAGACGGGCAGCGCTACCAGTTGCACAGGGGCGAGCCAGGGCGGGAACGCGCCACCGTGGATGTCGATGAGGTGCGCCACCTGGCGCTCGATCGAGCCGATAACGCTGCGGTGGACCATGACGGGACGGTGCCGCGCTCCATCCGCGCCGACATACTCGAGACCGAAGCGCTCGGGCTGATAAAAGTCCACCTGGATAGTGGCGATGCTGGCCTCGCGCTCAGCGCTGTCGGCCACCTGGACGTCGATCTTCGGGCCATAAAACGCAGCCTCGCCTTCCTCGGCTTCGTAGCGGACACCCGCGCTCGCGAGCACGTCCCGCAGGATCGCGGTCGCCCGATCCCACATCCTGCTGCTCCCCGCATAGGTGAGCGCGGGGCTGGCCAGGGACAGCCGGTAACGGGAAGGCTCGATGCCGAGTGCCTGGTGCGCCTGCCGGATCATCGCCAGCGCGGCGGCGGCCTCGGCGGCCACCTGGTCGTCGGTGCAGAAGATATGCGCGTCGTTGAGCTGCATAGACCGCACCCGGGTAAGGCCGCCGAGCACCCCTGACAGCTCTGACCGATACTGGCCGCCGAGCTCGGCGAGGCGCAACGGGAGCTCCCGGTAGCTCCGTTCCCGGCAGCGGTAGATGACGGCGTGGTGTGGGCACAGGCTGGGGCGCAGCACGACTTGCTCCCCGCCCTGATCGGCGCCGACCCTCATCGGCGGGTACATGCCGTCCTGGTAGTGCTCCCAGTGCCCGGAGATCTCGTACAGCTCTCGCTTGCCGAGCACCGGAGAGTACACGTGCTGATAGCCGGCCCCGCGCTCCAGTTCCCTGACGTACTCCTCCAGGGCGTGCCTGATCGCAGCGCCGGCCGGCAGCCAGTACGGCAGCCCGGCCCCGATCAGCCGGTCGGTGCCGAAGATGCCGAGCTCGCGGCCGAGCTTGCGGTGGTCGTCCATGACGGCCTCCTCGCTGTGGTGAGGCCGGGCGAGTGACCGGGGAACGCAAGAGCCCCGGGCAATCGCCCGGGGCTCTGCGGAAGGCAGCTGTTAGCGCGCCGGGACGAAGCCTGGCGTCGTGGTCACAGCTGCGCACTGCACGTCTTCAGCCTAGCTCTTATCCTCGATCTCCCACAGGTGATCGAGGATGTGCCAGCCGATCCGCCGCGCCGCATACCGCAGCGGCCAGCCCTTCGGCGGCGCCCACTCTGCCTCCAACAAGGCGGCGAACCGGGCGCCTGCCGCTGCCGTCAGAGGCAGGTGCTCACTCGGGACGACCTCGTGCAAGCTGCCGAAATCCGCGTTGGCCGTGGGCTCCGGGTGTTGCTCGCTGATGACGAGGGTTCCGGTGACCGGTGCAAGCCCGGCGCTGGCCACAATCGGCGCGTACCTCGATGAACACCCACTTGTGGCCGGGCTCGGCGAAGAGGGCGATCCCGTCGGCCGCCATTGCCCTAGTTGTTAGCCAGCACTGTAGTTGTTAGCCAGCACTGTAGTTGTTAGCCAGCACTGTGGCTCCGGTCCGCGTCCTGCTCTTCTGCGGGTTCCAGCGCCGAGGTCGCCGTCGCGCCGCCGGGCTCCCCTTCGCCGGTAGCGGGGGCTGCCTCGGCCGGATCGACGGCCTTGGGCACGCTGACGCCTGCGCCGGCCGGCACCTCAGGGGCCCGCTGAGCCAGCGCGAACCAGGCCAGCCCGATGATCGTCATGACGAGGGCGACGAAGAAGTTCAGCCGCAGGCCGAGGAAATACTGCGATGAGTCGATCCGGATCGTCTCCTCGAAGATCCGGTATCCCGAGTAGCCAGCGACGTAGAGCGCGAACAGGCCCCACGGCCGGATCCGGCGGTGATGCCCGAGCCAGACGAGGAACGCGGCCAGGGCCAGGTCGAAGATCAGCTCGTACAGGAACGACGGCTGGAACGTGCTGTACTTCAGGTCAGCGCTCGGAATCTGCGAGTTGAGCCGCGCGGCCATGTCGATATGGAGCGCCCAGGGCAGGTCGCTCGGCTTGCCGAACAGCTCCTGGTTGAAGTAGTTGCCGATCCGGCCGATCGCTTGCGCTACCAGCAAAGCCGGGGCGATCGCGTTGGCGAACAATCCGGCTCTCAGCCCGGCGCGCCGCAGGCGCCAGACACCCACGATGGCCCCCGCCGCGATACCGCCCCACACGCCAAGGCCGCCTGACCACACCGCCAAGGGCCCCCACCAGTGGTGCGGGATGTCATGAGGCGTGGTGATGTCGAAGTAGATCCGGCCGCCGATGATGCCGGCCGGGACCACCCAGATCGCAATGTCCCAGACCAGGTCAGGGTTCCCGCCGAAGGCAGCCCACCGGCGGCGGGTGATGTAGATCGCCGCGGCGATGGCGACCACGTACATCAGGCCGTAGAAGTGGATGTCCAGCGGCCCGAGGTGGAATCCGTTGGACGGCGGGCTCGGGATGAAGCTCAGCGGCATGCCGCGGGCGTGCGATGGCATACGTCGAGAGTAGCCGAGGGCATGGCGAGCGAGGGCCCGATGACAGTCCGAGGCCCCCGGCGGTGCCGGGGGCCTCGGATCACTGAATCAGACGCTACCGTCGTCCTCCGCCGGACTGGTCGCCTGGCCGGTTGGCCATGAACTGCTGGTCGGGCTCGACCTCAATCCGCTCCCGGCGGACTTCATCTCGCACGGTGCTGTCGGTCCCGATCTGCTTGGTGCGCAGCCGCACCCGCTCGACCGGCACGAGCTCCTTGCGCAGCACGACCCGCTCCTCATGGAGGATGATCTCCTGCACGCCCTCCTCGAGAGTGCCACTGACCGGCTCACCGCCGCTGATCGGGATGCGCTCGATCTCGAAGTCCTCGCGGTACAGATGCACGGGCTGCTCGATGGACTCGGTGTCGACGTACTTATGGAGCCTGACCCTGCCGGTCTCGAGCATCTCCTTCCCCACCTGGATCCGCTCTTCCTGCCGGATCAGCCAGTCCGACCCGCCGGTCTGCTCGCCCGGCATCTCCTGGCCGGCCTGCATCTGGCTGGTCTCCTGCTGCTGGCTCGTGCCCTGCTGCTCGCTGGTGCCCTGCTGCTGCTCTGCGGTGTCCTCGGCCATCCGCTCCCTGGACTGCTGCGTGGGCACGATCAGTCCGTAGTAGCGGCTCAGCTCCTCGGCCTGCTGGGCCGACATGTGCTGGCCGGCGTCGATATCCGGTCCGCTGAGGATCTTCTGGCTGTCGAACGGCACACTGAGCCCCTCCGCGGTGACCTGGCTGCTACCCAGCGGTACGAAACGCCCGGACTTGCCGGCCCGGACGCGTGCCCACGCCGGGGTGCCGTCCACGTCGTCCCTGAACACCTGCTCGACGGTGCCTACCACTTTGCCGTCGGCGCCAGTTACTCGTGCGCCGAGGAGATCTTCGGCCTGCGTCGTCATCGTGACATCTCCCCCCGAGTCGCTATCGCCGGACAGTGACGGCATCGGGCCGCAGCTGCCCAACCCCATAACTCAATGTAAGCTACCCACTACCGGCTGTTTTTCAACGGCCCATCCAGGCATGGCAAACCGCACGTCACGCGCCCTTCAACCACTGCGGCGACGCGCCGCCGCACAAGATCAGAGCACAGTGTCACGCTCCGTGGCCTGGGTCGCTAGCATGTCCGGCTATGGCGGCATTGTTCAGCCGGATCATTCCGATCTTGTTTGTGGGTGACCTCGAGGCCGAGCGGGACTTCTACGTTGCCCTCGGGTTCCAGGTCACCTACGAGGGCCCCGAATACCCGTATTTCCTCGCCCTCGGTCACGGCAAGATCGAGTTCGGCATCGAGTGGCGGCGAGACTTCTCGCCAGCAACGCCGGACCGGGTGCTGACCTGGCAATTCGGCGTGAGCGATCTCGAGCTGGCAAAGAAGCGGCTGGCCGACATCGGCGTCCGTTTTCGCGAGGAACTGATGGCGCCCAGCCCGGACTGGCAGTACCGCGTCGTGCATGCCCGGACACCCAACGGCTACCACCTCTTGCTGGAGGAGGGCAGCGACTAGCCGTGCAACGATGACGTCATGCTGATCAGCGGCGTCGAGTCCACCGACCTGTTCACGGGGCCCGCTGAGCGGCCCTGGCAGATCGTGCGTGTCCGGATAGATGGCACGGGCTCCGGCGCCCTAGACCAGCCCCAGCCGGTCACCCTGCGCATTCGCGGCCGCGGCGTCGAGACCGCGGAGCCCGGCGTCGTCACCGCTCTCGCCCCCGGCGAGGAGGCCACCGCCGAGGTAGCGGTGGACATGCCTGACCACTCACGCGCCCGTCCCGGCACCGTCCTGCCGGTGCTGGCCACCGCCAGCTGGCCAGGCGGCAGCACCGAGCTGGCGGCCGAGGTCACCGTCGCCGAGCCGGGCTGGACCATGTGGATGGTCAGTCACTTCCACTACGACCCAGTCTGGTGGAGCACGCAGGGCCAGTTCACCCAGGCCAGGCTCGTGCTGCCAGATGTTCGGGGCGAGCTGCCCGAGGTGCGCACCGCCTTCGAGCTCGTGAAGCTGCACCTGGAGGCTGCGCGGCGGGACCCCGATTACAAATTCGTGCTGGCCGAGCTCGACTACCTCAAGCCGCACTTCGACGCCCACCCCGAGGACCGCGCAGACCTGCTCGCCTTCATCAAGGCGGGCCGGATCGAGCTAGTCGGCGGCAGCTACAACGAGCCGAACACGAACCTGACATGCGCGGAGTCGACGATCCGCAACGCGGTCTACGGCCTTGCCTACCAGCGAGGCGTGCTCGGCGGCGATCCGCGGACGGCCTGGATGCTGGATGCGTTCGGCTTCGATCCCGGTTATCCCGGCATCATGGCCGCGGCAGGCCTGACCGAGTCCGCCTGGGCGCGGGGGCCGTTCCACCAGTGGGGCCCGCGAGCATCCGTCGGCGACAACCAGCTCATGCAGTTCGCCTCCGAATTCGAGTGGCTGTCACCAGATGGCACCGGCATGCTCACCAGTTACATGGCCAATCACTACTCGGCCGGCTGGCTGGCAGGCCACCACGCCGCGGACCTGGAAACCGCGAAGGCCCACGCCTACGAGCAGTTCCGGCAGCTGGCTCCGGTCGCAGCGACCCGCAACGTGCTGCTGCCCGTCGGCGGAGACCACACCATCCCGCCGCGCTGGGCGGGCCCTATCCACCGGGACTGGAATGCCCGCTACACATGGCCGCGGTTCGTCACCGCGGTGCCGAGCGAGTTCTTCGCGGCCGTGCGGGCCGAGGCCGGCCAGCGGGACATCTGGCTGACGCCGCAGACCAGGGACATGAATCCGGTCTACACCGGCAAGGACGTCAGCTACACCGACACCAAGCAGGCGCAGCGGGCTGCCGAGACAGCGGTCCTCGATGGCGAGCGCCTCGCCACGCTCGCGTGGCTGGCCGGCGCGCCCTACCCGGTCGCCAGCCTGGACAAGGCCTGGCGGCTGCTCGTCTACGGCGCCCATCACGATGCGATCACCGGGAGCGAGGGTGACCAGGTATACCTCGACCTGCTGGCCGGCTGGCGCGAGGCATGGGAACGGGGCGGCCAGGCGCGCCGCCGCCGCCATCAGCTACCTGGCCGGCCTGGCGGACACCGCGAGCCTCGCCCCCGACCCCGATCCAGCAGTGCTGGCCAGGGCGAGCGACCTCCCCGCAGGGTTCGCGATCGTCGTGGTCAACTCGCTGTCAGCCGCTCGCACCGCCATGGCCACCGTCGAGCTGGAGCTGCCAGACGGCTGGCCGGCCTGGCTGAGCCTGCACGACGACGCCGGCACACGGGTCCCGTTCCTCGCTGAGGGCGTGGTGCGGGGCGCGGAGCAGGGGCTGCAGGCGGTCCGGCTGACGTTCCGCGCTGCGGACGTGCCGGGAGTCGGCTACCGCAGCTACCTGGTCACGCCTGCTGGCGACATCAGCGAGGAAGGCTGGCAGCCGGCCGGGCGGGCATCAGACGGCCCCGCCCGCCTGGACAACGCCGTGTTTGCGGTCGAGGCCGATCCGCGGCGCGGCGGCACGCTGAGCCGGGTGCTGGACAAGCGGAGCAGGCGAGAACTGCTCACGGCCGAAGGACGCGGGAACGAGCTCGTGCTGCAGCCCGAGTACCCCGCGCACCCGCGCTGGTCGGAGGGCCCGTGGCTGCTGTGCCCGGCAGGGCCGGGCCGTGGAACTGCTGCCGAGCCTGCGGAAACCCGCGTCGAGCGATGCCCCGTCGGCAGCCGGATGATCGCGGAGCTTGACCTGGCTGGTCTGCAGGTGACCCAGGAGACGTTGCTGTGGGACGGCTCCGACCGGCTGGAGTTCCGCACCCATGTCGATGGGTCGCTGGGCCAGGACCACCTGCTGCGCGTGGCGTTCCCCGCGAATGTGCCCGGCGGGCTGCCCGTCTACCAGACCGCCGTCGCGGTCATCGGCCGCCCGCCTGGTCCTATCGACAGCGATGTGGCAGAGCACGCCTACACGCTCGACTGCCCGGCTGCCGAGTGGCTGGCCGTCGGCTCGACCGCAGCGATCCGGCTGGCAAACCCGGACGGCAGCACGCAGCGGCAGGCGATCGGCGTAGCCGAGGTGATCGCGCCGCCGGCGCTGCGCGGACCCGTCCGCGACCTCGTAGCCGCGCTCGCCGGCCAGGGTGTGACCGCCACCTGCTCGCTGCCCGACGGCCCGCGGTACGGCTACGCCGAGCTCGACTCCAACCTGCCCGATTTCCGCATCTGCCTCGGCGGACCGGCCGACAACGAGATGACGGCACGGATCCTGCAAGCCGCCGGCCCGGATGCCGGCGACGCCTTGGCCGGGCAGCTGGCTGCCGCCAGCACCGCCCGGCTCTGGCTGCCAGCCGCACGCGGCCGGGCGGAGGCCTTCGCGGCCGGCCCGGACCTGCGCGGCCCGCTCGACCTCCCTGTTCTCGTGGTGGCTGCGACCGATCTGGCCGGCGAGATCGCCGCACTTGCCGCCGACCTCGCTGACGCCGTGATCGAGGTGCCCTGGTCGGCCGGCAGTGCCGAGGGGGCCGGCGGGATCAGCACCGCGCTCGCGGAGCACACGGTGGGCCTGCTCAACCGCGGCACACCCAGCGGCCTCGTGACACCCGACGGTCAGGTCACCATCGCACTGATGCGCGCCTGCAGCTCCTGGCCGTCCGGCGTCTGGATTGACGGGAAGAAGCGGACCACTCCGGACGGCACGAGTTTCTCCTGGCAGCATTGGAGCCACACGTTTGAGTACGCACTGACCGCCGGTGCTGGTGACTGGCGCACGGCCGGCCTGGCGGCCGCGGGCCAGGACTACAACCACGATCTGCTGACGGTCGTGACGAGCCTGCACGCAGGGCCTCTCCCGGCCACGACGCGCCTCGCAGGAGTGGAGCCGCCAGCGGCGGCCCTGATGGCACTGAAGCCGCACGGCAACCCGCTGCATCCCGCTGGTCAGCCTGACCCCGCGGCCGGCGTGACGGTCCGGCTGCGCGACACCCGTGGCACCGGACCGGTGGCCGCAACCGTCAGCCTCTTTACGGGGCTGGCCGCGGCCGCGCAGGCGGGCATCTGCGAGGACAGCATCGGGCAGGCCCTGCCCGCGACGACAGCGGGAGCTAGCGTTACGGTGCCCCGCTCCGGTCTCGCCACGCTCGTGGTCACGCCCGATCGGGCCGAGTCGCGCGCGGCTCCGGCCGCGTCGGCGCCTGATTTTCTCGAGCCGGTCCAGCCGGTCTACGCGCGCTACTGGCTGCATGGGAAAGGGCCAGCCCCGGCCGGCAACATGCCCGTCGCTGTGCACCTGTCGCCAGGCGAGATAGCCCTCGACGAAGGGCGGTCCGCTACCCTCCGCCTCACGGTTGCCTCCGGCCCATCGCCATCGGCCGGTGCGGTCCGGCTGCAGCTGCCGGATGAGGTCACCGTGACGCGGGCCGGGCCGCTGCGGTACGACCTTGCTCCCTGCGGATACTGCACCTTCGATCTGAGTGTCCGCGCGCAGCCCGGTACTCCCCCCGGCCGCCGGTTCGCCACGGCGCAGATCGAGGTCGCTGGCCAGATCGTCGAAGACAGCGCGCTGCTGGCCATCGGTCAGCCTCGCTACCCTGATCGGGACGTGCCGCCCGACCAAGCACAGGCCATGCGTGGCGCCGCAGACACCGCGCTGGAGGGTGAGCTTGGTCTCAGCCTCATCAGTCCGGCCGCGGCGATCCGGCCCGGCGGAGCCGGCGCGGTCGAGGTGCTCGTTCGCAATAGGACCGACACGGCCATCCACGGCGAGGCACAGCTCATCTCGCCGTGGGGAAGCTGGCGGGAGACCCGGCCCTGGACGGCGGGTTTCGCGCTTGCCGCCGGCGCCGAGGCGACGATGCGGTTCGACATCGAGATCCCGGCTGCTGCCCGCTCCGGTGAACAGTGGTGGGCCATCGTCAAGGCGATGTACTTCGGCCGGGTGCAGTACAGCGAGCCCGTCGAAGTTACGATCCGGTAGACCTGCCAGAAGCCGCACTTCACCAGCTAGTCTGCGGAAGCTACCGACTGGTGAGACACTGTCTCTCACCACCTGATCACGGACCGAAGCGGCACATGACGGCAGACACCTTAACGCGGCTGGGCAACCTTCCCGCTGAGCCCAACAGCTTCGTCGGACGTGACCGCGACCTTGGCGACCTCGAGCTGCTCATCAGCAACGTGCGCGCGCTGACGCTGTGCGGCCCTGGTGGCATCGGCAAGACTCGGCTGGCGATGCGCCTCGGCTGGCAGCTGGCCGGCGACTTCCCTGATGGCGTGTGGCTCGTGGAGCTCGCCTCGACAACCGATCCGGCTCACGCCGCCCATCAGGTCGCCACCGCCCTCGGTGTGAGCGAGGAACACGGCCGGTCCGCCGCCGCCACGCTCGCCGACGCGCTACGCGGCCGGCGGCTGCTGCTGATCCTGGATACCTGCGAGCACCTGGTCGACGCTGTCGCAGATCTCGCCCGTGACCTGATCGCGAGCTGCCCGCAGCTGCGGGTCGTCGCAACCAGCCGCGAGCCGCTACGGGTCAGGGGAGAGACGGTCTGGCGCGTGCAGCCTCTGTCGCTGCCAGCAGAGCAGGCAGCGCAATCGGGGCTCGCGGAGACCGATCCGGCGGCCGCCGCCGAGCACGAGGCAGTCCAGCTGTTCTGCGACCGCGCCCGCGCGGTCCGGCCCAGCTTCCAGCTGACCAGGGATAACTGCGCGCAAGTGGTCCGGATCTGCCGGACGCTGGACGGTGTGCCGCTCGCCATCGAGCTCGCGGCGGCCCGGATCAGGGCACTGTCGGTCGAGCAGATCGCAGCCAGGCTCGACGACCGGTTCCGGCTGCTGGCGTCCGGCGACCGGACCGCACCGCCGCGGCAGCAGACCCTCCAGGCAGCCGTGGACTGGAGTTTCGAGCTACTCACGCGCGATGAGCAGATCCTGCTCAGGCGCCTGTCGGTGTTCGCGGGCTGGAGTCTCGACATGGCCGAGCAGGTCTGCGCGGACGAGCAGATCCCGGTGCCTCGAGTGCTCGACTTGCTCGCGGCGCTGATCGACAAGTCCCTGGTGGCGCTCGAGGACGAGCTGGCCGGTGACGCGCGGTACCGCCTGCTCGACACCATCCGGCAGTACGCCACCGACCGGCTCGCTGCCTCCGGGGAGCAGGAGGCGATCAGGGACCGGCACCTGCGCTGCATGCTCGCGCTCGGCGAGGAAGTCGACAGCCTGGCGTTCACCGGCGGGGCGCTGACCTGGGCCGAGCAGGTCCGCCTCTACCGTCGGATAGCTGCCGAGCAAGGCAACTTCCGGGCCGCGCTCACGTTCTGCGTCGACCGCAGGGATGCTGAGCGCGGCCTCCGGCTGTGCTCGACGCAGCATTCGCCGTGGATCGTGCAGGGTGACGTGACCGAGGGCCTCTCGTGGTTCGGCCGGTTCCTTGCCCTCAATGAGCGGGTGCCGGCCGGAGTGCGCGCCCGGGCGCTCATGATGAGCGCGGAACTCGAGTTCGAGCATCAGAACTATCCCGCCGCGGCGCGCAACGCGCAGGCTGCCGTCGCGATGTGCGGAGCGTACCCGCCCGCCTGTCCAGCGGGCGGCCTGCGCATCCTTGCCCTCATCAGCCTGCGGGCAGGACTAGCCGAGCAGGCGCTGGCACAGACCGATGCCGCGATGGCGGCGGCCATCGCGCACGCTGAGCCCTGGGAGCTGGGACTCACCCAGGTGGCGCGGGCGACTGTGCTCGCGCGCAGCGGGCAGCTCGACGACGCGCAGAGCGGGTTCGAGACAGCGCTGTCGTTGCTGACCGGGTCCAACGGCTGGGGCATCGCCAACGCCCTCTACGGCTCCGGAAGCCTGGCCAGAGCGAGGCGCGACAACGCAAGCGCGCAGCGCCATTTCCGCGCGGCGCTCGAGTACTTCACCGAGTTGGACGCCCGCACTGAGATCGCGCGGTGCCTGGCCGGTCTCGGCTGGGTCGCGCTCGCCGAGCTGGACGTGCCGACCGCGGCGGCAAACCTGACCGGGAGCCTCGAGCTCAGTGTCGCCACGGGCCAGCGGCTCGGCATCGCCCGGGGCATCGAGGCGTTCGCCGCCCTGTCCGCAATCCGCGGCGATGACGCCGCCGCAGCCCGGCTGGAGGGCGCCGCCGCGGCGCTGCGAGAAATCGTCGGCCCGGTCCGCTCGGCTGCTGCGCAAGGCCGGTTCGAGGACCTGCTGGCGGCGGCGCATCACCGGCTCGGGCCGGAGCGCACTGCCGAGCTGGTCGCGGACGGCCGGCTGCTGAGCCCGCATGATGCGGCCCGGTACGCACTGAGCACCGTGTCGGATGTCGCAGCACGGGACACGACCCACCCGTCCGGTCGCTCGGTCTCAGCCAGCACGGCGAGCAGCCCCGGCACGAGCCCCGACAGCATCGGCGCCGGATCGGTTCTCACGACGCGGGAGCACGAGATTGCGCTGCTCATCACGCGCGGCCTGTCCAACCGCGGCATCGCCGAAGAGCTGTTCATCAGCCCGGCGACAGCCGCCCGTCACGTCGCCAACATCCTGGCCAAGCTCGGGCTGAACTCTCGCGCTCAGGTCGCCGCCTGGGTCATGAGCCAGCGCGCGCGCTAACTCGCCTACACACACGCGCTAACCCGGCTACACAGATCGGCGCGGGGCGCGCCGGTCTACACAGCCGCCCGCGGACTATGTAGCCGCTGATGACTCCCGCCATAGCCCGAATGCACAGGGCAAATGGCTCAATCGGCTGATGCGGGGATGCCGCACGAATTCCTACCGTAGAAGGCAGATCGAGGGGTCACCTGACGTGGCCGGCCGTTGGAGGGGGACGGCCGGCCACGGTGATCCTGGTGCGTCTACATACCCCGCTACACAGTTCTGGCGATGCGGCCCGGCGGCCGCGTGCGTACGGTCGTGGCATGCGAAGTGCCGCGGATATGGAGACAGCCGGATGGCTAGGCCGCTCAGGGCAGACATGAGCGTGACGCAGCAGCTGGTCGAGACCGCCGTCGCCCACGGGGACGGCGACGCCCTCGTCGGCTCGAATGCCGACCGCCGCCATACCTACGCGGGCCTGGTCAGCACCCTCATGCGTGCTGCTGCCGGACTGGCCTGGCGAGGGCTGCGCCCGCGCGACGTCGTCGGCGTGTACGTGCCGGATGTCGCGTGCTATGTGCTGGCCTGCCACGCCATCAGGGCCGCTGGCGGCATCCCGTGCCCGGTCAGCCCGGATCTGTCCGTGCCGGAGGCAGCCGGCCAGCTGGCGGACTGCGGTGCGCGCATGCTGCTGACCGCGCAGCCGCTGGCAGCGGCGGGGCTCGCCGCCGCCGACCGGTCCTGGGTGCGCCAGGTGATCTCGTTCTGCGACGCGCCGGCGACGACGCCGTTCAGCTCACTGCTCGGCATGGGCACGTTGCAGCCGCCGACCGCCAGGCCGCATGACCTGGCACTGCTGCCGTACACCCGCGCCGCGGACGGCACCCTCCAGCCGGCCGGGCTGACCCATCTGGACCTCGCCGCCCAGCTTCACGAGCTCACGAGCACAGCGGACGTAACGGCCGCCGACGTCGTCCTCGCGGCGCCCCCAGTCGGCGACGGGCGCTCCTACACCGCCGTCGTCGATCACGCGTTGCTGCACGGCGCGACCGTTGTGGCTGCGATGACGGAACAGCTGGCGATGGCGGCGGCCAAGCACGGCGGCACAGCTGCCATCGTGCCCGCCGGCGTCAATGTGCAGGCGGCCGAGCCACTTCGGCTATTCGCCGTGATCTGACCTACAGCCGGGTGCGGAGCGCGACCTGATAGAGCTCAGGCAGCTTCTGCTCGGCAGCGCCCGCGGCGATCCGCACGCCGGCCACGGCCAGCGCCAGTCCGTAGGCGGCCGCGCACACCAGTAGCACCGGTGCGCGGATCGGCTCAGGAACCGTGCTCGTGAAGACCGCGGCCAGGATCGCCGGAATGGCCGCCACCGCGGTTGCGACCAGCGTGCCGAGGATGGCAAACCGGTACGCCCCGGAGCCTGAGGCCGGCTGCGGCATCGGGTTGCCCGCGCGCTTCTCCATCGGATACGCCGCGACGACGGAAAAGATCGCGCTGATGCCCAGCGACGCGCCGAGGGCGGCCAGCGCGACGGCCGCCGCCGGGATGCCCTCCAGCGGGCTGCCCGCGGCGGCCGCAAGGCCGAAGCAGAGGGCAGTCAGGATCGGCACGCCGATAGCGGCGAGCACGAGGGACTCCCCTGCGAAGTAGGACCGCAGGTGCCGGCGACCGGTCAGGGCCAGTGCCTCGTAGACGAAGGGCGGTCCGGTCAGGCCGATTGCGTTGGCGTGGAAGCCGCCCACGAATGCGGCCCCAAAAACCGCGCCGGTCAGCACGATCGCGGGATGTTGCGGCTTCTGCAGGACGGCGCTCGCGGACGCCGCCGCCATGATCACGGCGGCGAGCGCCCAGTAGGCCAGCGACATGGGCTCGCGCCGCTGGTAGATCCAGTAGCGCGCCGCGACGGCGCCGGCGCGGCCGTATCCGGCCAGCGGCAGCGCCGTGCCGCGTACCTGCGAGGACCGCGCTGAGGTGTCCGTCGTGACCAGGGCCTGGCGCAGGGAGCGAATCCAGAGCCAGCCCAGGACGATGATGACAGCCGCCAGGATCGCCAGCCGGAGCAGCGCGGCGCCCGCGCGGCCGTCCGAGGCGTCCTGGATCGCGTGCGCCGCGAGGCCCGGCGGCAGCCAGCGCATCCACGCGTCGAATCCGTTGAAGCTCGCGGCGTTGATCTTGCCTTCCGCTGCCACCCTCGGGACCACCTGCGCGAAGAACTCGTACAGGGCGAACAGCGGGATGACGAGGAATACGCCCAGATCCCGGCCCCGCCGGGACCGCAGCAATCCGGCCATGCCGGTGGTCACAAACCGCGCTAGCACCATGCAGAACAGGACCTGCAGCGCGACGGCGAGCACCGCGAACAACACGCCGAGGCCGCCCCTGGCGAGACCCACTGTCACCCCGAGCAGCCCGACGACGTTGGCCACCGGCCACGCACCGGTCGCCGACGCGGCCAGGAGGCCCACCGCGAGCGGACGCGTCCGCAGCGGATACAGCTGCAGCGTGGCCGGGTCCAGCGTCGAGTCCAGGCCGAACACGAAGATGGGCAGGATCAGCCAGCCAAAAGCGAAGACGGTGAAGATGACGGTGGTCAGATCCACGGACGTGGCGGTGCCACGCATCAGCGCGAGGGCCACGAACGCGCCGAACGCGACCAGGACGGCAAACGTCGTGCTGATGATGAACGAGACCTTGGCCCCGGTTGACGAGCGCAGTGCGTTGGTCAGCTGCCGGAGCTTCAGCTGGACGAGGAGCCGAGCCATGACAGTCCCTCCTCGCCGCTCGCGCGCGGACCTACCAGGTCGACGAACGCCTGCTGCAGGGTCTTGCCGCCGCGCACCTGGTCGGTGGTGCCCGTCGCGACGATCCTGCCCTTGTCGATGATCGACACGTGGTCGCAGACCTGCTCCACCAGCTCCATGACGTGGCTGGAGAACAGCACTGTCGAGCCCGAGCCCACATAGCGGGTCAGCAGCCGCCGAATCACGTCGGCGGAGATCGGGTCGACACCCTCGAGCGGCTCGTCCAGGAATAGCGCCGACGGGTTATGAATGAGGGCGCAGCCGAGGGCTGTCTTCTTGCGCATGCCGGTCGAGTAGTCCGCGACCAGCCGCTTGGCGTCGGCTGTCAGGTCGAGCACGTCCAGGAGCTGGGTCGCCCTCGACCGCGCCTCCGCGGCCGGAAGGCCGCGAAGCCGCCCCGAGTACTCCAGCATCTCGGCGCCGCTCAGCCGGTCGAACAGCCGGACTTCAGACGGGACAACGCCCATGATGGCCTTGGCGGCCACCGGGTCCTCCCACACATCAAGCCCGTTGATGACGATCTGCCCGCCGTCCGGCCGCAGCAGGCCGGTCATCATCGACAGCGAGGTGGTTTTGCCCGCGCCATTCGGTCCGACCAGTCCGGCCAGCGACCCCGCTGCGATCGTGAGGTCGATGCCAGCCACTGCCTCCTTCGGACCGAAGCTCTTGCGCAGTGCTCGAACCGTGATGGCCGGACCACCCGGCGCTGCCCGCTCTTCGCGCCATCTCGGCAGTTCGGTTCCCGGTACGCCCATGGCCGCCTCCCGTTAGCGTCCGGCTCCTATAAAACTGATATCACTATGATACATGCTTGGTATCCCCTCGCAAGAGCATTCGCGTCAGGAGGGACTCGAGTTCGACACGAGCGGGGGGCGGTTCTCGAACGGTGTGCTGAGCACGATCGTCGTGTGCGTCGAGACACTGGCTGCGGCCCTGATCTGCTGCAGCAGCTCCTCGAGCGCGCCAGGCGACGCGACGCGGACCTTGAGGATGTAGCTCGCGTCGCCGGCCACGCTGTGGCAGGCCTCAATCGCCGAGAGGTGCTTCAGGCGGTCAGGCGAGTCATCGGGTGCCGCGGGATCGAACGGCTTAATCGACACGAACGCAGTCAGCGGCAGGCCGATGTCCTCAGCGCTGATGACAGCGCCGTATCCCTTGATCACGCCGCGCTGCTCGAGCCTGCGCACTCGCTGCTGCGCCGCGGACACAGAAAGTCCGGTGCGGCGCGCGAGCTCGGTGAAACTCATCCGGCCATCGCTGGCAAGCAGCGCGACGATAATCGCGTTGATCTCCTCCACGGCGCAACGTTACGTGCCAGCCAGGCCTGCCTGCTGCCGTGACTTGATAACGAAATGATAACGGAGTTTACGCTACCGTAACATGACGGTTCCGGCCATAGCCCCAGCGAGGGACGTACAGGTACTGTCCCGGCAGTGTGGCCCCACCCGGGGCCAGGGTTACCACGCGAGTTGAGGTCGTCATGGCGCAGATCCTGCTTGATAGCGTCGACAAGGTTTACCCGGGCGGAGTTAAGGGCGTCGACGGACTGACGCTTGATATCGCCGACGGCGAGTTCATGGTGCTGGTCGGACCGTCCGGCTGCGGGAAGTCAACAGCGCTGCGCTCCATCGCCGGCCTGGAGGACATCTCTGCCGGGACGATCACCATCGGCGAGCGCATCGTCAACGACCTGCCGCCCAAGGACCGGGACATCGCGATGGTGTTCCAGAACTACGCCCTCTACCCGCACATGACGGTTGAGCAGAACCTCGCCTTCGGCCTGCAGCAGCGCAAGACGCCCAAGGACGAGATCAAGCGGCGGGTCACCGAGGTGGCCAAGATGCTCGGCCTGGACGACTATCTGAAGCGCAAGCCAGCCGCGCTGTCGGGCGGCCAGCGCCAGCGTGTCGCCATGGGACGTGCGATCGTCCGCGAGCCGCAGGCGTTCCTGATGGACGAGCCGCTGTCGAACCTCGACGCCAAGCTCCGCGTATCGATGCGAGCGTCGCTGTCGCAGCTGCACAGCCGGCTGGGCGTCACCACCGTCTATGTCACCCACGACCAGGTGGAGGCCATGACGCTGGGCCAGCGGGTCTGCGTCCTGCGCGATGGCAAGCTGCAGCAGGTGGACACGCCCCAGGCGCTGTACAACTCGCCGGTGAACTTGTTCGTCGCCGGGTTCATCGGCTCACCCGCGATGAACTTCACCACTGCCCGCCTCGACCGCGACGGCGGTCCCGTTGTCGTCTTCGCGGGCCACAAGCTCACGATGCCCGCCGAGGTGGCCGGGAGGCCTGGCCTCGACCGCTACTTCGGCAAGGACATCATCATGGGCGTCCGGCCGTCCGACTTCGAGGACGCGGGCATCGCGGAGCCTGCGTGGCCGCGGATGCCCGTCGAGGTGTCGGTAACGGAGGAACTCGGCAGCGAGATCCACGTGATCTTCACGATCGATGCCGCGCCCGTGCAGCACGCCAGCATCACCCACGCGCGCGAAGGCGGAGAGGACGAAGAGGCAATCCCGCTCGGCGGGAACAAGACGCAGTGGACGGCGCGGGTGGCCTCGCGCAGCCCGATCAAGCCGGGGTCCTCGGCCACCCTCGCCGTGGATACCGCCAACCTGCAGTTCTTCGACCCCGAGAGCGGACTAGCCATCGGGCATCCGGCCAATTAGGGTCCGAGGACGACAGCCGCCTGGTTCTGGCTATCGGTCCGGGCAGAGAGCGCCCCAGCGACCGCGGCGCCGATCACTGCGACTGCGATCGTGGCGGCAACGGACTCGGCGGACGCAGCTCTGCCCAGCCCGGCACCCAGGCCGTAGGCCTGCGATACCGCGCTGATCAGGTAGCTGCTCACGACGCGACCTGCTGCTGCTCCGACAGTGACGCCGACCAGCGCGAGGACGGTCGTCCGCACCACGACGGCCGTCTTTACCTGCACGGGCGTGAGTCCCATCGCGCGTAGTACCCATACGTCCCGCTGATGGTCGCGGATGCCCACGCGCAAGGCGGTCAGCAGGCTGGTCAGAGCGATCAGGGCAAGGACGACGATCAGTGCTCCGAGCGCCGCGCGCAGGACACCCAGCTGATCTCCGGGGTTGCTGACCAGGCCCACGTCGAGCCGCCCGCCGGAGATCTGCCGCAGCCGACTCGCCGCAGCCGCGGGCTGGACGCCCGGCCGCAGCACGAGACTGTAGAACCCGGTCGCCATCGGGGCTCCCTCGTACGCCAGCGTGTCGGTGCCGTAGGCCAGCACCTCGCCGCCGTACTGCGGGTCGATGATGCGGCCGACGATGCGGAATGTCACCGGAACGCCGCCGAAGTACATCTGGATGAACTGGCCCACGTGCACGCCGAACGCGTCCAGCAGTGCCTGCGTGGCGACGGCCTGCTCGGGCGCGTGATACAGGTGCCCGGAAGCCACGACGAAGGGGTAAGGCCGCCTCGACGTGCCCATGGCGAGCGTCGTGATCGTCGTGGTTTCGCCGGGAACCAGCCCGACTGCCTGGACGCACCGGTACGACGCCTGCACGTCGCGGTCCGCTGCGATCAGGCGGGCGGCCTGCGCCATGGTGAGGCTGCCCGGTCCGGCGGTGACCGTCGCGAGCCCGACGCTGGCCGGGTTGGCTCGGACATCGTCGAGTGTCGCCCAGAAGCCGAGTCCTATCGTGATCATGACCATCGGCACGGCCAGGCCGGCCACTGTCAGTACCGCAGGCATCCGGCGGACGAACGCGGCCCGGCTTCCGAGGACCATGGCTGGCGGCAGCCGGGCTGCCATGGCGGTGGTGGCGAGCCGGGACAGGTGCCCCCGTGGTCCTGCCCGGACGGCCGCGACCGGCCACGCGCGGCCAGCGCGCCAGGCGGGTACTGCGGTGGCCAGCAGAACGGAGGCGACGGTTCCGCCGACGATCAGCGCGGACCACCCCGCCGGAACGGCGACGGAGGCAGGGCTGCCCCCGGGCACGGCGCCGAACAGCAGCGGCATGAGCAGGCGCGCCCCGAGCAGTCCCGCGACTATCCCGGCAGCGGTCAACAGCGCGTGCTCGGCCGTGAGCATGAGCGTGAGCTGGGCGGGGGTGAAGCCGAGCGCCTGGAGCATGCCGAGCTCGGCGTGCTGGACCAGAACTCGCCCGCTGGTGACGTTGATGATGGCCAGCACCGCAGCGCCCAGCGCCACCAGACCGAACAGGGCCAGCACCAGGCCGAGCAGCGGATTGCGCCTGGCCATTGACTGCTTGACCTGCTGCCAGGTAGACACCGAGCCGACCGCGCTGCTGCCTACCTGCGTCACGACCTCCTGCACGACGAACCCGGTGCGGGCTGGGTTGGCGATCTGGAGGCCGACTACCTTCTGGGTGCGGCCAGCGTCCGGCTCGACCCGCTGCAGCAAGCCGGGCAGCACCCAGATCAGGCCGGGTGTCTGATCCGGGTAGAACCCCTGATCCGCGGTCTCGGCCAGGCCAACGACCCGCACCCGGGTGGCGATCGATCCGTCGACATTGTCCAGCGTCAGCTCGTCGCCGACCGCAGCGTGGACGGCTTCGGCCAGGGTGACTTCCAGCACCACGCCGGCCGGCACAGCCCGGCTCAGCCAGCGGCCGGACGACAGCAGGGGCCGGCCGATGGCAGGCGGAACTGGTCTCATGGCCCGCAGCTCGACCCTGGTCCGCTGCCAGGTCTGAACCATCGTCGCGGCCGTGGCCTCCTCCGGACTGGAGATCGCCGTGACGCCCGGCAGTGACCGAATGCTGTCCGCATCGGTGCCGGGGGCCAGATGCAGCCAGATATGAGCCCCCCGGCTCGCCGTGAATAGCCCCTGCCAGGGGTTGGTCGCGCCCTGCAGCAAGCCCGCTGACAGCAACAGGGCGGTCACGACCCCTGCCACCACGCCCGCCACCGCGATCGCCTGCCCCACGCTCGCGCGCATGTCGGCGCGGATCCAGCGGCCGATGGCACGCACCGCTTACCCTCGCAGCTTCAGCACGTCCGACAGCGGTGCCCGCACTCGCGGCCTGGCCGCCGAGGTCTCGGGGCTCGCCGGCAGGCGGGGCAGGACCATCGGGGCGTCGTCGATCACGGTCCCGTCAAAGAGGCTGATAACCCGGTCCGCAGCACTAGCCACCCGGGCGTCGTGGGTCACGAGCAGGATCGCCTGGCCGTCGGCGTGCGCTGTGGCGAGGAGCCGTAGCACAGCCTGGCTCGCGGCGCTGTCCAGGTTGCCGGTGGGCTCGTCGGCAAGGAGCAGGCTCGGCCGGTTCGCCATGGCGCGTGCCAGCGCCACCCGCTGCTGTTCGCCGCCGGACAGCCGGGCCGGTGCGGCATCGGCCTTGCCGGCCAGGCCAAGTTCGGCGAGCAGCTCCTCCCGCCGGTGCCTCGCCTGCCGCCGCGTCGCGCCGCCCATCAGGGCCGCCAGCTCTACATTGTCTGCCACCGTCATGTTGGAGACCAGGTTGAAGAACTGGAAGACGAACCCGATGTGCCTGCGGCGCAGCTTCGCCCACCGCGCCTGGCTCAGGCCGTCTACGCGCTGGCCGTTCAGCCAGATCTCACCACTCGTCGGTGGCTCCAGCCCGCCTGCCATGTGCAGCAGCGTTGACTTACCCGACCCAGACGGCCCGATGACAGCAGCGAACTCGCCGGGATGCAGTGCCAGGTCCACGCCGCGGAGTGCGGGGACGCTCACTCCGTCGCCGCGGAAGATCTTGCTTAACCCGACGGTCCGCAGTAGCAGCGTGTCAGCGCCGTTCGTCACACCATCTCTTCCTGGCAGCGCTGCAGCCAGTCAAGGTCTGCCTGCAGGTGCAGCATCGCGCCCTCAATCAGCAGTTGCGGGATCCGGCGGTCACTCGTGGCCATCAGCTCGGTCAGTGCCCGCATCTGGCTCAGGTAATGCCGGCGCTGGCGGTTGATCAGGCCCAGCCGGTCTGACGCCCCCGCGCGCTCGCTCAACGCGAGCTTCATGAAAAAGTCGTCGCGCACCCGTGGCCCGTCGCTCGGCCGGTCTACCCAGGTAAGCAGCGCCTCCCGGCCAGCGTCGGTGAGCTCGTAGACGCGCTTGTTCGGCCTGGTCGTCTGGACGACATCCTGACTCCGGACGAGGCCGTCTCGCTCCAGCCGCTGCAAGGTCACGTAGATCTGGCCGATGTTGGGCGACGGGTACGCCTCGCCGAACACCTTCTCGAGCTGTGCTTTCAGCTCGTAGCCGTGTGCCGGCTCTTTCGCCAGGAGCGCGAGCAGCGGCATGCGCATGTGCTCGTCCCCTTTCCGTCTCTGTGTTCTCATGGTTGCACACCGCGGGGATGTCAGCACCCCCGCCGACTGCCATGCTGGGCACTATGCGGGCACCTCGCCGGCCCTGCCGCCGCATCCTCGCCGCCATCGGCCCGGCCCTGCTGGTCGCTGGCTGCGCGGCAACGGCCAGCCCTACCGCGGGGGCCAGCCGGCCTGCGGACTCCGGTGTGGGGCCTATCTCCTTCGCGACCGGACAGGTGGACACCGGGTACCTGCAGCCTCTGGTCAGCCAGTGGAACGCCCGTCATCCTGGCCAGCGCGTCACGCCGATTTATCTGCCCGATGACGCCAACGACCAGTACGCGCAGCTGGTCGCGAACCTGCAGGCGCACAGCAGCGTGTACGACGTGATGAGCATGGACGTGATCTGGACCGCCGAGTTCGCGTCCAACGGCTGGATCACCCCGCTGGACGACAGCGTCATCCCGGCGGGGCAGTTCCTGCGCCCGGCGGTCGAGACGGCGACGTATGAGGGTCACCTGTACGCGGTGCCGTTCACGAGCAACGCCGAACTCCTCTACTACCGCTCCGACATCCTGGCGGCGGCGCACCTCCGGCCGCCGCAGACCTGGGCGGAGCTGGCCAGCGACGCGACGCTCGTCACAGCGCGCTACCACCTGGGCGGCTACGGCGGTCAGTTCCAGTCCTATGAAGGGCTCACCGTCAACTTTGCCGAGGCGGTGCAGTCCGCGGGCGGCTCGCTGGTATCGGACGGCGCACCCGCTGTCGACACGCCGGAGGCCAGCCAGGCCCTGGCGTTCCTCGTCAGCGGATTCCAGCAGGGCTGGATCCCGCCCGCTGCGCTGGGCTGGAACGAGGAGGCCTCCCGCCGGGCCTTCGAGGCCGGGACGCTGCTCTTCCTGGTGAACTGGCCGTACGTGTACGGCGACGCGAGCCTGGCCGGTCCCGGCAATGTCGTGGCGGGAAAATTCGGCGTGACCACGCTGCCCGGCCTGCACGGGCCCGGCTCGGCCACTCTCGGTGGCGCGAATCTCGCGATCAGCGCCTACTCTCGGCACCCTGCCACCGCGCTGGCTTTCATCAAGTTCCTCACCAGTGCCGCGAGCGAGCGCTACATCCTGGTCCACTCGGCCCTGCCGCCCGTGTGGACCAGCCTGTACGACCAGCCGGCGCTGGTCAGGATGTTTCCGTTCCTGCCAGTACTGAAGCAGGCCATTCTCGCCGCGCGGCCCCGGCCCGCGCTCGTCGATTACAACCAGTTCAGCCTCGCCATCTCGAGCGCAGTGCACCAGGCGCTGACGCGGCGCATCTCCGTTCAGGCCGCCCTCGCGGAGCTCTCTGCTGAGCTGCGGCCGATACTCCGCGCCGGGTAACCGCGGTCCGCGGCCGCATGACTGCCAGGTCGCTGAAATCTAACCGTTGGGTGACATCTCGTTGACCGTTACCTAACAGAGTTGTATAACACGCATGTAGGCGGCCGGTGTTTCGTGGCTCGTCCGATTACCAGGGTGCTGCCACCTGAACCTGCGTCGCGGGAAGCCAAAGGAGGCGTCCATCATGAGAAATTGGCCAAGTGCCGTGATCAGTTCCGGGCCCAGGCGGCGGCCGGTGCCGGGAGGCCGGGTCACCGTCCTCGCAGCGGCGATCAGCGCAGCCGTGGCACTAGCAGCAGCCGGCTGCGGCAGCTCGGGTTCAGGTGCAGGCAAGCAGGTAGCAGCCAGCGCCAAGCAGACCATCGTCTTCGCCACCCAGGGCCTCGGCTCCGAGGGCACCGCGACCACCACGGCCGTGAAGGCGTTCGAGAAGCTGCACCCGAACATCACCGTGCAGATCCTCAACCTGTCCCCCACCTCTGATGTCGCGTTCGAGCAGCTCGTGCAGCGGTTTACCGCTGGGTCCGTCACGCCGGACGTGATCACCTCCGACGTGATCTGGCCGGCCCAGTTCGCGCAGTCTGGCTGGCTGGCCAACCTCTCCCAGTTCAAGCCGGACACGGGCGCCTATTTCCCGGCGCAGATGGCCACCGGCGAGTACAAGGGCGGCGTTTACGCGATCCCGTGGTTCATCAACGCGGAGGGGCTGTACTACCGCACCGACCTGATCAAGACTCCGCCCACGACTCCGGCGGAGTTGTTCAGCGACGCGACGGCCGCGATGAAGGCCGACCCGGCGCTGAAGGAAGGACTGGCGTTCGAGGGCGACAAGTACGAGGGCGCGGTGACCGCGTTCCAGAGCATGGGCGGCGACATCTCGACGTCGAACCTCGCCAACATCGACACGCCCGCGAACAAAGCGGTACTGACCATGATGGCGAGCGCGATCACCAGTCACGTCGCGCCGTCTGCTGTCTCCACCTGGGAAGAGGGGCAGGTTCAGAACGCCTGGCTGTCCGGGCAGACCCCGTTCGCGCTGAACTGGCCGTACATCTTCGCGCTGTCCGACGGCAAGGGCTGCCAGCCCGGCTGCAACCCGGTCTTCAACAAGACCGGCTGGGTCCCCTTCCCTAGCCCGTCAGGAACCCCGCAGGCCTCGCTCGGCGGCGACGACCTCGCGGTCAACGGCAAGAGCACGCACCAGGCCGCGGCGTGGGAGTTCATCCAGTACCTGTCCAGCAACTCGGCGCAGATCGCCCGCGCGATCTCGGCAGGCGACCCGCCGTCGGTGAAGTCGGCGTACGGCCAGCAGCTGTACTCCGCGGCGCCGTTCTTCCAGCAGGAGCAGGCGGTCTACGCCGCGGCGACGCCCCGGCCGGTGACACCCGTCTATTCGCAGATCTCGAGCCAGCTGCAGACGATGATCAGCTCAGTCCTCACCGGCGGGGCCTCGCCGTCGGCCGCGCTGTCGTCCACGGCGCCCACGGTGAAGCAACTGATGTCGACAGTGTCCTCGGGCGGGTGAGCACGGCGTGACCGCACGCCAGGAACCCGCCGCACCGGCCGCCGCGATCGCGGCGGCCGGTGCCGGGCAGCGCCGCCACGGCAGCTTCAGCCTGGCCGCTCGCGACCGCCGGTTCGGGTACGGGCTGGTTGCGCCGGCCGTCATCGTGCTGCTCGCCATCACCGCGTTCCCGCTGGTCTACAACGTGTGGAATTCGTTCCATCACGTCGACTACCTGTTTCCGGCCGCTCTCGGCAGCTTCGCCGGGGTACACAACTACAGCGAGATGTTCACCGGCGGCCAGTTCCTGCCGTCGCTGTACCGAACGCTCGGGTTCACGGCCGTCTCAGTGGCTGTCGAATTTGCCATCGGGCTGGCGCTCGCATTGGCCCTGAACCGGCGGTTCCACGGCCGGCCGCTCGTCCGCGCGGCGATCCTCATCCCGTGGGCTGTCCCCACGGTCGTATCCGGGCTGCTGTGGAAGTCGATGTTCGATCCGCAGAACGGCTTCGTGAACTACATCCTGCAGTCGCTGCACCTGCCGCTGGCCCACACGACGTGGCTGGGGCAGACCTGGACAGCGTGGGCGGCGATCCTTGTCGCTGACGCCTGGCGCAACACGCCGTTCATCGCGCTGCTCCTGCTGGCCGGGCTGCAGGTGATCCCCCGCGACGTCTACGAGGCCGCGAAGATCGACGGCGCGGGCGTGCTGCGCACGTTCGTCCGGATCACGCTGCCCATACTCAAGCCGGCCATCATGGTCGCGCTGATCTTCCGGACGCTGTCGTCGTTCCTGATCTTCGACGTCATCTACGCAATGACCAACGGCGGGCCGGGCGACTCCACTCAGGTGCTCGCGTACCTGAACTGGTTCGCCATGTTCAACGAGTCGAACTACGGCCTGGGCGCGGCAATCTCGGTGGCGCTCATGGTCATCTCCCTGATTATCGCGGCCATTTACGTCGCGGCGTTCCGCACGGAGCAGGTGGTGTAAGCCAATGGCCGCAGTCAGCACAGCACTCCCAAGATCACGGTCAGCGCGGCGCCGGAGACACACCCGCAAGGCCGCCGGCTGGTCGGGCTTCTACGTGATGGTCGCAGTTTTCGTCCTCGTCAGCCTCTTCCCGTTCTACTGGATCCTGATCACCGCGTTCAAAACCCAGCCGGAGATCAACGCCGGCACGACCGGCCTGTGGCCGGCCCATTTCACCTGGAGCAGCTTCTCCTTCGTCCTCACCCAGGGAACATTCGCCAGGTCCCTGCTCAACAGCGTGCTCGTGGCAGGCGTCACGACGATCCTCACGGTCATCATCGCGTCCTTGGCCGGCTATGGGCTCGCCCGCACGCAGATCCGCGGCAAGCAGGTCATCATGGGCTTCCTGCTGGTGGCCGGGTTCTTCCCGGTCATCGCGATGGTCGGCCCCATCTTCGTCACCTACCGCAGCATCGGCCTCCTCAACAACCTGGTCGGCCTGGTGATCGTCTATTTCATCTACTCGCTGCCACTGGCCACGTGGTTCCTGACTGGATTCTTCGGCCAGATCCCGCGCGAGCTCGAGGAGGCCGCGATCGTCGACGGCGCGACGCGGCTTCAGGCGCTGCGCAGGGTGATCGTCCCCGTCGCGGTGCCCGGCATCTTCACCGTTGCCATTCTCGGGTTCATTTTCTGCTGGAACGACTTCCTGCTCGCGCTGATGTTCCTGACCGGCCCGAACAAGTACACGGCTCCGCTTGCGATCATGAATCTCGGGCAGAGCCAATACCAGACGTATTACGACCGCATCGACGCCATGGTGGTGATCGTCACGCTGCCGATCGCGCTCATCGTGCTGTTCGCGCAGCGGCGGATCATCTCCGGGCTGACCGCCGGATCGTTCCGGTAGTCACTGCGCGGCAAGCTGACGGCCGATCACCATCCGCTGGATCTGGTTGGTGCCCTCGACGATCTGCAGCACCTTGGCTTCGCGCATGAGCCGCTCGGCCGGGAAGTCCTCGACATAGCCGTACCCGCCGAGGACCTGCACCGCATCGGTGGTCACGCGCATCGCGGTGTCGGTGGCCAGCAGCTTCGCCATCGCGGCCTGCTGGCCGAATGACAGCCCGGCGTCCCTGCGCCGGGCTGCACTCAGGTAGAGCGCGCGGGCAGCGGCGACGGCCGTCGCCATGTCCGCCAGCATGAACTGCAGCCCCTGGAACTGGATCACCGGGCGGCCGAATTGCATGCGCTCCGCCGCGTAGGACACCGCGCAGTCCAGCGCTGCCTGCGCTACCCCGGTTGCGCACGCCGCGATGCCGAGCCGCCCCGCGTCGAGCGCGGCGAGCGCGATCGCGAAACCGCGCTCCGGCTCGCCGATCAGCTGCGCTGCTGGCACCCGGGCCGAGGAGAACCGCATCTGCGCGGTCGGCGAGCTGCGCATCCCCATCTTGTGCTCGGGCGGCGCCGCGGACACGCCAGGCGTGCTGGCGGGCACGTGGAAGCAGCTGATGCCACGGGAGCGCTCCGGCCCGGACGGATCGCCCGACGTGCGCGCGAACAGTGTGTAGAAGTCTGCCTGACCGCCGTGCGTGATCCAGGCCTTCACGCCGTCGATCACGTATTCGCCGCCGTCGTCGACGGCGCGGGTGGCCAGCGCCGCGGCGTCCGACCCGCTACCTGGCTCGGACAGGCAGTACGCACCGAGCTGGTCACCGCCGAGCATGCCGGGCAGCCATTGTGCGCGCTGTTCCGCTGTACCCGCGGTGGCGATCGGGAAGCAGGTAAGCGTGTGCACACTCAGGCCGAGGCCGACCGCGAGCCAGGCCCCCGCCAGTTCTTCCACTACCTGCAGGTACGTCTCGTACGGCTGGCCACCGCCGCCGTACTCCTCGGGGTAGGGCAGGCTCAGCAGACCCGCCTGGCCGAGGATGCGGAACTCGGCGCGCGGAAATCTGCCGTCCCGCTCCGCTGCCGCCGCCTTCGGCCGCAGCTCGGCGTCCGCGATCTGCCTGGTCAGCGCGAACAGCTCAACCGCGGCGTCGTCGCGTGGCTCGCGGGCATCCATGAGCATCAGACCACGACCAGCTCGCGGCTGACGTTGTTGAGCCGCTCGCTGCCGTCCGGCGTGCAGACGACGATGTCCTCGATCCGCGCCCCGAACGGCCCCGGGTAGATGCCGGGCTCGACCGAGAACGCGTGGCCGGGCTGCAGCACCTCGGAATTGCCGGCCACGATGTAGGGATCCTCGTGCGTTTCCAGGCCGATGCCGTGCCCGGTCCGGTGCACGAAGTACTCGCCGTAGCCAGCCGCGCTGATCGGCCTGCGGGCCGCTGCGTCGACCGCCTCGGCCGTCACGCCCGGCCGGACCGCGGCGCACGCCGCCTCCTGGGCGTCCCTGAGCACCTGGTAGCAGGCAGCAACATTCGCGGGCGGCGCGCCGATCGCGTACGTTCGCGTGCAGTCCGAGCAGAAACCGCTCGGCATCGTGCCGCCGATGTCGACGACGACGGCATCACCGCGCTGCAGCACTCGCCCCGACGCGGTGTGGTGGGGGCTCGCCCCGTTCGGACCGGAGCCGACGATGGCGAAGTCGACGGTGACGTGGCCGGCGGCCAGGATGGCCTCGCCGATGTCGGCTGCCACCTCACTCTCGGTGCGGCCGGGCCGCAGCCAGCCCGGCACCTGCTCGTGCACCCGGTCGATCGCCTCGGCAGCCGCCCGCAGCGCGGCGATCTCGGCCGGGCTCTTGCGCGCGCGCAGGTCGCGCAGCGCGACGCTGGCCAGTTCCTGCCGGCTTGCGGGTAGCGCCGAGCGCAGCCGCAGCACCATCAGCGCCCACATACGGTCCGCGAGCCCGACCGTCGTCACCTGCCCGAGCCGCCGTGCCACCAGCGCGAACGGGTCGTCTGTCTCGTCCCAGCCGGCGATCTCGATGCCGAGGGCGCCCGCTGGCGACGCCTCCGCCCCGCGCACCTCCAGCCGCGGCACGATCAGCACCGGGTCGCCGTCCGCGGGCACCACCAGGCAGGTCAGCCGTTCAGACTCGTGCGCGTGATAGCCGGTCACGTAGCGCAGGTCAGGTCCGGGGGTGAGCAGCAGCGCGTCGAGGCCGGCGTTCGCCGTGGCGGCCGCGACGTCACGCAGGCGGCTGGCCGGAAACAGCCCCGTTCCCCCCTGAACGTATTCCACCGACTACCTCCGGTCCGTGCGGACGCCGCTCACCACGTGGGTTTGCTGGGGCAGACTTTGCTGGCACCCTATCGCGCCCCCACTGACATACTTGCTCCATGACGGCGTGGTGGCGCGGGCTTAGCCCCGGCTCGAACGCCCTCGCCCGGCTCACCGCAGTCTCAGGTGGGCTGCTCGCGCTGGCGTGGCTGCCGCGGCCCCACACGATATGCCCGTTCCTGATGCTGACCGGGATTCCCTGCCCGTTCTGCGGCGGAACTCACGCCGGGATCGATCTGGGCCGGGGCCATCCGGCCGCGGCATTGCGCGCCTCGCCCCTTGCCGTGTGCGGGGCGATAACCGTGATAATCCTTCCGGTCCTCCGCACGACCCGCTTGGCAGAACGATGGCGGCAATTCCCCGCGAGAACACGCAGCACGATAGCCGTTACCGGTATTGTTGCCGCGCTCGCTGCCTCCGAATTCTGGCAACTAGCGCGCTTCGGCCTACTGTAAAGCCGGCTTTTAGCCTTCCGGGAGGAACCAATGGCAGGCCAGACCCCACCGCCCGGATACGGCGGGCAAGAGCCGCCCAGCTACCCAGGCGGGCCACCCAATTATCCCGGCGGACCCGGTTATCCCGGCGGACCGGGTGATCCTGGCGGACCGGGTTATCCCGGCGGACCGGGCGGATACGGGGCGCCGCAACCTGGATATGGTCCCGGCTACGGTGGCAACCAGCCGTCGAGCACGCCGACGGTGCTGGCTGTCATCGGCATCGTCTGCTGGCTCCTCTGCTCACCGGCCGCGATCGTTCTCGGGCTCATCGCGCAGAACCAGTTCCGCAAGCAGGGCCGGCCTGACACGCTGGCGAAGGTCGCGTGGATCGGCGGCATTGCCCTGCTGGTCATCGGGATCGTTGTGGGCATCGCGACGAGCGCGGCGGGCGGGCACGGCTGACGGACGCTGCGCGCCTTTCAGGGCGCCGCAGCGAGCGCCGACAGCACCCGGCCGAGCGAGGAGCCGAGGTCCCAGCGCGCGTCGAGCGCCGCGACCCTGGCCGGATCGGCCGGGGTTGACGGCAGTTCGCCGCCGGACAGCTTGACGGGCGCATCGGCCGCCACCATGACCACTGGCATGCAGGCGTCGAGGTAGTCGCGCGCGGCAACCAGCTTCGCCCGGCTGCCCGGCGGGAAGCCGCCGTGGCCCGCGTCGATCGCGGCCAGCATCGCCTCCACCGAGCCAAACGAGCGAACCAGGGCCGCGGCCGTCTTCTCCCCCACGCCCGGTACGCCAGGCAGACCGTCGCTGGGGTCGCCGCGCAGGGCGGCAAAGGCCGCATACGACCTGCCGGGAATCTCATAGCGCCTGGTCACCTCGGCCTCGTCGATGAGCTCGAGCCTGGACACGCCCTTGCCGATGTAGCCGACCCGGATCCCCCGTGAGTCGTCGACGAGCTGGAACAGATCCCGGTCGCCGGTCACAACCTCTACCGGCCCGGTGGCCTGCGCGGCGAGCGTGCCGAGGATGTCGTCGGCCTCGTAGCCGTCGGCCCACTTCATCACGATGCCGGCCGCGGAAAGCACGTCCACGATGATCGGTAGCTGTGTGCTGAGAGCATCGGGGATCTGCTCGGAGCCGTCCGGGTTCGCCCGGTGCCTCTTGTAGGACGGGATCGCCTGCACCCGGAACGCCGGCCGCCAGGACGCGTCCATGCACGCGAAAAGCCGATCCGGGTGCCGGGCACGCAGCAGCGTGGCGATCATGTCGAGAAAACCGCGGACCGCGTTCACCGGCGTGCCGTCCGGGGCTTTCATCGTCTCGGCCGGCACTCCGTAGAACGCCCGGAAGTACATCGAGGCCGCGTCCAGCAGCATCGTGGTGCCCATGACCGAATCCTGCTATAGGCCGGCGCTATCGACCCATGGATAGCTGGCATTAGTGCCTCGCCCGGCCGTCTTCTAGCCTGTTGTCGAGCGATCTGATAGGCAACCATCGGCCCGGCGAGGAGGGTCCGCATGACAGCTGTCAGCCCCGTTCGCACTCGGCGCGCAACCGATCTCGTCGCCGCTATCCGGGCCGCGACCAGCCAGCACGCGAACTGGCAGCAGACCGCGGATCTCGTCGCCGCCCAGCTTCGCAGCCACCTGCCATCGGCGCCAGACCTGCTGACCGTCGCGCAGCGCCAGGGCGACCGGACAGGCTACCAGTGCCACGTGCTGCATACCGAGCCGGACGGATCGTTCTCCGTCACTGCCATGGTCTGGCTGCCGGGCCAGATCACCCCCATCCATGACCACGTCACGTGGTGCGTCTTCGGCGTCCTGCAGGGCGTAGAGTACGAGGAACTGTTCGCGCTCGCGACCGACGGCAGCCACCTGCTGGATGCCGGGCGCAATGAGAACCGGCCCGGCGATGTCAGCGGCTTCGCCCCGCCCGGCGATATCCACCGGGTGCGCAACGTCGGCGACAGCGTCGCCATCTCCGTACACGTCTATGGTGCCGACATCACCCGGCTCGGTAGCAGCGTGCGGCGCAGTTACGAACTGCCGGTGCTAGCACCGGCCGGCAGGTGATGCTCGGGCTCGGTCAGCAGATCGCTCAGCGGGTGTTCGGGGCTGACGCCAGCGAGGGGGATGTCTCGCAGCCGCGGTACCGGCCCGGCCTCGCCGCGGTTTCGCTGCATCACTGCATTGGTGACCCGCACCAGCCGGCGGGCGCCCTGGATGGCAACGGCAGCGAGCGGCAGCTCGATGAGAATGGCGGACAGGAGGCTGACTTCGAAGCCGCGGGTCCGCGCGTCGAGCACGACGTCGAACCAGGCGTCACAGCACAGTAGCGTCGCCAGCACCACCAGGCAGATGATCAGAATCTGACGCCGCCGCCACGCTGCCCAGCCAGTCGCCGCGAAGGTCAGCAACAGAGCGATGTCGAAGCCGACCCACGCACCGCGCCAGTCGCCTGCCCGGTAGTAGCGCGGGAGCGTCGCAGCGAGCAACCCGATCCAGGCCGCGAGAACCACGCAGCAGACGATCACGAGGGTGAGCAGGATCGTGCGGCGGCGCTGACTCGCCCTCCGCCCGGCCGGGTCCGGCGCATCGAACTCGGCCAGGACCTGCCGGAGCCGCAGCCGCTCCTGCGGAGTCATGCGGCGCACGTCCTCGTAGTCGAACATCGCGCCCCTCCCGCCAGCGCGCCCGGAGCCTTCCCGGCTAGCGTACGGTCACGGGCAGGGAGTCGAATCCGCGCAGTAGCAATGTGTCCCGCCGCACGGGCTCGCCCGCCGGGGCAATCTGCGGGAACTTCCGGAGCAGCCGCGGGAAGGCGACAGCGGCCTCGAGCCTGGCCAGTGCGGCACCGATGCAGAAGTGCGCCCCGCCGCCGAAGCTGAGCGGACCGCCGTCAGGTCGGAGCGGGTTGAACGTATCTGGCTCAGCGAACCTGCGCGGATCCCGGTTCCCGGCCCCCAGCACCGTCATGACCTCGTCGCCGTCGGCCACCGCCACGCCCCCGACCTTGGTCTCATATCCGATCCTGGAGGTGAGCTGGACCGGGGAGTCGTAACGCAGGGCCTCCTCGACGAACGCCGCAACCGGCACCGACCCGTTCCTGACCGCATCCCCGATCGCCGGCCAGGTGAGGACGACCTGCAGGCCGTTGCCGAGCAGGTTCGTTGTGGTCTCGAACCCGGCAACGAGGAGCAGAGTGAGGTTGTGCAGCAGCTCGGCGTCGGTCAGCCGGCCGTCGCCCGTCTCGCTGACCGCGAGCAGGTCGCTGACGAGGTCGTCGCGCGGCTCGGCCCGGCGCTGTGCCGCGAGACCGGTGAAGTAGGCAAGCAGCTCGACCGCCGCGGCGTTGATGGCCGGCATGCTCTCCGGATCGCTGAACTCGAAAATGCCCGTCAGGTCCCTGGCTATCGGCCGGAAGTCGTCGCGATCGGCCTCGGGGATGCCGAGCAACTCGCAGATGACCGTGACAGGCAGGCGGTAGGCGAACTCCTGCATGAACTCGACGGCAGAGCCGTCCGCCCCGCGGTCGGCCATCTCGTCGAGCAGGCCCTCCGCCATCACCGCGATCGCGGGCTCAAGCCCGGCCACCCGCCGCGCGGTGAAGGCACGCGCGATCAGGCTGCGGATCCTCGCGTGCCTGGCCCCGTTGATGTTGAGCAGCCAGTCGGCTCCCTGGGCGAGCACCGGCTGGGACTGCCAGGCGGGGAAGTTCTTGTCCCACGTTGCCTCGTCGCCAGCCCGGAAAACCGGGTCGCGCAGCACCGAGTTAATGGCCTCGTAGCCAACGACTATGACCATCCCCGGCGCAGGCCGGACCGCCTCGCCCGCGTCGTGCAGGGCCGCATAGTAGGGATAGGGGTCAGCGCGGCCCGCCCGTGTGCCCAGCGCCGTCAGGATGTCAACCGGGTCCATGGACATCACGTTCCCCTGTCACGTTGAGCGCCTGGCCTGGTCCTAGCCATCGCCCCGGTGGATGGCTTCGGAACCCGGCCAGGCCGTCAGGCAAGACAATAAGTACTATCGCGTGTGCGCGTCAAGCTATATCGCGATGCGTCCGCGACTTCGGCGCGACAGGCGGGGCTAAGCTGACCGTGTGCGTGGTGAGCTGGTGTTTGCCCGGCTGGGCCGGGGCGTTGACTACCTGGAAGCCTGGGAGCTGCAGCGGCAGGTGCACGAGCAGCGCGTCCGCGGCGAGATTCCCGACACCTGCCTGCTGCTCGAGCATGCGCCTGTCTACACCGCAGGCAAGCGCACGACTCCGCTGGACCGCCCGGTCGGCGATCCCGGCGCGCCAGTCATCGACGTCGACCGAGGCGGCAATATCACCTGGCACGGTCCCGGCCAGCTCACCGGTTACCCGATCGTGTCACTTGACGAGCCAGTCGACGTCGTGGCGTATGTGCGCTCCCTGGAAGACGCGATGATCGGCGCCTGCGCGGAATTCGGCGTGCCGGCCGGCCGGGTGGACGGTCGTCGCGGCGCCTGGCTGCTGAGCGACGGCGCCGGGCGCCCGGACCGCAAGATCGCCGCGATCGGAGTGCGCGTCGCGAGGGGCGTCACCATGCACGGTTTCGCGTTCAACTGTGACTGCGACCTGACGTGGTACGACCGGATCGTGCCGTGCGGCATCAGCGACGCGGCCGTCACGTCGCTGTCGGCGGAGGCCGGCCGGCAGATCACTGTCGCGGAAGTCATCCCCGTGGTGGAGCGCCAGCTTGCCGCCGCGTTCAGGGCGGCGAGCATCACGCATGCCGAGGGCATTCCTACGCCGATGGAGGTGCCGGCGCCGGCGTCGGCCCGCTGAACGCTAGCGGGTCCGCTCTGCCTCATCCAGGCCGGGAACGTACTGGGCGCAGCCCGACGACAGGCTGCCGATGGCGGCGCGGACGCGCGCGACCGTCGTCTCGGCCAGGAGCGCAGCCAGGTCCGCCTCGTCCGCGAACTGGCAGTCGTCCAGCTCCTCTTCCTGCAGCCGCACG
>Ga0126373_10000154_pt1 | contig 46948 bp, 60 predicted proteins | sample PanSoiMetPlot_11_FD_92545 | JGI IMG/M metagenome (GOLD analysis project Ga0126373, IMG submission 92545) | Tropical forest soil microbial communities from Panama - MetaG Plot_11 | ecosystem: Environmental > Terrestrial > Soil > Tropical forest > Bulk soil | place: Panama | collected 2016-02-17 | reverse complement strand
CGGCCTTTACGCACACATACAGGCCTGTGCACCGGCGTGCCATAGGGGTACACATATTCTCATGCCCGCTTTCTCACAGTGGTTGGGTTTTGAATTGGAATTTCTTATTGAAAAAAAAAAAATAAAAATTCAAAGACCAAACCCAACGACAGTGCGAGAATGAGAATATATGCACCCCCATAGGGCACCGGCACACAAGTGTGTGTATGTGTGTTGGCTTAACTACAACAAAACAAACGGTTTAACCGAAAACACTCTCACCCACACACATTGAACATTTCGCTCAAACGCGGTAACAGGCGAATAAACCACTGCGCTGCGCTCTCTTTGTCGCGATGGCAGTTTTTACAAACCTTCCAATACAGTCGGCCATGACCGCAAACGAATTCGGTTTTTGTTGCGAAGTATTTTTCAAACGCCTCAACGCTTGACGCGCTCGGCTTGCTTCGCAGGCCAGTTACAACCGCGCTTCGATGTTCAGAAGCTTCGCTTACTTTTTTGCCGATATAGCGTTCGCTTGTCACAGACGACACGTACTGGATAGACTTCCAGTCGGTCGATTTCAAGGCTTTGCCTCCTTTACTAGCGTCGCTAAACGACGCTAAACAACATCCTACAAACGCCACTGCTACGCGTCGGTCGTTGTTTGTCTTGTCTTGCCTACTACCGACCGAGTTCCTTCGCAAGGTTTGGGACAAGTTTGAAAATCTTTTCCATTGCTTTTTTGTCGCCTCTTTGCGCCTGTGCCATCAATGTCACGATATCCCTGTCGTTCCACGGACGGACAATCGTTTGCGCTCCAGTTTGGATGCAACGACGAAGCCAGTATTCAAACCCGCCCCCGACCTTACGGTCAGCGGCACGTTCGACAACGCTCATGACTTGATCGTAATTCTCTTGTTCGAGTATTACTTGAAGGTGAGAGTCGTCGCCGTGAGCTTCTTCGAAGGTTGCTACGCTTCCGTTTCCATTACTCTTAGTGTCGCTCATAGTGTCTCCTTATGGCGCATACGCGCCGAGTCTATGACCGACGCCGAGTAGTGGCGTTTGGTTTCACTGTGCGTAGCGCGAGGGTTATGCCTCGCGCACCAAAGCGTATTGCTTTTCCTCTGGTAAATATGGTTCTGGTCGCCAGTGGATTATGTATTTAGCTTTGAAGATTTGCTTTGGTTGTTCTGCCGATGTGCCTACAAGAGACTCGTCATATTGAGGATTCGGAATCCAAACACCTTCTTGCTGTAATGTCCGTGCCTCCATGATAGACACTCTTCGTTGCGTAGTGTTCATATAACCCTCCCACTACGCACAGTGTGTTGTGACGTATCAGCGTCACACTGTATTAGCTCGTATGCTCAGGATGCTAGTTAGCTCACCTTCAGCGTTCCGCTGATCCTGAGCCCACTTCACTACGCGGCTACCTGTTATTGCGCGCTGACGTAGTTACGGAGCGTCCTGCTATGTGCATATATAGTGTTCGGGGCTCCGAGCCCTCGCTCAACTCCTAACCCTAAGTGAAACCGAGGCCGAAGGTACCCAGGGGTCAAAAAGTGAAAATGAAAATGAGAGTGCTTTACCTCCACGAAAAATTTTCCCATATTTTTAGAACTATCTGTTAACTTTGTTAACAATTATCTCACCACTTTCTACTCGTATAACGACGCGTTTGAGTTTTGAAGGAAAGGTGGGCGGGTTTGTAAGTGTAAGAAAATAAACAAAATAAAGTGCTTGCATTTTACGGCAAGCCGTGGTAGCGTAGCTTCGCTACACCGAGCACTTTGTTCCTCAATAAATTTTAGGAGGCAGATATGCCAAATGCTCCAGTTCAAAGGTACTGTGTAGTTTGTGGTATAGGCTCGCACAGAACTACTTGGCTCAAAGGTTTAGGTAATGAAGTTGCTTGTGATTCTCACAGTCCTGAGGAAATCAAGGCGGCGGTTGAAAAGAAGCAGGCTGCATCAGCTGTAGCGGTGACTAAAGCAAGCTAGCCGCGCGCCGCGTTTCTTGACACAGGAGTAACTCAAACAAAATGCCAGTTGACCTTAAAATCCCTCAAATAGCGCGCTTCCGTTTGGCGGGCATTAAAGACGTTGAGATACAACGTCTTATCAAGATGTCGCCCGGCGGGTTTTACCGACTAGTTAATACTGACGAATATAAAGACTACGAAGACGCGCTTAAACAACGACACCTCGGCAAGATGGACGCGGCGCTTGAGGGTAACGTCAATGCAATAAGGCAAGAGCTAACCGCCGCCGTCCCTTCAGCCCTGCGGTGTTTGGTGGATACAGTGACACAAGGCAAAGACCTAAAAATGCGCTTCGAGGCGGCGAAGGAAATCCTTGACCGAGATCCGAACTGTACTCTTACAAAGGACAAGAATAGAGTTCCAGTGACCCCTAATGGTCTGTCCGCCGAGGCGCTTGAGGCTGCGGTCGTGGCTTCTAACGAAGTTAAAACAGCTGTTAATCCAGAAAAGGCGGTAAACTAGTGTTAGGACGGCGAAGCTTCCTGTCCTTTTTGAGTATATCACCTCTGGCTCTCTTTTTCAAAGGAGGAAAAAATACTCCGAAAGAAATTGAACTTCCTATCAGTTGTGATTTGTCTTTCAAATCACTTCAGTGGGCTGTTGATAAGGGAAAGGAAAACAATCTAGGAAAGCCAAAGTACCTCCTCATCGGGCCTGAGAATAAATTTGTAGCTGTGGAGTTACTTGGTGTTCCTCATACTCCCTACACCTGGAACAGTGAAGTAAATTGTCTTATTGATGAGTATTTTTCTTTTGAAGTATCACACAGCCTTCCCTACCAAACGTGGAAACTTTTCTTTGATAAAGGTGTAGTTATTTCGAAAGGACTTGTCTAATGGCCTTCGGTTTTGGTGGAGCCAATCCTGGGAGTAAATCCCGTGTCGATTTTCGCGGTCCTAAACGAGGTAAAACTGGACAGTCCGGTTCGGGCATCGCGCATCAACCAGCCTCTTACCCGAACACAGCAAGCTTCGCTTCTAGTTCTATTCCGAAGAAAAGGAAGAAAAGATGAGTGGAGACCGCCCATCTTGTAAAATTTGTGGCTCTTTTTCTCTCTTAGTAAGAGACCATAATCACCGAACAGGCTTCTTTCGTGGCATCCTTTGTCAATTGTGCAACAATTGGCTTGGTCTCTATGAAGCAAATCTTGATAGAAATGTTTTAGGAATAAAGCCTTTAGGAAAAGGTCGTTATAGAAAATGGGTTTCTGTGAACGAGGTAGCAATAATTGAGCACCTCAAAACCGAAACGAACCTTAAAATGAAGGACGTTAAAAAGGTTTGGAAACAAAGTTTGTCGGACAATTCAGGCACGAATATTCAGCTCCGAGGCACTAACAGGGCTCTCGACTGGATGCCGTCAACCGACAGAAATTGTCCGACATAGAATGTTAAGGCTTTGTGCCCTTGCTGTCGGGGAGGCATAATGGCCCTGTTCGCGGGCAAAAACCGCCCGCGAAGGAGCACGGTGCAGGCCACGCCTGCCGCGATTTTAAGCGACACAGATTTCTGGTCAGCCCCTGGAACTGAGTCTTTTTGGAAACGTTTACTAAACTAAATATAGAGGCTACCGACCCTCCCCCATTGAAGCTTCAAAAGATGAGGGCTAATGGTCATGGCAGTCTTTATTACTTCATTAAAGTAATACTTCGCCGTCGACGTTTGACCGATAAACTACATCTTCCTTGGTGCCTTTCACTCGAACGAGAGTTCCTTAAAGACGTCTACGCCCTTCCTCGTGACCATTTCAAAACGACCTTATGTAGCGAAGGCTTTCCGATGTGGCGCTCGTTACCCTTTGAGAAGTCAGACGAGGACTTCTTCAAAACACTAGGGTACTCTGACGAGTTTGTTCGTTATATGAAGGTGATACATAAAAGAGACTCGCGTAACCTTCTAGTCGCAGAGAATATAACGAACGCAGCAAAGATGGGTTCTCGTATAGCTCAGCATTACGAGTCTGGGTCCTACTTCCGTATGTTGTATCCTGAGATAATCCCCGATTCATCCTGCACGTGGACCACTTACTCCCTTCACCACAAACCCGGACCTAATGCTGGCGCGCATGGAGAAGGAACGTACGACTTCCTTGGAGTAGGTGGAGCGTTGCAGTCTCGGCATTATAATGGCCTAATGATTCAAGACGACCTTGTCGGTCGTAAGGCAATTGAGTCAGTCTCGGTGATGGAGAAGACAATAGACTATCACCGCCTTGTTGTTGGTGCTTTTGAGACAGAAGATGCGAACCACGAGAATCCCGAATTTGTGGTCGGTAATCGTTGGTCTTTTACTGACCTTAATAGTCACATTATTGAGCACGAGCCTTGGTTTCGAGTTGTCACTCACAGTGCTCTTGGTGGCTGTTGTCCTGAGCATCCTATTGATACTCCCATTTTTCCCGAAGAATTCTCAGCGGAAAAACTAGATAGGTGGAGACGACGCCTCGGTAATTACCACTTCTCGTGTCAGTTTTTGAACAATCCTGCCGCGCCGGAAAATGCGGACTTTCGTGAAGAATGGCTGCGTCATTTTCAAATTGAAGAACCTTGTGAGCATAATGGCTTTCGTCGTTTGATTGTTCATGAGGTGGTTAATGGGACTGTTAAGAAAGACATTCCAGTTAATCATCTCTCAATTTGTATGACAGTTGACCCCAACCACTCCGGTAATTCTGGAAGTGGTCGTTGTCGACATGCGATTATTGTCTTTGGGACTGCGTGTGATGGTAGTGGCTACCTACTCGACTGTTGGGCTAAAGCCTCGTCGTATGATGAGTTTTATGGAAAGATTTTCGAGATGGCCAATAAATGGCGTCTCATAAAGATAGGACTTGAAACAATCGCGGCTCAGAAATACATAGGACATCATATTCAAACTCTTGCTCAGTTAAAGAGTCGCCCTCTTAAGATTGTGGAACTGAAAGGCGAAGTTGAAGGTCCTGATGGTGAGCTTACAAGGAAAAAAGAGTGGAGGATTAGAAACGTTCTGGCTCCTCTTTTCGAGTCTTGTAAGTTTTATACTCAAAGAAAGTTCCAGGATTTTCTAGGAGAGTACACCTCCTTTCCGAAGGGTCGCTTTGTTGACATGCTTGATGCTCTTGCATACGCGCCACAAATGGTCAAACTACCACAGCAATATGAGCATTACATGAAGATGCTTAGTGCAAATCAACGAGGCGCTCGTAGAGTCAATCAGCCTTATTGTACTCCGGTGAATTGATGCCTAAAAAACTCATTGATTGCGTCAATCAAGTAAAGAGGAAAAAAGGAAAGAAGTCAGCTTGGGCAATATGTGTAAAATCGACAGGTCTAAAGCCCCACAAAGGAAAGTGACCTACGATTCCGCCATTGGTTTGGGATTTAATAGCTTTGGCAGCTTCGAATATTGGAGCTTTCTTCCTTCTTTCTTGGAAGATTGAGCGTTTAATGACTCGTTTCTTGGTTGAGCATGAAATACTTATACTCGACTATTGTAAAAGAAACGGTCTTGATCCCGAAGACTTACCAACAAGAGTCAAAACGGTTTGGAAGTAGGAGAATAAATGTCCCTGCCCAAGAATTGGAAACAATGGCTTGTTGGTATTGAGTCATCTTTTGTGGGGGGAGGAGCTGGTGCTGTTTCAGCGACGTTTGCTAATCTCACAGTTGATGTTACGACAGGGAATGCAATTAGGCCGAGTGTTTTGCTTTACCGTTTTGGTGTTACTTTTCTTATCGCTGGTGTGATTCACCTAATGATTTTCTTGAGCAAAAACCCGGCTCCAGCAGAGCCTAATGGAGGAAATACGCCGTGAAGAAATCGTTACTTTTGTTAACAGTTATACTCCTTTCGGCCCTCGGTTTGGAAGCACAGTCAGCACCTCCACAACTACCAGGTTTTGGTGTGTCGGCTTATGTTGGTTATACAGGTGTAACGAATCAAGGTCTTGGTAGTGGAGTACTTACGTCTTTTGCAGCTCCAATCTATACCAACCCTGGTTTTGCGTCTGGTCCTCTAAAGAACGATGCCATGACAGTGTCTGGTCGAATCGACAACGTTTTTACCACAAGTCCTGGTGGAAATGTTTTGACCGGAGGTCCAGAGTTTCGATTTCAGTTTTCAAGTGCCACTTTTTTGGACGGTAAAGTCTTCCAGCCGTTCGTTAATGTTGGAGTAGGTGCTGCTCGTTCAAGTTGTGTAGCTACAAGTGCTTGTCCTGTAGGGACAGACACAACGACTCATTTCGCCTACAAGTTTGGTGTAGGGATTGACACTATTAGTAGCACTCATGTTATTTGGCGCTTGCTTGAGTACGACCGAGTTCAATCCAAGTTTTTTCCTGGAAATGGCGTCACATTATCAAACGCGAACCAATTTATTACTTCAATTGGATTCCGTTTCTAAATGTGGCCGAGCAAGACACCTTCGATTAAAGAGTCTCTTACTTGTATTGCTCAAAGTCTTCGAGAGATTGTCTGGATTTTAAAATATGATGCACGAATTCCAGACTCTATCCGAATATACCAAGTCGATGAAAGAGGAGGGCTTATGTCTGTTTTGGGAGTACCTCTAGGGGGGCAGGGGACATTTCAAGAAACACCCTCTGCTCCTCCAGGAGCAGCTTTTCCAGGTGGAACAGCGTTTACATGGACAGCAGATGACCCGTCAGTTCAACTTCAACAGAGTGCGAGTGGGACTAGTTGTATTGCATTGGTTCCTTCAACTGATACAAAGACGAGTTTCAATCTAACCTGCACGACGAACTTTACTCCCCCCGGAGCTGCTTCTCCTCTTGGAGTAACTGTGAATGTGCCTATCCTGCCGGCGTCTGTACCGACTCCGACGGCGATGGAAATCAATCAAACGGCATAAATAAATGCCTGATCAACTCCTCATCCCGATGAAGTTGTCGGACGAAAAGACCAGAGATTTGAAGGTCTTTTTGAAGCAAAGAGTCCTTCAGCTAAAATTCGGGATGAAGGAGTTGATGGAGCAGAAGATTGTTAAGTGGAACGCAGCTTACGAAGCTCGTCCGAAGGAAGAAACGCGAGAGTTTCCTTTTCAAAACGCGAGCAATCTTATTGTTCCTATCATTGCAATTCATACTGAGACCCTACACGCGCAGTTAATGGCAGCAATCTTTAAGACGAATCCTCTTGTCAGCGTCATGGTGTATGGAGATGACTCTGGTATCTCTGATGAGATGAAAGAGGCTTACACAAAATTCATGCAGTATGTTGGGATTGAACCTCAAGAGCTTGACCTTTATCGCGTGTATAATGAGGGAATGCGCGAGACTATAAAGTATGGTACGACTACATACAAGTCGCCTTGGGAGGATAGAACTAGAGATTTTATCATCCCTGGTGGAGATGGGACAGGAACGAAAGAGGACTTTCAAACAAAAACAATTTACAGTGGACCTCGTCCAGAGAAGCTTCCTTTCTCGGATTTTTACATTCCTCCAACAGCGAAGTCTCTTGAGGACGCAGATTTTAAAGCTCATAAAAGGACGATGCAGAGGTATCAGATTGAAGAACGAACGTTTGCGGGAATCTATAACAAAGAGTCTGCTGCTGAAGTACTAAAGATTCCTGACCGTCCTGGAGTAGATGTTGTTCAGGAAAGGAAAGAAGAACAGCTTGGAGCCAAAACCGAACAAGGATACGGAGCTCCTGGCGAGTGGGATATTTGGGAGTGTTATGTTGAATGGAGGGGTTTTGGTAATTATGCTCCTAAAATGATTATCGCGTATCATGAGCGGAGTAACGAAATACTTCGTGTTGTAGTGGACAACTTCCCCTCAGAATGGTTCGTCTCAGCAAGAATGGCTCATCGAGACGATATGTATCACGGCTATGGATTTGCAGAGGTTTTGTGGGCTTTTCAAGAGGGCGCTTCTGAAAGTTACAATGGATACCGAGATAATCAGACCGTTGCTAATACAAGGGTCTGGAGGGTCTCTCCTGATTCGAAACTACATCAAGGTTATCGAATCTATCCAAGCGCCATGCTTCCGGCAGAAGAGGGAGAAGTGGAGGCGTTGGCTCACGGGGATTTATCCCAAATTAACATCGAAGACCTACGTCTACTTCTTGATTTGGCCGAGCGGAGAAGCGGAGTTAGTCCCCCGCAGCAAGGCTTTGGTGCCGGAGTATCAACTGGCAAACGTGGAATTTACTCTGCGATGGGAACTCTTGCTGTTTTACAAGAGGGTAATTCAAGAAAAGACCTAAATGTTTCGGACATGAGAGATGCTCATACCCGTTTGATGAGGCTGGTTACTGAGCAGTATGGTAGGTTTGGAAAGGACAATCCATTTCACCAAAAACGCCTCGAACTTTTTGGCAAAAAGAGCACTCTTATTAAGGAGGCTATTGATTTAATTGTCCAACATAAAATCGCCCTCCCGTGCTACTCCTCAACGGCCTCTGTTAACAAAGAGGTTGAAAAACAAAACGACCTCTTGTTATCGTCCCAAATGGCTCGTCATTACCAAATGATTGCACAACTTCTTGCGTCTATGCAAGGAGTTATGACTCCTCCTATAGTTAAAAGATACTTCGTTGAGGTTATTATAGCCTCGAATTTGTTGATGAAAAAACTCCTCAAGAATTTCGGACACGAAGAGGTCGAAGCTTTAGTACCTGACCCATTTAAAGAAGGCGAGGAACAGCCCAATGTCAGCGAGAGAACTACTAGCTCGGGAGCCGAACAAGACCCTGTCTTGGCTTCAACAGGCTCCAGTCCCGTACAGTGAGTTTCTTCGTGAGTTGTTTTACAGTGCAGAAAAAGTTGTTGCAACGTCGAAAGACACTGTCGAGATTTTTCGGGCGCAAGGAGAGCTACAAGCTCTTGGAACTTTAATCGAACTTGAAGCTTCGATAAGAAGCTATCTTCACGACGTATCGACTGGAAAACGAAAGAAAATAGAGGAGGAACAGCCCAATGCCGTGGTACAAAACCAAGGAAGAGGAAGACAAACTTCCTGAGTCTTTGAGGAATAAAACTCCTGAGCAGATTGCTCAGGAGCTTAAAGATGCTCAGGATTTGAAAACGAAGCTTGCTGCTGCTGAGGCTAAGGTGACTGAAACTGGAACAGCTCAAGCAGCTTTGCAAAGCGAGTTTGACAAGGTAAAGACTCAGCTTGCTGCTATTCAAGCTGGTGGGTCGAAGAAGGAAGATGAGGAAGAGGTTAACTGGTTTGAGAATCCTGATGCTGCTTTGAATAAGAAGATCGCACCTCTTGCTCAGATGACGGCAGTTGGTCTTGCTCAAACAGCTCGTATGTTAGCTCAACAACAGCTTACAAATCAGGATATCACGAACAGGACTATTGATGGCCGGCTCTTTCAGGCTTGGAGTAGTGAGATTGATGTTGAGTCAAAGAAGTATCCTGTTGCCAATCTTACAACTCCTCAAGCGTGGCTCGGTATTTATATGTTTCTAAAAGGAACTCATGCTGACGAGCTTGCCAACCCTGAAGTGAGGAAACAGAAGTACAACTTCCTAGAGCCGGCTGTAACTGGAGGGACGCCTCCAGTAAATACCACACATGATGATAAACTGTCCGACGAGGAACTTCGTATTGCGAGTCAGATGGGTGTAACACCTGAAGCCTATACGAAGCGTAAAAAAGCAATGAAGTTTGCAACAGCATAAGGAGAAAGACATTGAGTTCACAGCCTACGATTACGTCAAAGAATCTTCCTCAGCCTGGGCAAGCTGCTCCAACTACTCCTACTCCAGCAGCTCCAGCGAAACAGGTTCTGTATAAGGATATTATTGCAAAGCCTCTACGGACTCCGAACTTCATTAACCTCAAACCTCGAAATCCGAATATAAGCATCCGTTGGGTAAACTGTTCGGTAGGTGAGAAGGAATCGAAGCTTCGTTTTAACCAAGCTCAGGCTCAAGGCTTTGAGTGCGTCGAACCTAAAGACGTCATGGACGAGCTTGGAGGTCCGTGCCCTTCGGCTTTGATTAGGGACAACCGTGTCATTTACGGCGACCTCATCCTTATGAAAATGGCTCGTGTTGATTATATTGGCGCTCTAAAATACAACGAAGAACGAGCCATCGCTCGTGTCAAGAAACCAGGCATTGCTATGTCTGGTAGTAAGACCGAGCATCAAGATTCGGAAGGCCGTGAATTGCCCGGAGCAGCAGGCTTTCCGAGTAACGAAAAGGTCAGAGTCTACGTGCCCCCGTTGACCGAGATCGAAAACTCAGTAAAGTAAGAAAGGAGACTCGCTTTGGCTTCATCAGAGATTCACTCGATTCAGACCATTTCCGGTCAACAGCCGAGAATGCGAAGAACCATTGAAGAAGCCTCTCAAGTATTCCTGCCTGGAACTCCTGTACAAATAGCTTTAGGTGACGGGGGACTCAAGGCTTGGGACGGTACTACGGTTACTCGTGGCATTGCAGGCTTCTCGAAGGAAGCGGGGAATAATCTTGCAGCTCTCGGTGTTTTGCCGACAGCTGCGGTTACTCCAAAACAGTCACTTGTCTTTGGTTCGGTGCCATATGAAGCATCTGCTCAAAACATTGGCCGGCCGTTGTTTAATGACGGTCGTCAAGGTTTTGAAGTAGCTGTAGAGGACACTGTGTTTCTTGGACAGGTTGGTCCTTCTCAAACGGCACTAGCAACTGACGTTACTGTTCAGTATGGTATGACCATTGACTCAGACAACCATTGGTATGTTGACAAATCAAAATCTACGGTCGGGACTAATACTGTTGTTACGATTGTTAAGCTCGACCCTAACGACCAATCGGCTACTCCGCGCGGGGTTTACTTCGTCGTAACCACTGGCGCTCAGCAGCTTGTTGCGTAAGGAGGATGACATGGATGATTTGAATACTTTGTTATCCTCCCAAGATAAACTGCTTGAAGTTGTTGCGAGGCTAACTCCTTCTTGGATAGCAGGATTCTTCGATGGGGAAGGTTGTGTCTCCTCGAAGATTGAACATGAAGGGAGAATTCAAAATATTAGGGTAAGTATTACTCAAAAGGACCCTACGATTTTGGGCTTGTTAAGTCTTAAGTTTCCTGGAGGTCATTTTTCGGTGAAGAACCGAGAAATAGCCAATGGAAAAGCGACAACGAAGACTCACGAACTATTGTATTGTGGAAACAAGTGTCGTGATTTTCTTGAATATATCAAGGACTACTCGATTGTCAAGAGAGAGTTGATTCTTCTTGGTATCGAAATGTCAAAACTAGTCACGTATACTGGTGGTAAGTTAACGGACTCTCAAAGGGCGAAGCGTTTTGAATTAGCAGAAAAAATTCGCCGAATAAATAGAAAGAGTCTTGAAACAACTCCAGTTGACGAAACCGTTAGCGAGCCCACTCGCGACGCAAAGAACGGAGGGCTAGCTATATAACGATGGTACGTGGCCAGTTTGCTCAGTTGATGGCCCCGGGTCTGCATGACACCTTTTTACACTGGATCGATCTTTTGCAGAGGGATGAGGAATACAGTCACATCTTTCATGTCGAAACATCGAAGATGGCGTATGAAGATGAGGTGGAGTTCGCGGGGCTGCCGCCTCTGGTAGAAAAGCCGGAAGGTGAGGCCATTTCGTACTCAGATGCGATTCAGGGTGGTACGAAGCGTTATTTGCATCTCACCTACGGTCTCGGAGTGCGGAGTTCGTTTGAGCTTTATGAAGACGACCAGTACGGTGTGATTAATCAAGTCCCGAAAGCATTGGCGCGGTCTGCTCAGTTTGTTAAAGAGCAACAGGCGTTTAATGTTTTCAATCTTGGTTTTACCACTGTCGTAACCACCGACGGTCTATCGTTGTTCAACACCTCACACCCACTACTTGGCGGCCCTGCCGCTACGTCAGTGGCGCCTGGTGTGACCAACATCATCGCCTCGGCTGGTACATATCCAAACAGACCATTAACTGATGTGGACCTCAGTTTTACAGCTGTTCAGTTGATGGTCAATATGTTCGAGCGCCTACCGGACAGTCAAGGTATGCCTGTCTCGATTAAGCCTCGAACCGCGGTTATTCCTCCCGAGCTGAAGTGGATTGCCCGAGAAATCTTCGGCTCGCCACATAAACCCTATACGTCGGATAATGAAATCAATGCAATTTTGGCTGAAGACTTGAATTACTTCGTTGGTCATTATTTGACCAGCCAAAGTGCCTGGTTCACTATTGCGGACAAAATGTCACATCGTCTCAAATTCTTTGTCAGGCATGAGCTTGATGAAGATTTTGCGGATGACTTCGACACACGGTCGCTCAAACAAGTCAGTTTTATGAGGTTCTCATGCGGCGCCACTGTGTGGGAAGGAACTTGGGGATCGAACGGTCCATAGAGGTTCAAATGCCTATTCCTAGTGAAATCCTCGAAAAGCAACACAAAGGGGAGGTTTTTGCTATAACCGACCCTACTTCTCTCTTCAGTTTTGGGTATAGCTGTGCTTGTGGAGTTCAAGGGCACTTCTTTACTAAACAAGAAGCTGACGAGTATCGAGGATTTCACAGGAGAAGGCAAGGTCTTTAATGCCTAATCCTTCACATACAAGTTTTACCGGAGACCCCTGGCACGCCTGTGATATTTGTGGTTGGTGGTATCGGTGTAGTCAATTAAGGCGTCAACCTGGTCTGAACAGAGGAGCTTTGGCTTGTCCTTTGTGTTATGATAACCCTCTTACTTTTTATAGAGACATCATTATTCAAGACAATTTGAGTCAAAGTGCAGACCAGGAAATGCAAGTTGCGGACATTTTGAAACAGCCTACAGCGGACGATTCGAACCAATATTAGGAGTGTCCTTAACTTCCTTTGAGCTGAAGGGGCTGGGCTCGCGGTGGTTGCGGTCAGGACACTCCCCTCAAGTTTGGTAGCTAGACGTCGTACCAAAACGACGCGAGTCAAGGAGGACTCATGCCACGTACTCAGTCAAGATACATGCAGGATTTGGCGTTTCCTGACGCTAGGCTTTTGATTGGACCGGGAGATGTCAATTTCTTTTCTACAGTGGGTTCGGCCCCTTTAACAAGGAATGCTGCTGGAGATTGGTCATATAACATCGCTGTAAGCACTACTGGTTTCTTCTCAGCAAATCTTACTACCATAATCCTACGTCGTACAGGATTTGGTGATGATTTGCAGGAACAATTTGGTGGAGCGGGTATTCCAGCAAGCGCTCAGCCTCAGTTGTACAGACCTGATGCAATAGGTTCGATGAATACGGGACAACAGCTGAAGCCTCGTACTGTGAATAAAGTTAAAGGCTTTAGGCTGTTGTCCTTTGACACAATTTACGTCGTAACTGGAGCCGCGTTTGGTACTTTGCAGTCACGTGTTGACTATACTCTACAAGCGAACAACGTTGCAAACGCGATTACGAACGTAGTTCCTGTTGCTAACAACGGATTAACAAACGTTGTTCAAGCGAATCCTTACGTCATTAACCTGGCTCTTACAACGGCACAGCTTCAAGCGATTAACAATCCTGCTGGAGGTCCTCCGGGATATGTTATCTCTCCAGATGAAAGTCTTTGGATTGAGCTTGATGTTGTTACCGGGGCTTCAGCCACTGGGAAGTTCTACGGCTTTGACTGCGTCATTGAGTACAACTTCAATTAGGAGGCATTAAGATGGCAAACGATGTCTCTTCACGAAGTTGGCACATTGACACAGCAGGAGCCGGAACTATCTGGCAACCTCAGGCGTACATCAAGTTCATTGAGGTTATAGGCGGCGCTGCCGGAACCATTGGAAACTCAATGGCTACAATAACTGACAGGAATAGCAAGACCATCATCTCACCTTTGTATCAAACAACAAACGCTGGTGAGATTCAAACCTACAACCTTGAAAACTGGTTTGAAGGTCTTATTGTTTCGGCTCTTGGAACTGGCGTTACTCTTCAGGTTCACGTTAAGTAAATGTGGCTCTTTGCTCAAGACTCGGGGTATTTGTACTCTCCTACAGGAGTGCCTATGGAGCCTGTGGGTTATTCTGGTCATGGGATTGGTCTTAACAATCCTTTGATGCAAACGGTCAAGTTTGTCGGACCTTTGCCTGTCGGTTTTTATACAATGGGTGAACCGATAAATGACCTTCGTGTAGGAGAGTATGCTATTCCCCTCATACCAGACCTTGAGAATGAAATGTTTGGTCGAGGTGCGTTTTTTATGCATGGAGATGAGATTAAAGAGCCTGGAGCACATAACGCGTCGGATGGTTGTATTATTCAGGCTCTAATCATTCGACGAGCTGCCTGGAGCTCACAGGACCATCGACTTCAAGTAGTCGCTTCGAGGAATAATGGTGAGTAAATTCTTGATTCTTAGTGAGGGAGGAGATGGTACTGGACTGGCTCTCCGTTTGACGAGGGAGGGTCATGATGTTGCTTTGTGGATTCGTGAAGGCTCACAAGAAAAACTTGGTTTTGGTTTAGTTGAGCATTCAAGTTCTTTTGAAGCTGGTCAAACTGTAATTGCGGATTGTACCGGCTTCGGCACGCTTCTTGACAAGTTCCGTGAGTCTGATGTCAAAACCTTCGGTGGAAGTTCTTTCGCGGATAAACTTGAGTCAGACCGCGGTTTTTCAGAGGAGGTGATGCATAGAGCTGAGATAGACACACCGAAATCTTTCAGTGTTCAGTCCTGGGACGACGCCGTTAAAGCTATCGACAAAACGACTACCGAAAAAGTCGTTTTGAAACCCGAGGGGGGTATGAGCGGTGTCGTCCCATCCCAAGTGGCGAAGAGTCATGAAGAGGCGCATCTTCTTCTTAAAAGGTTTGAGAAGGAGCATGCAGGTGGTCAAGTCGAGCTTACGATACAAGAATTCATCGAAGGCTTTGATGTCTCTACCGAAGGTTGGTTCAACGGTGAAGATTGGATTGACGGTCTGTTTAATCATACCCTCGAACGAAAACAATTGATGAATGAGAATCTTGGCCCTTCAGGAGGGTGTACAGGTAATATCGTTTGGTCTTGTGACTCGAAAGACCCTATAGTGAAGTATCTGTTAATACCGTTAACAGATACACTAAGGAAACACAGATATGTCGGACCAATCGACATCAATTGCGTTATTAACGACAAAGGATTTTATGCTCTTGAGTTTACTCCTCGCTTTGGTTATGATGCGTTTCCGACCTTTCTTCATACTCTTTTTCGCGCTGACTTTGGCAGCTTCGTCGCAGACGTTTGTCGTGGGGATGATCTTCGAGTGGCCCTTCCAGTTGGATTCGGTTGTGGTGTTCGTTTGAGTATTCCTCCCTGGCCTTCGAAAGGGAAGGTCGAACAAGTTTCTGTTAGGGGATTTACTGAGAAAGATAAGGATACTTTTTATCCTTATGGAGTAATGCTTGATGGAGAAGAGCTGAAAAGCTGTGGGGAGGATGGCTCTCTTGGAGTAATATCGTGCTTCGGAGGCTCGATAAGCGAAGGCTTTGCTCGCTGTTACGATGTTATTTCGAGACTCGAAGTACCAAACCTTCAATACAGGACTGATTTAGCCCATGCTTTTCTCAAGGATTTTCGAAATGTTCAATGTATTCTTAGAGGCGATTCAGAGCCTGATGGCTGGATTGGTGTGGATTTGGATGGTACTTTGGCTAATTACTCTGGTTGGAGTACTGGTATCGGTGCTCCTATTGGTAAAATGGTACAGAGAGTCAAAAGATGGGTGGCAGAAGGTCGAGAGGTCAGAATTTTGACTGCTCGTGGAGCGACCGAACCGAAACAGAACATCCTTGTTCATGACTGGATTAACGAGCATATACGCTTGCCTCTGTTTGTAACAGACAAGAAAGACTACGAAATGATACGCTTGTATGATGATAGAGTTCGTCAAGTTGAGGCAAATACTGGCGAATTAGTAGGAGCGTAAATGGCTTTTCCTCCAACATTTACAGATGTCTGGGATATTACACAGCCGCCTGATACTCAGTTGGCTAATCTTCTAGGTCAAGACATTCGCAATCTTAAAAACGACGTCATGCAAAGGATGTCGATTTTGTGCGGTCAGCTTGCGAACAGACCAACTCCCGAAACAGTCAACGCTACTTGGGGCGCTCTTGGTAGTGGTGGTATTGGTCAGTCGTATGGTATTATCTTTCTGGCGAATGACACAGGCCAATTCTTTCAGTGGAATGGAACGGCTTGGGTTGATATCTCGTATGTATTTATAGGAGCGACACGCTTCTTTGGAGGAGTAAGTCTAGGTACTGTTTCGAATACAACAGTCACTCTTCCTGTGGCTACGTTTCAGTACAACCCAAACAATATCAGCCAAGTAGGGCAAGCTATTCGTTTGACAGCTAGTGGGGTTATTTCAAGTCCTGCTGCTGGTGCTCCGGTTGTTTATACGGCGATTGATGGGTCTATTAGCTCGAATCAAGGAATCCTCCTTGCTTTAAGCTCGTCGTCGAATATATACTGGGAGTATACAGCTACCTTCAATTTTACAGCAGTAGGTACGTCTGGAGTGGCAGCTGGTATGTCGAAGTTTTTGAGTTCAGCAAACGCTTTTGCAAACTCTTTGCCACAGGCGACTGCATCGCCAAGTATTACTTTTAACACACAGACTTTACATACAATTGGACTTTATATTCAATGGGACGCTGCAACTTCGACACGAAGTATTACCGGAAATAGCTTGCTTGCAGAGAGAATTAGCTAATGCCCTCGGTACCTGAGCGTAAAAACTTGTCTTCGGAAGAGTTTCCAGAATTTCTGACTACTGGTCCTTTTGGAGGAATACAAAGCGAACTTCCTCTTACGGAGATTGAACAGTTTGGGTTTTCGGACATTGAGAATTTCATTCTTCGAGAAGGTTTCGCTTCAGTAAGACCTGGTTGGACGGCGTTGCCAGCTTTCCCGTCGTCAGGTGAGCCTTATGAAGCTATAGCGGATTTCTTCAACTCTTCTGGCAATCATATTCAAACAGTTATTACGCCAACAAGATTGCTTCAGTATTTGAACGGCGCCTGGAACGTCATTACCGGGCCTGGTTTTGCCTCTGCACCTCCAGCTCTGTTTGGGTGGGATGTTCTGAATTACAAGCTGTGTTTCTCTCAAGGAATTGACCCTCTTTGGATTTGGGATGGTGAGTCATCCAGTTATGTTCAGGCTGCAAGCAACGCGCCTCCAGGAATACACATAGCTGAGATTGGGAATCACCTTTTCGTTATAAACCCTGCCTTTCCTCAGAGGTATTATTGGAGCGGTATAGGTGACCCAACAGACTGGTCATCTTTTACTTCAGGTCTCAATGATATAGTTAACAATTTGGGACCTATAAATGGGATTAACAAACTTGGACAGTACGGCTTTGGATATCACTTTCAAGGTATTGTCCAAATTATCCCTACAGGAATTGGGACTGCTCCTTTTGATTTTCAGCCTATAGTAAACAGCCAGCAAAGTGTTGCTGCTCCTTATAGTCTTGCAAAGATGAATGACCAGGGCCAGGACATTGCTCTATATCTCGGGATAGACAATGTTTATGCCTTTAATGGTACGTCTATCGAGCCCATAGGCGACATGCCTATGGGAGATGGGTCAAGGAGAAGGCTCGGAGCGCGTACGAGGATTCTTACTGACGCAAAACAGCTTTCGAACAGTCAAGGTGGGTATAACGGCATTTATGGGTTCTGTACTTACGCAATTAATGGGAACCCCTATCGGGCGTATTGGCTCGTTATCCCTCAAATTGCTGTGTGGGTTTACAACTTTGACGAGACAAACTGGACTCGATTTACTTACAGTAATACTATTGTGACAATTGGAAGCTTCTTTCGAATAAGTGCCATTCGAATTGAGGACCTTATTGGAACAATAGCAGCTCAGACTTGGACGCCGGCGAATTTACAAACGAACAATCCTCTTGGAGGTTTTCTTCTTGGATGCTCGAACGGGACGGGACAGTATGTTGATTTCACAAACTACTGCGAGCTTCCTGCTTCTATCACGAGTGGTAAGATTATCTTCGGGGATAGACGACACAAACATACGACAAAGAAGTACCGACTTGCTGTTATGGATCAGGGAAGCTCCTCGTACACGATTCAAATAACAAACGAGAGGGGATTTTCTGAGTCACATACAATTACTCTTGGAACTGGAAGTGGGGATGTTTTGGCTTATGTCCAGGAGTTCAAAGTGACGGGCCTTCGAATTCAGTGGCAAGTGTCTGTGTCTCCCGCACTTCTTCCTCAGCTTACTGAGGTAGCTACTGACAACTTTACTAGGGCAAATGAGAGCCCACTCAATCCAGTGAATTGGACAATTCCTTTATCTTATGGTCTTCAAATTGTTAATAATCAATGTGTACCTATTAACGTTGTAGGTCTTTTCGGAGAGATTTACACAGGCTCTTCTCTTCCAAATAATATGTACGTACAGGTGACTGTAGCCCAACTTCAGTCTCAATTGGTCAATCCTGACAATGAAATAGCAATTTCTGTTCGTGAAACGAATCCTCAAAGCCTGAATGGGTACCTACTTCAGTTTGGGAATAATGGAGACGGTACATGCTTTATCGTAGTATACGCTTATGGGATTGGTGGCGGACCCTTTGTTATCTCAATTGATAGTCTTGGATTTCAGATAAATCCAGGAGATACAATGGCTCTTGCTATAGTAGGAAATAATCTGTTTGTACTTCACAACGGAACAGTTGTGGCTCAGGCTACAGATGTCACTTATCCCACTGGGTCTTTTGCTGGCCTTTATATGTCTGGTACTGGAGTAGCCGTAAGCGATTTTGTTTGTGGTTCGGCTACTACACAGTCGACCCCACAGCCTGGAGCTGTTGTGGAATTTGCTCCGTACTATGATACTGCCGGCGAGCAGCGAGGGGGTACAATCGACAATTGAAAGCTACTCCTAGTATTGATTGGGTGACTCCTAAGCCGGAGGAAAAATCGTTGAGCCGTTTTGGTCAGACTTTGCAAAAAGTCTACCGAAATTTCACATCAGTTGTGAATGGAAAGATTGGCTACGGAGATGGAACAAACAGTGACAATATTGACGGTGTTTGGAAGACTGTCACTTTTCCAACAGCCAATACAAATTTGACAATTACTCACAATCTTGGTCGAATTCCTGTAGGGTATCATGTAATGACGAAAAGTGCAGCCACAGACATTTTTAACGGAACCTTACCGTCGACTTCGACTCAAATTACTCTACAAAGTACTCAAGCTGGAGTAACTATTAGTTTTTTTATTGTTTGAGGTGAGTTTTGAGAAAACTGTTACTTTTGTTAACAATTTTATTTGCTCTTCCTGCTCATGGACAAACAACAGTCAATTTGACTGTTACTGACACTCCTGATGCTCAAACATGGAACAGTGGTACTTGGAAGACCCAACTAATTCCTCAAGGCCAGCCTGCTGGAGGGTCGGTTATTACCTCAGGTGGAGGGACGCTCAATAATCAAGCTGGCTCGCTTAGTGGGACAGGAACAGCGTCGATTGCTCTTCCGGCGAATGTAAATATTTCTCCAGCAAATTCGCAGTGGAAAATTACCGTTTGTCCTCAAGCAGCTCCGAGTCCTTGTTTCGACTCGCTTGTTACAGTATTAACGTCCTCACCACAAGCTGTTTCAATAGCGCCTCCTTCGCCTAGAGTTCCTGCGAGTGTTATTACTATCGCTTACAGCTCTACTGAAGTAAGTGCTGCTGTTGGTGGGGAGTATTACGATCTTGGCTTACAAACACTAAGAATTTGTCTTGGAGCTTTTGGTACGTCATGTAGCCTTTGGGGAAGTGCAGGAGGTGGGGGAGGTTTCTCGGCAGGTCATTCTCTTAGTGGGACTGGAACGGCTCAGAATGTTATCGGGCTTGATTTTGGTGCTTCGCAGTTTCTGCTTAATACAAGCACGCCTCCTACGACGGGACAGTGCTTGTATTTGAATACAACAATAACAGGAACTCCCTGTACTTTTATAACAAGTACTGTTAACTCAATCGGACTTACAACTACTCCTTCTAATCCGAGTACTGGGAATGAGAAGTTCGAAATTACTGGAATCACTAACCCCTCTGGAGGTGGTACTGGAGTATCCAACCCGACGGCTCATTCAGTTATCATTGCTGAAGGCCCATCGAATGCAAACTTAGTAGGTTCTGGTACGGGTCCGATAACTTGCAGTTTGGTTTATATCTTAACCACTTCAAGCCTTGTTGACCCCACCTGCGCGCTGATTGGAGTGGCTCCGAACAAACAAACTGGTGCGTCGTATACGTTTCAGGGAACTAATGTATCTCCTACTGACAACAACAACATTGTTATTCTTACTAATACTGGAACAGTAGCCGTTACACTTGCCGCTCCAGGCTCAACGGGGTTTGCTGCTGGATATACAACTGGACTCTACGTCGGTAGTACTGGTAGTGCGACGATAACTTCATCTACGAATAGTATTTGTACCACAACTTGCACTACGTCAGTAAACGTTAACTCCAATCAACTTGCTCTAATCTATACCGATGGTACTTTTTGGTATGTTCCAAGTCTTGGGAGTGGTAGTGGTCTTAGTGGGCTTACAGCTACATTCTTTCCAGTTGCGTTGAGTCCTACATCCATTGTCAATTCATTGTGTAGTGTGGTATCAAGTGCTTTCCTCTGTACCTATCCAAACGGCATACAAGCTCCTGCGTTCCAGAGAACCGGCACTCTTCCTCAAGCTGGCCCTTCTTTAGCAAATAATACGTCAGTTGGAACTAGCAATGCTCATCTTGCAAAGTTTGATAGTAATGGATCAGGATCATTTGCAATAGGAGCTACTACAGGAGACACAGACACATTTGTATGGCCCGTTGTCAGTAATGCTGGAACCTCCGGAGACAGTAATAACGCATGGTCTGGTCTTGCCAACTGTACGTTTGGCACTCCTACCACTGTAAATGATTGGGTGGTGGCTAGTGTCAATGTGGCAGGAGATTGCTCCGACATTGGGACGCCTACCCTCTCTATGATTTCTGGTCCAATTTGCGTGCTTGGTCAAGTGCAATCTACCAATGCGGGGGCGGGAATCTATCCAATATCAGTAGAGCCGTTCTGTGTTGGTCCAGATTCGTTCCAGGCATGGAATGACTATATAGGACGTACGACTGCCATTACTACCTCAGTATTGGTCAATAGCCTGGTATTTTCCTCAGCCACAATGTCAACCAACGTGTTCCACATTGGAGCTGCATTCAATTGCAGGAATGCCGCGTCAGCCAGCGCCACACTAACCATTGGCTGGACAGATTCCTCGGGTACTTCTCAGTCCAACATTAGTACTATTACTTGTACGTCTCTGGGTGCAGCGTCCTTTGCCAGCATCAATTTGAATGTGGCTATCAGTGCAACATCCCCTAATATTCAGTTTGCAGTGTCAATTTCTGGGTCTCCTACTTATGACCTTCATATAAAGGCGGATGGTTCATGGTAAGAATAAAACGAGCTTTGGTGATTGGTTTCTTGTTTGGTGGCATCTTTAGTCTATTTATGGTCCCACCCAAAACATGGTATCGAACAACCTGGATGCATTCAATGGTTGAGATGGTTCTAGCATCAACCAATTGCAATTCTACGATAGTAGGCCCATTTACGTGCCGTAGTTCCTCTCCTGTAAATGCAGGCACAGCCACTAGTGCCACAGCAACTATTGCCGGTGGGACTGTAGCCATTGTTACAGGAGATTTGGTTTGGTGCGCGACAGAAATCGGTACCTCCTCAACACTTACTTTTACCGGCTCAGATACACCAGGGTCAACTTTTGCATCCATCGGTACTACAATCAGCCCCACCTTTCCTAACGGCATTGTCACCAACGCTGCCGGTGGAGGTTTTACAGACGTTCTTTGGTGGACGCCGAACGCAAAGCCGTCATCAATCAATGATACATTTACTTTGAGTTGGGGAGGGTCTTCTCTTTTCAGTCGGCAAGGCTGCGAGGATGTTGGTGGTCCTCATCCTGGTACGTGGATACTTGATAATAATGGACTGAGTGGCTCTCAGTTCGCTCAGGCAACTGCCGGTACTGGCAATGCCGCAGTATCCTACACTACCTCTATAAACCCTGAGTATGTACCATGCTTTGGTTTCATTCTGGCAAATGGATTCAGTACTTCAGGAGGATCATGTACCTTTGACGTTGGATCAGCGGCCGGTGCTGGAATAGGGTTAGGGTATGCAGAAGCTACAACGCCAGGTACAAATAGTTACGGCTTTTCCAATAGCAATCAAACCTGGCAAATTCAGGTAGGAGCATTCTCTGACCCTGCTGGGACTCCGACACATGGGGGTTATCGCGTCCAATGAGATGTTGGATTATACCAGTTCTGCTTTTGTTCGTAGCTCCTATTGTTGACGCCCAATGTTTCACCGCCTCGCCTACGGGCAGTGGGACTAAGAGTGGTATTGACTGGAACAACATGGCCAGCTTTGCTACTGGAGGCACAGCAGACCCTGAAGCTACTGCGCCGGGTGTACCATCAGGCACAGGGACGCCACTGGTTCGTGGAGCTTCCTACTATCTGGCCAAGGGCACCTATACTTTGACTGGTTCTAATGTCTATTACGCCACTCCAAATAGTGGGGCACAAAGAGTCATCATTAAAGCTGTTACAGACACCGACAATTGTACTAATACTGGCTACTCCCATGCAGCTATCTTTGGCACAGTTGTAATGAATATGCTTGTTAGGCTTATCGCTAATAATTTTACCTTTGAGGGTCAGTATGGCACTGCCGGATGCAGTACGACTAACATCAGCAGCGCCTCGTCCAATTCCGCAATTGCACTATGCCCCGACTCGTCATTTGGTATGGTATTTCAGACTCAGGTAAACGGCAGTGCTGGTAATGCAGTAATCGTAAGTGTGGCGGGGCATGGAGGTTCAATCGGGGACGTTTTCGACAATGTGGAGTTTAGAGGTTTTGCTGATACGCAGCCTACATTGTGTGAGCAGCCTGTCACCCTTGGCGATTCCGGCATCTCTCAAACTCAGGGTACTCTCATTGAGAACGCCTACTTTCATAACAGCACTGAGGGCTATGTCAAGGTCAATCAGGGCGGCAATACTGTTACGAAGTATTGGATGGGGCCAGACAAGTTGGGCACCAATAGTGCTTGTCACAGCGAGGACTTCGCCATTTCGAATGGCTTCAATGGTGGATTTACCAACAGTTATGGCACAATTGTCAATCCTGTGGGAACAGCACCGTGGGCAGCTCCGTCATGCACTACTACAGTTGATGAATGGGACATTTATGGCAATCAGATTATTATAGCATCGCCTTACCCTGTTGGAAATTATGGTAACGGCTTGATTTCTCCACTAGGTTGTACGTTCACCACCTTGAAGTTCCTGAATAACAGTATACTCAATTTGTCTGGCGGGGCTGGCTATCCAGGTACTCCCATTCTCAATGACAATATAGGCACAATCGGAACTTTGGTGTGGCAGAACACTCTGTGGTGGAACAATGGCAGCTCTCCTATAGTACACATAACCTGCAATGGCACAGGAACATTCATCACAACGTCATGCCAATGGAACCACAACTCATACTTTTCTACCACCAACGATGACGTGACAACTGGTGCGCAGGGCGGTAATACTACAGCATCGGGAAATGCTGGTAATCCGTTTATAAACTCCTCTCAAAATACTTTCTCCTTGACAGGCTCTACTGACCCTACTACACCCTTGTCAAGTGGTTGTGGTGTTACTCAGACACTGTTCACGGCTGATATTACCGGAAGGGCTTTTGGTTCATGCTGGAGTCGCGGAGCATTTACCTGGTTTACAGCAAACTGTTCCGTCGGACCTTGTACCTCATACGTTCCACCGTCATTGTCATTTGGAAACCAGGCAGTAAATACTCCTAGTTCTGGTCAAACGATCACTCTTACTAATACCGGAGCGTCGTCTCTATCCATCACGAATATCGCTATGCAATCTGGTATCAATTTTAGTGTCAGCAACACTTGTGGCAGTTCGCTTGGAGCCGGCAACTCTTGTTCTATAACTGTAGTGTTCAAACCTACTATTACTGGAGGTTTGTCCGACAACGTAATTGTAACCAGTAGTGCCCCTTCAAACCCTGACCTTCTTCCTGTAGTTGGAGTTGGAGGTTTTACTGTAACTGCTCCTTCAAGATTTCCAATGGGAGGTCGGTAAATGAGTGTTACTTTTACTATCTCTCAGCTTGAGGCTGAGGTCATTCTAAAAGTAGAGAATAGAACGACTGATACTTCAAGAGCTGATGTGTGGATTCGAGATGCTATTCTTGAAATCACAAGCAACTTCGAGCTTAGGAATGAGTTTGATCAACTTGAGTTGTATGGAAATTTGTTCAATTTGACTCCTCAAGTTCAAGAGTATGCAGAGGTTCCTAATCTTATTCCTGCGAATGTTCAGTACAACGTAGCTACTTTGGATATACTCTTATGGCAAGACCCAGGAACGAACCTCATTCGAAGAAAGCTGGAACTATCTCATTATCAAAAATCGGATAATTTTCAGCCAACTTACTCTCTGCCAACCGAGTGGTATCGCTTTGGAGGTTCGATTGGTTTTACTCCTATACCTGACCAGGCTTATCAGGTACAGACGAGAATGTTACAGCAACATCCTATTATCTATGATGCTAACAATGTTGTTGACAACACAACACCAATCCTTTTGCCAAATGATTGGAATGAGATTATTATCCTCGCCGCAGCAGAGCGTGGATTCATAGAGCTTCTTGAATATGAGAAGTCTGGTAAAATTCACACGCTGTTATATGGAGACCCTAAGACTCCTCAACGTCCAGGCTTGATGTTTGGGAGGAAAAAGCGACGTGAACAAGAAGGTTGGCGCACAGAACAGGTTCTTAGACCAATAATTCGTAGGTATATGTATTAGGAGGTCAGATGTCAGCTATTCCAAATTTTGCGGCTTTGTTTCAAGGAAATGGCCCTGGCGGTTCAGGCTCGACTTTAGGGCCGGTAAGTACGTTCAATTTTGGCGGAGGGTCTGGGAATCAGTATATGTCTTATCCGACTATGCCCTCGCCTACGTCGAACCCAGTACAGTTGAACCCTTTCCTCTACGGAGGTGTTGGTGGAGCTCCACAAGGACCGACAGGCTCGTCTGGCTTTCTTCCTCAAACAGGTGTGACTACAGCCGCAGGGTGGAATCAGCCTATTGGAGGTGCGAATAGGATTCCTGGAGGTATGAGGACTGGTCCTACTATCGATCCTGCTCTTACAGGAAATCTTGCTTCGTATTTACAGAGCCAGATTGGTCAAGGTCTTCCGATGTTTGACCAGTCGGTTATGCTTCCATCGACTGGGATGATGACCGCTCCAGGGACTCTTACTGCTCCAGAAAATCCGTTGATGCAACAACTTCAACAGTTTTTTATGGGTCAAGGAAGTGGTGTTAATGGAGTGCCTGGAACTGGTGGGCCTCTGTCATACGTTCTGCCGATGTGGCAGTCCGAAATTGGAGCAATGAACATTCCTATTCAGGAGCAAATGGCGAACCTTCAAGAAGCCTTTGGTTCTAGAGGCTCTCTTGGCTCATCTGAGATGGCGAATGCGATGCAGGATTATCTTGCTCAAACTGCGACAGGTGAGCAGAGTCTCCTTGGTCAGTTGACGATGCAAGCGTTGCCACAAGAGATGCAAATGGCTACAGGAATCCAAAATCTTGACCAATCTGCAATACAGAACGCGCTTCAGCAATACACACAGAATTTGCCACAGAACAATCCTTTGTTGCAGGAACAATACGGTATGGCTACGACAATGCCTCAAATTTATAAACCAAGCGGAGGAGTTCTTTCTAGCCTCCTTGGATCACTTCCTGGACTTCTCGGAGGTGTCGGAAGTTTAATTAGCTCAAATCCTTGGGGAATTTTCGGGAGCTAGTATGATTTCGAATACAACTACAACAGGTGATACACTTCAGAAACTTGCAGCACTTTTGCAAACGATGAATCAAGGACAAAGTAGTGGGCCTTCTACCTCACCTATTGTCGCTCCCGGAAGAGTTACTCCTTTGAACATTAAGTACAACTCTTCTGGAGCAGGTGCAACAATGCCTCCTCCACAAGCAGGTCCAACTGCTCCTGGATATACTCCACCTCCTTTTGGAGCTCAGTTTATGTCACAGCTTGACCCTAAAGGAGCAGCTACATATAGTGCCGTTCAAGGAGTGTCGCAACTTCTTACAGACTGGAATAAAAGACAGGACCAGAAGCTTCAAAGTCAAGCTGCAAACATTGCTCAAAATCTTATGCAGGCTATTGAGAGTGGAGATACTGCTACTCAGCATGATATTTTGAACGACAAACACTCTGTTAAGATTCTCAACAAAGTGTACAAGGGATGGCTTACTAAGGCTCAAGAAGCCAATATGCCAGCCGAGCCTCCTGACCCTGCAATAGCTGGTTTTGAGCAAGGCATTCGACAACATGTCAATAGTAAAGGACAGCAACAGCAGTCGCAAGTACAACCTCAATTAAAGCCTCAAACGGACCCTCGTGTTGTTGGTGGGTATAGAATTCCTCAGTCGACTCCTGCTCAACAACTTACAGCGGCTAAAATAGATGCTGAAAAACAAGCTGCTCAACAAGACCCTCAGCGTCTTTTAGAGACACAGCTGAATTCTGTTGAGCAGAAACAGATGGAACGTATTGCGGGAGGTCTACAAGTATCTCCTTCTGAGATTGAAAGGCTCAACGCTGCTGAAGCTGCAAGTGAGCGTAAAATTGCTGCGGCTGGACTTATTCAAGCTCAGAAAGACCGAGCAGCTTATCAGAAGCAGATTCTTGATAATCAAGGGAAGTACAATGTAGCCGTCGCTAATGCTCAAGGAAAAGCCGACGCTGCTACAATTCTTGGACAGTATAGACTCAGAGCAGCTATGCAGAATGTCAAATTGAAGGTTCCTCCTGCATCTGCTCAAATGAAGCTTAAAGCTGCTCAAGATGCCTCAGCAGCTCTTGATGGATTCATTACTGGAAAGACCAAAGCCGGCTTGTGGAGTGCTGCAACAGGACATCCTTTTATGCAGCTTCAGCAACAGCTTAAAGCTGCGGGTCTTACTCAACTAGCCTCAGACCTTCCCACTTTTATGGGCACGACCGGCGAAGGTATGGACAAGCTCAAAGAGATTAAGGAGTCTGTAGACGCTTACGTAAAGAGCTACCAGGATACACTGAAAGGCGTGTATCCTGGTGCCGGTTCGGAAAAGGGTCAAGAGAAATCAGCTATGCAGAATGTTAAGTTGAAAGTTCCTCCTGCGTCTGCACTAGTGTATCCTGGTTCGGCAAAGGGCCAAGAGACTCCTTTGGAGGATGAGGGAGATTGTGACGATGATGATATCGACTGTGCAATTAAAAAAGCTGTCGGTGGGTCAGGTGAATAATGCCGGACGGACAAGGACAACAAAATCTTAGTGTCGATGACCTTGCTGGTCGGATAAAGAAGAAATATCCGACTTTAGCAAAATTCGACAATTCAAAACTTGTCGACAGGATGATACAACGTAATCCGAAGCTTCAGACATTCTTGTCGACAGACGCTCTTAAAGGAATGCACAGCGAGCTTCCCAAAGAGGAGCCTTATCTCGGCTTTTCTCCAGGACATTTGTACGATACTGGAGCAGGACTTGTAAAAGGAACAGGACAGTTTCTTCAAACTATTTTTGATCCTCGCATCCCTGTAACAGGAAAAAACGGGATGCTTGATAGACTGCTCGCTGGAAACAAGGAGGAGTTTGCCAAAGCTCAAGCTGCAAAACAGCAAGGTCATACAGCCGAACAATGGGGTCATGAGCTTGCCGGAGATATTCCAATCTTCGGTCCTATTGGTTCTGAGTTTGGAGAAAGACTTGGTCGAAAAGATATTGGGGGGTCTGTTCTTGAGGCAATTACTTATGCCCTTCTGGGAAAGAAAGCTAAGGAGATGGAGGCTCCTAACGTTAAAGGAGTTGTCGACGGGGCTACTCATGTTGCAAAAAATCCGGGTCTGTTAAATCCACTCAAACGAGCAGCGTATGAAGATACTTATATTCATGCGAAGGGTCTAGATGTTCAAGGAGATATAGGTAAAGCCGTCGATAATGCCAAAACTGAAATAGGCAAACATGCGAAAGCGGTGTCTGATGTCATTGATACAAGGAATCCACAAGGTGTTATTGACGCGTCGGCTGAGGCTCAACATATTGCGTCAGAGTTTGGCAAATTAGTAAAGACTCCAGTCGGCGCGAATTCTTGGTTACAGAACCTTCTTAAACATGCTCCTGACGTACCACAGAGTGGTCTGTGGAGTTTTGAAGCCGCCAGACAATTTCGTAGTGCGATTTATGACGCACTTCACAAGAGCCAAGGCTATGGAACGTCTGTTCTGGCCTCGGCTTATAAGAGTATGACTGAGAAGCTCGGTAAAGCAGCGTCTGATTATGGCATGGAAGATTCGTGGAAGCACTACAACACTCTACAAGCCAAACTGACCCACAATTTTGGAGATATTATTGATAGTGTCGAAAAATCCACCTCAGGCCAGGACGTAGCAAAGTCGTTGGGAAAGGACAGTGGAGCAACAGCGGAGCTTCTTAAGAATTTGAAGAAGTACGGTCTTAACAGCGAGGATATTTCTCGCTTTGTTAAAGACAGCAAAAAGATTCTTGGTACAAGGTCGTATAGAAGCCTTTTCAAATATATCTACTCGACTCCTACAGGCTTCGCTGGATATGTAGGTAGTAGAGCCGCAGGCTTACCCTGGCTCCCTAGTGCAGCTGTAGGAATGGGACTAGGAATGGCGACGAATTATCTTGTCAGCCTTAGTCGTGCGATGAGGATAAGACCGGAGATACTTGAGGAGGTTCTTAATAAGAGGGAGCTTCCTGGACCGAAAGACGTTAATATACCCCCACCAACACCGACTAGTCCGACAAGGACTATAACACCGTCACCGGGAAGTGGCCCTGCAGGACCAGAGGAAGGTCCTATAAGTCCAGGAAGGTTGTCGGCACCTCCTCAACAGCTTACGGGATTTGAGCCTAGAAAGGTCGAGGAGCCAGTAACACCAAAGTCTTCAAAGGCTCTACCTCCTAAACAGCCTGAGGTTAAAAAAGGGGTAGGTCCGTCTGATATATCCTCACTTCATAAAGTTACTCAAGAGTTGGTGAATAACCCCGAACCAAAAGGTGGTTGGACTCCAAAAAGGATTAAAGATGCTCGCGGTCTTTCTATTGAGGATGCGACTCAGGTATTCAAAGAACTACGTGAGTTTAAGAAGAACAAATACGGTACTGGAAGGTTGGCGGAACAGGCTAAGGCCGTAGAACGTGTTACAAGAGTAAGGGAGACAGCCCGTCGGTCGAGGATTAAAGAGACTCAGGAAATTCTTGGTGCTCAAAGTAAAGGGGGGGCTGAAAAGACGACTGAGCCTTACCAAATGCCAATTGAAATTCCCGAGCTAGAAGAAGCGCTTAAAGAGCACGCACCAGAATCGCTTAAGATGTTGGAAGGACTTCGTAAAAAGAAGAATCTGTCAACAGAGGAATATATACGAGGTTTACAGTTCCTTCTACACGAAGCACTCGATAAGAAGGGCGAGTAACTGTTAACAAAGTTAATGGTTACTACTTGCATAAAATGCGAGGCTTACGGACCCACCGACGGTCATCATGTGACTTACACACCAGAGCAGGTTGTAAGACTGTGTCGGTCTTGTCATGAACTTATTACTGCGTTGAATTTTCTTTGGTCTCAGCAAGTGGGGAGGCTAACAAATAAAGAACGACAAAGAATTTGGACAGTTTTTCTTCAACTACCTCTTCGAGATATTCAGTTGATGGTAGCAAGAATTGATGTGAAGAAGCTGTTCAAACGGAGAGGTATAATCCACAAAGGAGGATCAAATGGCTTCAGGAACAGACATGTCAGTGGAACACGTAAAGTCATGCACAAAAGGGCTTGAGATTTCACCGTCAAAAAGTAGTGCCTCAAGCCCGATTGCACATGGAGGGAGCAAGGCTCATGGAAAGGGCGCGGCGAAAGGAAAAGGCAGTAAGTTTGCCGAAGCTCATGGAAAGAAAGGGCACTGACCTTTACTTTACCCAGGAGGGTCGCTTTTCATAAGCTCGCTTACAATAGCGTCGCTTTGTGGGTTGCTGGCCTTTAAAATTGAGGTAAAGGGCCTACCTGGAACGCCGGCGATGTTCATATCACAAATGATACGAATAACCGCCGGCGTTTTTCCTTGTGGAGTGTCAACTCCTCCTGCTTGTAGAGCTATTATTTGAAAGACAAGAGGTTTGTTCGGACAAACCGTCACAAGGTCTTTTTCATGAAGCTCACTTCCGAGACAGTCGTAGATTTTGTCCATTTTTGGTTTTCCGATGAGCATTTCTTCTACTCTTTTCACTTTTGAATCCCTCCAAGGCTCTCTGCATTCTTAACTTCCACATAGCTTTTTGATACAACTGCCTTGCAGCTTGACGGGAAATACCGAGACGTTTTCCTATCTCAGTAAAGGTCATTTTTTGTCTTGAAGATATCCAGAATCTTCTGCCCACATACCTGCAAGAATTGTCAAATATGTTATAGCGTCAACAATTCGCCCTCGAATTGGTTCGCTTGGTGAATCATTTCTCGTCTTCGTGTAATAGTTAATAGCGTCAAGATGTTTTGTCAAATAAACAAGAAGCACTTTGTCGCGAGGAAGTTCTAGTTGTTTTGCAAGGCGATTAAAATTCTCAAAACGGTCGCTACTGTTTGCATATTCTTTTCCTTTAGTATTTTTCATAGCGACAACTTCAGCAAGGAGCCCGGATTGAAATTCGTCAAATTGAGGAAAATTCATTCTAAGCCTCCGCCGCCAATTCAGGAGCGCTTTCATTAAGTATTCCAAGCACTTCTGAGTAAGAAAGGGTTCGCATAACAGGCATGTTCTCGAATATGAGAAGGTAGCCTGCAAACTGGCTGAACAGTACCGTCTCGCCAAGCTCGATATCAACGATATCTTCAGCCTTTGCGACGACCTTACCCTTTGTTGGCCGCCGCTTGGCTGAGTCTGGAATAACGAGCCTGCCGCTGTATTTGAAATCATCAATCTGAACAACGAGATGACCGTTCAACATCTTTTTGAACGGCGAAGGAGGAGTCTCTTTCTTTTCTGGAGCTATAATTAAAGTCATGGTTTTCCTTTCAAAGAGTCTGTTGAATAATACAACGTTTTGTTATTTACTGTCTTTTCCCCAATAATACCTGCCTCGCGTAACGTCGCTAAAATCTTGTCAAGATCGTCGCTTGAAACATCCCTCCAATTATAGCGAAGTATTTCATGTCTCGCCGCAAAGCCTTTCATCTCGACAAACCGAAGTACCTTTTCCGCTGCGACGGTTAGGTCCGACTCACCAACAGCGCGAAAAACGATTCGAAGGTCTTTGGCTACATCTTCGATAAGTATTATGGCATCTGAAAAATCCTCCTCCGTTATTTGCATGTTATGATTCCTTGCTGCGCTGAGACACATAGCTACCTTCGCAGCGTTGGCCCATTTGGACGTCTTGTACACAGCCGATGCAGCATCGTCAAACTCATCTGGCTCACAAGATTCGTAGTACCCTTGAAACAAAGCTCTTGCACCGATAGTAAAAGAGAACTCGCCTCTTAATTGACCCATTCTTTGAAGAGACGAGATGAGGTCTGTTCGTGAGAAATGGCTATTCGTCGGCCACGGAACTTTTCTGTCTTTTTTCGCTGCAAAGACAAAATTAACCCTGCGAGTAAATCCACCCCCCACAGCGTCAGCAGGGATCGACTTAACCAACCACTCTTGAGCACTACCGCCAAGAAGACAAACACAAGCAGAGTTGATATTACACTCACCCTTACCGCGCGTCCCGTATCCATATATGCCTTCTTTACTGTCCCAGAGGTCACTCAATGCTGTTATTGAAAATTGACTTGCAGTTATAAAAACAGATAATTCTGTTGATACAAGCAAGGCTTGAGCTTCTACGCCGATTTTGAGACTTTGGCCTCCAAGATTAGTCATCTTTGGAAAGCCTTTTGACAGCTTCTCAAGGACATACTCCATTGTAATTCTATCACTAAGGATGTTTGACGTTCCAGCATCTTTAAGTAGAGCAATCGCTGGATTCATAGCAGCGCCTTTACCCAGACCAGGACGACCTACCAATACAACGTAGAGGTTCGGATAAAGTTTGAAAGCTACGCGGTCAATCCAGACGCTTCGCTTGAGAGTGGCGCTGATGATACTAATTGCACACCACTCGTGGTAACGCATTGGACTTTCCGTTGCGCTGCTAATGAACTGTATATAGTCCTTAATGAAGTCTCGTCCAGGCTGAGAGGACACTTTTTCAGTCCTTTTAAGGAATAGCCAATCTCAAACTCGATTGGAATCTTCAATTCCAAGCCGTTTTGGAAGTGAAGAATCCTGTCAAATGCTTTTTGTAGGAGTTGAACAGCCTGAAGAACAGCTTCAAAAGTATCATCTGTTTCGGTGAGGATAGAATCATGATCGTCTTTTAAGACGACCTCGGTAGGTACGGAATGGCAGAAAAGAACTGCCATTCCGGTGTTGTCACCAACAGTTGACTGAGGAACATAAGCGTAGGCTTCACGAAAGACTTCATTGTTGTCTCCGTAAGGGCGAAGGCCATGAAAGGTCCGTTTTCTTCCTAAAGGAGTACGAAGTACTCGTGTTTTAACAAGACAGTCCTCGACCCATTTATGAAATACACCTTTAACCAAAGGTTCCACTTGATGGAATCTTGTCAATACTTTCTGACAGAAAACGGGAGTGGTTGGGAATCCTTCTGACGCCATTACAGCCGCCATTTTTTTGGACTGCATTCCGTAATTTCCGGCGTGCCGAACTTTCTTCCCTACGTAGTACTCTAGACAATTTTTATTGTTGGTTTTTTCAATAGGCAAGCCAAAGATTTCACTTGCAAGAATCGCGTGACGAGAAATACCCGTACGTATGGACTTTTCCAGCTCGTCCAGACCTTTTCTATCTCCAGAAATGTCGGTAATAATCCCCTGAACTACCCACTCCTCTGCCGACGCCTGGTCGCAGGCGACGAATATCTTGCCAGGTCTTGAGATAAAGATTCCACGAAATTTCTCGCCAAGGTCACTGTGTTTGGGGATATTCTGACCGTTGCTTCCATATCCCAAGAAGTTTGTACGTGAAGCTCTACGTCCGGTAACTGTACCTGTGACAGCAGAGCACGAATAAAACACGTTATTTGGTAGTCGGACTTCAATGTTCGTTCCGAGAAGTTTGTTAAGTTCTCTTGTCCGTAGAATATGCTTAAGTGTCGGGTTGAGGGTAGCAGCGAAGGCTTCGTTGAGAGCTTCCTCACCTGTGGATTCATTACCTGTTTTACGGTCTTTTTTAAGTTTGATTTTGAGTTCATTGGTTAATACCTCTCTTAGTTGAGGAACAGAAGCTATATTAAGAATGCTGTTAAGAGGAATACCAAGTTGTTTCGCTAAGGCTTCGCCCAGTGACTTTCGATAAACAACAGGACGATCGTTTAGGCTCTTAGATATATCGACACATTTCTCATTAAGCTCGTTTACCACTTTTGTTTTAAGCGCGTCGAGTGAGGGTTTGTCGGTCAGGGTTCCTCTTTGGTCGATGTAGTAAAACGCCCGAGCGAGAGGCATTTCATACTCAGAATAGAAGCGTTTCAGCTCGGGCTGTTCTTCGAACTCTTTTTCCTGTTCCTCGAACACTTCAAGCGTGCCGCAGGCGTCGAGACAGTTGTACTTCTTCAGTTTTTGAATACCTTCTCGAACATTCCAGCCCTTACCTTCGTCTTTCCAATAAGGAAGCCTGGTATATTGAAACCCCAAAAAGTCGAGCTTGTGACTCATCTCAGGATGGAGTACATGATGACGCACCAAAGTATCGTCGAGATAATCAATGCCACTGTTGAGGCCGATAGCAGCAGCCCAGTTTGCGTCAAAAGTTGACCAGTTTTGACCGACAATCCGCTTTTCCAACAGTGTATCCAAAAGTCTCCAGAGGATAGCCAATTCCTTTTCAGGAAAACCAAAAAGCTCCATGCTGAGAGCGCAGTGACGATGATAAGAAAGAGCAATAGTATAAGGCACACAACGACGAAGAAGTTCGAAATCACATGATGTAGGACCGTCATGGTGAATACACTCCAATAAGAACTCTTTAGTTTCATCGAAACCTGCATTGGTGATAAGCTGTCTTTCTTCTAAGGGTTGGAGCTTGGCGTTTCGCTGCCAGTATTCAAACTCTTCTCTAAGTTTTCTGAAGACAAATACGGCAACATCTCTATCACTCCATTCTCTGAGGATATACGCAGGATGCAGGTTCGGAAGGACATAATGAGGCCAGTCGAGTCTGCCACATCGCAGCAAAGACCCACGCCATTTAGATATTTTTGTTTGGTTATCCTTACGGTCGCTTGTTTCGGGACAAAGGATTTGGAGAGGAGTTGCCCCGAGGGGGCATAGGAAAGTAGGACGATGTTCGCGGAGTTCTTCGAAAAAGGCGTCGATATAGACTTGCTTGGAGATTCCGAGTTCTTCGATTCTTGAGATGTCGTTTTCTGGTGGTCGGAGTTTGTAGGGGTTGATACAGCAGTATTCTTGCGGAGCAAAATCAGCCTCCTTTAACATTTTGTCAAGTTCTTTGCCACTACTTCCTACAAAAGGAATGCCGTACCTATCCTCGTCCGCTCCCGGAGCTTCGCCTATACACCAAACTGGTGAGCTAGGATTGCCTCGGAAACCGACGTAGGTCAGGCCGAGGCTTTTACAAAAAGTTTTAAGCTCTTCAATTTTCTGTCTCAAGAGGATCCTCGCGCAAGGCAAGCATCTTTCTCACAATACATTTAGGACAATTCAGATAATGAGTCTGATGTTTTGTTGTAGAGCCGTTGATTTCGTAATCTGTTGCTAACGACACTGCGTGTCGAAGTGTCTTCTCAAAGGCTTCAAGCTCTTGAAGAGCTTGTACCATTTCAGCTTCGTCGTACTTCCAACGACACGATTGGCGTTGAAGCGTCTTGCGGAATTCTTCAAAGAACCTATTCAGTTTTTGTTCGAGAGTTGGCGTCATAGTCTTTCGTCATTTGGATGAGAGCAGATTCGTACTGAAACCAAGGTACTCCGTAAAGGACGCAAAGGAGTTTTTCGATTCCTGTCGCGAAAAGATGTTGCATCTTGTAAGGGGACAGAGGATGGTCTCCAGGCTCGATGCCCAAATCCCTGCACTCACCCAATAGTTCTTTGTCGTTGTCAAAATCGTCGACTTGTTTTTGAGTAATTCCGTACTTCGAACAGCCTAAAGCCTCGACGAGCTCGTGTATTCCAATAATCATTTCGGCAAAAAGAGGAGTGATCAAATCAGACCCTGTTGTAAGGGGTTCACGGATTTTTGACACCTTAATGGTAAGGACATCTCCCGAGTCGTTCCATTGCCAATCTCCACAAGTGTTGTATCTTTGCTGTTCGTGAGGAATTGTTTCGATGACAATTCTCATTTAAGTGTCTCCATACGAGACTTAATTATTTGACATGCTGTCAAATCCTTTTCGAAAAGGACGACTCGTCGCTTTAATTTAAGCGCCGCTACACCAGTCGTTCCGCTTCCAGAACAAAAGTCTACGACTAGACCGTCAAGAATAGTTGTATCTAAGATGAACTTCTCGATGAGTTCGACCGGCTTTTGAGCATGGTACAATTTTTGCTCTGTTGTTGTTCTGACTGTTACTGTAGAAAACTCAATAACGTCATTTTGACCAGGACGAAGGATTTTAGGCTCGCCTTTTCGAGCGACAAGAATAGGCTCGTAGGCTCGGCCGTAGCGCGTGTATGGTGAGGTATTTATGACTGTATTTTTAACCCACACCAGTGGAGTAGTATCCACTTCGAAACCCGCCAGTCTAAGTTCTGCCACCAAATCTTTGTAAATGGCAAAGCCGAAAAAAAAGAAAGCGAAGCGGTCTTCTCGTAAGACACGATAGCTTTGAGCAGCAAGTGCGCTGCATAAAGTGAGGACTTCCGCTTTGCTATCAGCAAACGGGCGAGCAAGAAGTTGCTTGGAGTTGGCTCCCATTCCTTGCACATCTTCTCCGTAGGGAGGGTCCACAATGACGAGGTCAACTGTATTGCTGTTGATATTGTTAACATTGTTAACAAAATCTCCTTCGTAAAGGGTCCACTTCTTTTCTCCCTCGACCTTTGGTCTTTGTGCTGCTTGTTGTAGTCCTGTTGCTACTGCTATCGCAAGAGTGGCTTGACGTCTTGCAGCCTCTTTAGTCTCAGCTTTAGCAAGTGTCGGTACTGAGGTGATAAGTTCCGCGAGTTCAACATCTTTTGAAGTTTGCGCGTTGGACTCCCCAAGTAAAACTGCAAGTTTGTTAATTCCAAAACCAGCTGATGTAGTTCCGATAATATCTGTCCGTGCTGTAGGCCCGCTTCGTGATGGGCCATGTATTTGAACCATGATATCAAGGAGACGTTTTTTGGCCAATACCTCTTCCTGCCATGAAAGGCTTTTTCGTTTGACATTTTCTTCCACCTCCATAGCAGCAAGTTTTAAAGGGTCGAGTTCGTCGTTAAATAGAAAATGAACGGTGTGTATGAGCTCAACCACACCCAATTTTTTGAGTGCGCGTAAACGACGCTCGCCGGCGATTAGTTTGTTTTCTCGGTTGACGATAATAGGCTGAATAAGACCAACACTTTTAATCGAAGTTGCAAGAGCATCTATATCACCGAAATCCTGTCGGATGCGACCAGATGTGTCAATTTTACCGACGAGGATATTTGACTTGTTAAGTTCTTTATCGAGCCAGTTACTCATATCTATCTCGTCATTCATAATACTTCTCCTTTCTTCACTGTGGAACAACAACCAGCATCGAGCATCCCTGTCATTTGAGTGACGAAAAGATCTTTACAGATAGAAGATCTGATAAACCAATCATTTATTGGCTGCTCGCTCATCGCTTCGTTCCTTTCGGGCGCGGCCTCGCTGCACAATGGCAATCCTCTCCGTCCAAATCTTCCGCTTTGCGCTCTTTGATAATTTCTGCGCACGTGACCGACTTGTGACCCCAATGTGGACCGCCGTGCTCAACCGTGACTTTGTGCCAGCCGTTGCCGTCTTGGTCCGCAAGGTAGAAGATGCTGCCACCGTATTTCACTTCCACGGCGCGAATCTCCGTCCCGATAAGATGCTTGTACCACCCTTTTGGAAATGGACAGTCTCCGATGCGTATTAGCACGCGCCGCGCCTCGCATGGTTCACCGTTCCAGAAAGTTTGTGCCATCACTCCCCCTGTCCTAGAATCGCGTCCAGCTCGTCGGCATCTACGACTGTCATGACCCTTTTAGGACCAAAGCCAAGGAACACTTTAGTTCGTGGCAGTGCCAGTAGCTGCTCGGCGATTGGTTCAAGTTCTTCCAAATTAGATTGGTTCGCCCTTGCGAGCCATTTCGTCGCCTCTCCCATTACACAGGAGTTGGCCGTTGTTTTGATGCCCCTCATTACATCCGCCAGCGTCTTGGGTGCGTCGGTCATCGGCCTGCCTCACGCTTGGTCAGGGGACGCAACTCAGTAGCAGGATTGCAATCCGTAAACTTGCCGTTCATCAAACAAGACAATTTCACTCTGTTTCCGCTTTTAGATACGGCTGTAATCGTGACTGGAATTCCGCAGATACAGCACCACACTCGTTGTCCTACTTCGTACTTCGGCTTCCGCTTGCGTGCGCCTTCCGATGGGCTAGTCATGTGCTCCGGCTCCCTCAAACAATTCAAACGATTCCGCCTTGCGTTTTTGTGATCCGTAAATGATCGCAGGCCGCGCCCAGACGATGGGTTACTCGTCATGGAGCCTCCTTTCTGCACGTTCGCCAAGAAAGAATCCGAGCAAGAAGGCTAGTACCATGAGCATCCCCACGTTAATGAAGACGGTTTGAGCCTGACTTGCGGTCAGCACAATGTCCGGTGATGGGCTAGTCATGGCTGTCTCCGGCATGTTCGGCTCCCTTGATGGCGGCGCGAGCAATTTCAACTGCGCGGTCAGCAAATGTGAATGTGTCTTCCGTGGGCTTTTTCCCCTTTTCAATCTCCCGCAGCGCCTCCAGCCACGTGGCATGGCAAACCTCATAGGCCGCCCTACGAATCGAACCGCATGCGGCATCGCGTGTTTTCAAATCAAAATTTGCTTTGTCGTTCCAAATATGATTGTGGATTCGCATGAGTGACTCCCAGGGCTGATCGATATAATGCTGCCACTCTGCCGGATTCTCGATTTCATAGGAGCCTTTGATTTCACTGGACCACCCTTCATGTTCTTGCGCACGGGCGTCGCGCTCGGCCCACGATAAATCTTCACTCATTCGCTTAACCTTGTCCTACTCAGCCATCAGACTTCTCCCGGTCCAAATGTCATATCTTCTTCCCGTTCACTAGCGTCTGTTGACAACCAAGCGTACCAGACAGCACCCGTAAAGATGACTGTTGGCACAGTAATGACAACAAAAACAATCAACAGAATGAGTTTCATATCGCCTCTTTAAATAAAGCGAGGCCGGTTGGACTGTCCCTCTTGATAGAAGGAACAACGGCCTCGCCTCTTTTCGCGCTGCGGATACAGCAGCGAACCCTTTTTATTTCGCGAGGTTGTTTGAATGTTTCTCGCTACAGCCTTGAATACGGCAAACGTACATCTTTATTTTGTTGTTCTGTTTACCGTTGTACTCCGATTGAATCAAATACAACTGAGCTTGTTGTCCAAGAAGAGGACCGACGTACTCCCATTTTTCTGGATTGTCCTCCGGCCCGTTGAAATCTCCAGGAAATTCAACATTTCCTTGAGCATCAGCAGCCAGAGGCAGTCCAAAAGCATGGCAGAAATCAGTCCAGGTCCATTTTGCTTTTGTGTTGAGCGAATCAAACACGAGCCTGTCGTTGTACTCAGGATGGTTAATCACCTTCATTTGAGGGTTGAGATTAACCGAGTCCTTTTTACTTGACAAAGTTGGTTTGAACCCATCGAGTCTGACCGTAACGAGCCCTTCTGCCATTACTGGCAGACCTTGTACTTCTTCTTTCGAAGCTGTAAGCTTCGGCATCTTTTCTTCTCCTTTTTAGATTTTAACTCCCGCAGGTAGTGCCTTCGTCGGTTGTAAACCCGACTGAAGCTTGAGATTTCTTGTATGTTTAGCTATCATTTCTGTTATATTCGGCTCCTCCGTTGCGTCAAGGAGCATGGTTGTTCCTGAGTCAAACTCACTGTTTGGAAGTGGATATACTCGTGGAACGTAGCGCGTTTGATTGTTACTTCCAACAAGTTGAGTTAGTTTGACTCGCCAAACTTCAGGAAAGTACTTTAAGAGTAGTCTGTATCGAGGTGGATACACATCAACACGACCAGTAAACTTTTTCTTTTCCGGTGTCGAGTCAACGGCTTGTTCTTCCGTTTCGTGAAGAATTACTATTGTATCAGAGGGAAGAGCCATAATACGAAGTACAAAATCTTCAACCTCTTTAGTTTCGGCGTTTACGGCGTCCCAACCTTTGTTGAAAAATACTTTATGTCCTCCGAAGGACACCTCACGACGAAGGTCCGGGCTGTTGTAAAGAGCGTAGGCGTTTGAGGCTTTGGCAAGAGTCTGAACGGAGTCGATTACGTTCGTTCCTACAAGTGTCCCTTTAGGGACCGGAAAACCGAGGTCTGCAAGGTCCAACGAACGTTCAAGTTTGTCAACGACAGTAAGAAAATCTTGAGCAGCAGAAGGCTGTTTCGGCCATTTTGGGTCGGAGTAAGTTATTACATAAACCCCAGGTTTGCCTCGAATAGATTCTCGTTTGTTGTCAAAATCATGGAACAGGACGTTAGGGCGTGCCGTTGTTGCGAGCAGGGATTTTCCGTTCTGTTCGGCTCCTACAAGGGCCAGTTTTAGTTTGGAAACTGGAGGTTCTTTTTCTGCTACGGTAAGTTCAATCGTCATGATGCTCCCCATTACAAGGCGTGTCGGCTGGATTGTCACGAACAAAAAGACCAGAGTTGTGGGTTTTTGAACAATAGCAACAAATTTCTGTACTTCCATGAAACCTTTCAGTTGTGGTAGGTCTGTCTGGATTCTTCTTGTTCCAACAATCAACACAAATACTATGTGTCCATCTACTCACCTTCTACCTCCTTTGATATTTGATACGGAATCCAAGGCTGGGACTCAGTAAAACTGGCTTGGAGTATTACAGGTCGTGCGCTCGGAGTGACGCTGTGTAGCGGAAGATACTCACAAGGACGCATGTACATGTTGTGACAAGTCGTTTCCGACCACAACCACTGTCCGGTACGTAGGCATTGTGCAATACGCTCACATTTACTGACTACGTCTTTACGCCACTCTTGGATTTCTTCTCGCGAAAAGTTTGGATATGCTCGAATAAACCGAGGCTTCTTTGCTCCACCGTTTCGGGGCTTGTCTGTCGGGTTGGTACGACTACAAACATTTACAGTCACACGGTCCACTCGAACATCCAGGCCGACTTGCTTCGCAATCACTTCACAAGAGTGCGCGTAGCCTGCCATTTGGGTAGAGGGCTTGTACTTATAAATCGTGTAACCGTCAATTCGAGTCACTGTTTTATGGTCAATAGGCACAAGTCTTTGATTATTTTCTATGACCACCAAATCCGGCTTTCCTATCCAATACACAACAACGCTACGAGTTTCTCCAAGAGGAACTTCCTTTTTGAGGCCGAAACCCTCCTCAATAGAAATTACCCTCCAATTATGGACGTCAGTAAGGTATTGGGAGTCGTAGTATTCTTGAAGCATTAAAACTCCACCTGCAAGGTTGCCGAACTTTTCAAAACTATCCGGGTCGACTGCTGCACAGGCGTCTAGGTTATTCTTCGCCCAACAGGTTAGGGCTATGTTTTGAATGTCGGCTTTGTCTATCGGCCGTTTGTCACGAAGTGCGTTGTAGAACATCTCCATGACGTCCGACCACCATGAGCCAATGGCCATCGCAAACGGCTTTGTTACAGCTGAACTCTTTGTTCGGTAATTCTGTATATGTTTGAGGTGAAAGTACGACTCACAAAGCGAGAATGATTTGAGTAAAGAGGCGTCTACAAAGAACTCGTATCTTCCATCAGGAAGAATACGATAGAATTGAAAGGGTTTGTCGTTCATTTACCCGCCTTCATTTGGTTGGTTATTTCAATGAGCTTACGAGCCTGCTTGATAGGTATTCCGAGGTCTTTGGATAGCTTCACCGCTGGGTCGGCTGTCGTTCTGGTTGAGGCTTTACCAATTAGCCTTAAAGTTCCTTGAGCTTTAAGAGCCTCTCTACGATCTTCTAGTCTACGACGACGTGAGTCCCTTCGTTCTTCTTTTTCAAACTCAGCAGCAGAAACGGTAATACGATAAAACTCGTTTGTTATCATTGCTTGCTTGAGTAAGGATTTCCATTGACCAAGTTTTTGCTCAAGCTCTTGCTCAGTAAGGTTGTGAATCATTTCGAGTAGATTAGGCCAACCTTCGCCAATTAGCTTCAGCTGACGGCCTTTGTGTTCTACTCCTTCGTCGTCTACAAGTGGAGCTTCGACTAGAGAGGTGTTTTCGTCTCCAATACAGTTTGAACAAAAATGAGAATCGTACCGACTTTTATGTTGGTCACAAAATTCCTGTCCGCAATGCCGGCACATCGATTTTGGAGTGGAGTCACAAGCGAAGCATTTCGCTATGCGAAGTGGCGTAGCCTGTTCGCTCATGTACCTCTCCTCATCGCAATGTCAATCGCCGCTTTGATGTCGTCGTTCGACGTCAGAGGCGCGTGAATTCGTTGCATTCCCGCTTTACTCGGGTTTATAAAAAGCATATCTCCTCGACTCAAGAGGTGCTCCGCTCCGCCTGTACTGAGGACCGTCGTACTATCCGCGTGACTGGGTAGACGGAAACTAAGTCTGGCTGGGAAGTTTGACTTAATATTTCCTTCAAGAAGTTTAACACTTGGACGTTGAGTTCCGGCGATGATGTGTATTCCAGTTGCGCGAGCTTTCTGCGCAAGCTGGCTAAGTTTTTCCGAGGCAATTTTACCGATACTTGCACGCTGTTTTTCAGAGGCTCGACCACTATTACCAAGCAGGTCTGCAAGTTCGTCGATAACGAGTACGATATAGGGGAGTCGAGCTTTCTCGTCACTACGGTCTTTGTTATATTCAAGGATGTTTCGAAGACCTCGCTTTCCGAAGGTTTTTAGCCGAGATTCCATCTCTTCAAGAAGCCAGTCGAGCTGTTCGAGGGTTTGATAAACCGTCGTTGCAGGATTCCACAGAAGGTGAGGGGCGCCGATAAAATGACCAAACTCGACGCCCTTTGTGTCAGAGAGGCATAGTTGAAGTTGGGTGGAGGGTAGGTTGAAAACCATTGTTGCAAGGATACTATTTAACAACGTTGATTTACCCGAACCTGTTGAGCCTGCTATGAGCAGGTGAGGGAAAAGAGTAAGGTCTTCAATTACTTTTTGTCCCAGTTGATCGATGCCGAGTAGAAGAGGGATATTGAAAGAACTGTTAACATCGTTAACAGATACAAGGCAAACATCCCTCCACAAAACCCATTTCCTATCTTCGTTTGGGACGAAGATACCTACTGCGACCTCACCAGGCATTCGCTTTACAAGTACGTCTTCAACACCGAGAGCTATAGCGAAATCGTCGCTCAAAGCCTCAATTTGACTTACTTTGGTTGAGCCTTCGGGGGTGAACTTGTAGATTGATACTACTGGACCTTCAACAATAGGTCCAAGAAACTTCGCACTTACGCCGAGCTGTACCATCTTCATAGCAAGGCGTGCGCAGGTTGTTGTTTGGTGGTCGGTCAGGGTGTTGACCATTTCAAACTGTCCTCTTCTCGAAGAGGTGCCAGACAAAAGGCTTACTTAATACTGTGCCTATATGATGTACTTTCCAAGGAACTTGTGCTCCTGTTCCTACAAGGAGGAACTTCCTTTCTTCGTCTGGTTGTTCTGGGTCTACAAGACACCACAGAGTAGGAGTTCCAATTTCATCCGTATCCACCTTCTGTATGTCAAAGAGTAGAATTTGAGAGTCGAGAGGGAGGTTAATGCTTTGAGACTCTGTATACTTTAAAGGATACTTGTATATCGTCCTCATTTAACCTCCTTCGCTCCGAGCAGGCTCGCGTCGATTTGACCGCTTGTTAAAAGAGCTCGTTTGTTTGGAGTTAGATAGGAAAGACCGTTTGAAAGAGCTTGAACGTTGGTGAATTTGATGTAAATACCACCTGTCATTTCAGCAATGCGCTTAAGAACATCCTCACCACCGCCGGAATCTCCGATGTGCACACAGTCGATTGGTATGTAAGACTGTTTGTACTGTTCAACTATACCCTCACCAAAAGAGTCCGTAGGACACCCGTCGCTTACAAGCACGGCTCGAGTAATTCCCATATCTTCGTAGATTCTTGTGAGCGCTTTGTACAAAGGTGTATTGCCTTTGGCCTCTAATGTGTCAATAGTAATTTTGACAAGCATGTACGAAGTTGTTAATGGATAGGTCTGTTCGTCGTCTAGACCGAAGGTCTGAATACCAATGGCCGTGTCCGCAGCGTTACACTTATCAACGAAGTTGTTGACAGCTTGTTTCAAATTAGTCATTTTAGAGCCGGACATACTACCTGAGCAGTCCAATGCCAGGGCAATCCGGTTGGGCATTTCAAGGACGTTGATTGTTTTTGAGGCTATACGTTGTTGGAAGGGTGTTTGAATTGCACTCAGTTTACCTTTGGTAAGACTAAAAGACTTGTCAATAGGTCGACTGAGTTTGTTGTCGTCGTTCATTTTTCCTCCTTTTCTAGCTATCTTTTGAAGAAATTCTTCTCGACCTTTTGCCATAACTCATTGAGTCGAGACATCTTTGTAGCGTCCCCACCTTGTTTATCAGGATGTAGGGTTTGACACGTTAGCAGGTACGCTTTGCGAACCGCGTCGTAAGTAAAAAGACCAAACAGTTCAAGAACATCGTTTGAGCCTGTTTGAGGCGAAGGAGTAAAGGCTTGACTGTTCTGTTGCTGAGTGTACTGTTGTGAGACTGTCCTTGAAACAAACGAGACTGTTCCTTGTCCAAGGCAAGCTTCGGCTATTTTTCGAACAGGCTCGCCCCATGTTTCATCAACGTACCATGCCTTGTTTTGAGGGTCCCAATGTCTTTGACCGCTAGGAATTATGTTTTTTAGACCCTCTACAAGACGTTCGTTGAACTTTGACTGAACGATGTAGGAGTTTAAGTTGGTGTCCCAAAAGATTCTGCATTTAATCAAAGGACCTCCTTTTAACTCCTCGTACTCAAAGCTAAGAGTACAAGTATCTCGAAGATAGTAGATAAAACCGTTTGCGTCTTTGTCTCCAAAAGTAAAGTAGTGTACAACTCCATACCCTGTTAATGTATCATGCAAAAATTCAAAACGGTGGTCTATAATTACAAGAGTCATATTTGTTAACAAAGTTAATGATTTTCTTTCTACCTACTCCTCAACGAAGGAGACACGACGTCGAAGAGTAGGTAGTAGAGCAAAGCACTAGCTTCGCTTAGTTGTAACTAGACCGATGCGGCTTGCTGTTGTGTCAACAAAGCCAACGCTTCACGCAGTTTGTCGGGAGAGATACCAAGATTCTTTGCAGCCTTCTCTTCTGGCGTCATCTTGGCGCGTTCGCTCTTTTGAGCCACAGCGTAGCTTACGTCGACGGGTTGCTCACTTGCAACAAAGTTGTCACTTGTGAGCAAATCATTCGCTTCATCGGCCTGTCGAAGTGAGGCGCCATAGTTGAACACACCGAGAAACACATCGATGTTTTCGTACTCACCAACACCACTTCCGCCAGCGAGCTGTACTGCTTCGTCGACCGTCGTAGCGAACTTGTAGGCGAAAGTTTGCGACGCAACCAAAGTTGGAGGAGTCTGTAGCTCTCCTCCCGTCTTGGCCGCTTCGGTATTGGCGTCGGTCACTTCTTTGATGATTTTGTTCCAGGCCGTCTCTGAAGTGATGAAAGTCTTCGTCTTTCCGATTCCATCAACTTCTGAGTATGCTACTTTTGTCTTAGTTAAGGACTGCATTGTTTCTCCTTTTCGCTTGTATTTAAAGTACAGAGCGTAGATAGGGTCGGTATTGGTCCCGGTAGTGCTTTAAGGTACCCCGACTGGTGTGTCGGCCTCTTTAAGTTTTGCACGCACCGTTCTTACGGTAATCAAGGAGCGCTCCCATTTCCGCTCCAATACCGACCAAAACTACGCTCTGTTTACTACCAGAGCCGTTCTTTACAGAAACTACAATAGCTTGTTCGTTGTTACTGCAAACAAGCTATTTTAGACTCTGTGTTTGTTCGAGTGTTTGTGTGGCTTTTACAGGTTCGGCTTGAATAGCCATTCCGTAGAACAAACCACTATTAACATCAAGGTCCGTCGACGGAGTCTGTACGTGCCAATTACCCTCCTCACACGCGCGTCGAATTGCGACGTATTGATTTTCCGCGTATAGTGTACAACGAAACGGTCCACACATTACTTCGTAGAGAGTATTCCGTAAGGAAGGTTGTAGTTTTGTTCTTGTTTTTGTTTGCGAGGTTGTTAAAGCTGTAAGCCGTTCCACGCTTACAACAGACTCACTATCACACTTCTCACATTTACCGTGAGGGTTAAGTGGGCCTATGTTTTTGCAGTTTATACAGATGAATTGTTCAGACATTGTTCACCTACACTGGTCCTTCACAAAAAGAGCCGAACGTGTTGAATCCCACAGTTTTGTTAAAAGAACTTTCAAATCTTCAAGGTCAGCATAGCAACACGAAAAGTCTTGATAAGCTCCTGACTTTGCGTATCGTGCTGTAAAAGACGCACACTGCATTGCTGAGTTGATGACTCTCTCGATTGAATTGTCGTACAGTTGAATTTGTTCTTCTTTTGAAAGCTTTACTGGAACAGAAAGTTCAACGTTTTCGAGTTTTTGCATTATTTACCACCTTTGTCCGAGGACATACCAAACTATTCGAGCAAGGTAATACGACAGTACAAGAATTGGAATCCAGATGACGTTGTCCATTTCAGACACGTTCCTCTTGCCTTCTGCGAAGCACGAACTCATCTACTGTTTCTGTCGTTGTTTGATTAAGCTTCGCTCTTGTCCATTCTAGTTTGAAGTCTTTAATACGCGCTTCTACTTGTTCCTGCTCAACGAACGACGTTAGTTCTTCGTCAAGTATAGGATTTCTATTAAGGTTTTGAACTATCCTCTCTTCTTTTTGCGTGAGCGGTTCGTTGTTTAGCACTGCTCTTTTTGTTCGAATAACCTCAGCCACAGCTCGTAGTGCTTTTGTCTCGTAGACAGGAGCTTCACAGTTCTTTCTTTCCGCCTCTTCGAAAACAAGACTGCAAATGTCACAACGAAAGAACTTCCTGACTTTATCAGCCGTAGGTCCGACAACACCTTTCGGATTTAGTGCATCACGACTCAACGACGGCATGAATCTAACTTTAAACGAACCACAAGAAGGACAATGTGGACGCGAAGCAATACGACCGCACCTACATGCGTCACCTTCTCTCGCAATCAAATACTCAGGCAATGACATTGAAACTCCGTTGTACAAAACGCCGATTGGTTGTTTGGTTCACCAAAAGGCATGGGGCTAAGTGCAGGAGGCACTTTAGCATGGTGTGTACGGGTGTGTCAAGGGTTTTCTAAAGCCTTTAGAATCAAAGGGTTACGGCCTTTACGCACACATACAGGCCTGTGCACCGGCGTGCCATAGGGGTACACATATTCTCATGCCCGCTTTCTCACAGTGGTTGGGTTTTGAATTGGAATTTCTTATTGAAAAAAAAAAAAT
>Ga0126373_10000153_pt1 | contig 47078 bp, 49 predicted proteins | sample PanSoiMetPlot_11_FD_92545 | JGI IMG/M metagenome (GOLD analysis project Ga0126373, IMG submission 92545) | Tropical forest soil microbial communities from Panama - MetaG Plot_11 | ecosystem: Environmental > Terrestrial > Soil > Tropical forest > Bulk soil | place: Panama | collected 2016-02-17 | reverse complement strand
GGTGTCTGCCGGCCAAAGCTTATCCCGTAATTCCTCGCGAGTAACCAGCTCTCCCGGCCGAAGTAGCAAAGCCACTAGCACTTGAAACGGTTGCTCCTGCAGCTTTACTTTTTGGCCGCGATGACGCAGTTCCCCGGTGTCGAGTCTGACCTCGAACGTACCAAAACGGACGATGCGCGATAACGGGGTGGTGGCCATCGGATTCCGCCGTGGCCGAGTTTAACATTTATGCGTGCAAGGCAGGATTTCGAACGCTACAACGACATTGCTCAGTTTGCTCATTTCGCCGTACAAGACCTCTATCCAAACGGCAACACCGCAGACCTCCAACGTGCGTTCGATCTGATGGAACATTGGCTTGTCCGCAATGCCGTCAGGCGTGGAATGAAATTGAAAGCATTTGGGCTGGTAAGACAAGTCTAGTGGATGTGATTCGGGACGAGGGCAAGAGGCGTGAGTAGGCGATCCATTACGATTCGCTTGCATTCTGCGTTCAGTTGGAGTCAGATGGTGAAGAATCTCTCCATTTCATTCGTAACTTCAATGCCAACCTCTCAGCGGCTATCTGGGAAAGAAATATTTGGGCCGGTCACCGATCGCCGTATAAATATTTTCATGACAGAGAGAGAGTGAGTGAGCGAGAGAGAGTAGAGAGAGAAGAAAAAATCGATCTAACGAAAGAATTGCGCCGCCTCAACGAACAAAATCGGTGCCTCGTTCGAGAGCAAGCCCGTATAACTAAAGAATTTGCTCGCATTAACCAGCGGCTGAAGGAACTCCGAAAGCAGAAGCATCCAGGACCAAATTGCGAGATTCGCCAGTTGACGTGATATCCGTACACTCACACCCCTTAGATACGTGAAAACCGCACGCGCTAAAAGTCTAATTGCCATCTCAGCACCTGAGGTTAGGCGCCTGTAAGTTTTGCGAGTCATTCAGGCTGGACGGAACAGCCGGCAGTATCTCTATGATTCAACTCAACCAAATCCAATCTTCATCACGGACTTTTTCGTGGCGAGTTCGTCTTAACCGCCGAACCCGGCGGCACGTCCGACTCCAGGCTACTGAGCGCCAAATCACTGGACCAGCAGTCCGCGACAACTTTCCACTCTCCGTTTGGCTGCTTCTGCAGCACCCATAAATATTTTCCGCGCTCCTCGCGGCGCTTTCCCGCTGCACTGGGAATCAGCGCCTTGCAACGCCCGGCCTCGTAAGCACAGTCGCCCACCACATCCACGCGCAGTGGATCGATTTCAACATCCCCCAACCCGGCATCCAGCGCGCCAAAGAAGAACTCGCGCACCGCAGCCGCACCTCGAATCGGCGGATAATTCGACCGCAATACCAATGCGTCGGGGCTATACAGTTCGAGCAGATCATCCAGATGTTTCGTGTTGCAGGCCAGAACCCATTCTTGCGCAATCGCCCGCGCCGACGCCTCTGCCCGCGACAGGTCGCCTCGCAGCGCAGCTGCTGTGGATCGCAGCTTGTCTTCTCTCGCCGCGTCGCGCACACCATCGCGCGCAGGTTCCGCTGCCCGCGGATACGCCGCTTCCGCCGCTCCAGGGAAATAATGATGGTGATAATGATGGTGATAGTGGTGCGTCTCGATTCCGGTTCCCTGCGAAGTGGCTGGACGTTCCGGCTCCCGAAAACCATGGGCGGGAATGGGAAGTGCGGCCGAGGCTTTGGGTTCAGCCATCCTCTCTCCCCCTGAAATGGCCTTCTGTGCCTCTTCGAGCGTGATGCCGCACATTCCGCAAAACTTGTTGCCCTCGCGATTCTGGTAACCGCAGGTCTTGCATGCCACAGTTGTCGCACTCGTGACACGGTCCCGGGCCTCATCCCGCGCAGCATCCTCGGCATCGACCTCCGCCGACAGACGCTGCACCGCCTGCATCGCCGCCGCAACCGCATCCGGACTCGGCTTCTCACGCTTCATTTCCGGCGTGACCCGCCGGTAAAGGTCTTGCAACTCCGCACTGGTCACCGGAGCATCCATCGGCTGCATACCAGGACTCGGATTTTTCTCTTTGTTCTCCACGGAATGGATGCACCTTGTGAAGGAGATTCTAGCGCAGCGCTTCGGGGAGTCGCTACCGGTTGGAAAACTCTACTTTGCCCTCAGTCTCGGTCGGCACTCCGTTGCACGTGGCCGGTCGGTATCTCCAGGTGCGCACCGTCTGCAACACTCGCCGGTCGCCGGCAATGCCGGCGCTCTCAAGAATCAGCGGACTGTGTACCCGGCCATCGGTGCCGATGATGAAGCTGACTTTCACCTTCCGTCCATTCGTTGTAGAGGTGAACAGGGGGTCGGGCGTAGTCAATGCCTCTGGCGGTTCTACCGCCGCGCACGTCCGTCGCGAACTGATGTGTGGAACGTCAACGTACTGTGCCGCCCGCCGCAGCGTGTTCGCCACTTGTGCTTCGCGCTGCTCCAGGCTGGCCGAACGCGGTCCCTTCACCAACGTGCTCCCTCCCGATACCACCGGCAGAAGCAGTACCAACACCGCAGCCCCAATCCGACGCAGCATGGCTTTCGTCCCAGTCCTTCCTCAGGAAGAGCAGTATAATCCAACCTTCGCTGGAGCAAACCGCCCGCCAATAAGATACATGATGTTACACCCATAAAATCAATAATTTACAAAACATTCCTCGCCAATCTCTTTGCCATTTTGTGAAATCGCTTGCGCACGTTAGCTCTTCCCGGTAGTCACCCATCCCATGATTTTTTCAAGCTAATCAACGTGACCTCCGGAGGGCAGTTCCAACGCAAAGGAAGATCTACCGTTCCAATTCCCGCATTCGTATACAGAGTCAGCTCTCTGATTTTGAAGAGTCCCCAAACGTACTTCTTCGCCAATGGCGGCAGGTAGAGCGGACGCATCAGAGGAATTCTCACCTGGCCTCCATGTGTGTGACCCGACAATTGCAGGTCCACCGGATATTCCGCCACGTAATCCGCATAGTCTGGTTCGTGCGCCATCAGGACCACTGCTTCTCCGCTCGGAACCTCGCCCAATGTGCCAGGCAGATCGGGATCCCCGGCCAGCACATCGTCCACTCCACAGAGCCAGAAGCGAGCCCCGTCCTTCTCGATCGGGACAGATTGGTTCGATAACGTTGGAATTCCCACCGATTTCAGGGCGCTTGTGATTCGGTCGGGATCGGAAAATGCATCATGATTCCCCAACACCGACCAGACGCCATGAGGCGCGCGCAACTTCCTCAACACTTCGGCGCAGGGTTCTGCGTTGCTGGCGTACTTTGCATGATTTCCAAACCACGGCACAGAAACGAAATCGCCCGTCAGCGCAATTAGATCCGGACGAAGTCCGTTTACGATCTCGACCCCCTTACGGATCGGATGCACCGAAAAATAGGGGTCGTAATGAAAGTCACTGAGTAGCGCAATGGTGAACCCGTCCAGCCGGTCCGGCCAACGCTGCAATGCTATCTCTTGGCGAATGACCCGGGGCCGGTTCGGTTCGATGAGGATCGAATCGGTAGCAATGGCCGCCACGGCGGCGGCTGTCACCCCTTTGATGAACTTTCGTCGATGAATCCGTGGGAACGCCAATCGTTCTCGGGCCTTAGGCAGTCGTACCTCCACCACCCCCTCGGCTTCTTCAGAATAACCCGTAGAGCAGAAAGTACCGAAGCCGATCGGCCCCGCTCAGAAGCTGAACGTAGCCTGCAGATCGATCCGTCGCACCGCGCTGCCCGTGGAGAACGGTCCCCCCTGCAAGGAATTAGGAACGCCAAAAAAGCTCGATCCAAGCACGCCGCTGGGATTCGCCGCGTTGACCTTGTTGAATACATTGCGAACGTTCACCCCAAACGTGAGGTTGTACCGCCGGTCGGTGCTCGGCCCGCCCATCGAAGGACCCCCGCCAAACAAGGGACCACGCGGACCGCCCCCACCGCCGTGACCCCCACCTCCTCCACCGCCATGTCCACCGCCACCGCTCTGAACGTTCGAGCTTTCCTTCAATTTGCTGCCCAATCCAAACGTCTTCGTCAGCCGCAGATTCAACGTGAAATGCGATGGCCCGATCGCATAGTTGATCGGCACCAGTGGTGCTGCTGCCGAGCCACCCGCCGAGTCGAACGTCCCCAAAGGCGTGCAATAAACAGTTAGGACAGCTTTTGTGCCTTGGGCACACGTCGCGGTGCTAATCAATCCCGGGCGGTCATTGAAGATGGAGTCTCCATTCACATCCGTCGGCGTCGTGATGTTATACGGGGACCCCGAACTCGCGACCATGAAGGGACTCAAGCGGAAAAGGTGAGGTAGCGCGATGCTCCCCCCAAAAAACAGCCGATGCCTCGTATCAAAGCTGGCCCGCCCGTAGTCCTGACTGAGGTTGTACGAATTCGACGCGAAGTTGGAAACTCCCGAAGCGTTGCTATTCGCATAATTGAGCGTGTAATAGCCAAACAACTGCAGCTTCGATCCGATCCGCGTGTTGCTGTTCACGATGAGCTGGTTTTGATTGAAGTTCGCTTCCGACACGTACTGGTAGACGTTTCCTCCCGCGGGATTAGGACGGCTGCTGGTGCCGGGAAAGGGCGCGTTGGCATTGATCGTGGCGAATTGATCAAATCCCCGCGAATTCAGATACGTCACCGAAAGCGTTGCCGCCTTCGTCAGCTGACGCTCCACGCTGAGCGCGCCCTGCAGCGTGTACGGCGCATGCAGACGTGGGCTGATCTCGTAAATCGTCGGCGTCGCTTGGCTCGCGGTTGAGAGATCGCAAGCCGTCGCCACCGGGTAGCAAGTGGGATTGATAATCACAAACTGCTGCTGCACCACTCCGTTCACCCGCTCAGCCTGCAGAATCTGGTCGGATTGGAAGCGATCATAGAAGATTCCAAATCCGCCGCGGATCACCACCTTCGGAGGCGCGCTCCTGCCCCCCACGCCCCACGCAAATCCCACGCGTGGCGCCCAGTCCCCGTGATCATGAATGTAGTTCTGCGTCTCGAAGCGCAGCCCATAGCTGAGCGTGATATTCGGCCGCACCTTCCAGTCGTCCTGCATGTACAATCCCGCGTCGTAGGCCGTCAGATTGAATTTCGGAAACCCCGTCGTGATCGATAACTGCGTGGCAATCGCAGACGTCGTTCCCGGATTCTGCAACTGCTGCTCTGCGTACTGATACGACACAGGGCATGGACTCGTCAGCGGCAGGAACCGCACGTCGCTGGGATCATGGCATCCAAGATCGGTCGTTCCATTCAGCGACGAAAACGTAAACGTCCCATTGAAACTCGAGGTCGAAAAGTTCTCCAGGCTCAAAACCCGCACCCGCGCTCCAAACTTGCTCGTGTGATTTCCATGAATCACCGATGTGTAGTTCTGCACTTCGTAGTGATTCTCATGGTCAATGATCGTTCCCTGGCTGTTCCCCCCGCCCCCAAACGCGCCACGTACGTTAATGGTCGGATCCGTGCTGAGCGCATTCTGCGTGTCGTTTTCCCGCAGGTACTGAAACCGGGTTTCGTTTACGACTTTGGCCCCATAGACCTGCGTATCGCCGATCTGCACCGTATGCTCATCGGTAACTTCGTTGTAGCCCTGCGACGGCAGATTGAATTGCCCGATCCCGTCATTATCCTGAGAGTCCCGGAAGAACTGATACCGCGCCGTCAAAGTATTGTTCTTGCTGATCGCATAGTCGAAACGCGGACCGATGTTGGTCCGGTGCCGCGGGTTCGGCACCGAGTCCAGAATTGTCATCGGATTGAGATCCGGACCAAGCACCTCTGCATTGATAGCCGCCAGATCGTTGATATTGCGCCGTTCCGCGCTGAAGAAGAACGACGCCTGCTTGCTCAACGGCCCGCTGATGTTCCCGCTGTACTGCGTAGAATCGTATCCCTCTTCGGACCCGGCATAAGGATTGTGCGAGTTAAACGCCGACGAATTCCCCAAGACGAAGACCTGTCCGTGAAACTTGTCCGTACCCGGCCTGGTAAAGATCTCAATCCGCCCATAGCCCAGCTTGTCGTACTCGGACGAAAACGGGTTCTGATTGATACGAATCTCGCGGATCGACGCCTTCGGCGGAAGCTGCCCCGCCGTGAATCCATCGATATACATCTGTCCGCCATTCGGCCCAGCTGACGGCCCAGCCAGCGCCTGCAGGTCCGACAACAACTCATCCGGATCATCCGGCAGCGCCTCCAGTTCCTTCCCAGAAAGCGTAATCGCGCCTGCGTTGTTGTTCGGATTCACATCCACAGTCGGCGCATTTTCCGACACCTGCACCTTCTGCGTCTCCACCTCAATCGTCATCGACACGTTGAGCCGAAGAGCCTGATCGGCAATCACCACGTTGTCATTTTCGAAAAGAGTAAATCCCGACGCCGACACCGTCAGCGTGTACTGCCCCACGGCCAGACTATTAAATTCGTACGCGCCCTGCCCATTGCTCTTCACCACGATCGGCGACCCCGTGGCCGGAGTCATGATCACGCTGGCCCCCGGAATCGCCGCCCCCGACGGATCGCTAACCTGCCCATGCAACGATCCGCCTGCCTGTTGTGCGCACGACGAGACGCTAAACCATATATAAAGACAACCAATGAAAGCGGAACGCAGACAATAACCCTTCATCTTCAATCGTCCATTTCTAAAATCCGTCTTGTGTTATGACACGTGGAGCCCCGAACGCATTCGTCCGGAGCGCTGTGCGCGGACGAATAAATCCGCCCCACACAGAACATTGAATTCCCTCGGCGCTCTCCAGGGACTTTTTCATGCGTCCCGAGCGGTTAAGCCTTCTCTTGAGCGCGAATGCACGCTTACTGCGTTCCCTCACCTCCGGGAGCTCCTCCGCCCAGGTTCCACGGCGTCAGCATCATGGCCTGACCCGCGCCGGGCGAAGCCTGCAGGATGGGTTCCACCCCGCTCACCAGCGTGATTGCCGTATGTGGAGTCGTAGAAGTCCCTTCCGTCGCCAGCACAATCACCGCATCACCTTTTTGTAGATTCATGTCCGCCAATGTAGAAGACGGCGTTCGGCTCAATATCCGCTGAAAATCGGGTGCCCCGCCGGAACGCATTCCCCCGCCACCAGACCACGAGCTCCCGCCCGGAGGAGGCGCCTGAGCATTCCCAGCACCGGGCTTCGCATCCGATTGCGCACTATGCGCGCCCGGAGTCCCCGCAAGCGCTCCCTTCAGCCGCATGGCCACCATCTGTGCCATCTCGGCTGGAATCTTGTGTAATTGCGAATCCGCCGCGACCTTCACCTGCACCGTCTTCCTGCTGGCCAAGTCCTGAATCGTCAGCATCCCCGAACTGGCATCGACCGATTTCACCGTGGCTGCATACTGCGGGAATACTCCCGCATAAATTTCCTCCGCCGCGATCTCACTTCCATCGGCGTTTTTGTTTCCGCGCGCCCGCAACTGGTCGCCTGCCTGAATTTCGCCCACACTGCTTCGCTTCGCATCCTCAGGTTTCGCCGAGTCCGGCGCATACCGATAGACCACCGTGTCCTTCTTGGTATGGACCACGATGCTCTTCTTGGCCGTCAGGCTGGGAATCGTGAGCGTAATCGTTCCCCCTGCCGCATCGACCGACTCCACTCGTCCCCCAATGCCCCGCTTCTGCCAGTCCTGCCGAACCTGATCGCTCACCGCCGCCACGGCAGCCTGGGTAATGACGATCACCTCAAGCGCCGAGATCGAATTCCCATCCGCCGAACCGCTTCCCCGAACCCGAACCGTATCGCCCACATGCAGGTCCGCCAGCTGAATCGCAGTCGCATTCTTCAGGTCCTTATCCCCGGACGCCAGCCGCAGAATCCGCGCCCCCGGCTGCACTGTAACTGCAACATCCGATCCAGACGTCTGCCCCAGCGTAAGCGAATTTTCGTTGATCGCTTTAATCGTCCCGATGCGCTTGGCGATCCCCGCTTGCGCATCCTGCGCCGAGGCCCGAGTACCCGCCCAAAAGAGCCGGCCCGCGATCACCATCGCGATCGTGAACGCCAGCACCATAGACCGTTTCATCGTCATAAGCTCACCTTTACTCTACCGCTTCCCAAAAGCCGCAAGTCCATGATTTACAAAGTTTTACCAAGACACAACAACCGTTACAAAACTCTTCCCGCTCCGCCCGCGCACCCAGGCTGCTAATAGACGTTGCCCAGAGCCCCAGTTACGATTTTCAAAAGGGTTCTTGTCGGAAACGAGATGTCAGTGAGGTGCCTGCCAATTCACCGTTTTTGTCTGTGCTGGATCATCTCGGCAGTGCTGCCGCTATCCTCACTCGGGCAGGCCCTGCCAGAAGGGCCTCCCGGCGCCATTCTCCATACCGATGGCGGGGTTTGGGTCAATGGCTACGAAGCTCACGATTCCTCAGCCGTCTTCGCCGGCGATGTGATCGAAACCAAGGCAGGCTCTTCCGCCAATCTTACTTTGGAGGGATCCACCGTTCTGCTGGCGCCCGAGTCCGTCTCAAAATTCGGGGGAGACCTGGTCGAACTCGACCATGGTGGCGTTTCCGTCACGACCATGACCAGCTTCAAAGTGCGCGTGAATTGTATTCTGGTTGTCCCTATCCTGAATCAGTGGACGCAATACGCCGTCACCGATCTGAACGGAACAGTCGACGTCTCAGCGCGAAAGCTGGATGTAAATGTTGAGCATGAGCGCGGAAAAGGCAAGGAAGCGACCGAACCTCAGCCAACCCAAGAGCGTGCCTCAGTTCACGAAGGCGAACAGAAAAGTTACGACGAGAAGCAAGTCTGCGGCGCCGCCGCGCCCCCCACGACGGCCGGCTCTGGCCTCAGTCCAAAATGGATAGCAATAGGCGCAGGCGCAGGTGGCGCAGGCATCCTCCTAATCCTGCTAACCCACGGAGGCGGCAGCAAACCAAGACCCCCAGTAAGCCCCGCAACCCCATAAATTCTTGTCTAGCGACGGACGCATTCGTCCGTCCCCGAGCGAAGCGAGGATCCAAAGCTTCTGTCGTGCAGAGCAACCGGAGTGCAGCGCAGCGGATCGGCGGAGCCTGCCCTGAGCGCGGTCGAACGGTCGGAGCATCCCTACTCGAACCACAGCCCAAGGGTGAAAACGACGACCTAGAATCGTCGACCCCGAGCAAACCCCCTACAGAATCCTCTCATGCGGATACCCCGCCGCCACCAGCGCCGTCAACAACTCCGAAATATGCTCGGGCCCGCGCGTCTCCATCGTGATGTCGATCGCAGTATCCCCCAGAGTGACGCCATGATAAGCCCGATCGTACGCGGTCTCGACAATATTCGCCCGATGATCCGCCAGGATCCCGGTAAGTCTGTGCAACGCGCCCGGATAATCCGGAAGATGCACCCGCAACCGCACCAGCCGCCCATCTTTCACCAGGCCGCGCTCAATAATTCGCGCCAGCAGAGTCACATCAATATTTCCCCCGCACACCAGCACGGCCACTCGCCTGTCCTGCAAGGGCAGCTTGCGATTCAAAACCGCCGCGATCGCCGCCGCGCCGGCCCCTTCCGCAAGCGTCTTCTCGCGTTCGAGCAGAAGCAGAATCGCGTTCGCGATCTCTTCCTCCTCCACCGTTACGATGTCGTCGACATACTTCTGCACGAGGGGCAGCGTCCGCTCTCCCGCCCGCCGCACCGCAATTCCATCGGCAATTGTCTTGGCCGATTCCAGCGTCACCGGCTTTCCTTGCGCGACGGCAGCTTTCATCGAAGGAAGCCGCGCCGGCTGCACCCCGTAGACCTTCACCTTCGGATTCGTTTCCTTCACTGCACAGGCAATCCCCCCGATCAGCCCCCCGCCACCGATCGGAGACACGACCGCTTCGATCTCCGCATGTTGGGAAAGGATCTCCAATCCGAGAGTTCCCTGCCCCGCAATGACGGCATCGTCGTCGAAGGCGTGGATCAGCGTGAGGTGATCCTGTTCGCTGAGTTCGATCGCCTTGCCATACGCTTCATCGTAGTTGGCTCCATGCAACACAACATCGGCGCCGTAAGCGCGCGTCGCCGAAACTTTCGTTAACGGCGTTGGCAGCGGCATCACAATCCGCGCCCGAATCCCATGCCGCCCCGCGTGATAAGACACACCTTGCGCGTGGTTGCCGGCGGACGCTGCAATCACTCCATGCGCGCGCTCGTCAGGATTGAGTGTGAGAAGCTTATTGAGCGCCCCGCGCTCTTTGAACGCCCCCGTACGCTGCTGGTTATCCAGCTTGAGGAAGATCGAGTTCTGCGTCAGCCCGGAAAATGTCTCCGAGTGCGTGCACGGCGAAACCCGGATGTCTGCACGAATCCTGCTGAGCGCCGAGTGAATGTCGGAGAGTTGGATCATTGCCAGCCGGGCAGAACAGCGCTCAAAAACGCCAGAACCCTCCTTCCTGCGACGAAATAGTTATGCTGGCGGGTTTTCCCGGTCGGAGCCCGCGGGAAATCAGGTTGTCCGGCCCAGAAGTCTCGCGCCTCATATCCGATGCTGAGCCTCCTCCACCCTTTCACGTCCAATCGAACTCCCGCTTCGATCACGGCACTGGTAGTGGATTTCCCGGGATTCGTTCCACCACACATCAATTGATCGTTCTGCATGATATGGCCGAATCCCGCCGCACAAAGCCGTTTGACAGACACTTCCCCTCCAAGCGGGTGCTCTACTCCAAATTGTTACAGCGGTAAGGGCATAGCGTAGCACGACCCAGCCATTTTGAACCTAAGCAGAACTAATCTTCTGTTCAACACCAGTGGACATTCCGATGGCGCGAAATCGACGACGACGCCACTTCCTCAGATTTCCTGACACCTGACGCCCGCCGCCCGTTACCTCAGCAGGGCACTCCGGGTGGCCCCACATCTGGCTGAATTTGCCAGAAGTGGGAATTCTCGAAAGGGCGATCAACACCCAAGAAATTTACTTCCGCTTCCCAAAAGCCCACGCCAGCAACCCTCTCACCCCAACCCACTTAGCGACACCCAAAAGTTTTCCACGCCCCAAGAAATTCTAATTGTGACGAACAACCTTGACTGAGAAATCTACCTGATCAAGTGTGGGACGATGCCACCACGTCCCACCACCAACTCAACCAACCCGGCCGCCGCAGCTTTCAGCGCTGTGATAAGCAGCCAACTTTGCCAGCGGCTTTAGCCGCCCAAGTGCCCTCGGCTTCATCTCCATGCCGAAGTCCGAAAATTCGATATCTCCAGAATCCGTTACCGCGACCCCAAGCCTACAGCCTGACGCCCGACGTCTGCTCCCCCTGGCTTCCCGAATCGAAACTTCACCCTCGCCAAACAACCGCATTAACTCCTTAATCCACAATTGTTTCCTTACAAATCTTTTCTTCCCAAGATCTTACGCAGATGTCGTCCTTCATTACACCCCTAACTCCCGTGATGCCAAGACTTTGCGTCCTCACTATCAAATAATTTGCGAAAGGCCTCATGTGTCAAAATGGAACCTGGGCTCATATCAAAGTCACCGGGGTCCGCTGCGGCCCCCCGCTCTCAAAGCAGAGCAATTCTGCTACTTCCACCAAGACGCGAGCCGCGGCGTTCGTCGCCCGCGAGCGTGCCCACGACAAACGACCACCCCTGCCGACACCGCACAGAACTCCAACAAACTCCCAAGCCCGCAACCCGCAAACCCACGGTCCGCAACGTTAGCTCCGAAGGAGAGCAAGAATACAGCCCATGCCGCAAGGCATGGGTAGGAGAAAAAGAACAAATAAGCCCCGAAGGGGCGAAAGAATCACGTCCTGCGAAGCCCGAGGCAACCGCAAGTGCAGTTTGGCGACGTGACGCGGAGGAACGAAAACAACCACTTCACCGGATGCTAAAATAAAAAGATTGCATGCCAGTACAGGACTTCACTGTTAGCGGTTCCCCTAAGTTGAATCAGAAACAATCTCCGCAGAATACGCAAAGCCCCGAGGCCCGTCCGCAAAAAGTCGGTTTCGTCAGCCTTGGCTGTCCCAAAAACCTTGTCGACAGCGAGGTCATGATGGGCATGCTCGCACAGGCCGGTGCCGAGTTGACCCGCCGTGCCGAAGACGCCGATGTCATCGTGGTGAACACCTGCTCGTTCATCGAGAGCGCCCAGCAGGAATCCATCAACACCATCCTGGAAATGGCCGGCCACAAGGCCACGGGAAAGGCGAAAAAACTCGTCGTCGCCGGATGTCTAGTCGAGCGCTTCCGCGACCAGATTCGCAAAGACATTCCCGAAGTCGACGCCGTGGTTGGCACCGGGGAGTTGGTCAACATTCTGTCGGCGACCGGGGTTGCGGCCTCGCATTCGCCAGCGAATCCTCTGGTTGTCTTGAACTCCCGCCCCGAGGGGCAGGCTCGCGCAGCCCAGGGACGTTTCTCGCGCGAGTCCTGGGACGGCGCTATTGGCGATCTCCCGAACTATCTGTACGACGAAGACACGCCGCGCGTTCTCGCCACACCGGGCCACATGGCGTATATCAAGATCGCCGAGGGCTGTGACCATCCCTGCACGTTCTGCATCATTCCTCAGTTGCGCGGCCAGTTCCGCTCCCGCCGGTTCGAATCCGTGGTCGCAGAAGCCGAGCGCCTGGCTCAATCCGGAGTCCGCGAGATCACCCTCATCGGTCAGGACACCACCTGTTACGGCGAGGACTTCGATTTAAAAGATGGCCTGCCGCTCCTGCTCGAGAAGCTTGCCGCCATTCCCGAACTTCGTTGGATCCGTTTTCTTTACGCATATCCCAACAAGATCACCGCCAAGCTGCTGGAGACGATCGCTGCGCACGAAAAGATTTGTTCCTACATGGATGTCCCCCTGCAGCACGCTTCCGCAACGGTTCTCAAGCGAATGAAACGCGGTGGCGGTGCCGACGTTTTCCTGAAATCGATCGAGAAGATGCGCCGCGTAATTCCGGACCTGACGCTTCGGACCTCGTTTATTGTCGGCTTCCCCGGCGAGACCGAAAAAGAATTCCAGGAACTCTGCGATTTTACCTGCGAAGCTCAATTCGACTGGATGGGTGCATTTTCCTACTCCGACCAGGAAGGCGCACGGGCCCATGGTCTCGAGAGAAAACTATCCCCGCGCGAGATCGAGCGCCGCCGCAGGCACCTGATGTCTATCCAGCGCCAGATTTCTAAGAAGAAAAGGAAAACGCTGGTCGGACGCGAATGCGATTTCCTCTTGGAGGGCGAATCGGCAGAAACCGAGCTTCTGCTCGAAGGCCGGACCCCCATGCACGCCCCCGAAATCGATGGCAAAGTCTTCGTGAACGAATATCCCGAGGACGTTCAGCCGAAGCCCGGCCAGTTCTACCGTTGCCAGATCACCGAAGCACATGACTATGACCTTGTGGCCAGGATCATCTGATCGCGACGGAAGTCGTTGTTTTGCGATCCTCAATCTGACATCGACCTTCTACAATAACAACGCTCATGCCCGGCAAGCGCAGCGTCAAAGTTTTTTGCCCGATTTGCAAGAAGGCGGTCAAACCCTCCGCCGCCGACTTTCCTTTCTGCAGCGAGCGCTGCCGCACGATCGATCTGGGCAAGTGGTCGAGCGGCGCTTACGTAATCTCCTCTCCGGTCGAAGATGCCGAAGAACTGATCCAGGACCACAGCCCCGACGACCAGGATAAAGACCACTAGATGGACAACTCTGGATCTCTCCGCGCACCATCGTGGGCCAGCCCGGTCGCAACCTTCTTCGGGATCGGCCATATGCGCCCTGGTCCGGGAACTTGGGCCTCGGCGGTAACGACGCTTCTCTGGGCCGCGTTGGCGGATTTTCTGCCAGTTTCGGCTCACATTCCCGTCGCCATTGCGCTGGCCCTTGTTGTCACCCTCATCGGGATTCCTGCCGCCACGCTGGTCGCCCGATCCTCGGGCATCAAAGATCCTGGCTTCGTCGTCATCGACGAGGTAGCGGGACAACTCATATCCCTCGTTGCGATTCCGCTCGCGTGGAAAACTTTTCTTGCCGGTTTTATACTTTTCAGAGCCTTCGACATCCTCAAGCCTCCTCCCGTCCGACAACTCGAACGACTGCCAGAGGGAAGCGGGATCATGCTCGACGATGTTGCAGCCGGAATATATGCTCTCGCAGTCATGCAACTGCTCCTTCACTGGGGTCTACTAAAATAGTTGTGAGTCCCAAGCTTCGGGTCCCGAGCAGCAATTCCTCTCGGTACTCGGAACTCAGGGCTCGGTACTCGTCCATGGGATTCTCCAATCGCATCCTCGGTAGAAAGAACGCCAATGGCGCTCCGCACATCGAATCGGTGACCCCTTCTGCCGCGCTTACGGGGGGCGAAGTGCGCATCATCGGCTCAGGTCTCCGTCCATCCCAGCTCGCGCGTCCGAAAGTGAAATTCGGTGACTTTGAAGGATCGGTTATCGTCAGTTCCGATGGCTTCCTGGTTACGCGCGTGCCGGAAGGTGCCACCTCAGGTCCCGTGGTGGTCGCGACCGATGGTCACATCAGCAATTCCCAAACGGTGCGGGTGGCCGTTTCCATCGCGGAGAATCTGCATCCTGTGACGAATCCCGCGCTCGACGGCGAAGGCAACATCTATGTCACGTTCTCCGGTTCGCGCGGGCAGAAAGTCCCGGTTTCGATCTTTAAGATCGATACCAACTACAACGTGAAACCGCTAGCCACCGAGATGATGAACCCGACGGCTATCGCCTTTGACCGCCAGGGACAGATGTATGTTTCCTCTCGCTTTGACGGCGCGGTTTACCGGGTTGCTTCGAACGGGACGATGACCACGTACGCGGAGGGTATGGGGGTTGCGACCGGCATCGCCTTCGATCGTGAGGGCAGCCTGTATGTCGGCGACCGCAACGGAACCATCTTTAAGATTGCCCCCGACCAGCAGGTCTTCGTCTTCGCGACTCTGGAACTCAGCGTCTCCGCCTATCACCTGGCCTTCAGCCCGCAAGGCGATCTTTACGTCACCGGCCCCAATGACCGCGTCTTCAAAATCGATCCCAGCGGCACGGTGAGCACATTCCTCAAAGGATTAGGCCGTCCGCAGGGTTTGGCGTTCGATGCCGATGGCAATGTCTACGTAGCTGCCTCGCTCGGCGGCACGCGTGGCATCGTGAAGATCACACCTGATGCCAAAGCAAAACTGGAAGTTGCTGGGCAGGGATTGGTTGGGCTGGCATTCGCCCCGGGACGCAGCGTAATTCTCGCCACCACAAGTGCGGTTCATCATCTTTCGTGGAATATCCAGGGCCTGCGATTGCTGCCCGAATAAGGCCGAGGAAAGATCACCACCCTCAACTTTGTGTGGATTGGTTCGCTTTTATCATCACTGCATCCTCCGCGTCCTCTGCGGTTTTCATTTACACTCGTAGCGCGTGAACGCCGAAATCATTGCGGTGGGGACGGAATTGCTCACCCCTCACCGCCTCGACACGAACTCGCTCTACCTGACCGAGCAACTCAATCTGCTCGGAGTGGATGTGATCTTCAAGAGCGTAGTCGGCGATAACCTGCGCCATCTGGTCGCCGCAGCCCAGCATGCGCTGTTTCGATCAGACATCGTGGTATTCAGCGGCGGCCTCGGTCCCACCGAAGATGATCTGACGCGCGAAGCCGTTGCCGAAGCCCTGGGCGTCGGTCTTCATCGCGATTCGGAGATCGTCGCCAAGCTGGAAAAGCGTTTTTCCGACCGCGGCTGGAAGATGACATCCAATAACACCAAACAAGCCGATATCCTCGAAGGCGCCATGGTTCTTCCCAATCCGAACGGCACCGCTCCCGGCCAGTGGCTCAGCGGAGAATTCGAGGGCCGCGAGCGTATTGTCATCCTCCTCCCTGGCCCTCCGCACGAGATGAAGGCGCTTTTCGAAAATGAAGTTCGCCAGCGCTTGCAAAGCAAAGTTCCACCGGCGCACTTGTTCACGCGCACTCTGAAGATCGCGATGCTGGGAGAGTCTGCCGTCGACGCCCGGGTCGCTCCCATTTACAAGCGCTATCCGGACGTCGACACCACGATTCTTGCGGGCGCCGGAGAGATCGAACTCCACTTCAAAACTCAAGCCGCAACGCTTGACGCAGCGCAAGCCCGCGCCGATGAAGTTGCGGGACTCGTAGAAGATGAACTCGATGACACCGTCTATTCGCGTGATGGCCAGTCGCTGGAGCAGATTGTTGGCTACTGGCTGCAGATGCGCAATGCCACGCTGGCCGCGGCTGAATCCTGTACCGGCGGTTTGCTCGCCGAGCGCATTACATCGGTGGCGGGCAGCTCGCGTTACTTCCTGGGCGGAGCTGTCGTCTATTCGAACGCGCTAAAGACAGAACTCGCGGGTGTTCCGCCGGAGATGATCGAACGTCACGGTGCAGTGAGCCGCGAAGTAGCCGCGGCGCTCGCCGAAGGGATCCGCTACCGCTGCGAATCGACGCTGGGCGTGGGTATCACGGGTGTGGCCGGTCCCGGCGGAGGCACAGCCGAAAAACCCGTTGGTCTGGTATTCCATGCCGTGGCGAGCGACGCAGGCACAGAAGTGATCCAGCGTAAGTTTCCGGGAGATCGCAAACGCATTCGCCGCTTTGCGTCGACGATGGCGTTGGATATGGTGAGAAGGAAACTGATGTAGAGCAGTGAGGGATGAGCTCTCTGCTGGGCTCACTGATCATTGCTCATAGCTCCATGCCTGTTTATGCGTCTGTTCGTGGCACTCGATATCGATGATCTAATTCGCGAGCGAATTGCACGTTTCGTAGAAGGGGTGTGCAATTTTGCGCCTGAGGCGCGCTGGGTCAAGCCGGAGTCGCTGCACATCACCTTGAAATTTATCGGAGAGCAGCCGGATGCTGCCGTTGAGAACATCAAGCAGGAACTGGTAAGTATTGCTGCGGCGACTTCAGAGACTCACTTCCACGGATATGGTTTCTTTCCTACGCCGAAATCCGCGAGGGTGTTTTGGGTTGGGATGGAATCGGGGCCACAACTCGCGCAGCTTGCAGCGATGGTAGATAACAAAATGGCGTCGCGGGGAGTCCCCCGAGAAGGTCGGCCTTTCAGTCCGCACCTTACGTTGGCACGTGCGGCTGGAGGTTCTGGGGCTCCGCGCTGGCGCAAGGGAGATCGGCCGAATCGGGTGTTTCAGATTCTGCAGGAGAAGCTTGCCGCGCTGCCTACTCCTGACTTTGGTAGTATGACTCCCCACGACTTCTTTCTTTATCAAAGCCATCTCTCACCGAAAGGATCGAAGTATACGAAGCTGGCGAGGTTTGGGTTGGAGTCCCAGGAGATTTAAAGAGCGGTTTGGGGATTACTGTAGTGCGAAAGCTTGTAGAGTATTCGGCCGTCGTTTCCGAGCCAAGAGAGAAATCGCTAGCTTCCGGCAGTTCCTTCTTGAGGTAGGGATGCTTCGACTCCGAACGAGTTCGTTTTGCGACCTCGTTCTCCGCTCAGCATGACAGAATTCCATGTCGCGACTTTGGCTCATTCTGGCGACCGCTTACCTCTTGGGGTCGATTCCCTTCGGGTATCTGTTGGTGCTGATTTTTCGCGGGGAAGACGTCCGGCGGAGCGGCAGCGGGAACATCGGCGCGACCAACGTGTCCCGCAAATCTCCTGCGCTGGGAGCACTCACACTTCTCCTGGATGCGGCCAAGGGACTTTTCGCAGTTCAACTGGCCACTTACTCCGGTCTAGCTCCAACGGATGCTGGTCTTCCGCGGTTGATGGCAGGTGCGGCTTTGTTTGCGGTTGTCGGGCACATGTTTCCGGTCTGGCTTAAATTTCGTGGCGGCAAAGGAGTTGCCACCGCCTTGGGAGCATTCCTCCGCTTCGTTCCGTTAGCCGTGGGCGTCGCGGTCATCATCTTTATTTTCGTCGTGCTGATCACGCGTCGTATCTCGCTTGGTTCCATCGTCACCGCCGCGCTCTTTCCAGCAACCGTGTGGGCACTCGACCTTTCGCGTGATCCGGGCGTCCTCGCCTTGATCGGCGTGGCCGCACTGCTCATCATCGCGCGGCATTACAAAAACATCCTGCGCCTGCTCGCTGGCGAAGAGCCGCGATTTTCATTCACACGGAAAACGGATGTCAAAGTGAGGACACCGGAATGAGCCGGATCGCAATCATCGGTGGGGGCGCATGGGGCACCGGCCTTGCCGTCGTTCTTGGTCGCAAAGGATCACATCAGGTCCGTGTCTGGGGGCACGAACCAGATGTGTGCGACTCCATCAATCAGAACCATGTAAACGACAGATTTCTTCCCGGTACTCGAATTCCCGACTCCGTTTCTGCCAGCAACGATCTGGCGTCCGTGGTGGACGGAGCTGAAATTATCGTTAGCGTGATGCCTTCGCAGCATTGCCGCGAACTCTTCGCCCGCTTGCAGCACTTGATCCCCCGACAGGCTTGGGTTGTCAGCGCGACCAAGGGGCTGGAAGAAGGATCACTGCTGCGCATGAGTGAAGTGATTGCCGGTGTGCTCAAGCGCGACGATGACCTTCCGCCGGCGATTGGCGCTCTTAGCGGTCCTTCGTTCGCACAGGAAGTCGCCCGCGGCGATCCCACTGCCATCACCATCGCATCGCCCAGTCCCGACTTGCTCCGCAGCATTCAGAAGGAATTCAGCGACGGTGCGTTTCGTGTCTACACCAACAACGACATGGTCGGCGTGGAACTCGGCGGCGCGCTGAAGAACACCATCGCGATCGCAGCTGGGATCTGTGACGGGCTCGGATTGGGCCACAACTCCGTAGCCGCGCTGATCACTCGAGGTCTCGCGGAAATGACCCGGCTCGTCGTCGCATGCGGAGGCCGCGCTGAAACTATGGCGGGTTTGGCTGGATTGGGGGACCTCGTCCTGACTTGCACTGGAGGGCTCTCGCGCAATCGCAGTGTCGGCGTCGAACTTGGCCGCGGCAAGAAACTCCCGGAAATCATGACGGCGATGCACGGCATGGTCGCTGAAGGAGTGTTCACAACAACTGCGGCCGTAGGTTTAGCCCGCGCACGCAATGTGGAGATGCCCATTACCGAGCAGATGCATGCCATTTTGCAGGAAGGAAAGAGCCCGCGCGAGGCGATTCAGGAACTGATGAGCCGCAGTGGGAAGAGCGAGACCGGATCGCTTTAGGGATTACGTTGTCCTAACCTCTACGGCCGGTTCGCTGCGAGCAGAACGAGGAACCCTTCGCTCCCGTCAGTACCTCTTGAGTACGGATGATTCGACTCCGAACGAGTTAGCTTTGCGACCTCGTTCCCCGCTCTGCATGACAGAACAACAACATCACACTATTTCTCACACCGAGGTAATCCCTTCAGGAATGAAGGGCACACAGTTCCTGCGGTGTCCGAGGGCCAGTCTGTCGACCGGCCTCGAGCACAATCACGATTCTGGTTAGAAATCGAAACCCAGGCTGAACTGCATGACTCGGGGGGCTCGGTCTGGTACCGAATCTGATGTGATCACTCCGAAGGTGCTCGGGTTATTGATGTCGGCCACACTTTCCTTCGGGAGAGGGAAGTTCACCTTGTTGAAAACGTTGTAGGCTTCGGCGCGGAACTCCAGTGCGTAGTTCTCGTGTAGTTGAAAAGGCTTGTTCAGCGAGAGGTTCCTGTCTGAAAATCTAGACCCTCGCAGGTTGTTGCGCGTCGGTCCGTTCAAGCCGATGGGTCCCGTCAACGCATTGATGGCTGCCGTCGAATCGGCGAAGAGCTTGATCTGTCCAGCATTGGTGTCGTCGTGCACGCGCATCCGGATGTCGCTCTGTTTCCCGATGAACACCGCCGGACCGTTTGCATTGAAGCTCACCGGAAATGCTTCCGAAACCGTGGTGAAGGCATACCCGGTGTGCCACTGGTTTAAGCAGGCGACTGCCAGCCGCCGATGACCGCATAACATAGAGGCTTCCAGGCGGGTAGCGCCAAAGTGCGCCAACCTACAGGATTTCCCGTATGCGCGGGTGACCGGGAGCATGCTACAGTCATTTAACATTGTGGTTGTAAATGTGAAACCCGGGAACCTGAAGGGCGGAGACATCACTTGCCGTCGGGTGGACCCCATCCTGACCGCCTTCCTTGCCGGGCAGGATGGGGCTTTTTTTGTGGGCTTACAAGCCCCCCGAAATCAAAAGTCGCGTTCCTGTTTTAGGATCTTTCCTTCGACCGAGAATCCCACTTCTGGCAAGCCCGGCCAGACCCTTCGAGTGCGCTCAGGGCAACAGTGGCGCACCCCTTGATCTATCTCTTAATTTATCTACTTCGGAAAGTGGCCCTGACGCTCAGGAATCGCTCTTTACGTACCGGTAGAACCGGGGCTGTCCGCGGGTTTTCCAATAGTGGCTGCGGTAATCGTCAATCCCTGGCCCGGTGCTCAGCAGGCTGAAGAATTGGTGTTGGCCAGGACGGATGACGATCCCAACATGGCCGTGCCACACGACCAGGTCAGCCGCTTCCGGGTGCGCCACCCTCTGAAAGCCTTTTGCCCCCTCGTATAGATCTTCCGAGTCGGCGTACGGATAAGGGAACCCGGCACGTTGATAGATCGAGTGCACGAGATGGGAGCAGTCGCGTCCGGCATGGCGGGTTTTCTTTGAATGCAGGGCAACAGAAACGACCGAGGAACGGTCGTTTTTGCTCAGCGTTTGCCGGGCTGGATGACGCGGCTTATGAGCCTGGATTCCGGGCTGCGGAGCCAAGCTCTTTGGAGCCTCCTGCGCATGGGACACAATGGGGCCCCAAAGAGCCATGGCGGAAACAGCCGCCAGGACGAATTTCGCGGGGTCCCGCATCGCCATATTGTGATGCGATTTCACGTCGCGCGGACAGTTACTTTTGTGAAAGACCTTTCCGAGCAGTCCAGCCGCGGACCCACTGGTGGAGTCTTTTGGTGCCATGACGCACTCGCATAAACTGCTCACCTTAAGCGCAGGCCTGTGATTCAGATAACAGATATCGAATCACATGATTGCAGGGCGGACGCGAAAGTCGGGCGGGGTCGACACGGCATCGACACCGCACTGTGAACACAGTAGCTATCAACGGAAGTGGATCACAAGCAAGACTCGGCAGTCGCTCTGTTGCCATTAGTCGAGAGCGAAATCACGCTCGCACCCTGTGCCCCTTCTAGACCCCTGGCTCGGTGATGGGACCAGGATCACAGCAAGTACTGTCTGAACGGCCTAGTGTAACAATGCGACCCGCACAAGTCTCCGCGCCCCCCTCGCAAGGTTCGCACTGATAACGCCGTGCAGGGTCGCGCTTTTTGGTTCCCGCGTCTTCCTCACGATCTCGGCTCGCCGCATGAACCTTCACATGACCACCCTGAGTGCTTTCATACAACATAATCCGACCGATTGCCCTTTTGCACTCGATATTAGCTACATTTACCTCAACACTTACCGTCACTAACATCGATGCTTGATGCGCATATGTGATTGCAATCACATCGATTACACCATAGCATCACACTTATGCCTGTTATCATACATTATCTTACTAATAGTTATACCAGTGTATATCATCGCGATAACACATCGCGTCACACAAGTACGCCAGGACGCCAGACATTGCGATGGAAACGATGACAGGCAAGCATAAAGACCTCACTCCGTATTGGCACCAGATATGCTACGAGATTTGTGGTTAATGTGGTGCTGAACTCAACCCCATCATGAGAGGACTAATCGAGATGCGGAAACAAGAGGGTTTCTCACTCATCGAGCTGCTCATTGTCGTGGCAATCATCCTGATCATCGCAGCCATCGCGATTCCGAACTTGCTGCGCGCCCGTATGGCCGCTAGAGTCGTCCGCTGTCTCTTCGCTGCGTACCATCAACACGGCCGAAGTTACCTACAATGCGACCTATCCGACAACCGGCATTGCTGCGACCCTGAAGGACCTTGGTGACCCGATCGGCGCGGCCTGCGTTCCCGCTGTGGCGAAATGCTTGCTTGATTTGACGCTGTTCTGGCGAACAACGGCAACCCTGCCGGCAGCGGAAAAAGCGGGTACCTGTTTACGGCTGCTGCTGGCACCATGACTGGTACCGTTGCCGTTGGTTACATGGCGACAGCCGTTCCGATCACAATTAACCAGACCGGTATCCGCGCCTTCTGCGCTGAGGAAGATGCAGTGGTTCGCGTCGACCCAGCTGGCCTGTGCTCCAACACCGAAGCGGGCATCCTAACGTTCAACCCGCTCAACCAGCAAGCAACCGTTTGACGAAGTACCCGCGGAGGGTACAAGCCGAGAGCAGCGAAGGCAAGTTCGCTGCTCTTTTCTTGTTCAACGGTGCGGAAAATGGATGTACAAGGGTCATCGGGGTCTCGTATACGCGCTGTCTGCGGAATGGGGCGAAGCAGGCGGAAGTGTAACCACTTAGTTCCTTGTCGGGCACGAAGAGCGACCGCCGTGCGAAGATATAGATCTGAACCGTGGCCGCGCCCGACCAAATCCAGGCATCGACGTTCCGTAGAGTCTTCAAGGCATTTCACTATCGCGATTTCCGGCTGATGTGGATCGGTGCATGTACGTCCAGCGTGGGGACGTGGATGCAGATCGTCGCGCAGGGATGGCTGATTTATCGCCTTAGCCACTCGTCCCGTCTGCTGGCTCTGGATCAATTCCTGGCGGGCATACCCATCTTCTTGTTCTCGATCATCGGCGGCGTTGTGGCAGACCGTACCGAGCGGCGCAAGATTCTGCTGATCTCGCAATACATTCAGATGGCGAGCGCCGCGACGCTAACGGTTCTCGTGGCTTTTGGTCTGGGCCAGGTTTGGCCCATCCTGTGCCTGTCGTTTGTCTCTGGGTTAGCACAGGCCTTTGGCGGGCCGGCTTATCTGTCGCTCATTCCCACCCTGGTCGATCGCGAAGATATGCCGAACGCGATTGCCCTGAATTCGATCCAGTTCAACCTGGCGGTCACGATCGGCCCCGCATTGGGCGGTATTACGCTGGCCAGACTAGGGGAGAAGTGGTGCTTTGGCCTGAACGCGATTTCGTTTTTGGCTCCGATCATCACGCTGTCGATTATCTCCGCACAGTTTGTCCCTGACGCGACCAAGGAATCGATGTTCCACAGTCTTGTGCAGGGAATGAAGTTCATCTGGCATCAGGGCGGGATGGTGGCCCTTATCGTCCTGGCGTTCGCTATGACTTTCCTGAGCATGCCGATGCGAACGTATATCCCGGTGTTTGTGAAGGACATTTTTCATCGCGGGCCGGAGACCTACGGGACCTTGCTGTCACTGATGGGAGTGGGATCGATTTGCGGATCGCTCGCCGTGGCCAGTGTGGGCAACATGTCGAGGAAAGGGCGCTTCGCACTAATGATGTTGATGGTGCTGGGGGCGGGCATAGCAGGTTTCTCACTATCGAAGTTCCTACCCTTTACCTACACGATGCTGGTCGTGGTAGGGGCCTCCATGATGGCCGTGTTCGCGACTGTAACGTCACTAGTCCAGTTGATCGTGACGAACGAAATGCGCGGGCGGGTCATGAGCGTCTACAACTTCGCCTTCCGTGGCGGGATGCCGATCGGGAATCTGGTGTCTGGGTGGCTGGTACCGGCTTACACAGCGCCCGTAGTGCTCGCCGTGAACGGCTTTTTGCTCGTGCTAGTTGCATTGTATTTTCTGCTAATGCAGCGCCGTGTGGCCGCATTGTGAAACGTACTGACATGCCATCGAGTCAGCCAGTGACTGCGCGCGCTCCAAATTCTCGAACCAAGGGCTCGTCGTTATTGAATGGCTCCGGGTTTGTAAGCGATTACGTAATGGCTGCGAATCGCATCCGACAGCTCCCGGAAGTAGCGTTCCGGCTCACGCGTATTCTGGGGATAGATCGATGTGCAGCCGCTCCCCTGCGCGATGACCTGCAATACATGATTGGCGTCGGTTGGCAGGTCGAAAATTCTTCGCCGAATTGATGGTGTAGACGGTAATTCCGGCAGCTTCTGCGTGCAACACGGGGGCGTGTGGGGGCATCGGAGTATACGCCCCTAAACCTAGGGGGAGTACCAATCGACAGAGTAGACATCCTGGGCGCCAGTGTCGCGCAGGAGGATGGGTTCATCGTTGGGGGTCAGGGCGAGAGCGGCGCCATAGCGGCCGGTGGTCGGGAAATCTTTGAGATCTGCAACTTGTTCCATTTTGCCATCACTGACTCGCACACGCAGCACCGCATTTTTCTGCCGGATATCGAGTACATAGACGTATTGGCTATCGTGGGACCAGTTGAGCCAGCCCAGCGAGCCTCTCGCGAGTTCTTTCCAGTGATTTGTTCCGAAGTCGAATAACAGAAGAATCTTCGAATCAGCAGAAAAGGCCGACACGTAATGACCATCCGGCGACCAGCGCGGCGAAAATAAACCGTCGGAACCAGGAAGAGTCGACAATTGGCGACTGGAGACGTCGAGAATGCGAATGGAGGAAGAGGGGTTGTTCGACTCACCCGAGAAGATAATCTTACTTCCATCAGGCGACCAGTTGGGATCGAGTTGCTGGTTACGGTCGTTGGGCAACAAAAGCCGCGGGCTTCCGCCCTCGGAAGAGACCTCATAGATCGTTGCGGGTTTGTCGGCTGCCTGGGCAAATTGAAAAAAGACAATCATCTTCCCATTCGGCGACCAACGCGGAAGAAGCGGAGAGATCGGTGGAAACGTAAGTTGTAGCCGTTCAGTGCCGTCGATCCGGCTGCGCCAGAGTGCGCCATCCGGGTAAGAGGCGTACGTCACCCATTGGCCATCTTTGGAGAAATCGACGTATTCGGCAGACATGCCACCCAGAACGGGTACGAACTGAGATCTGTTCGCGTCGTAACGAACCAGCTCACCGCGGTAGGTGCGGCCGATCGCAAACAGTTTCTTTCCATCTTTACTGGGTAGCGGTGAGGAAAGCGTCATCGGGCTGGACGTCAACTGAATTGGCTGGGGGGCGCCCTGGAACAGTCCCGCCCGCTTCGGCAAAGCCCAGATCTGGCCCTGCGATTGGAAAACGAAGTATTTTCCGTCGACAGTCCATTTACCGCAGCACTCGTCGGGAGGATTGTGCCAGCCGGGAAGCAAAAAGCGCATGCCGGTGCCATCGACTGAAACCTCGCGTTCGACCTGCAGCCCTACGGTTCCCGCAGTTTCTGAGGAGTCGAACCGCAGACGAGAGCCATCGGGAGACCATGTAATATTACGAATGTCTCCATTGAGGCCGACGAGTTTGCGACTTTCGGTGCCGTCGGATTTGGCCAGGAGCAAGTCGCCCAAGTTGGAGTACGCCAGAAGTTTTCCATCGGGCGACCAAGCAGCAGTTTCCGCGACGAAGTCTCCGATTCTGCGTGGTGCGCCGCCCAGCGCGGGAACGCTGAAAAGAGGTCCTTTGGGAGGAGCACCCTGCCCGTCGATCAGTAGGATCTCCGAACCATCCGGCGAGAGGCCGAGTGGAACCATGCTCGCAGAGGTCGCGAGGTCGATATTCTTCGGTAATCCTCCCGCTACAGACAATTCCGCGATGCCGTGAACAACGAAGCTCGCCGCACTTCCAACTCCTGTCGCCAGATAGAGGCGAGAACCGTCGGTTCCGACGAGCGACTTGGGCTGGCCGTCATGCGTGAGTTGGCTATAAAAGTTGGCCACCGTCGGCAGCTGTGGCGGCTGCCGCCAGAGATATGCCAGGAGCGCACCAATAAGGAAAACGATCACAGCCGCGGCAATGGATCGAAGCCGGCGTGGTTTTGGCGGTTCGAGCGCAATCGCGTGAGTGCCGCTCATGTTCCAGGCCGGATCCAACAGAGCTTCCAGGGCGAAGGCGAGATCGGAGGCTGACTGGAATCGTTGCTCGGGATTTTTTTCCAGACAGCGGCGAATCACCCGTTCGAGCCCCGCCGGGGTGTCGGGCGAGAGCTGGGTAAACGGTGGGGGCTCTTCGTTTAGGATGGCGCTGACAGTGTCGGCTTCGGTGGCCCGCTGAAAGGTCCGCTGTCCCATCACCATCTCACAGAGAATTGCACCGAAGGCAAAGATGTCAGTGCGATGGTCGATGATTTGTCCTCGAACCTGTTCCGGGGACATGTAACCCACAGTTCCCACTGCGACGCCCAACCGCGTAATCGTGGTCGCCTGAGTCGAGGGAACCTTCCGTGAAGGAGGCATTTTGGCCAGACCAAAATCGAGAATCTTGATCCGTCCCTCTTTGGTCACGAAGAGGTTTTCTGGCTTGAGATCGCGGTGGACGATGCCCTTTTCGTGCGCTGCAGCGAGACCGTGCGCGATCTGAATACCAAATTGAATCACTTGACGCAGTGGCAGTGGACCACGACTCAGGCTCGCGGCCAGGGTTTTTCCTTCCAGAAGTTCAGAGACGAGGTAGGGCGTCCCATTGTGAGTTCCCATCTGAAAGACGGAGAGAATGTTGGGATGGTTTAAGGCCGCCGCTGCTTTGGCTTCGATTTCGAATCGCTGGAGTCGCTCCGAGTCCGCGGATGCAAGTTCGGGCAGTACCTTGATGGCTACGTCACGATTCAGGCGGGTATCGCGGGCACGATAGACTTCGCCCATACTACCGGCGCCCAAAGGACCCAGGATCTCGTACTCGCCGAGCTTCGTGCCGGGAAGCAGGGGCATGCGGGAGATCATTATAACGCGGGAGGAACAGCACAACATTGCGCCGTGGCAATGAGACGCAAACGGCGCGCAGGCGGAGACAACAACTGGAGGCGTCAGAGACGGAGCTATACTCGCGTGCGCTCGAGGGGTGCCGTTTCCGGTGGTGCCGGTACAGCTGCGGCCGGGGTTGGGGCTTGTGCCTGCGGTGTAAGGACAGGGCGCTTGATGGTGAAGCGCTGGATTTTGATTTCCCCACGCTCGTAGACAGAGAGCAGCGCGGCAACGGCTGCCGGATCGAGGCGCTTTCCCGCCAGATTCTTGATGATTCCCAGAGCTTGATCCGGAGTGTGCGCTTGCTGGTACGGACGATTGGTGGTAAGCGCGTCGAAGGTGTCAGCGACCGCGATCACGCGGGCTAACAATGGGATCTGGTCGCCTTTGAGCCCATACGGATATCCGCGCCCGTCCAGGGCTTCGTGATGCAATTCAATGCCGGGGAGCATCTCAGCAAGCTGCGTCACCGGACGCAGGATGTTTGCACCCTTGGTGGTATGCGTCTTCATCACCTCAAACTCTTCTTCGGTGAGTGCACCGGGCTTTTTCAGGATGTGATCTTCGATGCCGATTTTGCCTACGTCGTGAAGCTGAGCCGAGACCTGCAAGATTTCCATGAAGGAAGCTGGCTGGTTCATCTCCTTGGCGATGAGCAACGAATACCGGGTGACGCGGTCGGAGTGGCCGCGGGTATAGGGATCTTTCTCGTCGACAGCGCCGGCGAGCATCTGGATGGAGCCCATGAATAAGGCGCGGTTTTCGTCAGCGGCGCGCTTGAGGTCTTCGACGGAACGTTCGAGTTCTTCGGACATGGAATTGAATGTCTGCGCAAGTTCTCCGATTTCGGTCCGGCTCCAGAGGTGCACGCGCTGGGAGAAATCTCCTTTGGCGAGTGCGCGGCTGGATTCCGTGAGTACATGCAGCGGATTTGTGATCCGGCGGGCGGCAAAAATGCTCACCAGCACGCTGGCCAGAACCGCCAGGAGGGCAAGCAGGCGGCCCGTGCGCTGCATCTCATAGATGCTGCGATAGGCTTCGCGGCGAGGCTTCTGCACAACGACGGCCCAGTCGAGTGAAGTCACTGGGCTGTAGGTACCCAGCATATCGATGTGCTCGTTGCCGGCATCCATCTTGAATTCGCGAGTTTCCGCCAGCTGCGCCTTATTTCCGCCCTCAACGAAGGTGCGCACGATCTCGAGGTTCTTCATCTCCTGCCCGGTCGCAACTTCGGGAGTGGCGGCGGCGACCAGGCGTCCTTGAGCATCGACGACATAAGGAGTGAGCCCACCGCCGCTGACCTCACGCAGGCGGCGGATGAGAAATTGAAGATCAACGACGGAGGCAATCATCCCCAGGAAACGTGGGCCATATTGCACCGGAGCGCTGACCAGGAAAACAGTGCGGGCGTTCTTGCCTTCGCCTACAACAAGAGCTTGTCCGTTATAAACGCGGCCGTCGCGGGCGGCGGCATAGGCGCGCTCGAGTTCCCGTTGCAGAAAGGCATCCGGAGCAATGCGCCCAGCAGAGATGCCTTTCGCTTCAGAGTTCAGCAGCGTTGCATAAGCGATTTCGTCCGAGGAGGAGACGAAGTTTTCCAGCAGAGCCCGCAGTTCGGGGGCTTCGATGTTCTTCTCGCCAATGTCGCCACCGGACGCGACCTGAATCGACGACGACAAGTTGGCCAGCATCATTCGAAGCGAACGTTCGTGCTGGGCGAGATCGTCGGCAAGCGAGCGCGTGACCGTGTTCTGCAACAGCATTTCGTTCGTCTTAAGACGCTCGCCATTAATGCTTTCCACCTGCGCCGAGTAGAAATACATCGGGACGATGCTGATCGCCAGCAGCACCCCGAGAATCAGCCAGAGAATGGGAATGCGGGCGTGGTTGGAAACCGTCGAGGACAAGTCTCTCCCTTTACTCGTCGCGGACGCCGAGACGCAGTGGCGCAAATGACACGGATATCTCTTAAATTCTATCGGGGAAAGGGTCGGATTGACCTACGAGCGCGGAGTTTGGAGGTTACGAAAGTACCCAGACGGTATGTGACGGCGGGCGTTGGCGGACGGTGGGCGGCGTCAGGCGTCGGGCATCAGGCGATTGGTGCATTAGCGAAACGGTTCCTAACGATTCCTAAAGTCGGCCGAGGTTTAATTGCTTAGTTTTTTCAGATCGCTCCAGTGCGCCGGCACGATGTGATTGTCCTCCTTCTTGAATTCGGGGCTGGTGATTGCGTCATAGTCGCGCTGCCGCCACGCCGCGCCGTAGTCGGGATGGTCGACCATTACGGCTTGCGACTCGGCATCATCATGCGCCAGATGCACAATGATCTCAGTCAGTCCGGGCTTCAGGTTCTTGATTGAATCGAGATAGAAGTTTTTCCAGTTGGCTGGCTGGACGGTCGGGTTCGCGATAACTACTGAGTCCAGAAGAACATCCTTCTCTGAGAACATTGCCTTCACATCCGGCGGCAAGTTTGGGGTGATCATCCCTAGAAAAGGCAGCTTGTACTCGTGAGCAACCTTTACATAGACGGCCATAAGATCGGGCCGAGCGAACAGAGTGCCCATATGGCTGTCGAGGTGTGTCGGATGGATGCCCACCGCAATGGCGTGTTCGATTTGTGCCCGGAGCTCGCGCTCGGCCTCGTCAGCTTTAATGTGCTGGATGGCCGGGGCGACTTCAGGCCAGAGGTATCCATCGGGATCGAGAAGGCTCTGGACCCTATCTTTGGATTCGACGGGGCCCCAGCGGTAGGTTTTCCATTCGGCGGTTAGTGTGAGGTGAAGGCCGAGATCGGCGTCGGGATGGGTTTTGGCATAGGTGGCGACCTCAGTGAGCCACGGGCATGGGACCATGATGCTGGCGGAAGTGACGGCGCGGCGATCGAGGGCGTCGAAGCTGGCTGCGTCTTGGGAGTGCGCTACCGCGAGGTCGTCGGCGTGGATGATCAACAGCTTCGAATCGCGGGGATAGCCCAGGCGCTCGGCAACGGTTTTTGATTGTCCCTGGGCTTCCATGATGGAAATAAGAAGGAATATAGCAATGGCAGTTCTTCTCAGACGCATGAGGGTCTCCAAGAGAAGCGGGTGAGAACGGTAAGAGTAACACGGAGCGCTGACAAAAATACGCTTACTACCAACACCCAATAACCGGCAGGAACGCCGACATGGGTCCCTGGCTGCAGCGGAATCTATGTGAGTACTTGCGACTCGGAAATATCCTCGACGAGATTAGAGATAGCTTCACCCAGGGGGGAACTTGCAAGAAATACGCTGCCTGCGCTGCAGGCGAGAGATTGGGATGGGGGACAAGTCCGTCGCAGTTTACATGTTTGCGCAAACGGTAGGTGTGAGGCCGCGGCAGAAATCGACGGCACAGCGGATCTGCTTTTGTCCGCAATGCGCCGTCTCACTGGCAATGGGCATGCCGCCGGAAGGTGCACTGAACATGGCGGCTTGGGACATGATTCGAGATCTGGTCAGCGCCGAGCCTTCGTTGAACGAAGCGGCCTGGGAAAGTCTGCGGGGGATCGTGGGACTGCTGACCTCGGGCCGGGGCGAGCCATCGGCTGCCAGGCTACATCGAACTGGGTGAGTCAACGTCCCAGTTCTGCTTCATATTCGACCCGAAATCATTGGACGAACCCCATCTTTTGCACCAAAAGCCGGAAGGCCTGTTCGGACCGATAGCGGTCGAATGCCGGCTCTGTCTGGATTGAGTACACCAGACCAGTCGAACGGAAGGCGTACGCCTTTTCCAGGCTGGCATACATTTCCTTCGACGTACCCAAGTGGGCTTGCACCACGGCCAGATTAAAGGGATCGTCTCCCGACGGGGAAGCCGACTTCTCCCGATTCAGCCAATAGGCGCGCTCGCCCTGCTCCGCGAGACCCCGGCGCAGGGCGTCGAATCCCTGATTTGTCTTTTGGCGGTCTGCCCCGAAGAGGATGGCTTGCTTTTCCTGTACATCGACAGCTTTTGCGAGATCGCCATGTTGTTCGTACGCGGAAGCGATCAGCCAAAGCAGCAAAGGATCGTTCGGACTACTCGGGAGAGCCTCTCCCGCCGAGTCGATTAGCTGGCTTTATTGCCGGGACGTAAGTAGGGGAGTCATCGCCAGGCCGTTCGTAATGGAAGAGAAAGGATCGAGTTGCTTCGCGCGTTGCATCTCCGCTAGCGATTCTTGCGGACGGTTTTGCCGAGCCAGAAACATCCCGTACCAAAGATGCGAGGTCGCATTGTTCGCGTTCAGTTCTATGGCTTGATGGAACTGTTTTTCCGCTGCGGGGAAATTCCACTTGAAGGCGAAGTTGACGCAGCGAGTGAGTGATGGGCCATGCCAAGATTCGGATCAGTCTCCAAGGCCTTCTTCGCCGCGTCTTCCGCCTTGGGCAAAGCAACCTGGGGAAGGAAGCAGACCCATCGCCGTCGCCCCCCAGTAAGCCTCCGCCAGTCCCCCATAAGCGGGAGCAAACGTGGGCGCGGTCTCGATTGCCTTCTTGAAATAGTCGAATGCTTTTTGCATATCAACCGCCGTGAGTTTCGCGGAGAAATAGAGCCCCTTCAGATATGCGTCGTAAGCGTCGGGAGGAATGGACTGTGGAGTCTGCTGGGCTAACTGGCCTTCATTCTGACGCTGGGTCTGCGCGCCGGGATGAAGCGTGGCTTTTATGTTCTCACTGACGGAACCTGCAACTTCATTTTGCAGGCGAATCACGTCGGTGACATCCCCCTCATAGCTGTGCGCCCACAGATTACGTTCATCCCCGGCCTGCACAAGCTGCGCTGTGATCCGTACACGATTCCCTTGCCGCAGGACCGATTCTTCAACAACTGCATCCACGTGCAGCGCGCCTGCGATCTCTGAAAGTGATTGCTCGCTCGAGCGGAAGCGCATCACGGAAGTGCGCGAGATGACACGCACGTTATTGAGGCTGGCAAGCTGAGTAATCAGTTCGTCAGTCATGCCATCCGCGTGACGCGTGGACCTTCGGCCGGCATGTCGTTCTGGCCGTTCTCTCGATGACGTAGAAGGTTTCGCCGTCCGTACGGTCTTTCAACGTATCGGGATCAGTGAAGTCCATCATCGTGAGCTTCATTTCTTTTGCGGTCTCGACTTTGCCGTCACCGTTTTGCTGTGACACATCTCGCAGTCGAGAGGCCATTACTTTTGGGCTCGAGCTGTGGATTCCGTTTAGGGCTTCACCGGATTCTGCCGTTTGGTGGCTTCCACGGGAATCGCGCGTAAGGTGACGGCTTCTGTCCGGCATGTCGGAGACTGCTGCGTAAGAACTTGAATTACAAGCAGGAATAGTCCTGGAAGGACCAGCACCGAGCGGTACATAGGAACGTCCTCTGGGACGGGATTGAGAACAAAAGATTGCACACCTCAGCTCAAGTGGGAGACCGTGAGCGCCGCCGTCGTGGGTGCGCAGTGTGACGGCGGCGCCTGGCGCGTCCGGCTGTCCAAACGGGGGGAAGGGCTCAGCCGGGCTGGAGAAATACCCTGGGGACGAGGACGGCTTGGGATCGGGGCGGCCGCCCTCATTCAGCGCTTTTCTTCGCTGCGGGCATGATTAGACAACAGTTATCTGAAAATTGGCTGAAAATCTAAGCTCAAACTGCAAGCGATCCGGCGGCGTTCTTGAGGGCAACCTCGATTGCGTCCCAATTCGGAATCCCCCCCTGGGCCATATCTTTGCTGCCACCGCCGCGGCCGCCCAATGTCGATACTGTTTGCTGCATGAGGCTTCCCATATCGGTTGGTAGCCCCGGGGATTGCGCAAAAACAAGGGACGGCTGCGGTGAGGTAGTGCCAAGCAACACTACGACGTTCATATCCAGGCGCGTTAACTTCTGTGCGAGCAGTTTCAAAAAGTTCATCTCGCGCTTTGAGAAGGTGCGAATCACTACTCTGCGTCCTTCGGTTGCCTGCGTTTCTGCAAGGAGAGCAATGGCTTGGACTTCGGCGAGTTCTTCCAGAGACTGCTCGCGGTGCTTACGGAGCGCGCGTATTTCTTCGAGCGATTTGCGAATCTGCTGCGGGACGTCGTAGATATGGGCGGAGAAAATCGCCCCTGCCTCGGTAATTGTGATGAAGTCGCGACGAGCGCTCGCGACAGCGCGTTGCCCAGCAACGAACTCGACGCGCCACCCCTGGCGGACTTTTTCGGTCTTGCGCAGGAGGATACAGCCGATCTGCCCGGTTTGGTTGACATGCGTGCCACCGCAAGCATTGAGATCAAATTCGTGAATGTCGATCAACCGGAGTTCGTCGCGATCTGCCTGCGGAATCTTGCGCAGACCCAACTTCCCTGCTTCGTCCCGCGTGACAAAACGAATTTGTACCGCGCGATTCTCGATGACGATTTCGTTGGCGCGCAACTCAGCTTGCTCTACCTGTTCTTTGGTCAGCGTTGGCGTGTCGAGGTCGATCGAGCAATAGTCATTGCCCATATGAAAGGAGACGGTGGGCATACCGTATAACCGCACGAAGGCGGCGGAGAGGACGTGTTGTCCAGTGTGTTGCTGCATGTGGTCACGGCGGCGGGTGGCGTCGATCTGCCCCTGAATCCGTGTTCCTGGCTTCATTCCCTTTGGTGGGGCTTCAAGGTAGTGGATGATGCGGCCGTCTTCGGTCTCGGCCACCTCCGTGACTTTGAGATTCTCGTTGGTATCGGTTGAGATTACCCCCGTGTCGTAGACCTGACCGCCGCTGGTTGGATAGAAGGCAGTGCGGTCGAGGATGAGGGCTGGTCTTGGGCCGCCGGGAATCTCTCGTACTTCCGCTTCGAAGCTGTAGAGGAAAGAGTCGTGGTAGTAAAGGCGCTGCGTCATGGTGAGACATCTATTTCACCATAGAGGCCCACCTGAGCGCAGGACCTCACGACCCGGGGATGAAAATAAATGCCATTCGAAGCCCGCTGTTTTTTCTGGGCGAGAGACCTACGCCAAGATTCATCTAGAGGGGGGATCCTTCGCTCCGCCTGAAGGACGGCGCGGCACAGGCTGACACCGGCAAAACAGCTAGTGAAAATCCAGATCGAGCGCATAAATGTCGTCTGTGCTCGCGTCACGCAGAAACATTCGTGAGTCATCCGCGGCACTATCGTTCCAGGGGCCAAACTCGGGAATCAGATGGATCTTCAGCGAATAACTGAACAAATCGTCTGGGCGTGTGTTCCCGACCTTGACACGCTTGATTTTCTTCGCCGTCCAGAAATCGACGTAGCGGCTGTCGGACGACCACGCGGGATATGCGATTCCGTCGGGATCATGGATCCACTCCGTCCATTTCTCCGACTGGAAGTCGAAGAGAAAGAGCTTCTTCGACAGATTTTCCAGGTTCAAGGCAGCCAGATAACGTCCATCGGGCGACCAGCGGGGACTGTACTTGTCATCCGAGCCGGGAATCGTGGCGACCTGACGCGTTTTCAGATCCACAATCCGGATATCAGACTTTTGGCCCGGTAAGGGAAGACCGCTGGAAAATGCGATGCGGGAGCCGTCGGCGGACCAGGTGGGATCAGCTTCGATCCCATCCGTCGGAAGCAATTCATCCGTCGTTCCTCCCTGGGCGGGGACCAGAAACATCTTCCAGGGCTTGCCGAGTTGAGCGCTCAGGTAAACAATCTGACTTCCGTCGGGAGACCAGCGCGGAAAGCTGACTCGACTGGGCGAATACGTTAGCTGCACTTTTTCGCTTCCGTCGGCCCGACTAGTCCATAACGTTCCCTCCAACTCGTCGACATAGGCAACGTGCTTTCCATCCCGCGAAAACGCCACCCCATAGGCGTCGATGCCGCCGAGAAACGGGACGAACTGTTTTGATGGGGCATCGTAGCGAACCAATTCGCCGCGCGATTGGTATCCGCCAACCAGCAACTTCTTACCATCCGGCGTGATGCCGATGATGTAAAACGCCGTTGGACCAAACGTCAACTGTGTCGGCGTGGAGGTACCCCGGCGAAATGTTCCTGAGCGATCAGGCAAAACGAAGATGTCCCCGAAACTGTCGCTGTGTAATGTGCTGCGAAAAAGAAAGTAGCGCCCGTCCGGCGTCCATATTCCGCAGCACTCGTGGGAGGGAGAATGCCAGCCCGGCAACAAGGGATGAGGGTTCGAGCCGTCAGACCGCATTTCCCAGAGGGAGGAAGTGTGCGCCTCGTCGAAAATCGTGAACCGGATGCGCTGGCCGTCGGGGGAGAACGCGGGCGCCGATGGTTGGCCCTGTACCGTCGCGATCCGCTTTGGCTCGCTGCCGTCCCCTCTGGAAACCCACACCTCTGAACCCCTCACGAAGACCAGGTATTGTCCGTCCGATGACCACTTGGTCGCCGCGTTGAAACCATCGACGGTGATACCTAGCCTGCGAGGAGGACCGGCTGGCAACGGTAACGTCCAGACCGGGGCCTGCTTCAAGGGCACGCCGCTGTCCGAGAACGCGACAGCGAGCAACTGAGAATGGTCCGGCGAAATATCTCGGATGACGAACCTCTTGAGCTGGCTCGATGTTTCGAGTACCTCGCCGCCATTCAGCGATACCTGGGCGATCACTATATCGCCTTCTGCGTTAGCCCGGTTGAAGTAGACTCGCAAGCCGTCGGTCACTTCACCAGTCTTAAACTTGCCATCGTGGGTCAGTTGCGTGGAACCGGTGACCCGCGGCTGTGGAATGGGCATGTAGAACCATGCCGCCGCGCCCGCCAGCAATACCAGGATCAGGGCTGCCCCAATCCACAGTGCGGTTCTCTTGCTTGCCCGCGCACCCGGTGTTGCAACCGGCGATGCGGCCGACAGCTTCCTGGAGCTTGTGTCCCGCTTGAGGCGCTTCAGGTCGGCCCGGATCTCGGCAGCACTCTGGCAGCGAACGTCGCGATCCTTTTCCAGAGCTTTAATGATGATTCTTTCCAGTTCGACAGGAACATCAGGGTTGATTCGGCTCGGTGGAGCAGGAGGCTTATTCAAGATTGCATCGAAAATCGCGGCGGAAGTCTCGCCGCGGAAAGGAAGGACGCCAGTTGCTGTTTCGTACAACACCGTGCCGAAGGAGAACAAGTCGGTGCGGGCATCGAGCTCTTTGCCGAGTGCCTGCTCCGGCGACATGTAAGCAACTGTCCCCAGCGTGCTGCCGGCACTGGTCAGGTGGTCTTCCGTAACCGTCGGCGCCGAACTGAATTTATCGGACGCTCCTGGATTCATCTTCGCCAAGCCGAAGTCGAGAATCTTGGCGTGACCGCGATCTGAGACAAAGATGTTTGCCGGTTTGATGTCGCGGTGCACAATTCCCTTGGAATGCGCAGCATCGAGGGCATCGGCGATCTCGATGCCGAGGTCGAGCAAACGCTCCAGGTCCAGCTGACGACCAAATGTAAGTTCCCGAACAGTCCCGCCTTCCAGATACTCCATGACGATGAAAGGGCGGGCCTCGTGCTCGCCGATCTCATGAATCGTGCAGATATTCGGGTGATTCAGCGCTGACGCCGCCCGGGCCTCCCGCCGGAAACGGTCATAGGCGATTTGGTCTCCGGCAACGTCATCCGGTAGGAACTTCAACGCAACGAAACGGCCGAGTTGGGTATCCTCGGCTTTGTACACCACACCCATACCGCCACCGCCCAGCTTCTGCACGATGCGGTAATGAGAAATCGTCTGGCCGAGTGGGGATGGCGCCGACATCTGCAGCACATGGTAGCAGAATCGCACATGCCGAGCGGACAAGCGTATCGCCCGCTGCGCGATCCGAACCAGTCGGCTATCACAAAATTTCGATTAACGCAGTCCGCCTCCGATGGGACATTAAGGATGATCTCTCTGTCGGCTTCACGTAGTGCTCAAGCGTACGGCTCATGGAGGTGAACCGGGGCAGCGCCTCTTCGCACGCGCAGGTTGATCATCTCCACAAACACAGCGAAGCCTATCGCAAAGTAGATGTACCCCTTCGGTATGTGCATGCCGAAGCCGTCGGCGACCAACGCAATGCCAATCAGCAGTAAGAAGGCCAAGGCGAGCACTTTCACGGTCGGATGACGATTCACGAAGGCGCTGATCGGCGCCGCTGAGAACATCATGACACCGACGGACAGGATTACGGCTGCAGCCATGATGGCGATCTCGTCGGCCATGCCGACGGCGGTTATGACTGAATCCAGGGAAAAAACGATATCGAGCACGATGATCTGGGAAATGACGCCGGCAAATGAGGGTCGCACTCGCGCCGAACTATGACCCTCCTCACCCTCCAAACGGTTATGAATCTCGATTGTGGCCTTCGCGAGCAAGAACAGGCCTCCGCCGATCAAGATGAGATCGCGTCCAGAGATGGGGCGCCCCAAGATGTAAAACAGCGGAGCCGTAAGCCTGATGATCCAAACAATGGAGAGCAGCAGAAGAAGCCGCATCCCCATCGCGGCCAGAAGTCCTGTCCTCCGAGCCGAACCCTGCTGCCGCGCTGGAAGTTTGCTTGACAGGATCGAAATGAAGATGATGTTGTCGATGCCAAGCACGATCTCAAGGAAGGTCAATGTGATGAGCGCGAGCAGACCGGAAGAAGTGAGGAATGCGTCCATGTTGACGGATCTCCCTTGCAGCTAAACTGCAAATTGCTCATGCAACGGCTTCGTCCAGGATGACATGTCTGAAAAGCTTGGCTAATCAGTATGGCCCGATGATGCCGCCGATTTGACGAGCGGCCGGTTTGGCGGTGCCTGTTCTGGTCAGCGTTGGGGTACTGGCATCCAGCACGTCCAGATACTTCAGCCCGCTGCCGGTATTGAAAAGCACTACCGTGTCATCAGCCTTGAAGAATCCTTGCGCACGAAGTTTTCGATAGGCAACGAGGCAGGCAGCACCTTCTGGAGCGGCGAAAATTCCTTCCATCTTGGACCAGTGTCGCGTGGCTTCCAGGATCTCGTCATCGGTCGCGCCGATCGCGGTACCCTTGCTCTTCCTCAGTATGTCCAGAATCAGATAATCGCCATATGGTTTCGGCACCCGCAAACCCGAAGCGAGAGTGGCCGCATTCGCCCACATTTCGGAGGACTCCTTCCCTTCCTCCCAAGCCTTGACGATGGGCGCGCATCCTGCGGCCTGCACCCCAATCATTTTCGGACGCTCGGACCCGATCCAGCCCAGCGCTTCCATCTCCTCGAAAGCCTTCCACATGCCGAGCAGGCCGACGCCTCCACCGGTCGGATAGATAATTCCTTGCGGCATACGCCAGCCGAGCTGCTCGGCGACTTCATAGCCCATGGTCTTCTTACCTTCGACGCGATAGGGCTCTTTGGTGGTACTGACGTCAAACCATCCTTCGGTTTGCCAGAAACCTTCTTTTTTCATGTCGGCGACTTGCCGGGCGCAGTCGCTGATGAGCCCATCGACCAAGGTGACGTGAGCGCCATAGTAGTTGCACTCAATGCGATTCGCTGCCGGGACGTCTTTGGGCATGTAGATATGGGCTTCTAGGCGAGCGGCAGCAGCATAAGCGGCGAGGGCCCCTGCGGCATTTCCAGCGGAGGGAATCGCGAGCTTTTTCAACCCAAAGCGGCGAGCCATGGTTACCGCGGCGGAAAGTCCGCGGGCTTTGAATGATCCGGTGGGATTCATTCCCTCATCTTTGATGTAGACGTTCGGGAACTCATGGCTGGAAAGCATCGGGGTAAAGCCTTCGCCAAGAGAGACCGGATTTGCGTCGGGGAGAACGGCATCATACCGCCACATAGTCGGAGTGCGTCCAGCCAGACGAGCCGAGGAGAAAGATCGCTTGATCGCTGCGAGGTCGTAGCGCGCATAGAGGATGCCTGCATCCTTAAGGCAGACCGTCTGCGGCCGATCCGCTGGATAGTGCTCGCCACAGCGGGTGCATTCTAGATGCGTCAGCATGACGAGGCTGAGTGTAGCAGAGGGGCAGGTGGCGGAAGGCAGTTTCCAGTGGCTAGGGGTCAGTAGCCAGTGGCCAGCGTCTAGTTCTGCGTTTTCGACGCTGCGGAGTTGTGTTTGCCATTCTGAACGTCTTCTTTGCCGGCTATGGCAGATTTGAAGCCGCGAACGCTTTCGCCCAGCCCTTTGCCTAATTCGGGGAGTTTCTTGGGGCCGAATACCAAAAGGGCTATGCCGGCGACAAGAAGTAGGTGCGCTGGTTGAAAAAGGCCTACGAACATATGTACTCCTTAGTGACTCGTTGGGATCTTTGGATTGCGTGGCCTAGAGTCCCACGTCTCGCCGTTGTTGCGAGACGTGGGGCACCCCATTTTAATTTTCTGAAACGACCGAGAGTGTTCGTGAATGCGCTTTAATGGCCGCGCATCGCTTTGTCAGCATCCTCGGCCAATCCCTGCAGCAGTTGCGTGAACTCTGTCGATTGGCCGATAAACAGGCCGTCCGCAGTTAGCGCGTTCAGCGCGCCCATAGCCGCTCCTGTCGTTTCCGTCGGACGAATGATTGAGCAGGGCGGGAATTGTCGGCTTAGGAACGTTGTTGGCTCGGGCATGATCAGATTCGTCTGAAAATTTTCGCCCCCGAGAGGTGGAGAGTTCAGGTCGGGGAATGTGACCGACACACCGGTTACAGGGTCAATCACATTGGAGACCGGAAGAAAGTTCCCGGCTTTGTCCTGCCAGGTTTGGAAGTGGCAGATCTCCGTGCCTCCGATACTGAGCAGAATGCGGAGAACCTCTACGTTCGCGGCCCGCTGGGCGAGCATGGGATACAGACTCGATCCCCCTTGCTCGATCCAGGGAAAATGAAATCCGGCCGTGTACCCGACCGCCTGTATGAAATTCGCATTGGCTGCGTCGGCATCCGTTCGCGGAATGGCCGTGTGCTGGCCGACTGCGAGAGTGGGAATCGCGTTGCGGAATTTATCACCAAGATCGGGATTACCTCTGCGGTTGCGATAGCGCGTCCAGAAATCAGTGTGGACGCTCAGTTGGGTCAGGTTTGTGAGGCGCCCGAAGGTCTTGTTCGATCCCGTTGCCTGGCTCGAGGGAAGCATGCGAAACGCATCGAGATTCACGATGTCGGCCCCTTTGGAAGCCAAATAGGCGTTCAGGAAGACTTCGTGGCTCAGTTCGTCTTCGGTGTTGTCGGAGATGTACTGGTCCATATCTCCGTCAAGCTGCAGGATGGCGTTGGTGTAAGGCGTGTTCCCACCGGTTACTTGCGCGGGATATCCGGGAATCAGTTTGCTGGCGAGTTTGGAGACCTCACCATCCTGAACACCGGCGAGTTCGTTGTACTGCAACCAGATATCACTTTCGATAATTTCGGCTGCAGCGACGAAGCGGAGAATGGCGGCGTCTCCTTTACTGAGCGAACCACTCTTTCCTTGCGCCAGAGCTGGAACGCCGTTACCGAGGAGCGAAGCGCCAGCGGTTGCCGCGGCACCGGCGACCACGGTGTTTTTCAGAAATGAGCGGCGATTTGATTGCCTGGCAGGCGTTGTCTCCGTTGAGGATTGATCGACTGGGATTGAGAGCGTTGCTTCTTTGCTCATAGTCCGTACTCCGAAGCTTTTCAGTTGGATTCCGCGAAGGTCCGCAGGGAGTCGAGTCACGGTTACGCAAAAGTAGCGCGAGCCTTGCGGGCGCTTGTCACAAACGAGTCGGGGGTTTGTAAAAGGTTCGTCGCGGGCGCGGAAGATCTCTGGGACTGCCGATCGTGCTTAGAGCGTGAACGAAGCTCGAACAAGTCGAATGAAGTCTTCGGCATCCAGATGAGTACCATTCATCGGAATGCGGGAAGCCACATTGAAAACAACTTGCTCCAGAACCGCTCCGTGTTGCCAGTCTGTAAGCAGGCCTTGCCGATAAAGCCGACGCCGTTGCGTGTGACGCAACCGGACCGCCGGCACGTTTGCCGTGGGGCTGCAGACGCGGGCGGTCATCTCAATGCTGATGACGCCGTCCTTGCCGCAATAGCGCTTCGCTCGTTCTGTGCACAGTTCGTGCAGAGCTTTCAGATCATGCTCGTCGACCGGCGGTATCGGGGCGCCGTTTTCTGCAGCCTTAATAAATGCACGGAACGTGTGGAGCAATTCCAACTGCTGATCCGACACGATCAGGGCTCCATTGGCATGAATGTCAATGTTCAAGTCGTGAGCCGCAACTTCTTCCGGCTAAACGTGATTGGAATCACAACCAAGTCCTCGTTGAAGAATGATGATGATGCTCCTCCTTTTCGCCTCGATCGCCCTGTTGATTTAGTATCAACGGCTCAGGTGCCTTCCTCAGGAGAGCGGGAATGGGAAAGTTTCTCTTCGGTTTGATCCTCGGTTTGGTGTTGCTTCCAGCGGTAGTTTACTTCTACTTTTCGACGGGCATTGCACCCGTAGCGACATCGGAACCTCCGATGCCGTTTGAGAAAATGTTTACGCGCATGGCTTTGCATGCGCGACAGGAAAAGGAGGTTCCTAAGACAGTACCGATCTCCACCGATGAGCCAAATCTCCTGGCTGGGGCGCAGGTTTACAAAGAACACTGCGCCGTTTGCCATGGGGTACAGGCGCAACCACAATCCGCGATCGCCAGCAGGATGTTTCCCAAGCCTCCAAAACTGATGGAAGGAACTGGGGTCACCGACGATCCGCCGGGAGAAACCTATTGGAAGGTGTCCGGAGGTATTCGAATGACCGGAATGCCAGGATTTGCGAAGACGCTTTCGACAACGCAGATGTGGCAAGTGAGCCTGTTGTGTGCGAACGCGGACAAGATTCCAGCCAGTGTGAAACAGACTCTGACGACCGTCGCGTCCGAGGCCCCCAGGGCGGCGGTGAAGAAATAATGTCAGCAGGCTCACACTATCCGGCTGACCGAGGATATCCGCCTCCTCTGGCTCGGATCAGGGAGATTGGTACCCGCATGCTATAGTGCGTTTTCACCATGCGATCCTTCCTCTTCTTCGCCTTTTCGTGGTGGGCGATCCTGCTGCGGATTATCGCGATTGTTCACTTCATTCGACGACGCCCAAACTTGTTCTGGATATGGGTGATCTTGTTTCATTGGATCGGCGCGCTAATTTATATCGCGGTAGAGGTGATCCCGGACGCAGGTCTTCTACGGAGTTCCTTTCAGGTCTTTCCCCGGCGGCGCAGAATCCACGAACTGGAGCAGGCCATCATCGACAATCCCTCCGCGGGAAACTTCGAGGAACTTGGACTTCTCTATTTGGATGACGGAAATTTCGCACGCGCTCGTGCCTGCTACGACCGAGCTATCTCGTCTCGCACCGACCATCCCGATCCGTTCTATCGACGCGGCATCGCCGAGATCGAATTGGCTGACTTTGCGGCAGCCGTGCCGGATCTGGAGAGAGCGGTGAGCTCCGATCCGGAGTACGATTTCCATCGCGCCAGAGGCCTGCTGGCGTGGGCCTACGCACAGACGGACCAGGTCGACAAAGCGGACGCGATGTTTCGGGATGCCATCCGGCTTTCGACGCTGTCGGAGACCTACTATCACTACGCGCTGTTTCTCCAATCCCAGGGCAGGAACGCGGAAGCTCGCGTCTGGGCACAAAGAATTCTGGAGAAGAAGCCCACGATGCCGGGATATTTGCGGCGTCGGGAACGCCCCTGGTTCCGGAAAGCCAGCGGATTGCTGGCCCGGCTTCCCGGCTAACTCACAACGTTTTCTCCTGCTTTGCAGAGCTAGGTTCGGCAGCCCCCTATCGCTACGAATGGTATGATTGGAGGGAGTGAAGTTGTCGACCTCCTCCATCCGGCTGCTGGCGACCGACATCGACGGCACGCTGCTCAACCCCCAGTTTCAGATTTCCGACGGCGATCTGGCCGCTTTGCGCCGGGCGCACGCCACGGGAATCGAGATTGTGCTTGTGACGGGCCGACGGCATACCTTCGCTTTGCCAATCGCGAAGCAGCTTGGGTTCGATCTTTGGCTGATCAGTTCGAATGGTGCGGTGACCCGGTCGCTGAGTGGGGAAACATTTCATCGCGACCTGATACCAGCGGAAATCTGCCGAAAGCTATGCGGGGCGATGCAAGAGTTTCGCGGGAACACCGTGCTTACCTTCGACAGGGAAACGAAGGGCGCCATTGTTCTTGAGCGGCTGGACGAACTGGGGACCAGCATCCGGCGTTGGCTCGACAAGAATATGGAGTACATCGAGTTCGTGGTTCCAATCGAGAAGGCCCTGATGACCAACCCGGTGCAAGCGATGTTTTGTGGCACTGTGGCTCGAATGAGTGCCGCGCTGCAGGTTCTCGAGCGGGCCGGGATGGACGGGCTCGTGACGATCTTACGAACCGAGTATCCGGAGCGGGATTTGTCGCTGATCGACGTACTCAATGCGGAATGCTCCAAGGGACACGCCCTGGAGCGCTGGGCGGCCCACCGGGGTTACCGGCGCGAAGAGGTCATGGCCGTCGGTGATAACCATAATGACGTGGAGATGCTTGAGTTCGCCGGGCATCCGGTTATCATGGGAAATGCGTGCGAGGAACTACGGGCCCGCGGGTGGCGGGTGACCGGCGGGAATCATGAATGTGGGCTTGCCGCAGCCCTGGAATCGGCTCTGGGGCAGGGCGCCGTGGGTCGTTAGTAAGGTATCGTTTGCGTAGCGCTGAAACATGCAAGTTCGCCGTTCCCAATACGTCGCGTGGATCGCCCTGCTGTTGATGGCGTCACTTCCCTGCTCCGCGGCTGAAGTCGCAGTGCTCCGGAATGGATTCACCATCAAGCACGAGCGACGCGAGATTGTGGGTGACCTGACCCGTTTGTATGTGACGGTGGATGGATCCAGCTTCATCGACGTTCCGACTGTTGAAATCGAACACTTCGAAGAGGCTGCGCCGGAACCTGTGGAAGATCCGGCCTCCAGCCCAAAGAGTGGAGCGCTCCGGCCCACCTCGAGCGGCAAACCCAGTGGGATTCCTCAACGGCCAGTGGATCTTTCCCAAGTGGTCAATGAGGCAAGCGGCCGGTACCGTCTGGACCCAGATCTGGTAAATAGCGTGATCAAGGCGGAGAGCGACTTCAAGGTGAGGGCAGTTTCACCGAAGGGGGCGCAAGGCCTGATGCAGCTCATGCCGGGAACGGCGGCCCAACTTGGCGTCCCAAATGCGTTCGATCCGCAAGCAAATGTCGACGGCGGGACCCGGTATCTCCGTGAGCTGCTTGAGCGATACAACTTCGATCTGGTGAAAGCATTGGCCGCGTATAACGCCGGCCCTCAGCGCGTCGAGCAGTTCGGCGGCGTCCCTCCCTACTACGAAACCCGGGCATATGTCGCCAAAATAGTGAAGGATTTCAACAAGAAGAAGATCGCGCAAGGGAAAGCAGCGGCCGCACACAAGAATAACGTAGGGCAAACGAAGAGCGGTTCTACAAAGTCAAACACCGCGGCGAAGAACGACTCCAAGAACGTCGGGCGGACTACTGTCGCCTCGACCCAAGGTAAGTAGCATCACTTCGCATTGTCCTCGAAGTCCTTCCAAGTTCGCTCTGTGCTTTTTCTTACTCCCACAGATGTTTGACCCTGATGTTCTGCTCGTTTACCTTGGAACTGCCGTTTCCCACTTCGCGTTGCGGGACCGCGGCGCGGAGCTTCCCCTTCATGGATAAGAAGCGCATTCTTGCCAGCGTAGTGGTGTTGTGCATACTGGTAGTTCTCGTATACCTGCAATATCGCCATTGGCGGACATTCGACTGGGGCACGTTCTGGAGCCAAACCCACCGCATCAAGAAGTGGCATGTTTTTCATGGTGTTTTGCTGATCTACGCCGCCTATGTAGTGCGTGCCTTACGGTGGAAGATATTCCTTAAACCTGTGCGCCCTCGGACGAAAGTGATGGAAATGGTCTGGCCAACGCTGATTGGGTTCGCGGGATTGGCTCTTCTGGGACGTGCTGGAGAGTTTATTCGCCCGTACCTGATCGCCCGCCGAACGGATCTCTCGTTCTCTTCCCAACTCGCGGTTTGGGCCGTAGAACGCATCTTCGATATTGGAGCCTTCGGCGTCTTGATGGCGCTGGCGATCTTCCTTCCGAGCGCGCTGCAATCTATTCCCCATCCGGAGTATTACCAGCGCTTCCGGGAGGCGGGATTCATTCTGATCGCATTTGTACTTGGTACGACGGCTGCGGCGGTCGTCATTGGCCGCAACGGCGACGCCGCAGCTCGTTGGGTCGAACAGAGGTTCTCACATCTGTCATCGAATATCGGTCACCGGCTGGCGGAGAAGGTGCGCGAATTTGGTATGGGACTGAATACGATTCATGGGCCCATGTCTCTGTTGTGGCTGAGTGTAGTCTCCGTCGGGATGTGGTACATGATCGCGCTGGCGTACCACGAGGTCACTCACGCTTATGGCGTCGATGCCCTGGAGATCCCGGTTTCTCAGTTACTGATCCTGATCTTCGCGAGCATGCTGGGTTCTATGTTGCAGCTGCCAGCTGTCGGTGGCGGATCGCAGATGGCGACCATCGCCACGCTTTCAAGTGTGTTCGATGTTCCTCCCGAAATGGCAGCGAGTTGCGGCATTCTGCTGTGGCTGGTCACCTTTGCCGCCGTGGTGCCTTTGGGGCTCCTGCTGGCCCATCACGAACGGCTGTCACTTCGCAAGTTGTCGGTCGAGAGCCATCAGCGGGAGGAGTCCGGCAGCGTACAGACCGGCGCTTAGAAGTTGTGCATCACTTGCCCAACAAGCCGTAGATGTCCAACTCATTCGAAGTCCCCACGAAGACTTTTCCGCCAGCAATTGTTGGAACCGTAAATTTCAGAGCCAATCCCGCAGCATCCCGCGATCCAGCCTGCGTGCGGTCATATAGCTCAGTGGAAACATTCGAGGCGTCGTAGGCGCGCAGAACCGCAGGCCCGCCGCTATGGTCATTGCTATTGTCGATCTCCCAGACAATCCCGTTGTGGGAGCCGTTCGACGAAATCGAGACTGTGGCACCCGGGGGGCTGAGAGAATGTTTCGCATACTCCCAACCGGCTGGTTGGACGGTTGGCCGTTATTCCAACTGAACGCTTGGAGCGCTTCCGCTTCGCAGTGGACGTACAGGGTTCCATTCGAATCGGCCGGAGCATCAAAAAGATTATCGAACTGTTGCACACCCGTCTGCACCGTCTGAATCACATTATCGGTCGTGGCGGAAAACGATCCCATGCTGTCCCGGTTCACGACGAAGAGCTCGCCGTCTTTTCCACCTCCGATGAGCTCATGAGGTGTGTTCGAACTATCGTCGGGCATCAACACCGGAGAACCGCCTTTGAGGTCTGCGTCATTGAGAGCTAGACAGGAAGCGTCGTCCGGCTGAAAGAAATCTGCGATCGACAGATCGTTCCCTGCCAGGCGCAGGAAAGAGTCGTTGTATCCGCTGGGAGGATCATCTTGATCGACACCGGTCATGATGTAGACCTTTCCAATCCGATCATCAATGACGCGGGCGCCTCCACTGTTCCAGAGGCCGCCACCCGCACCATCGGGGGTGTCATTGAAAATGGCTTTCTGCTGCAGGGAGGCCTTGCCATAGGCAAACAGCCAGCCATGATTACGGTGACCGAAGCCAATGTAGATTTCATTGGTGATCGGATCAGGGCAAGCCCTGTCCGTTGGTAGCATCCGGGGTTGCTGAATGGCGTATCTGACGCTGGATTTGGGCCATGTTGTGAAACCAAGGCATCGAGCCGTTAACGAAAACTGTAACAATTGAGATCCGCGGGGGACATCCGTGTGCCGTGCACGAAACAGTCGCAATACGTGTTTGTCTACTCATACGTAGTACAGATGCATACGTAATGCAGATGTTGAAACTCTTTGATAATGTCCCCTTGCTAACTCAATAGAAATGTCTCCTTAAACTGAGGCCTCCAGCCAAGGAGGATCTCGTTAAAGAGGACGGCAATGAGCACCCGTGAGCTGGAGCGAGTGGAAGTGATGGGACGAGTCGCCAAAGGGGGGACTCAAGTTGCTCGGCGCAGCCCTGATGCTGCAGCGCAGTTACCGGCAGGTGAAGCGGGTGTGGCGACGTTATCAGGAGGCTGGCGGCAAAGGGCTGAAGCATGGCAATGTGGGCCAAGTGTCGAGGCTGCCTGATGAACATGGTGGACGATGCCACGAGCCAGACCCAGGCTCGTATGGGCGAAGAGGAGACGATCTGGGCGGCTGCCGGCGTGTTACGGAGGTGGATTGAGAAGAACGGAGTGCCGCGTGCACTCTATACCGATTGGAAAAACGTGTCCACACGGCAAGCGACAGGAGCTGACCAGTTACGGGGAGAAGTTCCGGTCACGCAGTTCGGGCGTAGGTGTCAGAAGTTAAAAATTCGGATCATCGCGGCTAGCTCGCCGCCGGCGAAAGGACGGGTGGAGAGAAACCACGGCACGCATCAGGATCGCTTGATCAAGAAAATGCGGCGGAAAGCGATCGATAGCTACGAAGCCGCGAACCAGTTTCTGGAAAACGAGTATCTGCCGGCACACAATCGCCGTTTTGCGCGAGCAGCAGCC
>Ga0126373_10000152_pt1 | contig 47182 bp, 42 predicted proteins | sample PanSoiMetPlot_11_FD_92545 | JGI IMG/M metagenome (GOLD analysis project Ga0126373, IMG submission 92545) | Tropical forest soil microbial communities from Panama - MetaG Plot_11 | ecosystem: Environmental > Terrestrial > Soil > Tropical forest > Bulk soil | place: Panama | collected 2016-02-17 | reverse complement strand
GGTCAGCCGCCAGCTGCCGTGACCGCCGGCCGGGGGCCGCGCCGATGGCCGCTGGCCCGACCGCTGGCGCGGCGGCGTGCGCTGGCCAATCCCGGCGCATTCTCCCAGCCAGACCGCGCTCGACCGCAGCACGCAGCGCAGCTCGCCCGTTCCCGGCGGGTCTACGCGGTCACGGGAGCGCAGCGCGAAGTATTCGTGATCGCCGGGCACCTCGCCTGCAGGGCGCGCGGTACCGGCCGACGAGGTCCGACGCACGCGGCTGCTGGCGACAGCGCTTTCGCCGGCGCCGGGGACCGGGAACCGGTCGTCGGGGTCTGGCCAGGCATCGGCCTGCGAGGGGTCGCTGCGAGCCGCGCCGACCTGCTCGGCGAGCTGGGCCAGTTCGTAGCCGCACCGCTGCCCGACGGCGGCGAATGGCTCCGAGTCCCTCGTGAGGCTCAGCGTGATCTCATACGGCTGGCCCGCGCGATCATGGCAGCTCACAGGCTCGACAGACAGCACAGAGCCATCGACGCAACGTAGTTCCCCCATAACGGAACGCTAACATCGGGCCGTTGGACGGCTGCATCAGCCGCCGCGGGTGAGGCGCCCACTCCTGAGGGGCCTCAAAGGCAACTTTGCTGCCCCTCTAGGGGCAGCATGGATCCCCTCACGCCCAGGCAGTTACTCCGGCAGCGCCTCGATGGCCGCAGCGACCCGGCGGTGCGCCGCCCAGATCTCCTCCGGCAGCCCGTCGAACTGGGCCAGGTGCCGCTCGCGGTGAGCCATTTCCGCCCGCCAGCGCGGCGCGTCGATGCTGAGCACCTTCCCTAGCTCCGCCGGGCTGATCGACATGCCCTCGAGGTCGAGCTCAGCTGCGGCGGGGACGATGCCCACCGGTGTCCGCACGCCTTGCACCGAGCCCTCCTTGAGCTGCATCAGCCACAGCAAGGCGCGCAGATTGTCGCGGTAGCCTGGCCACAGGAAATGCCCGTCCTCGGGATCCCGCTGGAACCAGTTGACGTGCGCGAAGATCGGCCGCCCCGCGTCAGAGGCCGATCCGATGATTCGCAGCCAGTGCGCCGCGTACGCCCCCTCCGGGTACGACATGAACGGCCGCATCGACATCGGGTCGTACCGGAGCTGACCGTCCACCCCCTCAGCCGCGAACGTCGCCTCCGCACCGAGCGTGAGGCCGTCGTAAACGCCCTCGGCGAGGTCGGTGATAGCGCGGATGAGCGGTTCCCGGTCGCGGGTCCGGCCGCCGAAGATGATCGCGTCAATCGGCACCCCGCGCGGATTCTCGAAGTCCGCGGCGATGTTGGGCACGTTGGCCAGCGTCGTGGTGAACCGGCTGTTGGGGTGTGCCCACGGCTTGCCCGCGTCATCCGCCGATCGCTCGGAGATCAGCTGCCCGGTCCAGTCCCGCCACCCAGTCACATCGGCGGGCGGTGCTGGCGTGCGTCCCTCCCACCAGACATCCTGGGTCAGCTCGTTGTAGGCGACGTTCGTAAACAGCACGCCCGTGCCGGGAGCCACCGAGCCCAGCGCTGTGGGGTTCGTCACCTCGTTGGTGTCCTTGGCAACTCCGAACACGCCGAACTCTGGATTGATCGCGTAGATCCTGCCGTCAGAAGGATCGACCTGCAGCCAGGCGATGTCGTCGCCGTAGAAGGAGACGTGATAGCGGTCGCCCAGGCTGTCCGGCGCGAGCATCATCGCAAGGTTGGTCTTCCCTGACGCGCTAGGGAAACCGCCGCAGATGTGCCACGTGCGGCCAGTCTGCTTGTCGGTGATGCCGATGAGCATGAACTGCTCGGCCAGGAACTCCTGCGATACCCAGCCGTCATAGGAGGCCTGCCGCAGCCCGTGCGCGATCTTGCCGAGCAGCGCGTTCCCGCCGTAGGAGGAACCGAAGTGCAGGATCGTCCGTTCGTCGGCAACCGTCACGAAGTAGCGCTGGTCGTCCTGGGTGCCCTGGCCGAGGTTCGGCAGGTCGCCCGTGACGTGCACGCCCCGGACGAACCTGCCCGGCTCGGGAAGGCTGTTCACGTACTCGACGCCGCAACGCGCCATCCGGATCATGTGCAGGGCGACCGTGCGGTGATCGGTCAGCTCGACGCCAGCGGCGTACGGCGCCAGCGGCGAGCCTGGCGGCGCCATGAGGTACGGGACAACGTACATGGTCTTGTCGGCGGAGGCGTCGCGCATGAGCCCGGTCACGAGCGGACGCATCTCGCCGGACGAGCGCCAGTTGTTGTACACGCCCTTGTCGCCCGGCCGCGCGGTCGCGACGATGGTGCGCTCCTCGGAGCGGGCGGTGTCCTTGACATAACTGCGGGCGTAATAGCGGCCGTCGCCCGCTGGCAGGATCTCGCCCGCGGCGAGCGACTCGCGCACCAGCCTGGCGTCGTCTGCTGCGCCGACCACCTCGACCTGGCTGGCACCGGTGTGATGAGCCCAGTAACGGACGAAATCGCGCACCGCCGGATTAATGAGGCCGGCTCTGTCGAGCGTTGATTCCAGGTCAGCCGAGTCCGCTCGGGTCTTTATCATCGTGCCGCCACCGCCCTCGCCGTGCGCTCCCGGGATTGGGGGAGCATACCCCGGCACGAGAGGTTCAAATGGGGCTGACCCGGGCAATCATTTCCGTACCGTTTCCGATTGGCGACACTTCCCGCCCACAAGGGAACGGGGTTGCCGTACCGCGCCGCGTCGCGACGGCCGCACCGGCCACGGGCAACCCGGGTTTTCCCTCAAGGGTGGCTCAGCGAGCGGCTACGACTCTGGCCCCTCGGCCCTGACCTGCTCAACCTTGCGCAGTGCATCCCTCAGGTCGCCCAGCCAGGTGCCGGAGTTCGCGCCGACGAGGCGCACGCACCAGGCGAGCGCGTCGCTGCGGCTGCGGGCTACTCCGCCATCCACCAGCGTGTCGAGAACCTGCCGCTCCGACTGCCGCAGCCTGGTCATAACCGGAACGGAAAAAGTGGTGAACATCACTCTGCTGCCGCCGACTTCGACGCCCCAGGAGACCTTTCGGCCGAACTTGTGCTCGGCCTCCCTGGCAATCTCGATCCGGTGGTCGCGAGTCTCCTCGCGGAAACGGCGGCCACGGCCCTCGGCTGCGGCCGCAGCCGCCGCGTCACCCGCAGGCGCGCCCTCGAGATCCGGGGCGGCGAGCGTCCCGACTACCGTGATTTCCTCGCGGTCCACACTGACCGCCGGTGGACCAGTGAACCAGCCGTCCGGCAGACGGCCGGTGAACCAAGCGCGCAGCGTCTCCTCTGCCGAGCCGGAGCTCGGCGACGATGTCTCAGTACTCATGTAATCATGATTACACCGTTGCACGCCTCCGCGCAACGGCGGGCCGTCAGCCTGTTTCACCCGCCACGGCGGCGGCCAGCTGCGGGTCCACCCGAACCGCGCCAGCGAAGCCGCTCCCGAAGTCGGCTGGCACGACCTCCACGGTCTTACCCGGCTCGGGCGCCTGCACCATGAGGCCGCTCCCGAGGTAGATGGCCACGTGCGAGATGTAGTAGGGCGCCGTCGGGTCGGTGTGGTAGAAGAGCAGGTCGCCAGGCTGGAGCTGGGCTGGCGGGATCAGGGGGCCGGTCAGCGCCTGCTGGGCGGCCACCCGAGGCATGACGACTCCGGCCTGCCGCATTGACCACTGGACCAGCCCGGAGCAGTCGAACACGGTAGGCCCGCTCCCGCCCCAGATGTACGGAAAGCCAAGCCGACTGAGCGCGGCCTCAACGAACGTCCTGGTCTGGCCAACTGCAAGGGTGTTACCGCTACTGGCGGAGATCCCGGCGACGCCCGCCAGCCCGGCTGCGGACGGACTTTCTTTCTGTGCCGCCTGCGCGACCAGCGGGGCCACCGTGTCGCCGGAGGGCAGCAGCTTCTTAATCGAGCTGATGAGCTCGCTGAGCCGCGCGTGCGGTGCGCTGACCACGAGTCCGTTCCCGGCCGGCATGCCGAGCGAGCGGGCCACAGAAGCGGAGACCACCGCGTCCACGCCGGTGATTCCGATGGTGCCGAAACCGCCGACGGGCAGCCGCTCCGTCTTCGACGCAGTGACGGTGACGAGGCCGCCGAGCGGCAGGCCTTGCTGCTCGCCCATGAGATAAGAAACGGCGATGTCGCCGGCCGCGACGTTCTGCCATAGCGCGGTGGACGTTGCCGTCGGTGCCGCGGCGAACTGCCGGAAGGCGACCGGATCGACGCCGAGCGTGGCGACATAGCTGCCGTCCAGCCGGATTCGCGCGGCGTCAAGCTGGTTGATCGCGCCGACGCCGGGCAGCTTGCCGATCGCCTGCACCACGGCAGGCTGCAAGGTCTGCGGTGCGACGATGAACAGGTCGGCCTCGTGCGCGGGCCCGACCCGCGGCAGTGGCTGTTCCGCTGGCCCGGTTACGGCGCCAGCCGGGCTGGCGGGCGTGGTGGCTGACGGCACGAGCACGCCGCCGGACGGCAGATTCAGGCCGGCTTTCTGCGCCGCGACCGCCTCGGTCTCGCCCAGCAGTGCCCGCTGCGCTGCGGCCTGCGCGACGGCGTTTCCGGTGGACCTGGTGCCGATGGCATTGAGCAGGCCCACGTATTGCCGCACGCCGGGCGCGCCGCCAACCGCGGTCGCGTTCCGGTGCTCAGGCGCTCGCCGGGGCGCCGGGGTCGAGGTCGCTGTCACCGCCAGAGTCACGGCGACGGCAGCACCGACGGCCGCTGTCATCCCGAGGCCAGCACGCAGCCGACGGCGACCGGGTGCGCTCGCCACCGAGCCGACACCTGCCCGCATGGCAGTGTTGAGGCGACGAAGTCCGTCGCGCACCCGTCACTCCCCTCGGCGTCCGGAATTGGCTAGCCCGCCACCCACGATGCACGCGCATCCCCGACGCGTCCATACCCAGCAAACCCCGATCATCCGCCACGTGCACGGCGAACAGGGTGACCTAGTCGGCAAAGCCTCTGCGAACTTCTCCTAAACGCCGCCCAATCTGCGCGTGGATGCCGTGTCTGTTCGGCGTGCGCGGCCACTGCGGTGTCTTCTGCACCGTGCCCGTTACTGAAGCGCCGCGAGCAGTTCGGCTGTACCGGTCACCGGCGCGCGGCAGGTGAACCCACGGCAGACGTAGGCGGCGGCCTTTCCGTCCACGGGACCGCGACCTTCGAGGAGGGGGATCGCCATCGCGCTGGCTGAGTCGGCGATGTCGGCGGGCGCGCCGACACTGGCGCCGTCGCCGCAGGCGATCACCGCGCCGGGCGGTGCGGCGGCGAGCGCCGTGCGGTGCAGTTCGTCGCGCGTAGCCGTGGCCGGTCCGACGACCGCGATCTCCACCGGACCGGATAGCACCGCCTCGGCGACGGCGAGCCCGGCCCCTGCTGCCCGGGGAAACCGGCCGGCCAGCGCCGGGACTGCCGCGAGCGCCGCGAGCGCCGCGTCCCTGTGCGCCGCCGAGCCGGTCAGTGCTGAGTAACTCAGCAGCGCGTCCGCGACGGCGAACGTGCCCGACGGACTCGGGCCGTCAGCCACGTCGGATGGCCGGTAGATGAGCCGCTCGCCGTCGTCCGCAGTGTCGTAGAACCCGCCGGCTCCGTTCCCGAACCTGGCCAGCACCGTGTCGAGCAACTGTCCCGCGATCCCGAGCCACCGGGCCGCCGCTCCGGTTGCCGTCGTGACGCCCGCCAACGCGATCAGGCCGCCCGCAACGCAGCCATAGTCGTCCAGCACACCGGTGGTCGCTGACACGAGCCCGCCCCTCGAGGTCCGGGTTAGCCTGCCGCTCTGCAGGTGCAAGCCGACCAGCAGTTCCGCTGCATCACCTGCCGCCGACACCAGGTCGGCCCTGCCGAACAGCAGCCCTGCTTCCGCCAGCGCCGCGATGGCCAGGCCGTTCCACGCAGCCACGACCTTGTCGTCCCTGGCTGGCCGTGGACGCACCGCGCGGGCCGCCAGCAGGCCTGCCTGCACCCGGCTGAACCGGCCTGGGTCTGGCGGGTCTGCACGAAGCTGCAGGACCGAGGCGCCGTGCTCGAACGTGCCGTCCTCAGTGACGCCGAACACGGCCGCGGCGTAGCCGCCGTCGTCGGCGCCGAGCGCGCTCGCGAGCTGCGCCGGCGTCCAGACGTAGAACGCGCCCTCACCACCTTCGCTGTCAGCGTCGAGCGCGGCTGCCAGGCCGCCCTCCGCCGTCCGCATCTCGGCGAGCATCCAGTCGCAGGTCTGGGTCGCCACTCGCCGGGCGAGGGCGCTGCCCGTGCGCCGCCAGAGGTGCGCATAAACGCGGGCGAGGAGTGCGTTGTCGTAGAGCATCTTCTCGAAGTGCGGAACGACCCACTGAGCGTCGACGCTGTAGCGGGCGAATCCGCCGGCTAGCTGGTCGTACATGCCGCCCCTGGCCATACCATCCGCCGTGACCCTCGTCATGGCCAGTGCCTGATCCGCGCTTGTTCCCGTCACCCGCTCGCCATGCCGGAGCAGAAACTCCAGCACCATGGATGGCGGGAACTTCGGCGCGCCGCCGAACCCGCCGCTCCTCGCGTCGAACTCGCGTGCGAGCGCCGTCACCGCAGCCTCGCACGCATCGGCGAGCCGACCCTCCCCAGGGGCCTGAGCGGTGGTTGCCGTCAGTCCGGGTGCCTCGTCCTCGCCGGCCACGAGCTCGGCGGCCAGGGCATCGGCCCCGGGCGGGCGGGCTCGCTCGGCCAGCGCGGCGGCGATCTGGCCGGCCTGCGCGGCCACATGCGCGCGATCCTCACGCCACGCCTGGGCAACGCCGAGGACAAGCCGCTGGAACTGGGCGCGCGGAATATAGGTGCCGCAGAAGAACGGTTCGCGTTCCGGCGTCATGAAGACCGTCATCGGCCAGCCGCCCTGCCCCGTCATTGCCTGGGTGGCGGCCATGTAGACGCTGTCGACATCAGGCCGTTCCTCGCGATCCACCTTGATGGCGAGCACGTGCTCGTTCATGAGTGCAGCAGTGTCCGGGTCCTCAAACGACTCGTGAGCCATCACGTGGCACCAGTGGCATGCCGAGTAGCCGACCGAGAGCAGCACCGGCACGTCCCGCTCTGCCGCGGCGGCGAAGGCCTCGTCGGACCACGGCCACCAGTCGACTGGGTTGTCGGCGTGCTGGAGGAGATACGGGCTGGTCGCGCCGCGAAGCCGCTCTGCCATGACTCCATCATTGCCTGCGGCCCGCCGCCGCGGTCCTTCGCCGTGGGATCAGCCGGCGCCAGCCCGTTCCCTTCTGTACTGAACCTGGCCATTAGCTGACAATCGCCTGTCGCGCTGGCGAGCACTCGCTTCGGGGTCCATGCTGGTGGGAAACGTCATGGCACGGGTCAGGCGGCCGGGACGCCGGCGAGCGCCTGGTGTCGGACCCGTCACATAGCGGTAGGGAATGTGCCATCGCGGCGGATAAGGTCGGTAAACTGCCACGATTGCGCCGAACTACTGCCGTCGCCTCAGCGGTAGAGCACAACGGTTGGAGCACTGATGCGCGTTCTGGTCCTCGGCGGTGACGGTTTCTGCGGCTGGCCTACCTCGCTGTACCTATCTGACCAGGGTCACGAGATCACGATCGCTGACAACCTGAGCCGGCGGAAGATCGACGTCGAGCTGGAGGTCGACTCACTCACCCCGATCCGTCCGGTCCGGGATCGGCTGGCCGCCTGGCGCGAGGTGTCCGGGCGCGAGATCGGGTTCGTGAATGTGGACCTGGCGACGGAGTATGACCGACTGGCCGACCTGCTGGTCGACCTGCGGCCGGATGCGATCGTGCATTTTGCCGAGCAGCGCGCCGCGCCGTACTCGATGCGGAACGAGAAGGCCAAGCGCTACACAGTGGACAACAACGTCCGGGGCACTCACAACCTGCTCACCGCGCTGGTCGCGACCGGCGTGGACGCCTCGCTGGTGCACCTCGGGACGATGGGCGTCTACGGGTACGGCTGGTCAGGCAGCGCGCCGATCCCTGAGGGCTACCTGGCCGTCAAGGTACCGACCCCGGAGGGAGAGCTGGAGCGGGAGATCCTGCACCCGGCTAACCCGGGCTCGGTCTACCACCTGACCAAGACGCTCGATCAGCTGCTGTTCTCGTTCTACGCAAAGAACGACGGGCTGCGCATCACCGACTTGCACCAGGGCATCGTGTGGGGCACTCAGACCGACCAGACCGCCCAGGACGAGCGACTCATCAACCGGTTCGACTACGACGGTGACTACGGCACCGTGCTCAACCGGTTCCTCATGCAGGCGGCCATCGGGCACCCGCTGACTGTGCATGGCACCGGCGGCCAGACCAGGGCGTTCATTCACATCCGCGACACCGTCCGCTGCATCGAGATCGCGCTCAAGAATCCGCCGGAGACCGGTTCCAAGGTGCTGGTCCGCAATCAGGTCACCGAGTCCCACCGTCTCCTCGATCTGGCGAAGCTGATCGGCGACATGACTGGCGCCGAGATCGCGTACTTGCCCAACCCGCGCCGCGAAGCTGACGAAAACGAGCTGATCGTGCGGAATGACCAGTTCCTGGCGCTGGGGCTCGAGCCCACCACGCTGTCGGAGGGCCTCCTCGAGGAGATCACCGACGTCGCCGGGAGGTACCGCCACCGCGTCGATCCGCGCAAGATCATCGCACGGTCGGTGTGGCGGGCCGGCATGGAGACCTCTCCCGACCTGATGACCGAGCTGCCGCCGCAGTAGCGGGATTGTCGGCGCGGTGAGTGTGCATGTCCGGTGGCCCGGTGGGTTATCGGCCCCCCGGACAGGCCTTCATCGTCATGAACTGGCGGCTGAGGTGTCAGGGCCGACGTTGTGCTCGAGCCAGTCGCTGAGCGGCTCGACCGCAGCGAGGAAGCCGGTCACCTTCGTCCGTGCGGCCGGCGTGCCGAGCCAGGGCTCGACCGGCCAGTGCTTCCAGGCATACAGACCCTTCTGGCGTAGCAGCTCGGCCCTTGGGTGCTCGGCGGGATAGCCGCGCGGCACCTTCTTCAGCGACTCGTGGCCCTGCACGCCGATGTCCTGCTCCCGGAGCGTCACGACGATCCTCGCGAGCGCCTCGCCGGTCACATCGGCGGCGACTGCGCTGCGGTACCGGTCGAGCTGCTCAGGGACCATCTCATGCATGCCGCGGCCGGCGCCGAGCCCCTCGGCTGACAGGCGCACGTAGCCGTCGCGGAAGGCGGCGGCGATCTCGGTCTTGTACGGCGACTTGTCCTTGCTGAACCTGACGTCGCGGTAGGGCCGGAAGATCTTGGACTCGCCTGGCTCCGCTTCAAGCTCGGCAACTAGCTGGCGCATCGGGGCGAGGACGCATTCGTCATAGACCTGCTTGTGCGCCAGCCAGTAGGACTTCGTGTTGTCGGCCGCGAGGCCCTCGTAGAACTCCAGCGCCTCAGCTGGCCAGCCCTCGAACGCCATGTGCCAACCTCCCGTCCGTGCCGCTGGCCGTGATGTGGCCCCTTAGCGCGTCAGGGTAACTCTGACACCCCTCGGTGCGGGAGTCACTCGTGCGGCTGTCAGAGGTGACCCAGCACGGGATGCGGCGCATACAGCTCCTCAAGCCGCTTCACCTCGTCGGCCGTCAGCGACAGTTGCTCGGCAGCCAGCGCGTCCTCGAGATGGCCCAGCCTGGTCGCGCCCACGATCGGCGCGGTGACGCCTGGCCGCTGCAGAAGCCAGGCGAGGGCAACCCGTGCGGACGGCACGCCACGCTCGGCCGCCACCTCTGCGCATCGGTCGACGACGTCGAAGTCGGTCGGCTGCCGGTACAGCGACTCGCCGAACGGGTCAGTGCCGGACCGGACCGTACGGCGCTCGCCCGACCGGGTCCTGGTGCCCGCGAGCAGGCCGCGGGCGAGCGGGCTCCAGGGAATCACGGCCACACCCTGGTCGATGCACTGCGGGATCATCTCCCGCTCCTCCTCCCGGTAGACCAGGTTGTAGTGGTTCTGCATAGACACGAACCTGGTCCAGCCATGCGCGTCGGCCGTGTACTGCGCCTTGGCAAACTGCCACGCGTGCATGCTGCTGGCACCGATATAGCGCGCCTTGCCTGCGCGGACCACGTCGTGCAGCGCCTGCATCGACTCCTCGATCGGCGTGTTGTAGTCCCACCGGTGGATCTGGTAGAGGTCGACGTAGTCCATGTTCAGCCGGCGCAGCGAGGCGTCAATGCCGGACAGAATGTGCTTGCGCGACAGGCCCCGTTCGTTCTCGCCGCGCCCCATGGGCATATAAACCTTCGTCGCCACGACGAACTCGTCCCGGTCAAGGAACTTGGGCAGCAGGCGGCCGGTCGCCACCTCGCTTGCACCGTCCGAGTAGGCGTCAGCGGTGTCGAAGAAGGTGATCCCGCCCTCGACTGCGGCCTGGACGATCGGCTCTGTCGCCGCCTCATCGAGCACCCATGGCCGCTCGCTGTTGTCGCCGTAGCTCATCATGCCGAGGCACACGCGGGATACGCGCATTCCGGTGGAGCCGAGGTTCACGTACTGCACCGAGTGCCTCCGTCAACGTGAGTGGCTAGTGCACCGAGCCTTCCACAACAGGCCCCCGGACTGCGACGCCGGCGTCGATCTCCTGCTCGCGGATGCCGTACCGCGCGTAGAGTCGGCGCAGCGGCCCCGGCGCCCACCAGTTGGCGCGGCCGAGGAGCCGCATGGTGGCCGGGACCAGCAGGACCCGGACGATCGAAGCGTCGATCACCAGGGCCACGATCATCCCGACGCCGAGCAGCTTGATGAACGTGATGCCCGACGCCGAGAACGCGCCGATCACGATCACCAGCAGCAGTGCCGCGCTCGTAATGATCCCGCCGGTGCGCTGTAGCCCGGTGGCGACGGCGTCCGCATTGTCACCGGTCTGGTCATACCGCTCCCGCACACGGGAAAGCAGGAACACCTCGTAGTCCGTGGACAAGCCGAAGATAATCGCGAGCATAAGAATCGGCATGGTCGGGTCGATGGTGCCGGTCGGCGTGAACTGGAGCAGACCAGACAGGTGGCCCTGCTGGAAGATCCACACCACGACGCCGAACGTGGCGGACAGCGACAGCAGGTTCATCACGATGGCCTTCAGTGGCAGCACCACCGAGCCGAACGCGAGGAACAGCAGCACGAACGTCGCGGCCGCCATGACCAGCGCCATCCACGGCACCGTCGCTGACAGGCTGGCCAGCTCGTCGACGGTCCCCGCCGTCTGCCCGCCGATGTAGGCCCGCGCCCCCGCGGGCGGGGCTACGTCACGAACGTGCTGCACGATCTGCCTGGCTTGCGCCGACTGCGTGTCAGGACCGTAACGAAGATCAATCCGGCCAATGTCGCCCCGCACGCCGGTCACCTGGGCGCCGGTCACGCCCGGCACCTGACCGAGCCGGCCAGCGTAGGCGGCAAGTTCCTGGTGCTCAGCGGGCGAGGCTGCGACCGGCGCGGGGAACGAGACGACCGCCTCGATCGGCGCGGTGACGTTGCCAGGGAAGGCATGGGCCAGTTGCTCGCTCACCAGCCGCGGCTGTGCAGCGGCAGGCAGGTCCCGCGCGTCGACACTGCCCCAGGAGATCCGCAGGAACGGCGAGGCGAGTGCGAGCAGGACCACGACGATAACAGCGGCGAAGGCCACTGGCCTGCGCATCACGGCGCCCGCGAGCCGGTACCAGCCTCCTGCCGCCGCTGCCGTCCGCGGCGCCACGACGGCCCGGCGCACCCGCAGCGCGTTGACCCGCCTGCCCAGCAGGGCCAGCAGAGCTGGCATGACGGTCAGCGCCGCAATCATGTCCACGAGAACTGTTGCAACTCCGCCGTAGCCCATCGAGCGCAGGAAGGTCTCCTGGAACAGCAGCAGGCTCGCCAGCGCCGCCGCCACCGTGATGCCGGACACCGCCACCGTGCGGCCTGCCGTCGCTACCGTCCTCGCCACGGCGTCTTCCACCGACGGCTGTCTGCGCAGCTCCTCTCGGAACCGGCCCACCATGAACAAGCCGTAGTCGATCGCGAGCCCAAGCCCCAGGATCGTGGTGATGTTGATCGAGTAGATGGACACCGGCGTCGCCAGGGTCAGCAGCCGGAGCACAGCAAACGAGCCAATGATGCCGATGCCACCGATCGCGACCGGCAGGCTCGCGGCCACCAGGCTGCCGAAGATGACCGCCAGCAGGATCAGCAGCACCGGCAGCGAGATGCCCTCCGCGCGGCCGATGTCGCTGTTGACCTCCTTGTTGATCGCCGCCTCGGTCGGGATCTGCCCGCCTACCCCCACCGTGAGGCCAGGCGCCGAGAAGTCGTTCTTGATCGCGTCATAGTTCGTGGTGCGAGCCGAGTCGCTGCTGCCCGCGAGCTCGATAGCGGCGTAGGTCACCCGGCCGTCCGCGCTCACGAATCTCGGGTTGCCAGTGGACCAGTACGTCTGCACCGCCGCGACCCGGCTGGCGGGCAGCCTGGCCAGGCTGTCAGTAACGGCCGAGCGGTAGGCGGCCGAGCGGACGGTGAGGTGGCCTTTACCGGTGTACAGCACCACGACGTCGGCCGAATCCCGGCCGAAGGCGTGGCTGGCAATGTTGGATTCCTGCTGGCTCTCGCTGGTCGGCGGGGTGAACCCGCCGCTCGACTGGAGCGCCCGGAAGACACCCGTCCCCCAGGCCGAGCCCGCCGCGATCACCAGCAGCGCGACGAGAAGGACCAGCCGTCGGCGCCTGAATACGAATCTTCCCCAGGACTCGAACATGAGATACTCCGCGGCTATGGTGGTTAGCAAAATTTGCTGTGGTTAACACTGCGAGTGGCTTGCACTTGAGTTAACGCCGTAAAGCATTTACGTTGTAAACTTGGCATACAGAGTTAACCGTTGTCAAGCCCGAGCAGCTGAGCAGCGCGGACCGTGGACTAGATGGGTCCCCGCGCTTGCGTCAGTCGGACAAGAGGAGGAAGACGATGGTGGTGCAGGCGCCGAGCAGGCGCGATCGTCTCCGGGCCGCGACGACGCAGGAGATCATCGAGACCGCGCGCAGGCTGCTGGTGACGGAGGGGCCTGAGGGAGCGTCCCTGCGCGCGATCGCGCGGGAGATGGGCATGACGGCGCCAGCTCTCTACCGGTACTTCGGCAGCCACGAGGAGCTACTCCGGCACGTCGTGGGCAGCATCTTCATGGACCTCGCGGACCACGTTCGCGTGGCGATCAATAGCGCCGCGGACGAATCTCCGGCGGGCTTCAGCAGCGACGAGATCATGGCGCTCAAGCTGACCGCCGGATGCCGGGCGTTCCGCGCCTGGACGCTCGAGCATGTGCCGGAGTTCAGCCTCGTCTTCGGCAGCCCGCTGCCCGGCCTTGAGGTGCTGCACGAGATCCATGCCGACCCCACCGTGGACTGCGGCTACCAGTTTGGCCAGATCTTCCTCGACCTCTTTGGTGACCTGTACCGCCGACACCCGTTCGCAATTCCGGCGGACGAGGATATCCAGCCGGCGCTGCGGAATCAGCTGGCGCGGTACCGCGACATGGTGGGCTCGGACCTGCCGCTCGGGGCACTCCAGACTTTCCTGCGTTGCTGGGTACGGCTCTACGGAGCCGTGAGCCTCGAGGCGTTCGGCCACCTCAAGTTCGCCCTCGATGATCCCGCGCCCATGTTCGAGCTCATGCTGACCGACCTCGCGTCCATGCTCGGGCTGCAGTATCCGCTGGCACGCCGGGCAACTGGCGGCATTCAGGCGGCCGGCCGCTAGGCGACGAACGGCACGGCGCCGGAATCCGCCGTCATCGGCCTGCCAGCGGCTGCCCAGTCCTGCATGCCACCGCTCACGTTGACGGCCTGCCAGCCGGCCCCGTTGAGTGCCTGCGCCGCCCTCGCCGAGCGGACGCCGGACCGGCAGATCACGTAGATCTGCTGGTCGACCGGCAGTTCATCCGTCCGCGCCCCGAGCTGGCCGAGCGGAATGTGCGTCGCCTCCGGAACGTGGCCGGCTTCCCACTCATCGATCTCGCGCACGTCGAGCAGCCATGCCCCGTCGGGCACGGTCGCGGCCGGAACCTCGGGTAGCCCGTTAGCCATAACGGCTCCTCACTTTCACCGGGTGCGCTCGCGTCGCTGCACTCAACCTTAAACGGCCGCCTCGCCGGCCTCACCGGCGCCGAGCAGCAGGCCGTACGCCAGCAGCGGCTCATCTGGTTCCGGCGACCAGTCCCGCTCCGGCAGTCGGCTGAACCCTGCCTCCTCGTAGAGGTGATGGGCGGCTTTCATGTCGACCTGGGTCGATAGCAGCAGGCGGCGGATCCCCTCCCGGCTGGCGCGGTCGATCACCGCGGTCAGCAGTGCCCGGCCGACACCGGCCCCTTGCGCCTCGGGCCGCACGGCGAGGGCACGGATCTCCCCCTCACCGGCTCCCCGCACCACGTGACCCGCGTCGGGCCAGGACTGCAGCATCACGGTGCCGAGGGGCAGACCGCCATCCGGGCCGACGGCGACGAGCACGACGCCGAGCCCGTCGCTGCCGAGCTCTCGCAGCCTCGGCGCGTAAGCCGAATCCGGCGCCAGGAATCCGTCGGCCCGGTAGGCCGCGAGCCGGAGCTCACCTATCTCCGCCAGTTCGCCCGGATATGCATCCCTGATGTGCATGTGCACATTCAACCAGGCTGCGGGCCCGCAGCCGGGCCCGCAACCGGGTCCGGATCGTCCGCGTCACTGCTGGCCATCGCATCGTAGGCAGGCCGCAGGAGCGTCGGCAGATCCTGCCCGCCGGCCGTCAGCAGCGGCGGCGGCACGCTGCGCAGCAGCAAGTCAGGTGGCGCGGGTACCGCCGGCGGCAGCCAGCGCAGCCGCGCCGGGCTCAGTGACGGCTCCCAGAAGCTGCCGTGCTGGCCAGGAGACGCGGCCCCCCGAAGTCCCCCGGAGACGAAATCAGCCAGTGGGCGGTCCGAGACGTCGATGACCGGCAGCGTGCCGCCATCGTCACGCCCGCCCGTCAGGCGGCGAAGCGCCGCGAGCAGATCGTCCCTGCCCTTGCCCCGCCAGGCGAGCATCGCAAACGGGTCGTCGTCGAACGCCTCAGCCAGCACGTAGCAGACCGCCGCCAGGTGCTTGCAGGGCACTTCCCAGTCCGGGCAGGAGCAGCTCATCTCCAGGTCCCTGGCCGTCCGCGGGAACAGCGGCGTGCCGCAGCCGGCGAACACCTCCTCGATCTCGGCTGGCATCTCGCCTGCCAGCAGCCGGGCGCGGAAGACCGCGCGCGCCGCGAGCGCCTCCTCGACCGCCGCCCACTGCGCGGTTGTCAGTGGCACGACCGTCAGCCGCACCTTGTACGGCTTGGGCCGGGAGCCCTGGACCCCGGCGGTCACGTGTCCGGTTCCGATGTCCAGCCCGAGAACCTGCCCGGAGCGGGCGTAGCTACGGCCCCGGCTCATCCTGCTCGCGAGCCCGAGCGACTCCAGCACCTCGATGAACCGGCGAGACCACCACTGCTCCCCGATAGGGCCGCGCTTGCTGCGCGCCTTGATCCCGCCGGCCGCCTTGCGCGGACGCGACGGCGGGTAGTGCTCGCCGTCCCAGCCGCTCATTCGGACACCGCCTCTGGGGAGAGCTCGATGACCTGGCGCAGCTCTGCAACCGACAGCTCAGTCAGCCAGCTCTCGCCGGTGCCCACGACCGCCTGGGCCAGAGCCTTCTTGTCCTCGATCATCTGGTCGATGCGCTCCTCGACGGTGCCCACGCAGACGAACTTGCGGACCTGCACGTCCCTGCGCTGGCCGATGCGGAACGCGCGGTCGGTCGCCTGGTCTTCGACGGCAGGGTTCCACCACCGGTCCACGTGGATGACGTGACTGGCGGCGGTGAGATTCAGCCCCGTGCCGCCTGCTTTGAGGGACAGGAGGAACACCGATGGACCTGTTGCCTGCTGGAACTCGGCGACCATCTCATCGCGCCGCTTCTTGGGCGTGCCGCCGTGGAGGAAATGAACCGGGCAGCCGAGCCGGCCAGCGAGGTGCGGCTGCAGCATCCGGCCGAACTCGGCGTACTGGGTGAAGCACAGCGTCCGGTCACCGGCCTCGATGATCTCGTCGCAGATCTCCTCCAGGCGGGCCAGCTTCCCGGACCGGCCGTCGAGCCTGGACCCGTCGCCGAGCAGGTGAGCCGGGTGGTTGCAGACCTGCTTGAGCTTCGCCATCGTGGCCAGGACCAGGCCGCGGCGCTCGATCCCCGGCTCGGCGGCCTCGATCCGCGCCATCATGTCGTCGACGGTCGCCTGGTACAGCGACGCCTGCTCGGGCGTTAGGTTGCACCAGACCTTCATCTCAAGCTTGTCGGGAAGATCAGCTATCACGCTCTTGTCAGTTTTGACCCTGCGCAAGATGAACGGCCCGGTCAGCCGCCTTAGCTTCTCGGTCGCCTCGGCATCGGAGTTGCGTTCGATCGGGATGGCGAACCGCTGCCGGAACCGCTCCGCCGGTCCGAGCAAGCCTGGGCAGGTGAACTCCATGATCGACCAGAGCTCGGTCAGACGATTCTCGACGGGCGTGCCGGTCAGGGCGATTCGCGACCGCGCGGGAATTGCCCGGACGGCCTCGGCCTGCCGGGTTCGGGCGTTCTTGATGTTCTGCGCCTCGTCGCACACGACCCTTGACCACGGCACGGTAGCGAGCGCGGCCCGGTCCCTCGATGCGACGCCGTAGCTAGTGATGACCAGGTCTGCGGAGGAGACTCTCGCCGCTAGCTCCGCCCCGGACAGCCGGTCCGCACCGTGGTGGACGTGCACCGACAGGCCAGGGGTGAACTTGGCGGCCTCGTGCTGCCAGTTGCCCACCAGCGACATGGGGCAGACCAGCAACGTCGGGCCGTCGGCGGTGCCAGCATCCCGCTCGGCCTGCAGCAGCGCCAGAGTTTGCGGGCTTTTACCGAGGCCCATGTCGTCGGCCAGCACGGCGCCGAGACCGAGACCACCGAGGAAGGACAGCCAGGCGAGGCCTCGCTCCTGATAGGGGCGCAGTGCGCCGTGGAACGACGCCGGGGTGATCATCGGTGTCAGCCGGCTGTCGGCGGTACCTGACAGCAGGTCACCGAGCCAGCCGTCCGCATCGACCTCGGTGACCGGCAGCTCAGCGACGTCCTGGCCGAGCCCGGCCGCGAGCGCGTCACCGGCGGTCATCGCGCCCGAGCCGCGGCGCTCCAGGAATTTCAGCGCCGCCTTGAGGTGCCGCTCGTCCAGCTCGACCCACTGTCCGCGCAGCCGGATGAGGGGCACCTTGAGCCGGGCCAACTCGGCCAGCTCGGCCGCAGTCAGCGTCTCGTCGCCGATGGCCAGCTCGTACTTGAAGTCCACGAGGTCAGCGAGGCCGAGCACGGGCCCGGTCACCGGACCCTGGCCAGAGCCGCGGGAGCGCGTGGTGAGCCTGAGTCCCAGCCGCGACCGACGCACCCAGTCCGGCAGCAGCACGCCGAAGCCCGCGCCAGCCAGCAGCGGGCCGGTCTCCGTCAGGAATCGCAGGGCGCCGCGGGCGTCGAGCGGTACCGTTTCCGGCGCGGCACCCTGCAGCGCCCCATCCAGCTCGGGGAACAGCCGGGACGCCTTACCGAGGCCGGCCAGCAGGTCGTCTTCTGGATAACCGACGCCAGCAGCTGCCCAGCCGTCGGCTGCCTCGCCGGACCAGATGTCGGCGGCCGGCAGCAGCAGGCTCGGGTCGTCGGTGGACTGTAGCGCCAGCTCGACCTGCCAGCTGTCGTCGTCGCCCGTGGCATCGGGCTCGATCAGCCGGAAGCAAGTGCGCACCGGTCCCGGCGGCTCCTGCGCAGCGTCCTGCCAGGCCCACAGCGCGAACGCAAGCTGGGCGGCGCCAGCTCGCTCGCCGGCGGACACGGCAAGTCGGCCGTCGGCGCCGGTCAGCGCCGCGACCCACCGGTCGGTCAGCGGCGCGTCCTCGCGATCGTCACCGCCGGACGGCAGCAGCGCGAAGCCCGGCTGCCTCGCCAGCCTGGCCCGCACCGCGGCGTCGGTCAGCACGTCGAGCGCCTCGGCCACTATCGCCGCTGACGCCTCCCCGGCCGCATTGGTGGCCCGGCACAGTGGCGGCATCGCACCAGTCAGCTCGCGTGCCCGCAACGCATCGGGCCCCGCAAGCACCGGACGCCACCGAGCCGCGTAGCTTCCGTCGTCGGCAGTGTGTAGCCCGGGCAGCACACGGCCGCGTGAAGCGAGATCGATGGCCAGCGCCGCGAGCGCGGCCAGGTAATGGAGGCTGCCGGCCAGGATCCCGTCGGCGAGCCGTGCGTCCGGCTGGCCGATCGCGCGCAGCAGCGCCAGGGCGGCGGCAGGCTCGAGGCTGAGGCCTGGCAGCTGCCACGGCGACAGGATGGTCCGCGCCGATGCCGCGGCGGCAGGCCGCGGCGGACTCGCGACAGAGGAAGGCGGTCCGATCGTCAGCCGCTGACTGGCCGTGGCCGCGACGGGTTGGGCGGCCTCGGCCGCTTCGGCAGCCTCAGGTGAGCCGGCCGGCCGGTCGCGGGTGCCTGGCAGCCACAGGGTTAGCTCGTCCTCGGCCGCGCCAGCAAGAACGTCCGCCGCGTCACTGAGTCCGGTCAGCACGCCGGAGAGGACAGCGGGCGCCGCGGCGAACGGGTGCGGCCGCGCAAAGCTCAGGGCACCGTCAGGCCGGGCCGAGGCGGCGGCAGGGCACCCAGAGTCTTCTGCCCACATGCGCAGCGCGCCGCCGGCCCAGATCCCGTGGATCACCAGCATGGCCCAGCACTCCCGCGTACGCCGGGATTATCACTGCCGACGCTAGCAAGTACTACGCGACGACACGCCGCGGATCTGCGGTGCTACCGCAGGAGGCGCCGGTGTGCTAAGGGAGGCGATCGCCCCCGGCCTGCGTAGCCTGCTGGGCTTTCGCCGCCTGCTCCGCTTGCTGCTGAGCCTCGAACTCAGCCGCCTCGCGGACCTTGCGCAGGTGCCTGGACATCGAACGGAACACGAAGAAGAGCACGACACCCATGCCGAAGACGACAAGGAAGCCAAGCGTGCCTGGCTGCGCCCACACGCTCGGCGACGAAGCCGCCAGCACGTGCATCACAGGCTCACCCTCTCGCGGATCCCGGCGAACAGGTCGTCCTCTGGCAGCTCAGCATCTACCAGCGACCTCGCTAGATGATAGTCCTCGGTCGGCCAGGCGGCGCGCTGTACCTCGATCGGCACGGCGAACCAGCCACCATTCGGGTCTACCTGGGTGGCGTGCGCGAGCAGCGCCTGATCGCGGATCTCGAAATACTCGCCGCACGCGACCCGCGTGGTCACGGGCAGCGACAGCCGCTTACTCGACTCCTCGGGGTCGTCTAGCTTGGCGATCCGCTCCGCATAGGGCGACTCCCGCCCGAGCGCCAGCATCGCCTCGTGCAGCGCGACCGCCCGGGCCCGATTGAAGCTGAGGTGGTAGTAGAGCTTGAGCGGTTGCCACGGCTCGCCGGAGCCCGGGTACCGGTCGGGGTCCGCCGCCGCCTCGAAGGCCTCCACCGATACCTGGTGGCACTTCACGTGATCGGGGTGCGGATACCCGCCGTTCTCGTCATAAGTGAGCAGCACGTGCGGACGGAACTCGCGCACGGCCTGGACGAGCGGAGCGGCGGCGCGCTCGAGGGGCTCGACGGCGAAGCACCCCTCGGGTAGCGGCGGCAGCGGGTCGCCCTCAGGGAGACCGGAATCGATGAAGCCGAGGAAGCGCTGCTGCACGCCGAGGATCTCGCGAGCCGCTTCCATCTCGGCTCGGCGGACCGCGGGCAGGTTGTCCCTAATACCGGGCAGCTCCATCGCCGGGTTGAGGATGTCGCCGCGCTCACCGCCGGTCAGCGTGCACACCAGCACATCGACGCCTTCGCGCACGTACCTGGCCATGGTGGCTGCGCCTTTACTGGACTCGTCATCCGGGTGCGCGTGCACCGCCATGAGCCGCAACGGCTCACGGCCGGACTGCGGCCGGTCAATGTCAGGATCGGCAAGCACGCGGAAGTTCACCTCGGTGTCTGGCTGGGGGCAGTCGTAACCGCTAGGACAACGCGCCGCAGCAAGCGCCTCATTCCGGGAACCGCCGTCCGCCCCCTCGGCTACTCGTTCCCGTTGTCCTCGGTGTCTTCTGGCGAATCTCCCCGGCTCACCGCGCGCCGCTGGCGGAGCCACGTGGCGCCCAGGTAGAGGGGCAGGGCTATCGCGAGCAGCACCGCCGCACCGGAGAACTCGCTGTCGAGGAAATTGCTGGCAACCCGGGCAACGAAGTAGTAGTAGAGAACGACGACCAGGGCCAGCAGCAGGTAACCGCCGAGCGCGTCCGTGAGGACGTGGTAAAGCAGCGCCGACCAGCCGCGGTCAATCCGGCCGGTGTGGCGGGCCAGGGACCGACCGGACGCGACCCGCCGGCGGGCGGCCCACAGGCCAGTGGCCAGTACCACCATGACGATGGCGTAGCCGACCGCAACGGGCAGCAGGTCCTGCCGGATCAGGTGGGACGACACGACTTTAGCCCCGGAGCAGGAAGTGCCAGCCGCGGATAAAGAGGTGCCAGCCGAACCACAGCCACAGCGCATACAGGGCCCACCTGCCTGGTGGATAGCGCATGATCGCGCGGAACGTGGCGCTGAGGGTCGGCACGCTCCCGCTGATGCCAGACAGCGCCAGCCCCTCCCAGGCGAAGATGGCGCCGATCAGGATTGCCCAGACCAGATAGCCAAGTACCGGGTGATTCTCCATCTTTACCTCCGGGTCGCGCAGCGGATGCGCCGTTGCTAGCTACGACGTACTTCCGGAGCCTCGTGCCCTCACGGAAGAGCATCCCCGGCTGCCACAAAAGACCCGGCTGCCGAAAAGACCTGGCGGCCAAGTCCCTGACCTGCGGATATACGGCCAGATGGCCGCGTTACCCAGGTCACTTTAACAAAGCTGGCCAGGCAGGTTGAGGTGCAGCTGGCCCGCGAAGCGGGCTGCAGACAAGCGAGAAGCCGGGACGCTGCCCCCACAACGGTCCCGGCCCCTCTGATGCCGCCTCGTCCCCCGACTCGGGCGGCTCGCGAGCATGCTCCACATCGCGTGGGTACCAGCCCTACCCACCACGGCAGGGCTAAACACATCTCATCGCCGGTTGATTAGTTCCGGGCAGTCCGGCTGAGCAGGCGTCCACACAATAGGGCCCTGCTCGTCGCCCTCCTGTGATCTGAGTCACGCGGGCCTGGGTAGGGCCTTACGCGTGCAGCTCCGGAAGGAGGGCAAGTGATGCAAGGTTGGGCATTCGGCATTTTCTCGGCATGGGCCTTCCTCTGGATCGCGTGGGCGGTTTACCGGGGCGTTACCGTCAACACCCACAGGTACCAGAGGTAGAGCAAGGGGCATGAGCAACCAGAGCAGCGGCGCTCGGGCCGCTCACGCCATGGCTTGCCCCGAGCGCAGAGCCCGTCGGCAGCGGCCTATCGGGGAGATCCTGGAGTACCCCGTCGGCTAGACATGCGAAGAGCCCGGCGCAGGTCCCCCCGCCAGCACCGGGCTCCTCTTAGCCGTCCGTCCCCCATGAGGACGGCTCTCCGGGGAGGTCTATTGCGGCCTGCCGCAGCCCATACAGCCACCCGCCGACACGTTGACGGTTCCGCAAACAGGCACGTCCATCGCCGCCGCCTGATCAACCAGACCAGCGCGGCCAAATAGGAGTCGCCGGGCGACTGCGGTGTGGGCACTGCCGCTCATGACTTCCCCCTGGCTCGTTTCTTGGTGAGCGGCATGACACCGGGTTCCGCGATGTCCCGCCGCGCTTGCAGCGACTGCAGCATCTCCTCGTTTCGGATCCGATGACGGCGGCCCAGCGTGTGCTGCTGGTAGCCGCGGTTGATCTCCTGACCAGCACGGACGACCAGCTGGACGCTAACCAAAATCCCCTTGATCACGAGGACGACGACAGCAGCCACGAGAGGGCCAATGACAGCGGAGTTGGCCACGTTCATCGCGCTGGACTGCTCGAACCACACCGGTACGAGATCCTGCGTAGCCATGGGCTGCGTTTGGGCAATTGCGGCGCCATGTCGTCGATCAGGCTGGCCTGCAAGAATGTGATTCCATGGCCGCATGAGTGCTGGTCGTGCTGAATCCGTGACCGGTAACCCATAAAGTTCCCCGATGCACTTTTGCGATCTTTGGGAGATCGCCAGAAGGCGGTTGGTCGTCGCGGCGCAATGGGGATGCACTTGTCTAGAACAGTGTTTACGACGGATACCGTCGCCACAAGCAGGTCAACCGTCGAATTGCGTCGCTAACTAGCTACGATGCTACTGATCCCGTAGCCAGCGCAACCCCGGAGAGGTGCTAGATATAGCGAGCACGACGGACCGGACCCGGCTGAGTGCATCGAACGCATTTTCCGCCGACGCCCAGCTGGGTGACAGCCGGACATCCGGGGTAGGTAGCCCAGGCTGTCTCCCTCTACTGCTAGGTGGTTCCGTGCTGCCCGTTATGGCCAAGTGCCGGGTTACCCCAACCTTGCGAAACCGCTCGCTCGCCTCGATGTGTGCTGCCGGGCAGTCATGGTGATCAACTTCCCGCTGATCTGGGACGTTTACGCAGGTCAGATGGGGTATTGCCCTAGTAGCGCCTGAGGTTTGTTAGCCTCGAAGGATTACCCCCGTGGGCCACACGGTCCCCGGCAGCGGACCCGAACCTCCGCAACCCATCTAGGAGTACCCGTGACCGAGACGCGCGACGACACCTACACCTGGCTGACTCAGGAGGCGTACGACCGGCTGAAGGCTGAGCTGGACCACCTCTCCGGCCCGGGCAGGATCGAGATCGCGCAGAAAATCGAGGCCGCACGGTCAGAGGGAGACCTTCGGGAGAACGGCGGCTATCACGCCGCCAAGGACCAGCAGGGCATGCAGGAAGCCCGGATCCGCCAGCTCGCCCACATCCTGGAGACCGCCCGCGTCGGCGAGCCGCCACGGACGGAGGGCGTCGTCGGCCCCGGCATGACCGTTACCGTCCGGTTTGAGGGCGACGACGAAGAGGTGACCTTCCTGCTGGCCTCTCGCGAGGAGAGCGGCGCCCCGATCGACGTGTACTCCCCGAAATCGCCTCTCGGCAGCGCGATCAGCGGCAAGAAGGTTGGCGAAACCGCCACGTACACGCTGCCGAACGGCCGGTCGTCCACGGTCGAGATCATCGATGCGGTGCCCTACGGGCTCTAGCCCGGCCGCGGGCGCCTAGGCCCGCCCCGCCCTGAACGACAGACAATGGCCGCCCGCGAGCCTCTCGCGGGCGGCCATTCGGCTTGGCGTTCGGCTAGACCGCGCCCAGGTCCGCCGGCTCGACTTGCTCGGCCTGCCCGGCCAGCCGGGCCTGCTCAGCCGCCGGCGCCTGGCCCGCGCTGTCACTACGGCCGCGGAGCGGGATCTCCTTCACCCAGAGAGCGAGCAGGAACACCAGGGCCGAGGCAGGGATCGTCCACAAGAACACAGCGTCCAGGCCCTTGCTGATGGCGTAGAACGCGGCGTCCCTGACCACGGCGGGCAGGGTGTTGATGGTGGCAGGGTCGAGACTGCTGGTGCTGGCGTGCATGTGCGCGCCCGGCACTCGCGAGTTGATGATCGCGGTCAACCGGTTGATGAAGATCACGCCGAACAGCGACACGCCGATCGAGCCGCCGATCTGCTGGAAGAACGTCCGCGAGCTGCTCGCCACGCCCATGTCCTTGAGTTCGACGCTGTTCTGCACGATCAGCGACGTGATCTGCATCAGGAAGCCCATACCGACTCCCAGCACGACGTAGAACACGCCCGTGATCAGCCGTGAGGTGTGCGGGCCGAGGTGCGTCAGCAACACGATGGCGACCGTCATGACCGCACCGCCGATGATGGGAAGGATCTTGTAGCGACCGGTCTTAACGGTGAACTGACCCGCAATCAGGGAGGTGACCATCGAGCCGAACATCAGCGGGATCAGCAACAGCCCGCTCGTGGTGGGCGAGGCGTGCTGGACGGTCTGCTGGTAGAGCGGCAGGAACGTCATGCCCCCGAGCATGACGAACCCGAGCAGGAAGCTCATCGCTGAGGCCAGCGAGAAGTTGCGGTTCCTGAACACGTGCAGCGGCAGGATCGGCTCTACCGCGCGCGCCTCGACCACGAAGAAGGCGACCACCGAGACCGCGACGACGGCGGCCAGCATCAGGATCTCCCACGAGCCCCAGGCGAACTGCGTGCCGCCCCAGCTTGTCAGCAGCACGATCCCGGTGGCCCCGGCCGCGATGACCACCGCGCCCAGGTAGTCGACCTTGTGCTCCACTCGCCTCCGCGGCAGGTGAAGAGTGGCCCAGAGATACACCAGTGCCGCGCCGCCGATCGGCATGTTGATGTAGAAGATCCACCGCCAGGACAGCGTGTCGGTGATGTAGCCCCCGACAAGCGGCCCGGCGATCATCGCCACCATCATCGCGGCCATCATGTAGCCCATGTACTGGCCGCGCTCTCGCGGCGGCACCAGGTCACCGATGGTCGCGATCGCGCCGACCATGAGGCCCCCGGCGCCCAGGCCCTGCAGCGCCCGGAACGCGATGAGCTGGTCCATTGAGTGCGACAGACCGGACAGTGCGGAGCCGATCAGGAAGATCACGATCGCGATCATGAGCAGCCGCTTCCGGCCGTACATGTCGCCGAGCTTCCCGTACAGCGGGGTCGTGATCGTGGACGCCAGCACGTACGCCGTGACCACCCAGGCCAGGTGATTCAGCCCGCCCAGATCGCCGACGATGCGCGGCAGCGCTGTCGAGACGACCAGCTGGTCGAGCATCGCGACGATGAGCGTCAGCAGCAGGCCAGGCAAGACGATGAGGATCTCGCGCTGCGGTCCGCTCGGCACGTCGCTCGCGGGCACCGCCGCTGCCGCGTTGTCTGACATGGGCTGAGGCTCCTCGTTTCTCACCTGGCGGGGGTGGATGTCTGTGCAGGTCAGCAGCGCGGCCGTGCAGCTCCCCGTAACGGTGCTTCCAACTTACCTGCCGACCGGCTAGCATCCTGCCAATAGACAGGCTATGCTCGTTACTAACCGGCCGTCAAGTAGATTAAACCAGGGGGACGAGGAGCAGGCAGGCGCGACCATGTCAGACAGCACCGGCAGCGAGCACCACGACCGCGGCCGCGACACCCGGGCGCGGCTGCGTGAGCTTGCCCTGCAGCTTTTCGCCGAGCAGGGTTATGAGAAGACATCGCTGCGGGAGATCGCCGAACACCTCGGCGTAACCAAGGCGGCCTTGTATTACTACTTCAAGTCGAAGGAAGACATCGTCCGAAGCCTCGTCGAGGACTACGTCGCAGACCTCGACGAGCTCATCGCGTGGGGGAAGGCTCAGCCGCGCACCGAGGCCACCAGGGCCGAGATCCTCCGCCGGTACCTGGGCGTCGTCGCTGGCGGCGCCGAGGTCTTCAGGATGCTGCAGCAGAACCAGGCAGCCGTGGCCGGCCTGGCCAGCGCGAAGGAGCGCGGTGAGCTGTTCCGGGAGCGGATCGACGCGCTCATCGGGCTGCTGACCGGGCCAGAAGCGACGCTGCGTGACCAGGTCAGGGCCGCGTCCGCGCTCATGAGCGTCAGCTTCGGCTGCCTGCGGTACCAGAAGCAGGCGTCCAGCCAGGAGGAGCTCGAACAGGCTCTGCTCGACGTCGCGATGGAGCTCGTCGGCGTAGCGCCCGCCGGATCCCGGGCGTAGCCGAATTGGGCAAAGACGACAACTCCGGCGCTTGCTGCGCCGTTACCTCGACTTTCCACCGACTTGGCGCGCGCAAAGCAGGTCATATCCGACTGCGAAGCGCGCGAAGTCGGTGGAGAGTGCCGTTGATGGGCGTCGGCCGACTGCTTACTCGGTAGTGACGGCGGCACGGATCAGCGGCAGTACCCGCAGCGGGAGGGGGCTGTCCAGCGCGATGACAGTCGAGGTTCGCACCACACCGTCCACGGCCACGATCGCATCGATCACCCGCTGGAGGTCGGCGTTGCTGCGCGCGACCACGCGGCACAGCATGTCGCCCGAGCCGGTGATGGTGTGCGCCTCCAGCACCTCGGCGATAGCGCCGAGTCGCTCTGCCACCGGATCGTGACCACGCGCCTGCCGGATCTCCAGCGTCACGAACGCCGTCACGCCGTAGCCGAGGGCTGCCGGGTCGATATCAGGGCCATAGCCCGTGATCACGCCGCGCTGCTGCATGCGGTCGAGCCTGGCCTGCACGGTGCCGCGGGCCACCCCGAGCCGCCGCGACGCCTCCAGGACACCCACCCGCGGCTCGGCCCTGAGCAGCCCGAGCAGCCGCGCGTCTAGTTCGTCGAGCAAGGCCTCATCACCCCGTTACCAAACTGTACAAGATCACCAGCAGTTCGGCGCCTGAGCTGCACAATTTGTCTAGCACTTGGGGTCGCGGTTGTCCAGCATGCCCGCCTGGCGGATCCTGCTGTGGTCACCACTTACCACCGCGAAGGAGCCAGTGATGACGGCTGAGGCAGTGCGCGAGCGGGTGATGCGAGCCGACCAGTTCCCCGTCCTCGGGATGGACGCGGTGGTGTTCGCCGTAGGCAACGCGCGGCAGGCGGCGCACTTCTACTCGACCGCGTTCGGCATGCGCTGCGTCGCCTACTGCGGGCCCGAGACGGGCTGCCGGGACGAGGCGTCTTACGTGCTCGAGTCCGGCCACGCCCGGTTCGTGTTCCGCGGCCCGGTGCGCGCAGGGACCGCGCTGGGGGTGCACGTGGCCGCGCACGGGGACGGCGTCGTGGACCTTGCCATCGGCGTGCCCTCGGCGGCTGCCGCCTACGACTACGCAGTTGCTCATGGAGCCAGGGGCCTTCGTGAGCCGGAGATCGTGGCGGACGAGCATGGCAAGGTCGTGCTCGCGGCCATCGCGACCTATGGCGACACCCGCCACACGCTGGTCGAGCGAGCGGGCTACTCGGGGCCTTACCTGCCCGGCTACGTCGCCGCCGGACCGATGACCGCCGAGCTGGCCGGGCCGTTCTTCACCGAGGTCGACCACTGCGTGGGCAACGTCGAGCTCGGCCGGATGGACGAATGGGTGGACTTCTACCACCGGGTCATGGGGTTCACGAACATGAAGGAGTTCGTGGGCGACGACATCGCCACCGAGTACTCGGCGCTGATGAGCAAGGTGGTCGCGGACGGCAGCCGCAAGGTCAAGTTCCCGATCAACGAGCCCGCCGTGGGCAAGAAGAAGTCGCAGATCGACGAGTACCTGGAGTTTTACGGCGGGCCAGGCGTCCAGCACATCGCGCTGGCCACCGACGACATCGTCGGCGCGGTGCGCGGCATGCGGGCCGCCGGCGTCGAATTCCTCAGCACGCCGGACAGCTACTACGAGGCCCTGGGCGATTGGGTGGGCGACACCCGGGTGGCCCTGGCGGAGCTGCGGGAGCTGAAAATCCTGGCCGACCGGGACGAGGACGGCTACCTGCTGCAGATCTTCACCAGGCCAGTGCAGGACCGGCCCACGGTCTTCTTCGAGCTGATCGAGCGCCACGGCTCGGAGGGCTTCGGCAAGGGCAACTTCAAGGCGCTGTTCGAGGCCATCGAGCGGGAACAGGAGCGGCGCGGCAATCTGTGACTTGCCGGCCTGCGCCTTCATGACATCAGCACGCTGCTGACCGCGCCGGCGTGGTGCCTGCAGTGCACCTGCGCCCGGCCTGCGAGTGCGGCGGGACGCGGTAGGCTGCTCACTTGCCCGAATACAGTGGTGGCTGGCGGACCATCTTTATCCGCCGGCGCGCTGCGGGCGGCAAAGGTTCTGGCTGACCGCGTTCAGGGCCATCGGCAGGACGACCGGGATGACGCAGCAGAACGAGACAGAGCAGCAGAGTGCAGCTGAGCCCGGAGAGCGGGACCAGCTGACACCTGGGACGCAGGAGCGCACCGGTACCGAGCAGCAGGCGGCCGCCACCGGCCAGCCGGGCGGCTCCCCGCCGACGGGCATGCCCCCGCAGCCGGCGATTGCGGCGCCTGCGCCGCCGGCTCCGGCGCCGGCCGATCCGGCGATTCCGCCGCCACTGTACGGATACGAGTCGGTGCCAGCGGCCTATCTTGCCCCGCCGCAGCCTGGTCAGCCGCGCTACGGAACGCCGCGCAATCGGGGCAGCGGCCGGCCGTTCGCAGGCACGCCCGGATACGGCGAGCCCGGCGCCGGCCAGCGCGCCGGCGGGCAGCCCGGCTACGGTCGGCCGGGTCCCGCCAGGCCGGGCGCCGGCGGCGCGGGCCGACGCGACCCGGCCCTGGCCCTGGCCTGGCAGCGGTTTGCCGCTCAGGCCATCGACTGGTTCATCATCATCGTGGTGTCGGTGATCGCGTTCTGGTCACAGCTGTCGATGGCCTTCCGCGAGGTGCAGGCGATCACGGGCCGCTACCCGGACTTCACCTCTCAGGCCACGCAGACGGCGGTCAACAACATCTACCGGAACACCTCGATTCAGCACACGGTGCTGTACTGGTATCTCGTCATGTTCGGCGTCGCGCTGGCCTACTTCTGGGTCCAGCACGCGGCCTGGGGCGTCACCGTGGGAAAGCGAGCCATGGGCGTGCGCGTTGTGGGAGCTGCCGACCGCACGCGCGCGGGCGTTGTCGCGGCCGGCGTGCGCACCGTGGTCTTCCTTGCGGGTCCGGCGATCTTTCTGCTGCTGGCCCCTCCGCTCAGCCTCGTGGGCGGCGTCCTGTGGGTCGCCGATATCGGCCTGCCCGTGCTAGATCTGCGGGCGCAGGCGCTGCACGACAAGCTCGCGGGAACCATCGTGGTGCGCCAAAGCGCGCTCGTTGAGCAAGCGCGACGATCGCGCTCCCAGTAGTCAGCTGAACGCGAGCGTGTAGCCAGCCTTGCGAAGCTGGCTCACCACCGAGTCAGTGTGCTCCGGTCCGCGGGTTTCCAGGTGCAGGCTGACCTCGGCCTCGTCCACCCGCAGGTCGGGCGTGACCCGCTCGTGCACGACATCAAGCACGTTCGCGCCGAGGTCGGCGAGTTCCACCAGCAACGTTGCCAGCGCACCCGGCTGGTCCGGCAGCTTGCACCGAAAGGCGAGGAAGCGGCCCGCCGCCGACAGGCCGTGCCGCAGCACCTTCGACAGCAGCAGCGGGTCGATGTTGCCGCCGGACAGCACGATGACGACCGGCGGCTGAAACACGCCCGGGTGCTCAAGGATGGCCGCGACCCCGGCTGCGCCCGCCGGCTCGACCACCTGCTTGGCCCGCTCCAGGCACAGCAGCAGCCCGCGGGACAGGTTCTCCTCGGTCACCGTGACGAGATCCGGCCGGGCGGCCGCCAGCAGCGTGATGGTGAGATCTCCGGGCCTCGCGACCGCGATCCCGTCCGCCATTGTCGGGGCCGACTGCACACTGATGGGGTGCCCAGCCGCAACGGAAGCACGGACGGGCGCCACCGCCTCAGCCTGCACCCCGACGAGCCGCGCCTCGGGCAGGGCGGTGGTCATCGCGACGGCGACGCCGGCCGCGAGACCGCCGCCGCCGACCGGCAGGGCTACCGTCCGAACTCGCGGGCATTGCTCGGCGATCTCGAGGCCGACAGTCCCCTGGCCGGCGATGACGTCCGGGTGGTCAAACGGATGGATGAAGATCGAGCCGGTGGCGGCCGCCAGCTCTTGCGCCCGGGCGAGGGCGTCCTCGACGGTCGCGCCGTGCAGGATCACGTCAGCCCCGTAGGACCTGGTCGCCGCGACCTTCGGCAACTGCGCAGCAGCGGGCATGACCACGGTGGCCGCCGCGCCCAAAGCACCGGCGGCGAGCGCGACACCCTGCGCGTGATTTCCGGCGCTGGCCGCCACCACCCCGCGCGCACGCTCTTCGGCGGTCAGCCGGGCGATGCGCAGGTACGCGCCGCGGACCTTAAAGGAGCCCCCGCGCTGCAGGTTCTCGCACTTGAGGTACACCGGGCCGCCGACGAGCGCAGACAGCGCGCTCGACTCCAGTAGCGGCGTCTGCCGGATCATGGGCGCCAGCGCGGCGCGCGCCACGACCACGTCGTCGGGCCCGACCGGGGAGGTCACCGCTGCATTCTGACACTCGCGGCGGCCGCCATAAAGACCGGATCGGCCTCAGTCACCAGCCCAGTACCGGTCGGCGGCGAAGATGAGCGACGCCGCGCCGACGAGCCCGGCGTTCTGGCCGAGCCCGGCAGGCACCACGCTGACCGAGCGAGCGAAGCCGAGCTTGGCGTGCGCGCGCAATGCCTCTTCGAGCGGGTCGAAGAGCAAGGTGCCCGCCTGCGACAGGCCGCCGCCGACAGAGACGACCTCCAAGTCGCAGAGGCACGTCGCCGATGCGATGGCTACCCCTAGTGCCTGGCCAGCCCGGCGCATCGCGGCCACTGCGACGGGGTGACCGAGCGCCGCGTCGCCGGCGAGATCCTTGGCGGTCGCGTCCCTGCGCTCGGGCCGCCAGCCCTCGGCCTGAGCCCAGTGCACGAGCGCCGGCCCGCGCGCGATCGCCTCGAGGCAGCCGTGTCCGCCACAGCCGCACTCTGGGCCGTTCTCCGGTTCCACCACCACGTGGCCGATGTGCCCGGCGTTGCCGGACGCGCCTTGCACGAGCCGGCCGTCGAGCACCAGTCCGCCGCCGACACCCGTCGACACCACCATGCCGAGCACGTTCCTGCGTCCCCGGCCGGCCCCGCGCCAGTGCTCGCCGGCCACCAGGCAGATCGCGTCGTTGTGGACCCGGACCGGAATGCCGCCGAGCCGCTCCGCCAGCCTGCTTCGCAGCGGGAACCGGCGCCAGGCCGGGATGTTCAGCGGCGACACCAGGCCCGCAGGCCACTCCATCGGGCCGCCGCAGCCGCAGCCGCAGCCGATCAGGTCCGCCTCGGTGGCCTCGGCGCCCTCGAAGATCTGGCCGATGAGCGCGTCCAGGGTGCGCCACAGCTGCTCAGCATCGAGGCCGACGGGCGTCGGCACTTGCGACCAGGTGAGTACGCGGCCACCCGGCTCCACGAGGCCGGCCGCCAGCTTCGTGCCGCCAATATCGATGGCGAGCGCCGGGCGGGAATCCTCCATCCGCCACCCTCCCAAGGTGCGATCAAGGCGAGCGCCGACATAGTGTCGAATGGTGCAGCCTACGACTCCGCAGCCGCCAGCCTCCGCACAACTACCCGCATCGGCCCCGCCTGATGTCCGCACGCTGGGACAGCTCCGGGCCAGCGGGCACGAGCTTCGCACCGTCAAGCAGGAGCTGCGGCACAACCTCCTCGAGGCGATGCGCGCCGGTCGGGACGCGTTTCCCGGCATCATCGGCTTCGGCCAGACCGTGCTGCCTCACCTGGAGCGCGCGATCATCGCGGGTCACGACGTGATCCTGCTCGGCGAGCGCGGCCAGGGCAAGACCCGACTCATCCGGACGCTGACCGGGCTGCTCGACGACTGGACGCCGACTGTCGAGGGGTGCGAGATCAACGATCACCCCTACGCGCCGGTGTGCGCGCGCTGTCAGCGGCTTGCCGCCGAGCTCGGCGACGAGCTTCCGATCAGCTGGCGTCCCCGCGGCGACCGCTATGGCGAGAAGCTCGCCACGCCCGACACCAGCGTCGGAGACCTGATCGGCGACATCGACCCGGTCAAGGTCGCGGAGGGCCGGACGCTCAGCGACCCGGAAACCATCCACTTCGGATTGCTGCCGCGGACCAACCGCGGCATCTTCTGCCTCAACGAGCTGCCGGACCTCGCCGAGCGGATCCAGGTCTCGCTGCTGAACGTGCTGGAGGAGCGCGACATCAGCGTCCGCGGCTACGCCCTACGGCTGCCCCTCGACGTGATTCTGGTGGCGAGCGCGAATCCGGAAGACTACACCAACAGGGGTCGCATCATCACACCACTGAAGGACAGGTTCGGCGCCGAGATCCGGACGCACTACCCACTGTCCCTGGACGCAGAGCTCGCGCTGGTCCGCCAGGAGTCGCAGCTCGCCTGGGACGGCGGTGACCCCGGCGCGGTGCTGCCGGCCCACCTGATCCAGATCATCGCCCGGTTCACCAGGCTGGTCCGCGCATCCCCTGCGGTGGACTCGCGATCTGGTGTCTCGGCGAGGTTCGCGATCGCCGCGGCGGAGGCCGTGACCGCCTCGGCAGTGCGACGCGCCGCGATCACTGGCGAGCCACAGCCCGTCGCCCGGGTGTGTGACCTCCCGTCGGTTGTCAGCACGCTACGCGGCAAGGTGGAGTTCGAGGTCAGCGAGGAGGGGCGCGAGCAGGAAGTGCTCGACCATCTGCTTCGACGCGCCGAGAGCGACACGTTCCGCTCGCTGCTCGGCAACGCAGACCTGTCTGCGCTGCTGGCCAAGTTCAGCGACGGCGGCTCGGTCGAGACTGGCGACCTGGTTCCCGCCGCCGACTTGCTTCGTCGCATCGGGGAAGTGGCAGGGCTGGCGAAGATCATGGAGCGGCTGCAGATGACCGGTGGCGAGTCGCTCGGCCAGGCGGCAGCGGCGCTCGAGTTCGCGCTCGAGGGCCTCTATCTCATGCGCCGGATTTCCAAGGACTCAGTCGACGGCGGCTCGGTGTACCGGACCTGAGGCCCGGCGATCCCGCATCGCAGCGAAGGAGGTGAGTGCGCGTGCCGGGTTATCGCTACGGCCAGTACACCGGCGGCCCTGATCCGCTGGAGCCCCCGTACGACGTGCGCGGCGCCATGGACGTGATGGGCGAGTCGGTGCTCGATGGCACCGATCCTGGCAGTGCGCTTCGCGACCTGCTGCGACGCGGGATGTCTGGCCATCGCGGCCTGGACGACCTGCTGCGGCGCGTCAGGGACCGGCAGCGCGAGATCCGCAGTCGTGGCCGCCTGGACGGCATCCTGGACCAGGTTCGGTCGCTCCTGGACACCGCGATCGGCCAGGAGCGCGCCGAGCTGTTCCCGAACCCGGATGACTCGGCCCGGCTGCGCGAAGCCGAACTGGACAGCCTGCCGGCTGACACCGCACAGGCGATCAGGCAGCTGGCCGACTACGACTGGCAGTCCGCGGCCGCCCGGCAGACGTTCGAGGAGCTGAAGTCGCTGCTGCGCAGCGAGGTGCTGGACAGCCAGTTCCAGGGGATGCGCCAGACGCTGTCCAATCCCGATCCGGCCGCGCTCCAGCGCGTCAAGGACATGATGTCGGCCCTGAACGCCATGCTCGACGCAGACGCGCGGGGCGAGCACACCCAGCAGGACTTCGACGACTTCATGGCCGAGTTCGGTGACATGTTCCCTGACTCGCCCGCCAACCTGGAGGAGCTCATCGACGCGCTGGTGCGGCGGATGGCTGCGGCCCAGCGGCTGCTCAACTCGCTGACCGACGAGCAGCGCGACGAGCTCGCCGGGCTGATGGCCCAGGCGCTCGAGGACGCCGGGCTAGCCGCCGAGATGTCCAGGCTGGCTGACGGCCTGCGTACCCGCCGGCCCGACCTCGACCAGGGCTTGCCGCAGCCCGGCATGACCGGCAGTGAGCCACTCGGCCTGAGCGACGCCACGACGGCGCTCGCCGAGCTGGCCGACCTCGCTGACCTCGAAGACTCGCTCCGGCAGGACTATCCGGGCGCGCGACTCGACGACATCGACGAGGACGCCGTCCGGCGGGCCCTGGGCCGCCAGGCGGTCGACGACATGGAGGCACTGCGGCAGATCGAGCGGGAGCTCGAGCGGCAGGGCTACCTGCAGCGAACCGATGGCAGGCTCGAGCTCACGCCCAAGGCGGTCCGTCGGCTGGGTGACACCGCGCTGCGGAAGGTCTTCGCTCAGCTGCCCGACGGCCGCGCCGGGGACCACGACCAGCACGACGCCGGACAAGCGGGTGAATACACCGGGAGCACAAGGCCCTGGCGATTCGGTGACGAACAGGCGATCGACGCAGCCGCTACGGTGCGGAACGCCCTGCTCCGCCAGGCCGCACCACGACCAGAGACGGCCTTGCCCGACGACCGGGCCGGCCGCAGGCCTGCCGGGAAGGCCGGACCGCGCGACGGCTCGCCGCGCGTGCGGCTGTCCGTGGAGGACTTCGAGGTCAGCGAGACGGACCGGCGCGCATCCGCCGCCGTGTGCCTGCTGGTGGACCTGTCCTACTCGATGGCACTCCGCGGCACCTGGGGCGCCGCCAAGCAGACCGCGCTGGCCCTGCACGCCCTGGTGCGCAGCCGCTACCCGCAGGATGCGATCCAGGTCATCGGCTTCTCCAACTACGCCCGCGAGCTGCACGAGACCGAGCTCGCCGGCCTCAGCTGGGACATGGTGCAGGGCACGAACCTGCACCATGCGCTCGTGCTGGCCGGGCGCTTCCTGGACCGGCGGCCCGAGCACAGCCCGGTGGTCATGGTGATTACCGACGGCGAGCCCACGGCGCACCTGCGCCGCGACGGGCGGTTCTGGTTCGACTGGCCGCCCTCTCCGGAAACCCTCGAGCTCACCCTGGCCGAGGTCGACAAGATGACCAGGCGCCGGGCGACGATGAATATCTTCATGCTGGCCGATGACGAAAGGCTGACAGCTTTCGTCGACGAGGTCGCGAGGCGGAACGGCGGGCGCGTACTTCGGGCCATGCCGGACAGTCTCGGTGAGTACGTGGTGAAGGATTTCCTCTCCACGCGCCGTCAGTACGCGAGGTGACGGCCGACGCTTGCGAGATCGGCGCGCCGCGTGGCCGGTGGCGGTCCTAGTATCTGGCCATGTCCTTCGGCGACCGGCTCGTTCTGTGGCTGCATATCGCATTCGCGATCTTTACGATCGGGCCGGTGGCGCTCGCCATCTCCTCGACACCTCGCTCCATCCGCCGCAAAGACATCCCGGTGCTGCGCTACCTGACGAGAATCACGCTGATCTTCACGGCCGCGTCATTGCTGGTGCTCGTGTTCGGCATCGTGCTCGGCAACATCGTCCATGCGTTGAGCCGACCGTGGCTGACCATCTCCATGACGCTGTTCGTCGTCGCGATCGTGCTGCTCGCGCTGATCGTCAGGGATCAGCGCAAGGCCATCAGGGCGCTTTCTGAGTTGGCGCCAGACGACCGGGCCGGGAGCGGCGCCGAGGATCAGGAGGCGGTAGAGTCCGGCGAGGACGGCGATGCAGGCACCAGCCGGCAGGCCGCCGAGGCGACGCATATCGCGTCGGTTGAGCGCGGCCGGATCGCAGCCCTGGGCGGCGTCGTGAACTTGCTCTGGCTCGTCATCCTGGTCCTCATGGTATGGCGCCCATAACAGCACGAAACGTGGCTAAAATTTTCGGAAGTTTGCCGCATTCGGGCGGTGCGGCAAACCCGGCAGGAGTACCGTGCCGGTCGTAGTTTGCGCCCTGGTTAGGGCTGCGCCCCCGCTCCGGGCGGCCAGCATCAAGGAGGAATCGTGAGTTCTCAGAGCGTGTCCGGCGGCTCGAAGCGGTCGGTGACCATCATCCTGGCGATCATCGCCCTCATCTGCCTCATCGTCGGCATTCTGTGGTTCGCTGGCGCGGCGCCGTCCTTCCTGGACTCGGGCAGCCACGTCAAGAACAGTGGCGGCGGTCACGTCTACCGCGGCACTGCGGCTGTCGTAGTCGGGCTTGTGCTCGGCGGTGCGGCCTGGTTCACGCGCAAGAAGTAGGGATCACCAGAACCAGGGCGGACGGCCCGCAGGACTAGCCAGGGGCGGCAGCGCACGCTGCCGCCCCTGGCTTGTTGCTGGAGCCCGTCGGCCACCCGTGGCCAAACGCCGCTACTGCGTACTAACGTTCGTGAGGCGAACAAGATCGGCCAGCCCACGGGTCAGATCCCGGCTGCACACCAGAGGACGACATGCGCACTCGCACTCAGGTTGGCATCGTCGGGGGCGGCCCGGCCGGCCTCTTGCTCTCGCACCTGCTGGCCCTGCGCGGCATCGACTCGGTACTCATCGAGATCCGCAGCCGGGAGTACTGCGAGGCCCGGCAGCGGGCTGGCGTGCTGGAGGATGGCAGCGTCGCGCTGCTCCGCGATGGCGGGCTCGCTGACCGACTGGATCGGCAAGGCCTCGTCCACGGGGGGATCTACCTGCAGTTCGAGGGCCAGCGGCAGCACATCGACTTCCGCGACCTGACCGGCGGCCGGACCGTCACCGTGTACGCCCAGACCGAGGTCGTGAAAGACCTGATTGCCCGGCGGCTCGCCGACGGCGGCGCGATCGAGTTCAGCGTGACGGACACGGAGGTGGCCGACCTGGACACCGAGCTGCCCGTGCTGCGCTACACCGATGCGGCGGGCACGCGACACGAGGTCAGCTGCGACGCGATCGCCGGCTGCGACGGCTTCCATGGCATCTGCAGGCCTGCTTTTCCTTCGGGCGCACTGACGATGTGGGAGCGCGACTACCCGTATGCGTGGCTCGGCATCCTCGCCGACGTGCCGCCGTCGACGGACGAGCTGATCTACGCCCATCATCCGGCCGGTTTCGCACTGCACAGCCTCCGAAGCACCACGGTCAGCCGACTGTATCTCCAGGTGAGCCCCGACGAGGACATCGCCGAGTGGCCGGACGATCGGATCTGGGCCGAGCTGGCGCGACGGTTCGAGCTGCCCGGCTGGGCCCTGCAGCAGGGACCGATCCTGGACAAGAGCATCACGCCCATGCGCAGCTTCGTCAGCGCCCCGATGCGCTACGGGCGGCTGTTCCTCGCCGGAGACGCGGCACACATCGTGCCGCCGACCGGCGCGAAGGGACTGAACCTCGCGCTCGCGGACGTGGCGGTGCTCGCGCCGGCCCTGGACGCGCTCCTGCACGGTGACGAGCAGGCCGCGGCCAACTACTCCGCGACCTGCCTGCAGCGGGTCTGGCGGTCGACGCACTTCTCCTGGTGGATGACGACGATGCTGCACCGGACGCCCGGCGCTGACGAGATGGAGATGCAGCTGCAGCTCTCCCAGCTGCGGTACGTCATCGGCTCACGCGCCGCAGCCACGTCGCTCGCGGAGAATTACACCGGCTTCCCGCTGCCGAAGGGTGACGGCTAAGCCAGCGGGGCGGCGCTGGTGATCTCGGTACCGCTAGGGCCCCGGTGTGCGCCGCCCGGCGAGTGCAGGTAGTACCCGACAGGGAACAGCCGCACGTTCAGGTGCGTGTCGACGAGCCCCCACAGCCCGCGCCGGGCGAACAGCGCCACGGCGATCGCGACCAGGCCAAATACGATGAGGTACCACGCGTTGAACGAAGCCAGCGTCTGCTGGAGCAGCATGAAGACGGCTGTGCCGATGATCGGCCCTTCGATCGTGCCGAGCCCGCCGATGATGGTGGCGAACGCCATCTCCGCGGTCCACGAGATGCTGAACACCGCGCTGGGCTGCACCTGAAGCTGGCTGATCGCCAGCACCGCGCCTCCCGCGCCGCAGCCGATCGCCGCTACGACGAAGACCAGCAGCCTTGCCATCCCGACCCTGGCTCCGGAGCTTCGTGCGGCTACCTCGTCATCTCGGATCGCGGTCAGCACCAGGCCGAGCCGGCCGCGAAGCAGCAAGTAGACGGCGAGTAGCGCCAGCACCGTGACGGCAAGCCCGATCCAGTACGTGTACGCGGTCAGCAGCGTCGGGCTCAATCCGGACAGGCCAGGCAGCGGCAACCCGGTGCCGCCGCCGATGGAGGAGAACTTCTCGATGATGAGCATCACGGTGGCGGCGAGCACCCAGGTGGCGATCGCGAAGTACCCGCTGCGCAACCGGGACACGAGCCACCAGAGCGGCAGGGCAGCGACGCCGCAGCACACCGCGGCAACGGGGAGCGCGGCAAAGGGCGAGACTCCGTGCAGGGCGAGGATCAGCACGAAGTAAGCGCCCAGTCCGACGAACGCCTGCTGGCCGACCGACACCAGGCCTGCGTATCCGGCCAGCAGATTCCACATGCTCGCGAGTGTCAGCACGATGAACGCCTGCACCATGATCGTGGTGGTGCCGGCGTAGACCAAATAAGGGAAGAACGCGAGCACGGCGACGACGATCAGGGCGCCGGCTCCGGTCCATGCCACGTTTCGCCGTGACCGAGTGACCCGGAACTCTGCGACCGATTGGGTGCCGGCTTCTGCGACCAGGCTCATGACTGCGCCCTCCGCGTGGTCAGGCCCTGCGGGCGCAGCACGAGCACGGCGAGGAAAACGATGTACCCGGCCAGGACCTCGTCGGAGATGTTGATCTGGGCGCCGATCTGCTGCGCGACGCCGAGCACGATGCCGCCCAGCAGGGTGCCCCACAGCGAGCCGAGCCCGCCGATCACAACCGCGGCAAAGGCGAACAGCAGGATGACGTCGCTGCCCATGGTCGGATCGAGCTGGGAGCCCATGCCGTAGGCGATGCCCGCCAGCGCCACCGTGGCGAACGCGAGTGCGGCCGCGATGCCGAACACATGCCGGTAGTCCACCCCGGAGAGCTGCACGGCCTCCTGGTCGTCGGCGCTGGCGCGGATGAGACGGCCGTACTTCGAGCGGGACAGGAAGTACTGCAGCCCGAGCAGGACCACCACCGCGGTCACGAAAATGACCACGGGCAGGTAGCCAATCTGGATCTTCGATCCGAGCTTGAAGGAATCTCGCACCAGTGCCAGCCCGCTGCCGATGCCGCGGCTGTTGGCGGTGAAGAACTGGAGCAGCCCGTTCTCGATCACGATCGACAGGCCGAAGGTCACCAGCAGCGTGGTGAGCACGCTGCGATTGAGCGCGCTCTGGATGAGGGTGCGTTGCAGCGCGTAGCCGACCACCGCCATGACCGGCACCACGATGACGAAGGACCAGAGCACCGGGATGTGAGTGACGGTGATCACGCCGATCGCGACGTAGCCCGCGACGACGGCGAGGTCGCCGTGCGCGAGGTTGACCACCTTCATCACCCCGAAGAGCAGGGACAGCCCGCAAGCGAACAGCGCGTACAGCCCGCCGGTCAGCACGCCCTGGATGATGGCGTTGACCCAGGCCACTACGCCTCGCTCCCTTCCGCGCCCGGAGCGGCGGGTGCAACACCTGCCAGGCCGAAATACGCCGCCTCAACCTGATCCGGCGTCACGTCGGCTGGCCGCCCCTCGAGTGTGCTCCGGCCCTCGAGCAGGCAGTGAATGTGCGATGCCACCCGCATCGCCTGGCTGACGTCCTGCTCCACGAGCAGCACCGTGACCCCGGTCCCCAGGATCTGCGGGAGCATGCCGTAAATGCGCTGGACGACAACCGGCGCCAGGCCAAGCGAGAGCTCGTCGAGCAGCAGCATGCGCGGATTGGCCACGAGCGCCCGGCCGATGGCGACGGCTTGCTGCTCGCCGCCCGAAAGCTGGGCGGTGCGCTGCGAGCGGCGCTCGCGCATCCAGTCGAACAGCTCGTATACCCGTTCGATTGTCCAGGGACCTGGCCGCGCGTACGTGGCGCCGACCTGCAGGTTTTCCTCGACCGACAGCGACCCGAACAGGCGCCTGCCCTCCGGCACCATGACGATCCCTTGCCTGGCCCGCTGCTCTGGCCGCAGCCCGGTCACATCCTGGCCGTCGAACACGACCGAGCCAGTCGTGGGGTGATGCAGGCCTGAGATGGTCCGCAGCAGCGTCGATTTACCCGCGCCGTTCGCGCCGATGATCGCGTAGACCTCGCCGGGGAACACCCGCAGTGAGATCGCGCCGAGGGCCTGCAGCTGGCCGTGGTGCACAACCAGGTCACTGACCTCAAGCAGCGGTTCCGCCGCGTGTCCATTGCCCGCCGGCGTGCTCACGAGTCGCTCCCGTCAGCGTCGGCTGGCGGCTGCATCGCGCTCGCTGCCAGTGATCCTCCTGCCAGCGCGGCGGTAACCTCGGTGCCGAGGAAGACCTCGCGCACCGCCGGGTTGGCCAGGACCACAGCAGGCTCGCCATCTCCGACGAACTTGCCGCCAGACAGGCAGATCAGCCGGCTCACGACGGCCGTCAGCGCGCGAACGACATGCTCGATCCAGATCACCGCTGTCCCCTCGGCGTTGACGCCTCGGACGATCTCGACGAGCTGGGCAACCTCCGGATCGGTGAGTCCGCCGGCGACCTCGTCCAGCAGCAGCAGCGTGGGCTGGGTGGCCAGGGCACGGGCCAGCTCCAGTCGCTTGCGCTGCAGCAGGCCGAGGCGCTCGGCGGGCACGTTCGCCTGGCCGGCCATTCCGGTACGGTCCAGCGCTTCCACCGCCGCCGCGTAGCTGGCCCGCCGTCGCAGGCCGCCACCCTGCTGGGCGGCGACGAGGACATTCTCGAAGACGGTCATGTCGCCGAACGGCTTCGGCACCTGGTAGGTACGGCCGACGCCTAGCCGGCACCGGGCAGCCGCGTCCAGGCTCGTGACCGCGCGCCCGGCGAACCGCACCTCGCCTGAGCCCGGCGCGAGATCGCCTGAAATGAGGCCGAACAGGCTGGTCTTGCCAGCGCCGTTCGGCCCCACGATGCCCACGCAGTCCCCGGCTCCGACGGCGAGCGACAGCTCCTCAGCGATGACGACCCGGCCGAACCGTTTCGTCACCTGGTCGAGCTCAAGAAGCGTGCTCGTCATCCGGTCAGGGGTTGGTGGGCAGCAGATCTGCGGTGATCTTAGCGTCCGGCTGCAACGTATTGTCGACGGTCTGCATCTCGACCGGGAACTTGGTGCCCTTCTGCCACTGCACGCCGACCGGAGGGGTGATCGCCACGCCCGGCGCGGGGCCGCCCGACGCGAAGTTCAGCGGGCCGGCCAGCCCGTGGATGTTCACGTTGTGAATGGCATCCGCGACCTCTGCCTTGTCGTGCGGGTCGCTCACGGACGACAGGGCCGCATGCGCCGCCTCGAACAGGCTGTAGTTGCTGATGTTCGAGTTCCACTGCCCGCTGGTGGCCGACTCGAAGTCGTTGGCCATCTGCTGGCAGGTCTCGCCGGTGAAGGACGACGTCCACGGCAGCGACGGCGTCCACCACGCGTCCGTCGCGACGTTGTATGCCGCAGGTCCGAGCGCGTACGCGTCAGGCGGGAACAGCAGCACCTTGGCGACGGTCGCCAGCTTCGGCTTGAAGCCCTGCTGGATCGACTGGTGCCACATCGTGGCGAAGTCAGGCGGCAGCGGCACGTTGGTGAAGAAATCGGCGCCCGATGCCTTGAACGCCGAGATCATCGATGTGTAGTCCGATGTCCCATCCGTGTAGGGCGACGACATGTTGAAGGTGTAGCCCGCCGCCTGTGCGATCGGCGGGAACACCGCACGGAACGCGTTGCCGTCGGAGTCGTTCGGGAACGCGGCGGCCACCACCTTATTGGTGTGCAGCTGGGAGTGGATCCGGTTCCACATCGGGATGAAGCACTGAACCAAGTGCTCGGCGCCGAGGAAGTACATGGTCACGTACTTGGCCTTCTCGGTCGCGTGCTGCGGGTTGCCGTTCGGGAACAGGTTCAGGTACCACGACTCCCAGGGGATGTTCGCGCAGATCAGCGGCGTCCCGAGGGTCTCGGCCTGGCTGCTGACGGCGTTGACGGTCTCCGGGGTGGACGACGCGAGCAGGAGGTCCACGTTGTCGGTCAGGATGGCGGTCTTCGCGAGGTCGCCGGCCCGGGTGGAGCTGGACTGGCTGTCGTAGGACTTGATCGTGACGGGGTAGGTCTTGCCGCCGATCTTGAAGCCGTTCTTGTACGGGCTGGTCTGCTTGATCTTGGTGAGCACCCAGTTGTCGGGTGCGCCAAAGCCAGCCAGCGGGCCGGTCAGCGGATGGATCCAGCCAATGGTGATGCCCTTGGCGGTAGTCGAACCTGACCCCTTGAGGCTGGTGCCGCATGCCGCGAGTAGTCCGCCAAAACCTGCGAAGGCGGCACCCGCTCCGGCCGCGCGCAGCACGCTCCGTCGGCTGATGGCCGACGGCTGGCTGGCGCTCTCGGGGTGCGCAGTCTGATCACTCATCCGTCATCGATCTCCTCTTGCGTCCGCTGCAGGCTCCCGAGGAGCCCCGCGGAAACCGCGCCGAAGCCACTGGTACCGAGTTGCTGCGCTCAGGGGGCTGACGCAGCGTCATCGCGAGATCCGAGTTGTGCGCGTGGCGTACGCCTATGCGCAATGTAGAAACCTAACCAGCGCGCCGGAGCAGTGTCAACGACTCAAATCGACCTGATATCTGCGCGCGGCCATGCTGTTGCAGGCGGCTCAGAGGGCCTGTCACAAGCGCATAACGGTGTCATAACGGTGGGGTGCCGACACCGGGCCTTGACCGTCAGGCGCGACCTTGGGACCGCAGGTCCGCCTCGATCCTGCGGGCAGTCTCCAGGAGCCCGGGCAGCAGGTCAGTCTTCATCGCCGCCAGGCTGACCCGGCTGGCGTGCGCCGACACATTGATGGCCGCGGTGACCGCGCCACCCGCGCCGTGGATGGGTGCCGCGATCGCGCGGAGGCCCTCCTCGAGCTCCTGGTCCACGATCGCGTAGCCCTGGCGGCTGACCTCACTCACGATGGCCCTGAGCTGGTCCGGGCTGGTGACAGTGCGCCCGGTCAGCGCGGCGAGATCGGCCCGGCCAAGGTAGGCATCGAACTCGTCCGGACTCATGCCCGCGAGCAGCACGCGCCCCATCGAGGTGGCATACGCCGGGAACCTGGTGCCGACCGAGATGGCGACCGTCATGATTCGCTTCGTCGGCACCCTGGCCACATAGACGATGTGGTCGCCGTCCAGCACCGAGATGGATGACGACTCCCGCACCGTGGCCACGAGCTCCTCGAGGTGCGGGGCCGCGATCTCCGGCAGCGCCAGCCCGGACAGGTAGGCGTACCCGAGCTCGAGCACACGCGGGCGCAGCGAGAACTCGCGGCCGTCGTTCCGCACATACCCGAGCTGAACCAGGGTGAGCAGGAATCGCCTGGTCGCCGCTCTGGTCAGCCCCGTGGCACGCGCTACTTCGCTGAGGCTCAGCCGTTCCCGGTCCGGCCCGAACGCCCTGATCACGGCCAGGCCGCGGTCCAGTGACTGCACGAAGTCGCTGTTGCGCGGGGGGCCTGCGGCCCGCGCTGGCTCCCAGTCGGCCGCATCAGGCCCGGCCGAGGGGCTCGGGACGGCCCTGGCTGGTCGCGGCCGGGCCGCGCCCCGGCTACGAGGCGGCGCCGGCGTATCGGCTCTGCGCACGGGAGATGTCATCGTCCTGCATGCTAACGCTCGGAACGCACGGCATCGGCAGTTCCGGATGCGGCGCGCAGGTGGGTGAGCAGCGCATCGGTCACGGTAGCGGCCCCCTCCACGGTGGCCAGGTGCGCCATGGCCGGGATTACGTCCAGGTGCGCACCAGGGATGAGGTCGGTGATAACCCGGCCGTGCTCCGGCGGCGTCGCCGGATCATCGGCACCGGCAAGCACCAGCGTCGGCGCGGCGACACCCGGCAGGTTAGCCCGCAGGTCCATCTCGGCGATGGCCTCGCAGCAGCCCGCATAGCCGGCCGGGTCGGTGCGCTCCAGCTCTGCCCTGAACTCGCCGATCACGGCCGGCGCCCGGGTTGCGAATGCCTGGGTGAACCACCGGCCGACGACCGCGGCGGACACCGACGCCATCCCGGCGGAGCGGACCTGGCTGGCGCGCGTCCGCCAGCCGTCAGCAGGTGGCAGGTAGGCCGAGGTACACACCAGGCCGAGAGCGGCGATCCGGTCCGGCGCCGCCGCCGCAAGCCACATGCCGATCATGCCGCCGAGCGAGATGCCACAGTATGCGAAGCGGTCGACGCCAAGGGAATCCGCCAGTTGGAGCACGCCCGCGCCGAGCCCCCCGATTGTGTACGGGCCTGCCGTCGCGGGAGAGCCGCCGTGGCCGGGCAGCTCGTAGTGGACGACACGGAAGTGCCGCCGGAACTCCGCCTGCTGGCGAGCCCAGACTGCAGCGCTGGTCCCGAGCGAATTGCCGAGCACGAGCACCGGCGCGCTCGCCGGACCATCAAGCGCGACGCCACTGACCGGTACCGGCGCCTCAGGCATGGAGCCCGTTACACATCGAAGAACACGGTCTCGCGATCGCCCTGCAGCGTGATATCGAACCGTAGCGCGCCATCTCCGTCAGCCTCGGCTATCAGGGTGGCGCGCCGGCTCGGGTCGGCGATCGCCGAGAGTACCGGATCGGCTGCGTTGGCGGCCGCCTCGTCCGGGAAGTAGATCCTCGTCACGGTCCGGTCGAGCATGCCCCGGGCGAACACCGACACGTCCAGGTGCGGCGCCTCGGTGCCGCCGTCTGGAGTCGGCAGCGGTCCGGGTCGCAGCGTGACGATCTCGTACCGACCCTCGCCGTCGGTGGTTGACCGGCCGAAGCCGCGAAACCCGGCGACGGACGGCTTTGCGGCGCCGCGCGGATCGTCGGGATGGTCGAACCGCCCGTCTGGATCGGCCTGCCAGGTTTCGACCACTGCGTCAGGCATTGGCGTGCCCGCGCCGTCCAGCACCTGCCCGGTGATGCGGATAGCGCCCGGCGTCCCTGGCGGAACGACAAAGGGCCCATCAGCCCAGGGCAGCCCGAGTTCCAGGTAAGGCCCGACGGTCTGCGACGGCGTGATACCCGCGCTCACTTTCCCTCCTGGGTCTCGAACACGGTGGCGGTCCGGCCGCGCAGCACAATGTCCCAGCGATACGCCATCGCCCAGTCCGGCACCGTGTTGTCGAGGTCGAAGCTCGAGATGAGCCGCTGCCGCGCGGCTTCGGTCGGGATCGAGTTGAAGATCGGATCGAGCGCGAACAGCGGATCGCCGGGAAAGAACATCTGGGTGATCAGCCGCTGGGTGAAGGCACGGCCGAAGAGCGAGAAATGGATGTGGGCTGGTCGCCACGCGTTGTAGTGATTGCCCCACGGGTAGGGGCCAGGCTTGATCGTGACGAAGCGGTAATGGCCCAGCGAGTCGGTGACGCAGCGGCCGCCGCCAGAAAAGTTGGGGTCGAGGGGGGCCGGGTGGTCATCGACGTGGTGGGCGTACCGGCCGGCCGCGTTGGCCTGCCAGACCTCGATGAGGGCGTCTGGTACGGGCCTGCCGTCGGAGTCCAGCACGCGGCCGCTGACGATGATCCGCTCCCCGATCGGCTCGCCTGCGTGCCCGGCTGTCAGGTCAGCGTCGTGCTCGCCGACGCGCTCGGCGCCGAACAGCGGCCCCGTGATCTCGGTCAGCTGCTGGGGCAGCGCAATCAGCTGCTGCTTCGGATGGCGGAGCCCGGAGGACTTGTATTCCGGCGAGTCGAGCGGCGGGTGCACGCCGACGGCCGGCTCGTAGCGAGGCAGCACGAGTCCGCCCCTCGCGACCGACGGGTTGCTGACTGTCATGACGGGACTCCTTCAGCGACTGGACGTAGCGGCTGGCGCGCCGGTCTGGCGTGCCGAGCCGGGCGCTGTCAACAACAGCTCGCGTAGCGCGGTCAGTTCGGCCTCCGTCGGAGGCGGTATCTCGGCGAGATCGTGCGATACCGCCAGATCCCACCCAGTCTTCTCCTGCACGTTCGCGACCGACACGCCGGGGTAGATGCCGGCCAGGGTGAGCTCGCCGGAGTCCGGATCAGGCCGGAGCAGGCCAAGGTCGGTGATGACAAGCTGCGGCCCGCCCCCGGTCAGGCCCAGTCGCTGTCGGCTGCCCTGGCCGTCACCGAAGCCCACCGAGGTAACGAAGTCCACCCGCTCAGCGAATGTGCGCCGGGACTGCCGCACGACCACGATGACTTCCCTGCACGCTGCGGCGATCTCCGGGGCGCCGCCAGCGCCAGGCAATCGGACACTCGGCTTGGCATAGCTGTTGCCGATCACCGTCGTGTTGATGTTGCCGTACTTGTCGAGCTGGGCAGCGCCCAGGAAGCCGACGTCGATGCGGCCCGGCTGCAGCCAGTAGTTGAAGATCTCCGGCACGCTCACGACCGAGTCCGCCGTCTCGGCCAAGATGCCATCGCCGATCGACAGCGGCACCTGGCCGGGCTTCGCGCCGATCGTGCCCGACTCGTAGATGAGTACCAGATCGGGAGCGTGGGTGGCTCGCGCCAGGTTTGCCGCCTCACTCGGCCTGCCGATGCCGACGAAACACGTCATCCCGTTGCGCAGCGAGCGCGCGGCGGCTACGGTCATCATCTCGTCCGCGGAGTAGGTCAGCACGCGGCCCCGCCTCCCCTGACGGCGACCGCTGTCTCGTACACGTGCTCGTCGAGCCAGCCCGCGAACCGCTCCCGGTCCCTGCTGATCTCGTCCCAGGCCAGGTAGAAGTCGTTGTCCCGGACGGAGTAGCCGAGCGCGTACGACGGGTGAGCGCCACCGGGCACCACCGCGACATAGCTGACCGTCCAGCACGGGAGCACGATCGCGCCAGGCCGCGGATCGAGCGAGTCCACGATCTCCTCCACCGTCACGACCGAGCGGCTCGCCGCGAGCAGGGCCTCCTTCTGGACGCCGGTGATCCCCCAGTACTGGACGTTGCCGCGTCTGTCTGCACGCTGGGCGTGGATCACCGCGACGTCGGGGCGCAGCGCGCTCACCGCGGTGAGCGTTTCCCCGGTGAACGGGCAGACGATATCCGCGACGCCGGCGGTGTTCTCGGCCAGGCTGGTGCCGCGATAACCGCGCAGGATGGCGAAGGGAAGGCCGGCCGCGCCGGCCGCGAACCGGTTCGCCATGCCAGCATGGCTGTGCTCCTCCAGCTCGAGTGGCAGCGGCCAGGAATGCTCGACCGCGTCGCGGAACCGGTGCAGCGATCCGACACCTGGGTTTCCCGCCCAGGAGAACACCAGCTTGCGCGCACAGCCGGCGCCGATGAGCTGGTCGTAGATGATGTCCGGCGTCATCCGGACCAGGGTCAGATCCCGCCTGCGCTGCCTGATCACTTCGTGACCGGCTGCGTGCGGGATGAGGTGGGTGAAGCCTTCCATGGCGACCGTGTCGCCATCGTGCACCGTGGCCGAGATCGCCTCGGCTAGGGTCACGATCTCTGCCACGTCCGATCCGTCCTCTGCTGCACCCGCTGGGGTCGCGGGGTCGTCCCTTGGGCTAGCACCTGCCGCCACTATTATCCGGATTAGCCGCGAAGTGAACAGGCGTGCGGACTACGAAGATTCCTTGATCGTATTGTCGGCAATGACGAACGCCCGATTGGCAGCCGGGACGCCCGCGTACACGGCGACGTGCAGCAGCACTTCGCTGATCTCTGCCGGAGTCAGGCCGTTCCGGAGCGCGGCCCTGACATGCATGGCGACTTCCTCGTGGCGGCCGAGGCCCGCCAGCAGCGCCAAGGTGACCATGCTGCGCTGCTGCCGGGTCAGGCCCGGCCT